>Ga0081538_10003230_pt1 | contig 15485 bp, 13 predicted proteins | sample TabmetS5T2R1_FD_71022 | JGI IMG/M metagenome (GOLD analysis project Ga0081538, IMG submission 71022) | Tabebuia heterophylla rhizosphere microbial communities from the University of Puerto Rico - S5T2R1 | ecosystem: Host-associated > Plants > Roots > Rhizosphere ... | reverse complement strand
TTGAGGAGCGTGCCGTGCTCGTCGTAGACCAGCCGCTCGTACAGGGCGCCGCCGACGCCCTGGGCGACGCCGCCGTGGATCTGCCCCTCCACGATCCGCGGGTTGATGAGCCGGCCGCAGTCGTGCACCACGCAGTAGCGCAGGATCCGGACCTCGGCGGTGTCCGGGTCGGTCTCCACCACCGCGGCGTGCACGCCGTTGGCGAAGGTGGAGCGCACCGGCGAGTAGAAGTCCGTCGCCTCCAGCCCCGGCTCGTCGTCCTCCCTGACCGGCGGGGTGTCCAGGCCGCCGCCGACGGCGAACTGGGTGGCGCGCTTGGCCTGCTCGTCGAAGGCGTAGCGCAGCGGGTTGGCGAGCACCGCCACGGTCGCCAGGGGGATCTCGGCCTCCGGCACCCCACGGACCCGCACCACCCCGTCGGCCACCTCCAGGTCGGCGGGGTCGACCTCCAGGGCCTCGCCGGCGATGCGCAGCGCCTTGGCGCGGACCTTGCGGGCCGCCAGCGCGACCGCGTTGCCGCTCATCACCGCGGCGCGGCTGGCGAAGGTCCCCACCGCGTACTTGAAGCGGCGGGTGTCGCCGGTGGTCACCGTCACGTCCTCCACCGGCACGCCCAGCTCGGCGGCGGCGACCTGCGCGAACACCGTCTCGTGGCCCTGGCCCTGGGTGGTGAGCCCGGTGGCGACCACCACCTTGCCGCTGGTCTCGACGCGGACGTGGGCGCCCTCGTAGGGGCCGACGCCGGTGCCCTCGACGTAGCAGGCCAGCCCGATGCCGAGGCGGCGGCCGGCGGCCCTGGCCTGCTCCCGCTCGGCCGCGAACTCGTCCCAGCCGACCAGCTTCTTGACCTTGGCCAGCGCCGCCGGGTAGTCGCCGGAGTCGTAGACCAGCGGGCGGCCGTCCTGGAAGATCAGCCCGTGGTCGTAGGGCATCTCGTCGGGCCGGATGAAGTTGACCTCGCGGACCTCCGCCCGGTCGCGGCCCAGCCGCTCGGCGATGGCGTCCATGGTCCGCTCCATGGCGAACACGCCCTGGGGGCGTCCCGCGCCCCGGTAGGGCGTGACGATCACCGTGTTGGTGTACAGCGAGCGGAACTCGACCCGGTAGGCGCCCGGCTTGTAGGGGCCCAGGAGCTGGGTGGAGGTGATGATCGGGACGATGATCCCGTAGGGGGTGTAGGCGCCGTTGTCGTGGAGGAACTCCACCTCCAGCCCCAGCAGGCGGCCGTCGTCGTCGAAGCCGACCCGGATCCTGTGCCGCTGGCCGCGCTCGTGGGCGGAGGAGACGAAGTGCTCGCGCCGGTCCTCGACCCACTTGACCTCGCGGCCCAGCCGGATCGCGGCCCACGGGACCAGCACCTCCTCCGGCCAGGGATGGACGATCTTGACCCCGAAACCGCCGCCGACGTCGGGGGCGATCACCTCCACCCGGTCGACCGGCACGCCCAGCTTGGCCGCCAGCGCCATCCGCACCGACGTGGACGTCTGAGTCGAGGAGTAGACGCGCAGCGAGCGGTCGGCGGCGTCCCAGCGGGCGTAGACGCCCTTGCCCTCCAGCGGCGTCGACGCGGACCGCTCGATGTGGAGGTCCAGCTCCAGCGTGTGGGGGGCGGCGGCGATGGCGCCGCGGGCGTCCCCCACTTCCTGGACCATGTGGGCGGCGACGTTGTCGGGCACGTCGTGGTGGACCGTGTGCTCGGCGCGCACCGCCGCGTCGATCCCGACCACCGGCGGCAGCGGCTCGTAGGTGACCTGGACGCGGTCGCAGGCGTCCTCGGCGAGGTAGCGGTCGGCGGCGACCACCATCGCGACCGGCTCGCCGACGTGGCGGACCACGCCGTTGGCCAGCGGGTAGGCGGTGCGGGGGGCGTGCAGGCTGGGATGCGGGATCAGCAGCGGCAGCGGCTCGGCGACCGGGCCGTCGAGGTCCTCGTAGGTGTAGACGGCGACCAGGCCGTCGACGTCCAGCGCCCCGGTGACGTCGACGTCGACGATCCTGGCGTGGGCGTGGGGGCTGCGCACGAACGCCGCGGCCAGCGCGCCCGCGCCGAGGTCGTCCAGGAAGCGGCCGTCGCCGGCGACCAGCCGGGGGTCCTCCCGCCGGGCGATCGGCTCGCCGAACAGCCGCGTGGTCACCGGCGTTCACCCTGCCTGGCCAGCTCGGCGGCGCGCAGCACCGAGGCGACGATGTTCTGGTAGCCGGTGCAGCGGCAGAGGTTGCCGCCGATCGCCTCGCGGGCCTCCGCCTCGGTCGGGTCGGGATGGTCGCGCAGGAACGCGGTCACGGTGGTGACGAACCCGGGCGTGCAGAAGCCGCACTGGAGCCCGTGGCACTCCATGAACGCGCGCTGCACCGGGCCGAGGCCGCCGCCGGCCGACCGGCACCCCTCGGTGGTGGTGATCTCCGCGCCGTCCACGCTGACCGCGAACAGCAGGCAGGAGCGCACCGGCAGGCCGTCCACCAGCACCGTGCAGGCCCCGCAGACGCCGTGCTCGCAGCCGACGTGGGTGCCGGTGAGCCCCAGGTCGTGGCGCAGGCAGTCGGCCAGCAGCCGCCTGGCCGGCACCCGCACGGTGTGCTGCACGCCGTTGACCAGCAGCCGGGTCTCGAACAGCTCCTCAGCCATCGGCCCACCCCCCGGTGGCGAACGCCTGCGCGGCGGCGGCGCGGCCCGCGCGGGCGGTGAGGACCCCGGCCAGGTGCCGCCGGTAGGCGGCGGTGGCGTGGATGTCGTCCTCCGGGTCCACGGCCACGGTCACCGCCGCCCCGGCGGCGGCCCAGTCGGCCGCGTCGTGCGGCCGGCCGCCGACCGCCTCGGCCAGGTCCACCAGCACCGGCGTCGGCCCGACCGAGATGCACGCCGCCGAGCAGGCCGCCACCCGCGCGTCCTCGTCGAGGGTGACCAGCACGCCGACGCCGCACAGCGCGTAGTCGCCGCGGCGGCGGGCGACCTCCCGCCAGGCGGTGCCGCTGCGGGCCGGCGGCCTGGGGAAGACCGCGGCGGTGGCCAGCTCCCCCGGGCGCACCGCCGACTCCAGCGGGCCGACGAAGAACTCGGCGGCGGGGACCGTGCGGCGGCCCTGCTCGCCGGCCAGCTCCATCGCGCCGCCGAGCAGCGCCAGCACCGCCGGCATCTCGCCGGACGGGTCGGCGTGGACCAGGCTGCCGACCACCGTGCCGCGGTTGCGGATGGTGGGGTGGGCGAGGTCGGCCAGCGCCTGCGGCAGCAGCGGCACCGCGGCGCCGGCGTCGGCGTCGCGCTCGACCTCGGCGTGGCGGGCCAGCGCGCCGACCCGGACCGCCTCGGCGTCGGTGCGCACGTAGGCCAGCTCGGCGAGCCGGTTGATGTCCACTAGCTCGCGCGGCGCGGCCAGGCGCATGTTGAGCAGCGGCACCAGGCTCTGGCCGCCGGCCAGGACCTTGCCGTCGTGGCCGGCCTTGGCGAGGACCGCGAGCGCCTCGGCGACGGTGGACGGGCGGTGGTAGCGGAACGGGGGTGGCTTCACCGCCTGCGCACGCGCCGGATGCCGATCACCGACGGCTTGGGCGGCTCCGCCGGGCCGTCGTTGGGCCAGTTGCTGCCGCGGGGCACGGTGCGGACCTGCTGGTACAGCCCGCCGGCCAGGTCCAGCATCTCGATCGGCCGCGTCAGGATCGACGCGGCCACCCCGCCCGCCGCCGGGTCGCCGTTGATCGGCGAGTCCTCGCTGGGGTGCTGCACCGACAGCAGCAGCGTGTCGCCGACGAAGGTGGGGCCGGTCATCTCGCAGCGCGGCGGCCCGTAGCCGAACGGGTGGAGCACGCCGGCGGCCCGCCCCCGCACCGGCACGTAGAAGATCCAGTTGGTGCCGAAGGTGCCGACCAGGCTGCCGGCGGCGGAGCCGGTGGCGGTGTGGTCGATGGCGGTGGGGTCGGGCTGGAGGGTGGGGCCGCTGTACACGGTCGTGAAGCCGTTGTGCAGGGCGGTGGTCATGTCGGTCACGCCCCAGACGTTGCCGTCCTCGTCGAAGGCGAGGTTGTCGAGGTTGGCGAAGCCGGCGCCCAGCTCGGCGCCGGACTCGCCGCTCTGCCGGAACCGCTCCCAGCGGAAGGTGGTGCCGGTGGAGTCAGAGCTGTCCTCGACGATCTTGTAGAGGCCGCCGAACTGCTGGGTGTCGTCGACCTCCGGGGTGTACTTCCCCACCACGAACACCCGCGAGTCCGGGTAGCCGTCGCCGCCGGGGGCGCCGTCGGTGTAGGAGATGAAGACCGCCCGCCCGCGGTGGGGGCTCACCTCGAGGTCCTCCGGCCGCGCCGTGGGCGTGCCGCCGGCCAGGTTCCCGGCCAGGAAGGCGTCCACCAGGATGGCGCCCTGGCTGTCGTAGTAGTCGCCGAGGGTGGCCGCCGCGACCGTGCCGCCCTTGGTCCGGTAGGACTCCAGGTCCGCCTCCTCGGTGGCGATGACCACGTCGTAGGGGCCGCCGTCGCTGGTCTGGCCGGCGACGCCGGTGCGCTTGGGCAGCCGGAGCTTGGCGGCGGTGACGGTCTCCACCGGGACGCCGCGCGCGGCCGCCTCCCCCGCCGCCAGCTCCGACGGGGGGATCGGGTCGACCGGGGTGTCGGGCACCAGCGGGATCCACCGGCCCGTGCCGCTGCCGTCGCCCGGGTCCATACGGGCGACGTACAGCGTGCCGCGCTCCAGCAGCCGCGAGTTGGCGCGGCTGTCGAGGTCGCGCACGCGGCCGTCGCTGACGTACTTCCAGATGTGGCCGCCGCGGCGGTCGTCGCCCATGTAGGCGACCAGCCTGCGGCCAGCCACGGCCCGCATGGCGACGTTCTCGTGGCGGACCCGGCCCATGGCGGTGTGCTTGCGCGCGCGCCAGCTCGGGTCGGCCGGGTCGACCTCCACCACCCAGCCGTACTTCTCGCCGACCTGCCCGAAGAAGGTGCCGGTGGTGTAGTTGTGGAACGTCTGGCCGCTGACCGGGTCGGTGTAGGTGGGCGGGTCGCCGACGACCCAGCCGGTCTGGGTGCCGTCGGGCAGGACGTTCTCCTGCACGCCGACGAAGAACGCGCCGGCGGCGCCCTGGAAGTTCTCCTCGCACGACAGCACCGTGCCCCACGGGGTCAGCGCGCCGGAGCAGCCGAAGCCGGTGCCGATGATCTTGTTGCCGAGGCCGTCGACGGAGCGCGGCATGACGTCGACGGCGGCGGGGCCGGTGCCGATCAGGTAGTTGCGGTCGCCCTGCTGGTGGGGGCGGTCGCCCCACGACAGCAGCGACGAGAACGGCGTGCCGTCGGGCCGCAGGTCGCTGCGGCGGGCGTTCAGCGCCAGCCCGGAGAGCAGGTGGAGGCGCCGGTTGCGGCGGTCGGCCACGGGCGCGTAGCGGCCGCTGTCGCCCTTGCGGAGCCGCACGATCGAGCCGCCCAGGTTGTAGAGGAACTCGCCCCAGCGGGTGCCCTGCGGCACGGTCGGGCCGTCGATGTCGAAGCCGACCACGGCCGGGAACGAGGCGGCGGGCCGCGGGTTGGCCGCCTGCAGCGTCGCCGGCGTCTCCGGCGCGCCCAGCGACAGCGGGAAGGAGACGTACTCGTGGTTGACCCACAGGAAGCCGTCGCGCGCGCCGTGGAGCCGCCGGAACGCGGTGTAGTCGGCGTTGTAGCCGACGTACTGGTGGCGGTCGGGAAACACCCGGTCGCCCCAGGCGACGATGAGGTAGCGCTCGAACTCCGGCGCGACGATCACGTCGTCCAGCACGGTGTACTCGGCCAGCGGCGCGCCGAAGTCGCCCACCTGGCCGGTGGCGGGCAGGAAGCTGTCGCGGCCGAGGTAGATCGGGAGCTGGTGCGGGAGCCGGACGGGGGTCGCGCCCCGCCCCAGGAAGTCGCCCACCGACCCGTCGGCGCCGACCGCGGCGGTCGCCAGCAGCGCGTCGGCCGCGGCGGCCCCGCCGGTCACGCCGACGAACGCGAGGAACTGCCTCCGTGAGAGCTCCATCCCGAGCCACCTCCGCTGGGGCGGGTGCGAGGTTGCCTCGCCCGACGAGCCATGGCTGGTAGTGTCCATCGCCGGAGCCGTCCCTTGTCAATGGGCAACCCCGGGGCGGGCCCGCCCATGACGCCCGTTCCACGCAACCCGCCCACGGCCGCGATCGTGCGGCCGCCGGGCCGCTCCTTCGCGCAGGCGCTCTCCGGCCACCCTGCCAGGGCGACCATCGACCCGGAGCGGGCGGCGGCGCAGCACGCCGCCTACGTGGCCGTGCTCGCCGACCTGGTCCGGGTGGTGCCGCTGCCCGCGTGCGAGGACCTGCCGGACTCCTGCTTCGTGGACGACTGCGCCGTGGTGGTCGGCGACCGGGCGCTGCTGACCCGACCCGGTGCCCCCTCGCGCGCCGAGGAGCCCGAGCGGCTCCTGCCGGCCCTGGCCGGCCTGGTCGCCGAGGTGCGGCGGATGACGCCGCCGGCGACGCTGGACGGCGGCGACGTGCTGCGCCTGGACCGGACCCTGGTGGTGGGCGGCTCGCGCCGGACCAACCGGGCGGGCGTGGAGCAGCTCGCCGGGTTCGCGCGCGGCTGCGGCCTGGAGGTGGCGGCCGCCGAGGTGCCCGACGGCGTCCTGCACCTCCAGACGGACGTCACCGCCCTGGCGGGCGACGCGGTGGTCGGGTCGGCGTTCATGCTCGCGCAGCCGGCCTTCCGGTCGGTCCGGCGGCGGGTGGTGGTGCCGCCCGAGGAGGCCCAGGCCCGCAACGTCCTGGCCGTCGGCGCCACCGCGGTGCTTCCGGCCGGCTGCCCGGCGACGAGCGCGGCCATTGGGCGGCTCGGGGTTTCGGTCCGGGAGGTCGAGCTCGATGAGATCTACAAGGCCGACGGCGGGGCGACCTGCCTGTCGCTGCTCGTTTGACGACGCCGGAACGGTTAAGGTTGACCCGTTCTGACACTCCAAGGAGGTGGGGCATGGGGGCCGTGGGACGGCGAAAGGGCTCGCTGCTGGTCCTTGCAATGCTGGTCGCCCTGGTGGCGGCCGGCTGTGGCAGCGACGAACCGACCGACACCGGCGCGCAGTCCGGAGGAAGCACCGAGGTCAGCGGGCTCATCACCGACGGCACGCTGACGGTGGGGACCGAGCTGCCGGCGCCGCCGTTCTGGATCGGCGACAGCTACGACTCTCTGACCGGCGGGTTCGAGGTCGACCTGGCCAAGGAGATCGCCAAGCGCCTCAACCTGGGCACCACCAAGTTCGTGGAGATGCCGTTCACCGGCCTGGTCGCCGGGCAGCAGTGCCCCTGCGACATCAACTTCAGCCAGGTCACCATCACCGAGGACCGGGCCAAGGTGGTCCAGTTCACCGAGCCCTACTTCGACGCCAACCAGGGCATCCTGGTCAAGAAGGGCACCACGGTGGGCAGCCTGGCGGAGGCCAAGAACCTCAAGTGGGGCGCCCAGCTCAACACCACCGGCGCCCGCTACATCGCCGACAACATCCAGCCGACCACCGAGGCGCGGCTGTTCGACCGCACCGTGGACGCCTTCACCGCCCTGAACGCCGGGCAGATCCAGGCGGTGCTGCTGGACACGCCGATCGTGCTGGGCGCGGTCGAGGAGAAGCAGATCCCCGACGGTGAGGTCGTGGGCCAGTTCAAGACCGGAGAGCAGTACGGCGCCGTGGTCAACAAGGGCTCCCCGAACCTGAACGCGTTCAACACCGTCCTCAAGGCGCTGAAGTCGGAGGGCTTCATCGACCAACTGCTCCAGAAGTACTTCGCGGACCAGGTGTCGGTGCCGGTCATCACGAGCTGACGCGGGGAGCCGGCCGTGGAGCAGTTCATCGATACCTTCTTCAGCTGGGAGGATTTCAAGGCCAGCATCGACGGGGTTGTCCGCGGCTTCATGACCAACCTGTCGTTGATGATCGTGGCCGAGCTCTGCGTGCTGGTCTGGGGCATGGTGCTCGCCCTGATGCGCCTGAGCCGGAGCCGGGTGCTGGCCCCCCTCCGCTGGCTGACGATCGCCTACATCGACCTGTTCCGCGCCATCCCCGCCCTGCTGATCATCTACATGATCGGCTTCGGCATCCCCATCGCCGGGGTGCCGTGGCTCAGCAGCTGGTCGCTGTTCCAGCTCGCCACGCTGGCCCTGACGATCGTGTACGGCGCCTACGTCGCCGAGGTGTACCGCGCCGGGATCGAGAGCATCCACTGGAGCCAGACGGCCGCCGCCCGCTCACTGGGGCTGTCGCAGAGCAAGACCCTGCGCTTCGTGGTCGTCCCGCAGGCGGTCCGGCGGGTCATCCCGCCGTTGCTCAACGACTTCATCGGCCTGCAGAAGGACACCGCCTTCATCGGCGTCATCGGCGTGCTCGACGGCTTCCGCCGGGCGCAGATCTACGCCGGGACCTACTTCAACCTGACGTCGTTCACCGGCCTGGCCCTCTGCTTCGTGGTGATCACCATCCCGATGACCCGCTTCACCGACCGGCTGCTCGAACGGGACCAGCGACGCATGGCGGCGAGGAGGTGAGCGGGCATGGCTGAGGGCGACGACGGCCACTTCCTGGAGCTCCGCGGAGTCGAGAAGCGCTTCGGCGACAACCTGGTGCTGCGCGGCATCGACATGGACGTGGGCGAGCACCAGGTGGTCAGCCTCATCGGCGGCTCCGGCTCGGGCAAGTCGACGCTGCTGCGCTGCATCAACGCGCTGGAGCCGGTCGACGCCGGCACCGTCAGCGTCCAGGGCAAGGTGATCTCCGGGCCCGGCGTGGACGTCGACGCCCACCGCCGCGACGTCGGCATCGTCTTCCAGAGCTTCAACCTGTTCCCGCACATGACGGTGCTGCAGAACATCACCCTGGCCCCGCGCCAGGTGCTGAAGCTGTCCAAGAAGGACGCTGACGCGCGGGCCGACGCGCTGCTGGAGCGCGTCGGCCTCACCGCCAAGCGCCAGGACTACCCCGACAGCCTCTCCGGCGGCCAGCAGCAGCGGGTGGCGATCGTGCGCGCCCTGGCGATGCAGCCCAAGCTGCTGCTGCTGGACGAGATCACCAGCGCCCTGGACCCCGAGCTGGTCGCCGAGGTGCTGAACATCGTCCGCGAGCTGGCCCACGAGGGCATGACCATGCTGCTGGCCACCCACGAGATGTCCTTCGCCCGCGAGGTCTCCAACACGGTCTGCTTCCTTGACCAGGGCCTGATCTGCGAGCAGGGCCCGCCCGAGCAGATCTTCACCGAGCCGACCCACCCGCGCACCCAGGCGTTCCTCAAGCGGATCATCGCCGCCGGGCGGCTCTGAGCAGCGCTCAGGCGTCCCAGAACGCCAGCTCGTGGTCCAGGCTGGTGCGGAACGCCCGCTCGCACGCGGCCAGCCGCGCCGGCGGCAGCCCGGCGGCGACCCGGTCCAGCAGCCCGGCGCACCAGGCGGCCAGCTCCGCGAAGGCCGGGTCGGCGTAGGTCTCGACCCACTGCCGGTAGCGGGGCTCGGCCGGCGGCCCGGCGGCCGCCAGCGCCCGGCCGATCTCCGAGTAGCCCCACATGCACGGCAGCAGCGCGGCGACGACCTCGGCGAAGTCGCCGGTCGCCGCCGTCCGCAGCAGGAAGTCGGTGTAGGCCGCGCACACCGGCGACTTGGCGGCGGACTCCAGCTCGGCCTCGGAGATGCCGAAGCGGGCGGCGTAGGCGCGGTGCAGCGACAGCTCCTCGTGGAAGGTCGAGTGCGCCAGGTCGACCAGCCGCCCCAGCGTCTCCCCGTCGGGCGCGCGGGCGGCCGCCAGGGCGAACAGCCGCACGTAGTCCAGCAGGAACAGGTAGTCCTGCGTCAGCCAGCGCCGGAAGCGCCCCTCGTCCAGGGTGCCGGCGCCGATGCCGCGCACCACCGGATGGGCGAGCTGAAGCTCGAGCTGAGGTCGAGCGTCCGTGCACAGGCGTTCGGCGAGGCCGCCGGCGGCGGGTGCGGTCACCGTGCCTCCTCTCCGATCTTGGCGAGCAGGCGGTCGACCAGCTCGGCCTGCGCGGCCAGCAGCTTCCGGCGGGCCGTGTCGGGGTCGAACCAGCCGGCGCGGTCCACCTCGGGGAACTCCCGGCGGTTGCCGGAGCGCGGCGGCCACTCGAGCTCGAAGGTGCCGCTGTCGATGGCGGCGGGGTCCAGGTCGCCGGCGGCCGCCCAGGCGGTGATGACCTTGCCGCCCCGCTGCCGGACCGTGCCGAGCTCCAGCAGGCCGTCCCCGGTGGGCGGCTCGTGGCCGGTCTCCTCCCGGAACTCCCGCAGCGCGGCGGCCAGCGGGTCCTCGCCCGGCTCGTACTCGCCCTTGGGGATCGTCCAGGCGCCCAGGTCCCGGGTCGCCCAGAACGGCCCGCCGGGATGCACCAGCAGGACCTCGACCGCTCCTTGCCGGACCCGGTACAGCAGGATGCCCGCGCTCCGCTTCGGCATGACATGGCATCCTAGCGGCATGCTCCTGGAGCTGACCCCCGACGAGCTGCTGTCGACCACCCGCGCGGTCCGCCGCCGCTTCGACCTGACCCGGCCGGTCGAGCGGGAGGTGCTCCAGGAGTGCCTGGAGCTGGCCCAGCAGGCCCCGACCGCCAGCTTCGCGCAGAACTGGCACTTCGTGGTCGTCACCGACGCCGGCCTGCGGGCCGCGCTCGGCGAGCTGTGGCGCGGCGTCGCCGACGGCTACCTGCGGCGGCGCGCCGCGGCCGCGGCCGCCGACCCGGTGCTCACCCGCCTCGGCGAGGGCGTCCGCCACCTGGCCGAGCACATCCACGAGGTCCCGGTGCACGTGATCCCGTGCGTGGAGGGCCGCACCGACGGCAAGCCGGCGGCGGCGCAGGCCGCCCGCTGGGCGTCGATCATCCCGGCGGCCTGGAGCTTCATGCTGGCCGCCCGCGCCCGCGGGCTCGGCAGCGTGTGGACCACCTTCCACCTACGCCACGAACGCGAGGCCGCCGAGCTGCTCGGCATCCCCTACGACCGGGTGATGCAGGTCGCGCTCATCCCGGTCGCCTACACCAGGGGGACCGACTTCAAGCCCGGCCCGCGCCGGCCGCTCGACACGCTGGTCCACTGGGACCGCTGGGCCTGACGATGCGGGCGGGCGCGGACGAGCTGCGGACCCCGCTGCCGACCCCGGAGGAGCGGTACGCGGCCGGGCGGGCGCTGCGCAAGCGGGCGCCGCGCGGCGCGCTGGGACGCTGGCGGCCAGATGAGGACCGGCCCGACCCGGTCGACCTCATCCAGGAGTCCCACGCGGGCCGGCTCCAGCGGCTGATCCCGCTGCGGGTCGGGCGGATGGTGGCGTCGCCCTACGCGTTCCTGCGCGGCGCGGCCGCGCTCATGGCCGAGGACTTCGCCGCCCTGCCGAGGACCGGGATCGAGCCGGTCATCTGCGGCGACGCCCACCTGTCCAACTTCGGGTTCTACGCCTCGCCAGAGCGGGACCTGGTGTTCGACCTCAACGACTTCGACGAGGCGCACCCGGGCCCGTGGGAGTGGGACCTGTGGCGGCTCACCGCCAGCGTCTGGGTCGCGGGCCGCCAGAACGGCCTGGCGGAGGGCACCTGCGAGGACGCGGCGCAGTGGTGCGCGGCGGCCTACCGGCGCCACCTGCGCTGGCTCGCCGGCCAGCCGCTGCTGGCCCGCTCCTTCGACCGGCTGGACATCGACCGGATGCGGCAGGAGCTGGCCGACTGGTCGCTGCGCGCCGAGATCGAGCGGGCGGCCGGCATCGCCCGCGGCCGCACCAGCGACCGGGCGCTGCCCAAGCTGACCCGCGAGCGCGACGGCGTGCGCCGCATCGTCGACCAGCCGCCGGTGGTCACCCACGTGTCCGAGCGGGAGACCGCCCGGCTGGTCGACGGGCTGGAGACCTACCTGGCCACGCTGCCGCCCCACTGGCGGCGGCTGCTCGGCTACTACGCGGTGGTGGACGTGGCCCACAAGGTGGTCGGCGTCGGCAGCGTGGGGCTGCGCGCGTTCGTGGCGCTGCTGCAGGGCAACGACGCCCACGACGTGCTCTTCCTCCAGCTCAAGCAGGCCAGGCGGTCGTGCGTGGCCCGGTTCGTGCACGGCGACACCGCCTGGCACGCCCACCAGGGCCAGCGGGTGGTGGAGTACCAGCAGACCCTCCAGACCGTCAGCGACCCCCTGCTCGGCTGGACCACGGTGGACAACCGCGACTACTACGTGCGCCAGTTCCGCGACATGAAGGGCGCGGTCACCGTGGACGGCATGGACGGCTCCGCGCTGCTGGACTACGCCCGCATCTGCGGCACGCTGCTGGCCAAGGGCCACGCCCGCTCCACCGGCGCCACCATGCTGTCCGGCTACCTCGGCAAGGGCGACGCCGCCGACCGGGCGTTCGCGCGCTTCGCCCGCGCCTACGCCGACCAGACCGAAGCCGACCACGAGGCCCTCCAGCAGGCCGTCAAGGCCGGGCGGCTCCCAGCGGACACGGGGCTCTGAGAAGCGCCGCCGTCGGGCGCGGCGCCGGCGCCCGGCGCAGGTCGGAGCGCAGCAGCCGCCGGTAGGCGTGGGGGTCGCAGCGGATGCTGTGGGGGTGCTCGTCCGGGAAGCGCTGGCGGCTGCGCCGCTCTCCCCGGTCGATCGCGCGCCACATGGCCGCGGCGCCGGGCAGGCGCAGGCGCCCGTCGAGCACGGCGGCGATCCACTCGGCCTGGGTCTCCACCACCGGCAGCAGCCCACCCGGCGCGTCCACGAAGCCGGCCAGCAGCAGCCCGCCGAGCCCGGGCGGGACGATGCGCCGGTACAGCGGCAGCTCGCGGCCGCGCGCCGCCAGCAGCGACGGGGCCAGGAAGGGGAGGTCGACCCGGTACCCGGTGGCGTAGACGATCCGGTCGACGGGCTCCTGGGTGCCGTCGGCGAACCGCACCCGGTCGGCGTCCAGCCGCCGGATCGCGGGCTTGAGGGTGACCTCGCCGCGGCGCACCGCCGGCAGCAGGTCCGAGGAGACGATCGGGATGCCCTCCAGCAGGCGGCGCGCCGGGACCGGCCAGCGCGCCGGCGGCGGCCCCAGCTCGCGCGCCACCCTGCGGCCGTAGACGAGGTTCAGCAGCGCCCACGGCAGGCGGTTGAGCGGCTCCACGTCGGTGGCGTCGTAGGGCCGGCCGCCGATCCAGCGCGGCAGCACATGGGCGCCGGACCGCACCGACAGGAAGGTGCGCGCCGCCACGGCGGCGACCTCCACGGCGATCTCGGCGGCCGACTGGCCGCCGCCCACCACCAGCACGCGGCGGCCCCGGAACGGCGCCGGCGTGCGGTAGTCGTGCGAGTGGCTCACCTCGCCGGCGAAGGCGGCCGCCTCGTCGGGCAGCCGCGGCGACCAGAACGTGCCGGTCGCCACCACCACGGCCTGGAAGCGCCGCACCGAGCCGTCGTCCAGGGCGGCCAGCCAGCCGCCGTCCGGGTCGGGCTCCAGCCGCTCGACGGTGACGCCGAAGCGGATCGACCCGCGCAGCCCGCGGGCGTCGGCGTAGGCGCCGAGGTACCCGGCCATGTCGCGGTGGCCGGGGAAGTCGCCGTAGGACCTGGGCATCGGGAAGCTCGGGTACTGCATGCGCGGCCGCGACACGTTGGTGCGCAGCGACGCGTACGCCCCCGAGAGGCCGTTGTCGTTCTGGTAGCGCCACAGCCCGCCGACGTCGGAGCCGCGCTCGAGCCCCTCGACGTCCAGGCCGTGGCGGCGCAGGGCGGCGAGCACCGCCAGCCCGGAGGAGCCGGCGCCGATCACCGCCACGGTCATCGCGCCAGCCCCGCCAGGAGGATGTCCACGGCGCCGTCGGGGGTCGGGTCGGACCGCCCCAGCCGGCCGGTGAGCCGCCGCAGCAGCAGCCCGCCGACCAGCAGGTCGATCGCCAGCTCGACGTTGGTGTCCGGCGGCAGCTCGCCGCGGTGGATGCCGCGGCGCAGGGCCTCGGCGAAGGCGGCCCGGCGTGGCCCGATCACCCGCTGCCCGTAGAGGCGGCCCAGGCGCGAGCGCCTGGCCACCTCCGCCGCCACGCGGGGGAACACCCCGCCGGTGGCGCTGCCGCTCATCAGCCCGTGCAGCTCGCGGGCCAGGCGGCGCAGGTCCTCGCGCACGCTGCCGGTGTCGGTCGCCGGCGGCGTCGACAGCACCTGGGCGATCGCGTCGATCACCAGGTCCTCCTTGGAGGGCCAGCGGCGGTAGATGGTGGTCTTGCCGGTGCCGGCCCTGGCGGCCACGGCCTCCACGCTCATCCCCTCGAGGCCGGCCTCGATGAACAGCGCCACCGCCGCGTCGAGGATGGCCTGATGGGCCTGGGCGCTGCGGGGCCGCCCCGGCCGGCGTGCGCGCTTCTGCCTGCCTTGGCGCGGGTGCTACAACTCTGCCGTGAACATGCAGAGCGACCCGGGCATCCGGGTCACCGGCTACCGCATCGAGGCCCGCATCGGGCGCGGCGGCATGGGCGAGGTCTACCGCGCCGAGCAGCTCAGCCTCGGCCGCAAGGTCGCGCTCAAGGTCCTGCGCCCGGACCTGGCGGCCGACGACGGCTTCCGGCGCCGGTTCCTGCGCGAGTCGATGATCGCCGCCGGCATCGACCACCCCAACGTGATCCCGATCTACGACGCCGGCGAGGTGGACGGGCTGCTGTACATCGCCATGCGCTACGTGGACGGCTCCGACCTGTCCACCGTGCTGCGGCGGGAGGGCCGCCTGGACCTGGCCCGCACCCTGGCGATCATGACCCAGGTGGCCGGCGCGCTGGACGCCGCCCACGCCCGCGGGCTGGTCCACCGCGACGTCAAGCCGTCCAACATCCTGCTGGCCCCGGCGGCCGGCGGCGGCGGCGAGTACTGCTACCTCTGCGACTTCGGGCTCATCAAGCAGACGCACGCCGCCGCCGACACCCCGGCGACCGCCACCGACCAGCTCGTCGGCAGCGTGCCGTACGTGGCGCCGGAGCAGGTCGAGGGCGGGGAGATCGACGGGCGCACCGACGTGTACTCGCTCGGCTGCTCGATCTTCCACTGCCTGGCCGGGTCGGTGCCCTACCAGGGCCAGACCGACGTGGAGGTGATCTTCGCCCACCTGCGGGGCGAGCCGCCGCCGCTGTCCAGCCGCGTCGCCGGCCTGCCGCCAGCCCTGGACGGGGTCATCGCCCGCGCCATGGCCAGGTCCAAGGAGGACCGCTACCTGACCTGCTCGGCGCTGGTGGCGGCCGCCGCGGCCCAGGTCCCGGCCGGCGGCCGGGTGCGCGCCCCGCTGGTCGACGACGAGACCAGGTCGCTGGTCCGCCCGCCGGCACCGGCCGGCCCGGCGGCCCCCGGCCAGACCGCCGCGGCCACCCACCCGGCCCCGCCGGGCGCCCTGCCCCCGGCCGCCTTGCCGCCGGCCGCCGCGGCCCCTGGCGCCGCGCCCGTCGCCGCCAGGCCGCCGGGCGCCGCGACGCCGGGCGCCCCGCCGGGTGCTCAGCGCGGGCGCGGGTGGTGGTGGGTCGGCGTGCTGGCGCTGCCGCTGGTGGGCGTGGCCGCCT
>Ga0081538_10003229_pt1 | contig 15485 bp, 13 predicted proteins | sample TabmetS5T2R1_FD_71022 | JGI IMG/M metagenome (GOLD analysis project Ga0081538, IMG submission 71022) | Tabebuia heterophylla rhizosphere microbial communities from the University of Puerto Rico - S5T2R1 | ecosystem: Host-associated > Plants > Roots > Rhizosphere ... | reverse complement strand
GGTGCGTGACCTGGTTGGGCACACCAGTCGGGCTTTACTCACCGTCGAGCTGTATCTCGCCAAACCTGCAGCCCAGCGAGAGGTCATGCGGCCCGTGGATTACTTTCTCCGCGCCCAAGCAGGGCTCGCCACTCCAGCGTCTGTGGCCGCACGTGGACGTGAGGCGGGAGTGGCTCTCGGCCCTGATCCTATTGCGGCCGTGCGGGACATCGCGGCTCGGGTGTTGGCACAAGTGCAAACCACCTCCGATGAAGTCCTGGTGAGCACGCCAGTGGGGGGCATGCGTCTGATCGACTATCTCCCCTCACGTATTTTTGAGCTTGCCGTGCATACTCTGGACATTGCCGCAGCTTTGCCAGTCACAGTGACATTACCCGAGATCGTAGCGGCTGTAGCATTACACTTGGTGGCTGACATGGCGATACAGCCCGATAAAGCCGCTGCCCTGCTCCTGGCAGCCACAGGGCGACGCGCCTTGCCTGCCGGCTTTTGGGCGTTGTAACAGGGCATGCGGCTCGTCAAGGTGTGCGCGGTATAAACTCTACCCGCCCGGTTTGGGGGTGCAGTTGGATACTCACTCGTCCTGAGAGGACTGCTAACAGTTCCTGGCCGACGAGGGCTCCCCGCCACCCTTCCAGGATGGGGCTGCCCTCTGTGGCTAAACGCCCCTGCCGATACCGCCGTACCAGGGTTTCCAGATCCGTCCGACTGGCAATAAAGGCCGACGAAAGCTTTTCCCGGGCGCAGAGGGCTTTGAGGCAAGCTTCGAGGACTTTCACGATGAGCTCTTCCGCTGGCGTAGGGCCACGGCCATGCAGGGGCTGCGGACGGGCGTTTTCCGGCACGGCCAGCCCCTGGGCCACGAGCTCCAGAAGCGTGCTACCAGAGCGTTCGAGCTCACGCGTGGGAAAGCCGCGCAGACGTTGGAGATCATTGAGGGTACGTGGAGCTTTACGAGCGATCTCTACGAGCAATTCATCGTGGAGCACACTGCCCGGTGGCCGGTCGCGCTGGTGAGCTTCACGGTCACGCCAGATGGCCAACTCTCGGAGAATGGCCAGCCCCTGAGAGGAGAGCGCGTTGCTGCGCCGTATGCGGCGAAAGAGTTTTTGCGGATCACGCTGATACAATGCCGGGTTGGCGAATTTGCGGCATTCTTCGGCTAGCCAGGTCGTGCGCCCCATCACTTCCAGGCGCTGCCGCAGGGCGTCATGCAGGGGCAATAAATAGCGCACATCGTCGAGTGCATAGGCAGTCTGGGCTGGCGACAGTGGGCGTTGCAGCCAGTCCGAATAACTCTCCCCCTTACTGAGTGCGACCCCCAGGAGCTGGTCGACGAGACGTGCGTACGACAATTGATCGCCCAGGCCTACCAGGGCCGCAGCAATCTGCGTATCAAAGATATTCTTGGTAATGATCCCCGCATGCCAGTGCAGTATTTCAGTGTCTTGACCAGCAGCGTGTAAGACTTTCAGTGTCTGTGGTGACTTACACAATTCGAGGAGTGGTGCAAGGTCGTGCACCTCCAGCGGATCGATGATCGCGCAGGTATCGCTCACGGCCATTTGAATCAATGCCAGACGTGGCACATAGGAATGTTCACGAATGAACTCTAAATCTAGAGCGAATCGTCCCTCTGCTTGCGCCTGGGCACAAAGGCGGCGCAGTGGGGCTGCAGTGCGTATATACATAGGCGCTTTCTGTTGGTGCAACATGCAAAGGAATCCGATGAACTAGCACAAGAACGCCCGACACATTCTCGCGTACGCTGCGGCATCAGGATAGCATGTTCGCACGCAAAGGTGTACATCAGGCTTGCGTGCCCCCCGTGGTAGCGGTCCGTGGGTTGTGCGCCCCCCAGAACCAGCGCAGCGTAGCCGGAAAATTTTGCGCAAAATCATAGAGACGCACGACCTTCTCGTACGCTCGGCGCCGTATGCTGGCCCGTTGCTCCTCGGGTAAGTTGAGGACCTGTTGTATCGTCTGCCCCATGGTTTCACATGACAGTGGATCAATAAAGAAGCCAGTCACTCCGTCCTCGATCTGGTCGACAAAGCCTCCGACACGGGACGCCACCACAACAGGCCCCTGCTGACAAGACCACAGTGCGACTTCGAGCGGGATATTGGAGAACGTCTCTTGTCGGGAAGGCACCACAACTATGCGGGTGCGTGGCCATTGGCATAACGCTCTGGGTAACTCCCGGGTAAAGGATTTGACATGCGTGGCCACAATGCGGTGCGCGGTGAGCAGATGGTCGTAGGTGTTTTGGTAGTCGTCGTTGACATATGGGACAGAGATCAGGACCAGATGGCAACGCTCACGCACCGCGCTGAGCGCCGCGATGAGCGTCTCAAAGCCTTTGAGCGGTGTGGCCCTGCCAAAAGCGACGACCAGGTCCCTATCGCACGGCACGCGGTAGTGCTGCAAGGTGGCACGGACTTGCCGTTCTGCCAGCAAAGCAAATTCGGCATCCTCAACCAGAATACTGGACGTATACGGCGCAAACGTGGCCCCCTGGAGAGGATACAAATCCTGCAGGTGGGCCGTGAACGAGGGACAGAGATCCGCAATAGCCACATTGGCTGTGGAGCACGCCAGAGCTAACCCATCTTGCTCCCAAGTCATCTCGGCTGCATCCGGGGCTGCGGCATTGCGGATAAACGCTGTGCTGTAGAGCACCAGTAGCACTTGCACACGCTGGAAGACGTCAGGAGCCATGTGGGCCATATACAGCGGCGTCTGCAGCCAGGGCTGATCGATGGCAATGACCAGGCAGCGGTCATATCTCGTACACTGTTGCAGGAGCAGTTGTGCCGCTTCGGCACACAGCGTATGCCACCTTGCCACATCCCAGAGGTCGTCTTCAGGTCGTGACTTGTACGGGAGAAAGTGGAGCTGCCCGCCCAGGGCCGCCAGACGCTGCTGCTGCGTCTGCAGGAACTGTGGATCATACCCCCATGTGGCCGCATCAGGGCGGGGACACACTACGTGCAGCGGGATCGGTCCGTACTGACGTTCGAGCACCGGCTGCAGGCGTTCCAGACCACGCAGCAAGAGCTGCGTCTGGGTGCCTATGCCATTAGTGAAGTTGTAGATACCGTTATACGTCAGATAGAAAATGGCATTGGGCATGTCACACCATCGGCCCTCGGGGTCGCAGCGCATCGCCCGTGCTTGCAGATGCACCATGACTAGCGTGGCAAACGGGTTGTCACTCGCCTCCAGGGTGTCCCAGCGCGCCGCAGTGTAGCGACCTCCCCTAACAGAGACAAGTCTTGGCCTCCCTTATGTACCGTAGTGGGCGTGCAAAGGAAAGGAGAAATCAATTCGCGTGTGACTCCCTCTGTAGGATTCTGGTATGATGAGACTGCGAAGAGAGACTTCCTGGAGCACAGGCAACAGGCGCGACAGACAAGGGAACACCATGGCGTACAGAGAGCAATGGCGTGAGCGGTTGGCGTTCTATCTCATGGACGTTGAGCAACAGCACGAGGCGTTTGCGCGGGACGTTGCCCAGGGCTTAGCAGCACCTCAGAAAACCCTTCCGGCCAAGTACTTTTATGATGAGCGCGGCTCGCAGCTCTACGAGCAGATCTGCACCCTACCCGAATATTACCCGTACCGGGCCGAGCGTGACATCCTGGTCACTTATGCTCCTGAAATATATGCGGCTATTGGTCACGTGCCCCTGGTTGAGTTCGGCTCTGGGAACGCTACCAAAACGCGCTATCTCCTCACGGCATACGAACGCGCCGGCCGCCCGTTTCTGTACTGTCCGGTGGATATTTCTCGCACCGCGTTGGCCGAATCAGCCCAGAAGTTACTGGCCGAATACGCCCACCTCTCGATCTGTGCCATACACGCTGACTTTGCTGGCAATCCTGGCGTCATTCAGGCCTTGCGCCTGGAGAAAAAAGCCCTGGCGTTTTTTGGCTCCAATCTCGGCAACTTTACCCGCGAAGAAAGCCTTGACTTCTTACAAGGTATAGCGGCGCTGATGGGACCAGAGGATGTCTTTCTGCTTGGCGTTGATCTGAAAAAATCCCTTATGCTGCTCTTGCCGGCGTACGATGATGCTCAGGGAGTGACCGCCGCTTTCAATCTGAACCTATTGCACCGCATGAACCGCGAACTCGGAGCTAACTTTCACGTACCGGCCTTCGCCCATCTCGCCCTCTACAATGAGGAGCACGGACGCATCGAGATGCACCTGCGCAGTCGCTGGGCGCAACACGTGACTATCGCCAAAACGGCCCAGACCCTTTCTTTCGCCGCTGGCGAGACCATTCATACCGAAAATTCGTACAAGTACTCCATTGAGGATATCCATGCCCTGGGGCGACACGCCGGCTTGACCCTCAGCCGCACCTGGTTCGACCGACAGCATTACTTTGTCCTGGGCCTGTTCCGTCGAGAGAGTTAAGAACAGGAGGAGGGAGGAAGCGAGGGAAAAGCCTGGACCAGTCCTTCACCCCCTCGCCTCCTCCCCTACTCTCTCCCTCGCCTCCTCATGTGTTCAGCGTGCTGCCACACTGGCCACTGATGGCCCATCATAGCTATAGTCAGAGCGACACAGTTGCATCATGGCGCGCATGTCTTGACGCAGTTCTTCACACGTAGGCCGTCCGACAAACCACCAGCCGTTGTAGATGTTGTGGATGGTCAGATCGGGCAGCAAGGAAAACGTATAGGGCAGGGCCACCATGCCACCTTTGAAATCCGGATCAACTATCTCGGCCATATCGAGCTCGATAATGGCCTTATGTTCGTAGTCGCTCAGGAAGGTAAAGGTAGCGCCCAGGCCAATACGAAAGGCATCGGTGATCTCGGGAGGATCGGTACTGACCACCGCGAGGTGGCAATAGTTGACCCGCAGTTCATCTTGCAGTTCCATGAGGTGCCGCACCTGGCACGCGCATTTGGGTCACCAGTACCCCCGGTAGAAACTCAAGATGAGCGGAAAGCCTCTGGCGAGTTCGGAGAGCCTGACGGGCTGCTTGCGATGGTCTGGCAAGACCAGATCAGGGAAGCACTTGCCAATGACGAGATCGGCATGCATAAATGTCTCCTCTCTGACACACGTCGTGTCTGGAGCAAAGCGATCATTGGGTAGCGCACATCTTACTGTGCTCTGGGGGCGGGCGCAAGGGAAGCGTGGGGACGTGAGGGGCACAGTCATCCCCATCCCTCAAGATTCCTCTACTGCTGCCGATAAGTGAGAGCAAGCGCCTGAGGCAGAAGAACGCTCAGCCGGCGCGCACTACACTGAGCGTGCAGGAGGGGAAGTCTGTGGGTTTTGTGGGGATGCTTGTAGTGCTTGGGGCTGTCCTGGGCGGGTACATGATGCATGGGGGCGAGGTTGGGGTACTGATCCAGCCGTCCGAGTTCGTCATCATCCTTGGGGCGGGCCTGGGCTCGGTATTGATTTCAACGCCAATAAAAGTAGTGATACAAATCCTGCAATCGCTCACCAAAGTGCTGGCTGGCGCCACGGTCTCGAAGGCACAGTATTTCGAGCTGCTCAGCGTGATGTATGAGCTGTTCCAGATGGCCCGCAAGGACGGACAGCTCGCCCTTGAACCACACATCGAAGATCCGGAAAAAAGCAGCCTGTTTGCGAAGTATCCCAGTTTCATTAAAAATCACCACGCGGTCCATTTTCTTGCTGATACGGTGCGGGTCATCCTGGCCGGCAGCGTTGCTCCGCATGACCTTGAAGCACTCATGGATACAGACATCGAGACACACCACGAAGAAAGCGCGCAACCGTCTACAGTCCTGTCGAAAGTAGGGGATGCCATGCCTGGCCTGGGTATCGTCGCCGCTGTGTTGGGCATTATTATCACCATGGGTGCGATCAATGGCCCACCGGAAGAGATTGGCCACAAAGTCGCTGCAGCCCTGGTCGGCACCTTTTTGGGGATCCTGGTGTCCTATGGTTTTCTCCAGCCCATCGCGGCAGCTATTGAGAACATGCATAATAACGAAGCACGTTATGTCCTGGCGTTGAAAGCGGGGTTGCTCGCCTTTGCCAGTGATGCCCCACCGATAGTCGCGGTGGAGTTTGCGCGCCGCGCCATCTTTTCCGACGTGCGTCCCAGTTTTAAAGAGATGGAAGATGCCTTCCGGAACAAGAAATGAGACAGTATGGCAGAATCACGCAGTCCAGCAATACCGGTCATTAAGAAGGTGGTGAAGAAGGGGCACGGTGGCCACCACGGGGGCGCGTGGAAAGTGGCCTATGCCGATTTTGTCACAGCGATGATGGCCTTCTTCATGGTATTGTGGATCATTGGCCAGAGCAGCAAAGAAGCGAAAGAGGCCATTGCGGACTATTTTCGCCATCCAGGCATTTTTACGACGACGGGTGCCGGTGGGCGCAAAATCGTGCCGATTGTGCCAGATCCCACGGCGAGTGGGGAGAGCGGGTCGTTCAATATGCCCCCCGCCAAACCACCGCAAGAGGCACTCGCAGACATCCTACGCCAGCAACAGAAAACCCAGGAACAGACCTTCAAGCAGGTGGGTGAGCACCTGCAGGCACGCCTGGCAGCGCTGCCGGAATTGCAGCGGCTCAAGGACCAGGTGTCTATCGAAATTACCGACGATGGACTCCGTATTGAACTCCTGGATAAGGAAGGATCGTCCTTCTTCGAGGTTGGCAGTGCCCAGTTCAAAAGTGAGACCATACCTGTTTTGCGTGCTATTGCGAGCGAGATCCGCACTCTACCAAATGCGGTTGTCGTCGAAGGCCATACCGACAGCCGACCGTTCGCGCTCGCTTCAAATCGTTCCAACTGGGAGCTGTCGACCGATCGAGCCCACAGCGCCAGGCGTCTTATGGAAAGTTTCCATGTGCCGGCCGGACAGATCGCCCACGTGCGGGGCTATGCCGACCGCCAGCTACGCTATCCGGACCAGCCCTACGATGTGCGCAATCGGCGCATCAGCATTGCCATCCTCTATAATACGTGAGCGACAAGCTCCAGCTGCTTGACAGTGCAAAGCCACTGCTGCTATGGTAGGCCTCTAGCCCTAGAGGTTACATCTTGCGCGAAGGAGGCAGCCATGACTGTTGCACGGTGTCAGTTGCGATGGACGGTGGGCGTCTGGTGTGCCCTCATGGTGGTTGCCATGTGGATCACCCCGGGCAGAGCAGCAGAATTCCGTATTGCTGTCGGCGTCGACCCTGATACCCTGGACCCAGTGCAGCAGACCACCACGACCGTTGGGAACATGGTGGACTATATGGTCGAAACGCTGACCAAACTCGTCCCTGATGGGGGCATCCAGCCCCACCTGGCCGAGAGCTGGTCAGTGTCACCCGATGGCTTGCAATATACCTTTAAGCTGCGCCAGGGCGTGACTTTTCACGACCAGACACCCTTCAACGCCGAGGCCGTCAAGTGGAACTTTGACCGGCTCAAGGACCCCGAGGTGCGCGTGCCGGTCCGGGCCTCCTACCCTATCGCCCAGACCGACGTGGTGGACCCTGCCACAGTGCAGGTGACGCTTAAGCGGCCGTATGTCCCTTTTATCAGTGCCCTCTCCGGCGGTACGGCTGGTATCCTGTCACCAGCGTCAGCAGAGCAACATGGTAACACCTACAAGAACTACACGCAGCCCATCGGCACCGGGCCATACGTCTTTCAAGAGAGAAAGAAGGGCGAGAAAATCACTGTCACAAAGTACGCCGACTACTGGGGCCGCAAGCCACACTACGATCAGGTCGTCTTCCGCATTGTGCCGGAGGCCGCCACGCGTGAGAGCCTGCTGCTCGCCGGCCAGGTCGATCTGATCATTTTACCGCCTATCGCCGATCTGCCAGCCCTGCAGCGTAACAAAGCTGTCAAAGTCCTGATGGCACCCAGCAATCGTACCATTTTCATTGCTATGAATACCCAAAGGCCTCCGCTCAACAATGTCAAAGTGCGCCAGGCTCTGAATTACGCCGTGGATAAACAGGCGATTATTGCTCATGTGCTCTTTGGCGCGGGGGATCCCATGGACGCCCCTATGGCCCCTAGCCTCTTTGGCTACTGCAAGGTGGGCACCTACGAGTTCGACCAGGCGAAAGCCAAGCGACTCCTGGCAGAGGCCGGTGTAGCTCCAGGAACGCCCATCTCCCTCATACACCCCACGGGGCGCTATGTGCAAGATAAGGAAGCCACCCAGGCACTCGCTGGCTATCTGCGCGAGGTCGGGCTCGAGCCCCAACTCCAGACTATGGACTGGCCTTCCTATATCAGTACGATCACCACGCCTCTCGACAAGGGGAATACCACTCAGTTGCACTACCTGGGCTGGGCCCCGGGTTTTCTCGATGCCAGCCAGCAGATGCTGCAATTCCTGTCGTCCTACGCTCCACCCAATGGCTTAGCGACGACGTTTTACCATAACCCGCAGGTTGACGCCTGGATCAATGCCGCTGAGGAAGAGAGCGGCCCTGAGAAGCGCAAAGAACTCTACTGCCAGATCGCGAAACAGGTCTGGAACGATGCGCCCTGGCTCTTTCTCTGGGTGCAGCACTTCCCGATTGTCTATGCTGCCAAGGTAACTGGCGTCAGCTCGCTACCCAATGAGAAATTTGAGGCGCTCTACGCGCAGCCGGCGCAGTAGCGGGCGGAGGCGAGCCAGCAGCCAGTAACCTGCCAGTGCTGATACGTAAGTGCTTGCAGTCGCACGCTTATATGTTGTACTCTACTGCGGTCTACACAGCCTGGGGTAGGGCATGCACAGAGTGTAGCCGCCCAGGCTGCTCTACAGTGATATTGGGCAAAAGACCTCTCCTCTCTCCCATACAGACACGATGGTGATTTGGCGCTGAGGCCAGTGCAGATACGGTGCATGTGTGTAAGGCGGCAGCGGGCGTGTTGCAGGGTCGATGGCTTTAACGAACAAAAACGAGGTGGGCGGTGGACAATCAGTGTGATGTGATTATCGTTGGCGCCGGCAATGCGGCCTTGTGTGCAGCGATTGCGGCACGGGAACAGGGTGCGAGCGTGCTTGTGCTGGAAAAAGCCCCGGAGTATTTTCGCGGGGGCAATACCTATTTCACCGGAGGCATCATCCGGTGTGCCTACAACGGCATCGAAGACATTAAAAAACTCATTCCGGATATGTCGCCTGAAGAAGAAGCCTCGGTGGACGTTGGGCAATATACTGAGGATCAATTCTACGATGATCTCATGCGCGTCACCAATGGCCTGGCCGATCCAGAACTGGCCCAGCTGCTCGTCTCCGAGTCATTCCCAACACTACAATGGCTGCAGGAACACGGGGTGCGCTTTGTCCTTGCCTTTGGGCGGCAGGCCTTTAAGCGTGAGGATAAGTACTATTTCTGGGGCGGCTTGCTCGTCGAAGCCGTGGGCGCCGGCAAGGGCCTCTCAGATCAGCAGTTTGCCGTGGCAGAGCGGCTCGGGGTGGAGATCTGTTACGCCACGAAAGGGGTACGTCTGCTGCAAGACAAGCAGGGACGTGTGATTGGTGTGACAGTGCAAGGGCCAGATGGCTTTGCAGACCTGCACAGCAAAGCGGTCATTTTGGCCTGTGGTGGGTTTGAGGCCAATGCCGAGATGCGCACACGTTACCTGGGGCAAGGCTGGGAACTCGCCAAGGTGCGTGGTATCCCATATAACACCGGTGACGGGATTCGCATGGCCCTGGACATCGGAGCGCAATCGTATGGACATTGGAGTAGTTGCCATGCTGTGGCGTGGGATCTGAATGCTCCCCCCACGGGCGATCGTACTGTCACTGAGCTCTATCAAAAACACTCGTATCCCTTTGGACTTATCGTCAATGCCGATGGTAAGCGCTTTGTGGATGAGGGAGCTGACTTCCGCAACTATACGTATGCCAAGTACGGCCGAGAAATTCTGCAGCAGCCCCTCGGCATGGCTGTGCAAATTTTCGATGATAAAGTGAAGCATCTGCTGCGTGATGAGTATCGCATTGACCAGGTCACCAAAGCAGAAACGCAGACCATTGAGGAACTGGCGGACCAATTGGGCATCAACCGCGAGGGCTTGGTGCAGACGATCAAGGAATATAATGCCGCGGTGCAGCCGGGCGAATATAACCCCACCATTCTAGACGGCAAGCACACATTGGGGATCACGCCACCGAAGTCCAATTGGGCCCTGCCGATTGACACCCCACCCTACCTCGGTTTTGCCGTGACCTGTGGCATCACGTTTACCTTTGGGGGACTGCGTATCAACACGCGCGGGCAAGTGCTGGATACTGAGGGTAACCCGATGCCTGGTTTATATGCCGCTGGTGAACTCGTGGGCGGATTGTTTTACTACAACTACCCAGGCGGCTCGGGCCTGGCTTCAGGAGCTGTGTTGGGGAAACTCGCTGGCGCCAGCGCTGGGGCTGATATTAAGGGCTGAGGGAGTGAGGAGTACAGTATGGCGTTGCATATTATCGTCACCGCCAAACAGGTGGTCGATCCCGAAATGCCCATCTCGGCCTATAGTATCGAGGCAGCCGGGCCGCGTGTGGTGACCCCGGCGACCTTCCAGCCCGTGATCAATGGCTTTGATGAAAACGCGCTGGAAGCGGCCCTGCGCCTGAAGGACAGCCAGGGTGCAACGATCACCGTCGTATCGGTGGGGGGCCAGTTTGCCCTGGACATTATGAAGAAAGCGTTGGCCATGGGGGCCGATACGCTCATTTTGTGCCAGGACCCGCTCTTTGCGCATCTGTCCGACAGCTTTGTGACTGCCCAAGTGCTGAGCGCTGCTATCCGCAAGATTGGTGCCTTTGACCTGATTCTCTGTGGTCGGCAAGCGTCGGATTGGGACAATGCCCAGGTCCCGCTGATGCTGGCAGAGCTCCTCGACGTGCCCTGTCTGTCGCTGGCCCAGAAGGTGGAGGCAGCGGATGGCAAGGTCACGGTGGAACAGCTGGTGCCCGATGGCTATATAGTGGCTGAAGCGCCCCTGCCAGCACTGGTGACGGTGAGTAACGAACTGGGTGCGCCACGTTACCCCACGATGCGCAATATCATGGCGGCGAATCGCAAGCGTCCAGCTCTGTGGAAAGCCACGGACTTAGCGCTGGACCCTGCCTTGCTAACACCCCGCATCGAACTAGTCAATCTCGCATTCCCAGCACGTACGCAGCAGTGCGAGATCATTGCCGGGGCAGATGCGGCTGAGGCCGGGAGAAACCTGGCGCTGAAACTGCGCGAAGCCAAGCTGATTTGAAGCGTCAGCGGGAGAGGTATAAGGGATGGCAGAAGCACGCGGAGTGCTGGTCATTGGCGAAGTAAGTGCAGGACAGTTAAGTAGTACAACGAAAGAAGTGCTGGCCGCAGGAAGACCTCTGGCCGAACAGGCTGGCACAGCGCTGGCGGTTGGCCTGGTAGGGCATAACCTCGCGAGCGCCGCGCAGGAGGCACTGCAGGCCGGGGGTGACCGGGTCTACACGGTCGACAATGCCTTGCTGGCTGAGGTACACCTGGAGCTGTATCTGGCAGCGCTCGTTGCGTTGTGCCGCACGGTGGCGCCTGACATTATGCTGCTGGGGAGAACGGCGCTTGGGCGCGACCTCGGACCACGGCTAGCGTGTCGCCTGGGGGTTGGTGTACTGCAGGATTGCCTGCGGGTCGAACTCGATACTGCGACTGGTCGGCTCACGGCCACCCGGCCGGTGTACGGGGGCAATGTGCTCGCCCAGGCGCGCTGTCTGGCGACGCCACAGATCGCGGCGCTACGCCCAAAAGCGTATGCGCCTCTTGCCCCTGACCCAGCGCGTCAAGGCGAAGTCATCGCCGTACCGGTGGCACTCGATGCGACGATGGCGCGTGTCGCAGTCGTGCGTCAGGTACGTCAGGAGAGCGCTGGGGTCAAGCTGGAGGATGCCACTATTGTGGTGGCGGGTGGGCGTGGGCTAGGAGGTCCAGAGCCCTTTCGTGAGCTGCAAGAACTGGCCGGGATGTTGGGCGCTGCCATGGGGGCGTCGCGCGCTGCCGTGGATGCGGGATGGGTGCCAGGCAATTGGCAAGTGGGTCTGACGGGCAAGACCATCACCCCAGACCTGTACATTACGGTGGGCATCTCTGGGGCGAGTCAGCACCTGGCTGGATGCTCAGGGGCCAAGGTCATTGTGGCTATCAACAAAGACGCCGAAGCGAACATTTTTCGTGAGGCGCGTTATGGTGTGGTGGGTGACTGGCACGCCGTCGTGCCAGCCTTCATGGAGGCGATCCGTAGTCTGCAGTAGGCTGCACGGTGGCTACACTGCTTTCTAGTTTTGCATCGCGTGGTATGTGCAACGTAAAAGTGCTTCCCTGGCCTACCGTGCTAGTGACCGACACCTGCCCGCCATGCACCTGCGCGATGTGCTTCACAATAGCGAGCCCTAGCCCTGTACCGCCGCGCTCGCGACTGCGCGCCTTATCAACACGGTAAAAACGCTCAAAGATACGATCGAGGTGGTCGTGCGGAATGCCGACCCCTTGATCACGCACGTCGATGACCAGCATGTCGTTGTCCTGGCGTGCGCTCACCCAGACGCAACTGTCAGGGTTGCTGTAGGTAATGGCATTCTCGAGCAGGTTGACGATGGCCTGCTCGAGGAGTGGAGCGTTGACAGTCGCGCGTAGCTCTACGGCGCAGGTGGAGACCACGGTAACGCGCTGCGCTTCGGCCTTAGCAGCACAGTCGAGGATGGCTGCCTGCACCACATCGGTGAGGGTAGTCTCACTCCGGGGGATATCATAGCTCTCGTCGTCCTGTTCAAGCCGCGATAGGGCCAGCAGATCTTCAATGATGGCGTGCAGACGTTCGGCATGACGGGCAATAATCCCCAGGAAGCGCTCGGCATGCTCGCGATCATCGAAGGCGCCATCGCGTAGTGTTTCAACGAAGCCTTTGATACTCGTAATCGGCGTTTTCAGTTCATGTGACACATTCGATACAAAGTCGCGTCGGATATTTTCGAGATGCCGGAGCTGCGTCACATCATTGAGGACGACCAACACCCCGATATCGTGACCTTGTGCATCCCGCAGCGCCGTCGCCGTGGCTTGCAGAAAACGTTCTTCAGAGCCGCGCAATACGATGTCAGCCATGGCGGATTCTGTGCTATGCATGGCCGCCGTCACCAGACGCTGTAACGTCACATTGCGCACGACTTCCTGAATGATATGCCCCTTGGCCTGAGTGGCCACCACGCCTAACAAGGCTTCGGCGGCTCGATTGACGGTGATGACGCGCTCCTGCGTATCCAGGGCTAAGACACCTTCACGCATGCTCTCTAAAATGGCTTCTTGCTCGTTGCGCTGCTGGGTAATCACGGCAATTTGCTCGGCGAGCTGTGCAGCCATGCGGTTCAGGGTAATCGCCAGGCTGGCTAATTCGACCGTATCGGGGATCGTAAGTCGATAGTAAAAATCGCCCGCGGCAAAGCGTTCAGCACCTCGCCGCATGTCCTGCAGCGGTTGGCTAATGCGACGCGATGTGAAGAGGCCCAGCGCCGCAGCCAGGCAGATGAGCACACAGCCGCCAAAGATAATGGACTGGACGCTGAGGTAGGCTTGCGGAGTCAGTATCACCACTGGTTGCGCGAGAAAACTCTCGCGGAAGACCCCTACGGCGTAGCTGCCGACGACGACCATGAGCAGAGCCAGGACAATGACGAGCAAATAGCTCAAATATAGCTTCCAGAACAGTGATAACTGGTGCACACGTCACTCCTGTAAACGATAGCCAACCCCACGGATGGTCTCGATGGCCTCACCACTGGTACCAAGTTTGCGGCGCAAGGAGACGATGTGGACGTCCACCGAACGCGCTGTCACGCTGACGTCTTCACCCTGGGCAGCAGCGATGATCTGGTTGCGCGTGAAGACCCAGCCTGGGCGTCGCGCCAGCAGGTGTAACACACGAAACTCTGTGAGCGTGAGTGGCACGCACTGGCCCTGCACCAGAACTTCATGGCGCCCTGGGTGCAGCACCAGCCCATGATGCGTGATGACGGCGTCCGCGGCGACAGGCTCGGTATGATGCCGGCGCAATACGGCGCGAATGCGCGCCAGCAGCACGCGCGGGCTAAAAGGTTTGGTGAGGTAGTCGTCGGCACCCAGTTCAAGCCCAGCCACAATGTCGGCCTCCTCCCCACGCGCTGTCAATATGACAATGGGGATGGCCGCTGTACGTGCGTCCCGCTTGAGCGCCTTGCAGACCTCTAGACCATTCACACCCGGAAGCATCAGGTCCAGCACTATAAGGTCATGGAGCGTAGTGCGTACCTGTGCCAGCGCCTCTTCACCGGATACAACGCCCACCACGTCATACTGCGCTTTGCTCAGATTATACTGGACGAGATCCAGAATATCCGGTTCATCATCGACGACCAGAATACGGGTCCGTGCCATAGGGCTCCTTTGTGTCCGCCATCACGTGTGCCGCGTGCGAGCCCGCCTCACACCTCGTCCCTCTGCAGGCTACCGAATCTCTCCGCGTGGCGCAAGCATCAAGGCAAGAATCGGACTACCAGCGCAGGGGGCATAAGGGACATGAGGGCCAGCATTTTTCTCTTAAGTTCGAGAAAGCTTGCACCGATACATAGCCTCAGTGACACACAACTATAGGTCACGCACTGGGCAAGGAAAGCCCGACAACACTTTGTCACGGAGGATTATTGTATGGCATTCAGTGTCAATACCAACCTTGGGGCCTTGAACGCCCATCGGAACTTGAGCCGGGTCGATGAGCAGCGTAACACTTCCTTGGCACGCCTGTCGACAGGCTTGCGGATCAACAAGGCGGCGGATGACGCCTCGGGCCTTGCCATTGCGGACGTCTTCCGGGCCCAGTCACTGGGAATCGGCCAGGCCATCCAAAACGGTACGGATGCCACCGCCCTGGTGCAGATTGCCGACGGTGCGCTCGAGGAATCGACGAACATTCTGAACACCATCCGCACCAAAGCGCTGCAGGCGGCTACAGGTAGCCATACCACAGAGACGCGCCGGTTGATTCAAAACGACATCGATCGTCTCTTGGCGCAGTTGGACAACATCGCTCAGAACACCTCCTTCAACGGTCAGAAGCTGCTTTCAGGGGCATTTTCGAACAAAGCCTTCCAGATCGGTGCCAACGCAAACCAGACGGTGAACGTCTCCATTGATTCAACCGAGTCTACCCGCCTGGGCCACGTCAGCACGGCAGACCTCGCTCTCACCAGCGCCGCTGGTGGGGATGTGCAGTTAGAGATTACGAGCAGTATTACAGGCCAGAAGCTAAACCTGAACACCATCTCCATACAGGCCAACAACAAGGCAGAAAACGGCCTTGGTGCGCTAGCGATAGAGATCAACCGTTATACCTCCACCACAGGGATCAGCGCTAACGCTGTGGTGAGCACGACGAGCGCCTCCGCCATTACGGCGGGGGGCACAGGGTCAAGTATTTTGATTAAAGGTGTCGACATTGGGGTGCTTTCCGCCCCGAGCAAAAAAGCTCTTG
>Ga0081538_10003228_pt1 | contig 15490 bp, 17 predicted proteins | sample TabmetS5T2R1_FD_71022 | JGI IMG/M metagenome (GOLD analysis project Ga0081538, IMG submission 71022) | Tabebuia heterophylla rhizosphere microbial communities from the University of Puerto Rico - S5T2R1 | ecosystem: Host-associated > Plants > Roots > Rhizosphere ... | reverse complement strand
CGCCGTCGAAGCTGAACACCAACCGGCGGTTCCACAGCGAGTCGTCCGGTGCGGCGGGATCGGCCTCCCCGGCGGGCGCCAGCATCGCCACGCTGTAGATGAAGCGGTTGATCGTGCCGCGCTCCCAGCGGACGATGAACGGCGCCGTCTGCCCGTCGAGCGTCGTGACCGTGGCGATGTCGGCGGGGAGGGGCCCTGCCGGATCGTCTAGCCAGCGGAACTGTCCGCCGGTCGTGCCGTAGACGTAGCCGATGCGGGTGTTGGCGGCGCAGTCCTTGCTCCAGCCGACGATCTGCGCGTCGGCGGTGGGGTAGCCCCGTCCGTCCTGCGGGTAGCCGCCCTGGGCGTCCTCGGCGGCGACGGGAATGCCGATGCGATCCTGGTTGTCGACCAACGGCTGGCCCAGCAGCGGCCGGCCGTCCAAGCGGGCGCGGGCGGTTGTGCAGACGAAGGGCTGCTGTTGCGGGCCCGAGAAGATCGGGCCGCCTGCGGGATGGTTGGTGAGCGTGAGGCGAGCGCGGGGGACGCGGTGCTTGCCAGCCTCGGCGGTGACCGTGAGCCTGTTGTCACCGTTCACGAGCCCATCGACGAGCCCGACGAGCGTGTGGTCGTCGCCGGCGCTGAACGCGCCGGTGACGTCGCTGCCGCCGAGCCTCACGACGACGTCGTCGGTCGCCACCTTGCGTGGCACTGCCACCTGGACCAGGGCGTCCCCGCCGGACACCTGATCGGCGCGCCCCGACAGCACCGTGATCTCGAACCGGTTCGGGTTGTGACGCCCGGCCGCCGTCGCCGACCCGGTCGTCGCGCCGGCCGGCACCATGGTGCCGGCCGCGAGGGCGATGACCGAGGCTGCGAGCGCGGCTGCGCTTGCCTTGAATCCCCGCATCTGCTCTCCCCCTCCTGACGGATGCGTCAGGGCGACGGTATCAGTCGGCGCGCGGCGGAGCGTCGCTGCCGACCCGCCGCGTCCCCGCCGCCAGGGCCCTGCTGAGCCGGCGCATCCCCGCGAGCCACCGGTCGCGGTCGGCAGCCCGACGCTGCTCATACGTGGCCACCGCGGGGTGGGGCAGGATCAGGAAGCGCTCGTCACGGATGCCCGCAACCACGCTGTCCGCCACCCGCGCGGGCGACAGGATCCCCGCCACGGCGGCTGCCTGGGCCTCGGGCCGCGACGCGTCGGAGCCAGCGGGACCACCGGCACGCTCGGCCGCAGCCCCTGGGACGCCCAGCAGCATGCTGGTGTCCACCGCCATCGGGCACACGCAGGAGACCCTGATGCCCAGGTCGCCGTACGTGATGGCCAGCCACTCGGCCAGAGCCACCGCCGCATGCTTGGTGACGGAGTAGGGGGCGTCGCCGGGCTGGCTCAGCAGCCCGGCCGCAGATGCGGTCGACAGCAGGTAGCCGCCGCCCCGCCCGAGCATGAGGGGGATCATCGCCCGGGCCGCGTACAGGTGGGCGAGGACATTGACCGACCACACCGACTCCCACACGGTGTCGGGAGCCTCGATGCCCCCGAAGCCGAGGATGCCGGCGTTGGAGGCGAACAGGTCGATCGGCCCGATCTCTGCCTCGGTACGCTCCACGACCGCCTCGACGTCGGCCTCCACGGTGACGTCGGCGGTGAGGGCGGTTCCCCGGCTCCCCAGGGCCTCCGCGGTGGCCAGCGCGCCGTCGGCGTCCTTGTCCACGACGATCACGGCGCGGGCGCCCTCGTCGGCGAAGCGCCGGCACAGCGCCTGACCGATCCCGTTCGCCCCGCCGGTCACGACGCAGATGCGGTCACGCAGCTCCATCCCGGTCAACCCTTCCCGATCGCCGCCCGAATGGTGGCATCGGCCGAGCCGCGCCGATCCCGCCCCCACGGCAAGGGCATCAGGATGGGAACCTCGACGCCCGCGTCGACATAGGACTGCATGGTCGCATGCGCGACGTCCGCGCCACCCAAGACGTCGATGGCGTCGACCATGCGATCGCTCACCGCCCCCACGGCGCCCTCGCGGTCCCCGGCCGCGAACCGCTCCTGGATCTCCGCCACCTCGTCGGCGAACCCGGCGCGCTCGAAGCTACGGGCGTAGCTGTCCACCACGGCGTACGAGTACAGGTCGCGCCGGGCGAGCTCGATGCCCTCGTCGCGCTCGCACACGCCGGCGTGCACGTAGGCGTAGATGGCGCACGTGCCCGCTCCGGCCGCCGCCCGGGCCGCACCGCCCTTGCGCACCTGCTCGACCGACCAGGGAACGTGGGAGGCGGGCAGGTAGTTGAGCAGCACGCCGTCGGCCACCTCACCGGCCAGGCGCAGCATCGCGGGGTTCAGTGCGCCGATCACGATCTTCGGGGCACGCCCGCCCAGTCGAACGCCGAGCCGGAACCCCCTGACCTGGTAGAAGTCGCCGGCGAAGTCGACCTTCTCGCCCGACAGGCATTCGCGGAGCAGGGCGACGTACTCGCGGACCCGCGCCACGGGCCGGTCACCGTAGGGGACGCCGTGCCAACGCTGCGTGACCACGGGAGACGAGATGCCGATGCCGAGCAGGACCTCCCGCTCCGGCCGCAGCGCCTGCAGCGTGGCTCCGGCCATGGCCACGACCATGGGTGTCCGCAACTGGAGGGCCAGGACGCCGGTCCCGAGATCGAGGCCAGGGGCGGCGGTGCCCACGGCACCCAGCAGGGAGAACGCCTCGGGCCCGGTGGTCTCGGCCGTCCAGAAGCTCCGGTAGCCCAACCCTGCAGCCGTCACGGCGGTCGACACGGCCACGTCGGGCCCCAGGCTCATGAGCGACGCGAAGGTGAGGCCTGCCTGGTCCATTCCCATGGCCGGGCCAACCTAGTGGACCCTCCATCCACGGGACTTCCCGCCAGCGTCCACTAGCCGCCGCGCGCCGCCGCTGTGGGCACATACCATCGACCCTCGTATGGACCTGACGGAGGCCGAGGGGCGCGTGCTCGGGTGCCTCATCGAGCGGGAGGCGGTTGCACCCGAGGCCTACCCGGTCTCGCTCAACGACTTGCGCCTTGCCTGCAACCAGACCAGCGGCCGGGATCCGGTGGTCGCCTACGACGATCGCACGGTCGAGGACACTCTGCTGGCGCTCAAGTCCAAGGGACTGGCGCGATTCGTGTTGGCGCGCGCCCCCGGGGAGCGGACCACCCGTTATCGCCACCGAGCCGACGAGCGCTGGCGCCTCGGGCGGGGCGACCTGGCGGTGCTGGCGACGCTGCTGCTGCACGGAGTCCAGACGGTTTCCGAGGTGCGGGAGAGGGCCCGGCGGCTGGCGCCGTTCGCCGACCCGGCAGACGTCGATGCCGTGCTCGACATGCTGGCCGCCCGCACCCCCACGCCGTTCGCAGCCCGTCTGGAGGGCGACGGTGCGGGCGGTGAGACCCGCTGGGTGGAGGTCCTGACCGCGCCCTTCCCGCGGCTGCCCACCGGCGAGCAGGCGGCCGGCAGCGCTGCGCTCGAGGTCGTGCCGCCGTCGTACGCCGACTTGACCATGCGGGTGGCCGAGCTGGAGAAGCGCCTCGCCGACGTCCTGGAGCGGCAAGAGCCGTCCACCCGATCAGGCGCCGATGAACCCCACGCCCCCGGCGCCCGTCCCGCCTACCGTTCGAGCGACTGGCGCGAAGATCCGGCGCTCCCCCCACCGCCCCCGCCACCGAACGTCGGCGGCAACCACCTCGCGACGCTGCCACCGCTCACCGTGGCCGAAGACACCTCCGGCCTCGAGGAACGCATACGCGACATCGAGCGCCGGTTGTCCCGCATCGAGGCCGAGCTGGCGGCCCTGCGGTAGTGGATCGTCGCCGGCACGGAACCCGGGACCCGCACCCATGTGACCGATTCACCGCCGGCTGTCGTCGCCGACCGTCGACTGACCGGTATGGTGGGCGTCAATGACGGAGACCCACACGCTCGACGAGACGATCAGCGAGGCCTTGGCCGTCATCGACAAGGGCCTGGGCGATCTGCTCCACCGCGAGCTGGTGTCCTCGAACGAGGTGGCCGACCTGCTGCTCGACGTGCGGACGCTCCTCGCCAACCCGGGCTCGGGCAGCGACGACCGGGACGACTTCGACGTTCCGGTGCCGGGTTGACCCTCGCTCCCTCGCTCCCGCCGGGTGCGGGCGGGGCCTGACGACAAGCCCTCAGCGCTTTAACGAGGTGTGCTTGAACTCGTTGAGCTCGGGGAACTCGGCCAGCAACGACACGACACGTTCGATGGTCCGAGTCGCCAGCGCCGCGTCGCCCCGTGGACGCTCCATGAGCCGCACGAAGACGGCGCCCTCGCCCTGGATGAAGGTCGGGACCCCCCACACCTCGTGATCCTCGGCCGCGCCGGTGTGCTCGGCCCGGACGCGCTCCAGCGCCTCCCCGCCGTCGATGCTCGCGAACACCTTGTCGGCGTCCACGCCGACACCAGTGAGGACGCGGCGGACCTCCTCGGGGTCCTCCAGGTGCTTGCCCTCGTCGTGGCGCAGCGCGAAGAGCGCCTGGTGGGCATCGAGGAAGCTGTCGGGGAACTCGTCCCGCACCACCACGGCCGCCTGCATCGCGAGCAGCCCGGAGTCGTCCTGCGGCCGGGTCCAGATGTCGGGCTCGCCCTCGGCCACGTGAACCTGCGCCAATGAGAACGGCACGAATCGGACGGTCCACGGGGCGCCGGCGCGGAGCCCCTCGATGATGTGCTCGTGGGCGTTCCGCGCGAACGGGCACCGGTAGTCCCAAGTCACGGCGAAGTCGTTCATCGGCTGGGTCAACCGGTCGGTGCCCCCAGTCATTCCGGATGGGCCGGAGGCAGCGGCCAGGCCCGCCGGGCAAGGCGGGCCAGCACCACACCGAGGATCGCACCCGCCACCACGTCCGATGGGTGATGGATCTTCACGTAGACCCGGCTGCCCGCCACCACCGCGCCGATCCCGTAGTAGAGCGGCCACAGCGGGTCGCCCTGGCTCAGCACGCCGGCCGCGGTCATGGCCGCGGAGGCGTGCCCCGAGGGAAAGCTCGACGTGCGCGGCCGCCGCAGGCGCAGCGGCCGCGCTTGCTCCCACGCGGGCCGGTGGCGCCGGAACAGGCTCTTGACCGGCCCGTTCACCAACGCCGATTCCGCGCCCAGGATGGCGGCGACCCTGACCGCGTGGACGAGGCGCCGATCCGGCGCCAGTGCCCGCCCGGTGTTGACCAGATGCCACACCAGGCTGAAGTCGCCGAGCTCCGACGCCGCGTACATCAGCCGGTCGACGTGCGGATGGCCCCGGAAGCGGTCGATGCGTTCGTCGATGGCAGCGTCGAAGCGACCGATCGCCCGGGCGACGGCGCTGTGGCGGCCCGACATCGGGACGGCCGCCGTGTCAGGCGAGCTCGAGTGCCAGCTGCGGCTCCGCCTCGGCCGCCGGGCGCTCGGCCAGTACCCGGGCGGCGTCGGGGTCGCCGCCGAAGGCGGGGCAGTAGGCACGGAATGAGCACCACTCGCACAGCCGCGACGGCTGGGGCCGGAAGTCCTCTCGATGGCAGGCGCGCTCGACCGCCTTCCACACGGCCCCGAGCGTGCGGCGGGTGCCGCGCGTCGAGCGGTCGCTCGGCTCGGTGATGATCGCCAGCGGATCGCGCAGGAACAGGAGCTGCACCCGGGCCGGCCGTCGGCCCAGCAACTCCTCGCACAGCAGCGAGTAGATGTGGACACCGGAGAGCCGCTTGCGCTCGTGCTGCGTCGATGGCGCGGCGCCCGTCTTGTAGTCGGTGACCACGAGGCCGCCGTCGTCGTCGAGCTCGAGGCGGTCGATGATCCCGCGCAGCGGCAGGCCGTCGACCTCGGCGGTGAGCATCAGCTCGAGGCCGATCGCCCGGACCGTTCGGGGGTCCTCCAGGCGGAAGTAGTTGCGCACCAGCTCCGCGGCCTCGGCATGGAACGCGACCTCGTCGTCGCCGCGCAGTTCGAGGCCGACGTACTCGGGGTCGTCGCGCAGCTCGACCCGGGCGTCGGCCAGGCTGGCCAGCGCAGCGTCGACCGTGCGCTCCGCGGGTGGCAGCAGGTGGAGGCGTTCGAGCGCGGCGTGGACCAGCGTGCCCCTGGTGGCCGCGGCCGACGGCGGTTCCGGAAGCCGGTCGATCACCGAGAACCGGAACGCCAGCGCACAGTCGGTGAACGATGACACCTTCGAAGGGCTCAGCGATCGTGGCACCGGTAACGCCATGCCGCCGACAGTAGGCGCGGCGTGTGACACCAACGGCGGACCCTCACCTCGAGGTCGGATCGACTCAGCCGAGGTGGAGGTCGGCTCGGATCACGGCGGCGATGACGGCCGGGTCCTCCATCGGCCCGAAGTGAGTCAGCCGGAAGCGTTCGAGGCGCCCGTGGGGCAATGCGTCGACGATCAGCGGCGCGGCCTGCGCGGGACCACCGCCATCGACGCTCGCCGCGATCGTGACCGGGATCTGCACCTCGGCCAGGCGGTCGAACGTGGTGGCGGCGGCGGGGAGCCCGTTCTCGAACACGAGCGCCTCCACCTCCGGCGCGCATTTGAGCTCGACCGCGCGGTCGCCGTCGGCCGATCGGCGTGGGCGCAACCCGTGATCCACATAGGCGCGCAGCGCCGCAGGATCGAGCGAGCCCAGGGGTGGCTTGGCGGCGAAGTTGGCATACGCCGCCTCGGGGTCGGGGAACCAGGGCCGGCGACGCCGGGCCGTGGCGGCCATCGGGTTGGAGGCGGGCATGCCCGGCGACCTGGGGAACACCACGGGCTCGTACAGCCAGAGCCCGGCGAACGTCCCGGGCCGGCGCATCTCGGCCAGCAACAGCGCGGCGCCGCCCATCGAGTGGCCTACCGCCTTCACCTCGGTGATCCGGAGGTCGTCGACGACCGCGAGCACGTCGTCGACCATGCGGTCCCAGGTGAAGTCCATCGACGCGGGCGTCGAGCTGTCGCCGTGGCCGCGGAAGTCGACCGCCCAGCTGTGGGCCACGTCCGCCAGGTGTGCGGCCAGCGGCGCCCAGATCATCCCGTGGAACCCGGTGGGGTGGCAGAACAGCAGCGGCGGACCGTCGCCCCCGAGGTCGATGAGCGCGAGCGTGACGCCGTCGGTCGAGGGCACCTGCCGAATGGGGGGCACGCCGCCATGCTGGCAGCGGTCCTCGCCCGCGGCCCAAACCGGCGCGTCCGTTGGTGGGGATAGGGTCGGCCCGATGACTGAGCTGGTCGACGTCGAGGCGGTCCTGGCCGCGAACCGGGACTTCTACGAGGCGTTCGAGGCTCGCGATCTGGACGCCATGTCCGACGTGTGGGTGCACGACGACGACGTGGTGTGCACGCATCCAGGCTGGAAGACCCTGCACGGCTGGGGCGCCGTGGCCGGGTCGTGGTTCGCCCTGTTCGGGGGGCCGCAGCACCTGCAGTTCATCCTCACAGACGAGCGCGTGCACCTCGCAGGCGAGCTCGCGTGGGTGACGCTCGACGAGAACCTCATCGGCGAGCAGGTCGGCGGGACGGTGGCGGCGGTCAACATGTTCCGCCGCATCGACGGCCGCTGGCGCATGGTGCTGCACCACGGCTCACCCGTGGCGCCCAGCGCGCCCGGGTAACCTGCAGGAAGAGTGCAAGAAGCCGCCGCACCTGCCGTGCCCGCAGACGGGCGTGCCGCCCGGGCGCTCCGCACGCGCGAGGCCATCGTCGACGCGTGCATCGCGCTGGTCGAGGAGGGCGACCTTCGGCCGACCGCCCCGCGGATCGCCGACCGTGCCGGGGTCTCGGTGCGCTCGGTGTTCCAGCACTTCGCCGACCTGCCGTCGCTGCACATCGCCGTCACCGAGAGCATCGCCGAGCGCATGGCCGCTCTGGTGGCCCCCATCGATGCCGCGCTGGCGGTCGACGACCGGATCGCCCGGTTCGTCGAGCAGCGGTCCAACCTGCTCGAGGCCATGATGCCCTTCCGGGTGGCGGCCGGCGTCCACGGCCCGTTCGCGCCCGAGATACGGAGGGCGATGCGCGCCGGGTCGGCGTTCCTGCTCGCCGAGGTCGAGCAGGTCTTCGCACCGGAACTGACCCGCGTCCCGGCGACGGTCCGCGCCGACGTGACCCAGGCCCTGGCGACCGCCTCGTCGGGGGCGACGTGGGAGACGCTGCGCACGGAGTTCGACGACGATCCCGCACGCGCTCGCGTCGTGCTCGCCCGGCTGGTCCGGGCCGTCCTGGCAGCCGCGTCAACCTGATCGTCCCGACCGGAGAGTGTGGAGTGTGCGTGGGGTGGAGGACAGGGCCGAGCGGACGGCCCCGGCGGTGGACGACCCCGGCACGTTCGACGCCTTTGCCCGGCGCGAACGGGCCGCGTTGGTGGCGTTCGGGTGGTCGCTGACGGGCTCGCTACCGGTCGCAGAGGAGCTGGCGCAGGAGGCGCTGGCCGCCGCCTGGGCGGCCTGGGACCGGGTCGGTGGCTTCGACAGACCCGGCGCCTGGGCACGCAGGGTCGTCGCCAACCGGGCCGCGACCCGCCGCCGGAGCGCGGGCCGCGAGGCCCGTGCCCTGGGGCGGCTGTGGTCCCGCCGGGGCACGGACGAGATCGAGTTGCCTCGGAACGACGCGGAGCTATGGCGCCTGGTTCGCAGCCTGCCGGGACGCCAGGCCCACGTGGTTGCCCTGCACTATGTCGACGACCGCTCGGTGGCGGAGATCGCCAAGCTGCTCGACTGCACGGAGGGCACGGTCAAGACCCACCTCCATCGGGCCCGCGTGTCGCTGGCTCGGGCGCTGGACCTCGGGAGCGAGGGGGACGAGCGATGACCGATCCGACGACCGCCATGCTCGCCGACGTCGACGCCCGCCTGCGCTCCGCCGCCGGCACGTTGCGTGCGGCCGTGGAAGAGGCGATCGAGCTGCCGCCGTCGCTACCGAGTGCCCCACGTCGCCGGCCCCGGGGGGCTCGGGGCCGGGTGTGGCTCGCGGCGGCGGTCGTGGTCGTAGTGGCCGGTAGTGCGGCGGTCGTCCTCAGCCGCCTGGCTGCGCACGACCCGGACCCCACGGTGCGCGCCTCCGGCGCGGGCCACGCGTACCTGCTTCCGGGCTGGCTTCCCGAGGGCTTCGAGCCTGCGGTCGCCCAGCGGCTCGACGGCGAACGCCCGACCCTCGGTCTCACGTACGGCCGCTCCACGTCGGCCGACGGGCGGATCTCGATCCTCCAGGCGCAGGGCGACGAGCACGACGTCGGGAACCTCCCCCTGGTCGTGTCGGGCGAGCCCCGACCGATCGTGGTGCGCGGTCATCGCGCCGTCCGAGCCGAGGACGATGCGAACACCGTCATCCAGTGGGCGGAACGGCCCGGCACGCTGGTGACGGTGGTCGCCGCGGGCGTCAGCGACGGCGAGCTCGATCGGTTCGTCGAGGCGCTCCGCCCCGCCGGCGCGGGCGAGATCGACGACGCGCTCAGGCAGTACGGCCAGTCGTCCCGGCTCGGTGAGCTGTCCGAAGGCGAGATCCTCGTGGCGGAGGGGGAGCACGCGGGCGGCCGATGGGAGCTCGTCGCTGGCGACGACGTGGAGAGGCTCGGGATCACACTGCGGGACGAATCCGGCGGGACCACGGTCGCCGGGGCCAGGGGCGAGCTGGACGACGACGGCTACGTGTCCGCCGTCCGCGGAGACACGGGCGCAACGCGGGCGGTCTTCGGGCTCGTCGGGCCCGGCGTGGCCGAGGTGACGGCGCAGGACGCCGACGCGCCGCCCACTCGCCTCCTGCTCTTCACGATCCCGGGCTGGCAGCCCCGTGCCTTCCTGATGTGGCCCGCGGGCGATCCGTCGGACGTGGTCCTCGTGTTCCGCGACGCCTCGGGTGCCGAGATCGGCCGCAGCCACTGACTCGAGACTGGCGGGCGGACACTCGACACCACGACACCACCTAACGTGCCCACCCGTGGCGACGGAGCCGGGCACCGACGGTCAGCCGTCCGAGCCTCGGGGCGCCCGGAGGTCGCGGCTGGGCTTGGCGGCGCTCATGGTGGGCGCCGGAACTACGCACTTCCTTGCGCCCGCGCCCTACGAGCGCATCGTGCCGCGCTGGGCGGGCGACGCCCGGCGTGTCGTGGTGGTGAGCGGCGCGGCCGAGATCGCATGCGGGGCGCTGCTGTCGAGCCGGCGCACGGGGAGGCTGGGCGCCTGCCTCACGGCGGCCCTGCTGGTCGCCGTGTTCCCCGCCAACGTGCAGATGGCGCTCGACGCGGGCACCGAGCGCCAGGCCGTGGCCGACATGCCGGTGGGCCGTTTCCGAGCGGTCGCACTGGCCAGGCTGCCGCTTCAGCTGCCGCTGATCGGGTGGGCGGTCCGGGTGGCGAGAAGCCACTGAACCCCCAGGGGCCGAGGCCGGACGGGTCGATGCCGATGTCGCCGCCGTCGCCGTGATCAACCTCTCCGCACCCACGGATCGGTCAGGAGACGCGAAAATTCCTGTTCAAGGGTGGTGTTCGTGCTAATATACGAACATATGTTGGGGTCCCAGTCAGGCGAAGCGGCGGTCGGTAGTGCGTCGTTGTCCGACGCGATCGATGTGCTCTCAATGCTCGATCCCGACACGCTCGATGACACCGAGTTGGCCGACGCCGTGCTGGACTTGCACCGCCAGCAGGCGCGATTGGCTGCCATGACAGCTCGGCTGACGGCGGCGACGGACGCGCGGCGGGTCTGGGCCGACGACGGATCCCGCAGCTGCGCGTCATGGCTCGCACATCGTTGCCGGCTGCCAATCGGTCAGGCGCGAGCCGAGACCTGGTTGGGGCGCCGGTTAAGGAGCATGCCGGTCACGGCCGAGGCTTTCGCTGCCGGGGAAATACACCAGCGCCACACCTCGCTGCTGGCGTCGTTGGCGGAGGGCCGCACCGCCGAGTTCTTTGCCCGCGACGAGGCGGAGCTGGTCGACAACGCGCGGTGCCTGTCGTGGCCCGATTTCTGCCGGTCGGTGGAGTACTGGCGGCAGTGCGCCGACCCTGATGGGACCGAGCGCGACGCCGCTCACGATGAGGCGCTGCGGCGTGTCCACCTGTCTCCAGGCCTCCGGGGCACCGGCCACCTGGACGGGATGTTGACCCCTCTGGGTCGGACCACCGTGGCGTCGGCGCTGAGCCGCATCGAACAAGAGCTGTTCGATGCCGACTGGGCGGCGGCACGGGCCGAGCACGGCGACGCCGCCACCGCCGGCCACCTCACCCGGACGCCGGCGCAGCGCCGCCATGACGCGCTTGTGGAGATGGCGCAGCGGGCCGTGACCGCGCCCGCCGAGGGCAAGCGGCCCCAGCCGCTCGTCAGCGTGCTGGTGGGCTACGAGACCTTCAGGGGCCGGGTGTGTGAGCTCGCCGATCGCACCGTGATCACGCCGGGCACGGTCGCCTCGCTGATGGACGAGGCTCTCATCGAACGGGTGGTGTTCGACGGTCCCTCCCGGGTCGTCGACCTGGGTCGGGCCCGCTGCTTCACCGGAGCCGTGCGCCGAGCCCTCGACGTTCTGGACCGGGGCTGCACGCATGCTGGTTGCAACCTGCCCGCGGAGCGCTGCCAGGGCGACCACATCCAACCGTGGTCCCGTGGCGGCGAAACCAACCCCGAGAACGGCCAGCTGCTCTGCGCGTACCACAACCGCTGGCGCTGGGAACACGGCCACGGCGACCGTCCGGCGGCCACTCCGCAACGGCCACCACCCGACGCTGACCTGGAACGACGCCAGGAATGGCTCGAGGCATGGCGTGCCCGTCTCCGCGCCCGCATGCCCGCCGCCGCAGTAGCCGGCAGCTAGCTCGGCGCTCCCCGGTCAATGGCATCGCGAGGAGTCGCGCTGACTGGAGTGGAACGCCCAGTCCGGGTCCTCGGCCAGGGGAGCGGAGGCCCACGACCCCGGTAGCTCCAACCCGAGCAACTTCCCCTGGACCCAATGGTCCTCGGCCCATGCCGGGTGCTTCACGATCCCGCCCACCGTGATCGGTGGCGTCGAGCGCTCGCGCCGACGCCTGCCCCTGGTCGAGGTCGGCCAGCTTGCTCGTCACGATGTGCCGGTAGTGGTCGAGGAACTGCTCGAGGGCGGTGCGTTCGTCCGCTGGCCGGAGCTCCGGGAACCAGGAGCTGGCGTCGCTCATCCCCGCAACCTGACACGACCGGCGGTCACACTGACTCCGCGTCCTCCTCGGCGAGGATGGCGTAGAGCTTGCGGCGGGTCTCATCGAGCACCTCGAGGGCCCGCGCCCGTTGCTCGTCGGTTCCCGAGAACCCGACCTGGCCGAGGGCGTTCATGACGCCGAACGATGCCTTCCGGAACTCCGAGACCGTCGACATCGTGTCGTCGTCGGCATATCGAGCCCAGGGCGGCGTCTCCCTCGCCTTGGCCGCCTCCTCGCGGCCGGCGTCGGTGAGCGTGAACCGCTTGCGGCCCTCGCTCGTCTCGCTGGTGATCAGGCCCTCGTCCTCCAACAGCTGCAGCGTCGGATAGACGGAGCCCGGGCTCGGGCGCCAGATGCCACCGGTCCGGTCGTCGAGCTCCTGGATCATCTCGTAGCCGTGCATCGGCCGCTCGTTCAGCAGGGCCAGCAGCGCCGCCCTGACATCGCCGCGGTTGCGGCGACCGCGACCCCGTCCGCGGCCTCGGCCTCGGGGGTCGAAGTCGAACGCAAAGTGCCCGGGGAAGGGGGCCATCCACGGGCCGTAGTGGTGCCCGAAGGTTCGGTTCCTCATCGTCACTCCCATCGATCGCTTGTCGATGGGTTGACGATATATCGCTAACTCGCGAAACCCACCCGTCAGCTCAGGGACTTGAGGGCGATCCGCAGTTCGTCGTTCATCTGCCCCGGTACCTCATACCCTGCCTCGTCCCGGATCTCGTCGAAGCGGTCGCGCACGGTCTCCGGTGTGAGCTTCGGCTCGACGATGCCCTTCGTGACCCCGAGGAAGACCCGGGCCACCCGGCCGCCGCCCAGCGTGTAGAGCTCGCCCGTCACCGGGCAGTCCTCGTGGGCCAGGAAGACCACGAGCGGCGTGACCGACTCGGGGAGCAGCTTGTCTGCGATCGGGCCGAGCAGGTCCTCGGTCATGCGGGTCTTGGCCACCGGCGCGATGGCGTTGACCTTGATGTTGCTCTTGGCTCCCTCCACGGCGAGCACGCGGGTGAGGCCGACCAGGCCCATCTTGGCGGCGCCGTAGTTGGACTGGCCGAAGTTGCCGAAGACGCCGGCCCCGGAGCTCGTGTTGACGATGCGGCCGTAGTTCTGCGCCCGCATGTGCTCCCACGCCGGCTGGGTGACGTGGAACGCGCCACGGAGGTGGACGTCGAGCACCGGGTCCAGGTTGTCGGGACCCATGTTCTTGAACGATGCGTCCCGCAGGATGCCGGCGTTGTTGATCACGATGTCGACGCGGCCGAAGCGGTCCAGCGCCGTCTGCACGATGGCCCGACCGCCCTCCGGCGTGGCAACGGAGTCGTAGTTGGCCACGGCGTCGCCCCCTGCGGCGGCGATCTCGTCGACCACGGCCTGGGCGGCGGTGGTGCCGCTGCCGGTGCCGTCGACCGATCCGCCGAGGTCGTTGGCGACGATCAGGGCGCCACGGCGAGCCAGCTCGAGGGCGTGGGAACGTCCGAGCCCGCCGCCGGCGCCCGTGATTATCGCGACCTTGCCATCGAATCCGAGATCAGCCATGGCGGTGGAGCGTAGAGGGGCGCCAGTTGCGGCCCCGAATTGCTGGCTCTCTTCGGGCGCGCGTGCTACGAGGGCCGGGCCGAGTGCAGCGCGTCAGGTCCCGGCGGCCAGGTAGCGGATGCGTTCGGCGATGTGCACGGCGTGGTCCCCGAGGCGCTCGTAGAACCGCGCCACGAGGGTGGCCTGGAGGGCGTCGGGGAGCGCGATGTCGGACTTGCCCAGCTCCTCGACCAACTGGTCGTGCATGCTGTCGATGCGGTCGTCGATGGTGTCGAGGCGCTCGGCGGCGTCGGCGTCGCGCTCGGCCCATGCATCCGCGGCGCCCTGCCACATCTCGACGCAGGTGGTCCCCAGCTGCTCCAGCAGCCCCCGCAAAGTGGGTGTGAGGCGCAGGGCGAGCCCGGTGGCGGCGCGCTGGGCGATGTGCTCGGCGAGATCGCCGCTGCGCTCCAGCTCGGGCACGATGCGAAGCACCGACACGAGGTAGCGCATGTCGCGCGCCATGGGCGCCTGGGTGACCAGCTCGCGCTCGGCCAGCTGCTCGAGGTCGACCTCGAGCTGATCGACGAGCGCGTCGCGGCCGGCCAGCATGCGGGCCATCTCGGTGTCGCTGGCCAGCAGCGACTCGGAGGCCGCGGCCACGCCCTCGGTCACGAGCGCGAACAGCCGGATGACCCGGGCGTCGATCTCATCGAGCTCCTGGTGGAACCGCTTGCGCAACTCGTGGCGCGGCTCGAAAGGCTCGGACACGGCGGCACCGTACCCCGGCGACTCGCACTCCGATCACCCGCGGACTGCGTGCCCCTCGGACGGGCTATCCGGCGCCGGCGGTCGAGTTCTCGATCGCGTAGGCCCGCAGGCGCTTGTAGTCGACCTTGCCGTTGGGAGCCCGGCCGATGGTGTCGATGACGAAGACCCGCCTCGGCGCCTTGAAGACGGCCAGCTTGGACCGGACGTGGTCGACGACGTCCTCGGGTACGACCTCGGCGCCATCCGCAACCTCGACAATCGCGGTGACCGCCTCGCCGAAGCGGTCGTCGGGGATGCCCACGGCCACCGCATCCCGAATCCCGGGATAGGTCTTGAGCGCCTCCTCGACCTCCTCGGGGAAGACCTTCTCGCCCCCGGTGTTGATCACCACCGAGCCGCGGCCGAGCAGGGTCAGGCTGCCGTCGGCCTCCACCCGCGCGTAGTCGCCCGGGCAGGAGTAGCGCCGGCCCTCGAACTCGATGAAGGTGGCGGCGGTCTTCTCCGGGTCCTTGTAGTAGCCGATCGGCTGGTGCCCGCCCACCGCCACCCGGCCGATCTCGTCGGATCCCGGCTCCACCCGCCGCCCGTCGTCGGTGATCACGATGGTGTTCTCGCCCAGCATGAACTTCGCCGTGTCGCTGGCCGACGTCCCGGACGAGACCGACTGGCCCATGCCGATGGCCTCCGACGAGGAGAAGGCGTCGACCAAGAGCATGTTCGGGTGATGCCGGAGCAGGCCCTGCTTGACCGGTTCGCTGAACATCACGCCCGAAGAGGCGACCAGGAACAGGCTGGCGAGGTCCCATCGCCCGGGGTTCTCGTCCAAGGCCTTGAGCATGGGCTTGCCGAAGGCGTCCCCGACGATGGCGATCTGGTTGACGCGCTCGCGCTCGATGGTGTCGAACATCTCCTCGACGTCGAACCGGCGCGACACGAGCGTCACCGTGCTTCCGCCGAGCGCCAGGCAGATGAGCTGCGTGTAGAGGCCCGTGCCGTGCATGAGTGGGCAGGCCGGGAGGCCCACAGGCCCCACATCGCGGACCTGTTCACGCACGATCGCCGGGTCGGCCTCGGCGTCCTTGT
>Ga0081538_10003227_pt1 | contig 15492 bp, 19 predicted proteins | sample TabmetS5T2R1_FD_71022 | JGI IMG/M metagenome (GOLD analysis project Ga0081538, IMG submission 71022) | Tabebuia heterophylla rhizosphere microbial communities from the University of Puerto Rico - S5T2R1 | ecosystem: Host-associated > Plants > Roots > Rhizosphere ... | reverse complement strand
GAAGAGCGCGTCGAGGTCGAAGAGGATGCCGCTCGTGACGAAGAAGACGGGGATGAACATGCCGTAGCCGGCCGCCTCGAGCTTCCGGCGGAAGTCGGGGTGGGTCATGGCTCGGTCGTGGTCGACGAGCGTGAGGACGGCGCCGGCAAGGAACGCGCCGAGGATCACCTCCAGCCCGAGGCCGACGGCGAGCGCGCTGAACCCCACGAGGAGGAGGAACGCACCCCGCACGCGGATCTGGGCGGTCGTGTCCTGGAGTCGCTCGAGGACCGGCGTGAACAGCATGGAGCGCCCGAGGCCGAGCAGCAGGGCAAGCGCGGCCAGCGTGGCGAGAGCAAACCCGCCCAGGAGCACGAGCTGGGCCCCCAGGCCCGCCGACTCCCGCGAGAAGAAGAGCGAGAGGAGGATGACGGCGCCGAAGTCGGCGACGGAGGCGGCGGCGACCACGAGTTGGCCGAGGTCCGAGCCGAGCTTCCCCGAGTCCTTGAGCACGGGCACGACGACGCCGAGCGACGTGGCGACGAGGACAATCGCGACGAAGAGGGCATCGTCGACCTGGCCGAGCGCGCGCAGGCCGAGCCCGACCACGACCGCGAGGCCGAACGACAGCGCGAAGGCGCCGCCCACGAGCGTGAGCCGCCGGCCGCGGAGCTTCTCGAACTCGATCTCGAGGCCGGCGAGGAAGAGCAGGAAGGCGAGGCCGATGAGAGCGAGCACGCGGATCGGCTCGTCCACCTCGACCCACCCCAGGACCGAGGGCCCGATCACGATCCCCGCGACCAGCTCGAGCACGACCGAGGGCAGGCGGACGGCCGGTGCCAGACCGAGGAGGAGCGGGACGAGGAAGGCGACGGCGACGACGATCAGCAGTCCCGAGAGGCTGAGCTCGGCCATACGAAGGGGTCCTCGCCGCGCGTGGGTTCGTTACGCTCCTCGACGCGATGCGCACCGCCGGCTGGCAGCAAGAAGGACGGACCGGCCCCGGCGCACCGTCTCCCGACGAGCTCGCTCTCGTCGAGGCGTTACGGCGCCGGGAAGAGGCGGCCTTCGTCGACCTCGTGGAACGCCATGGAGTCGCGCTCTTGCGGCTGGCCCAGACCTTCGTGCGGACCCGGGCCGTCGCGGAGGAGGTCGTCCAGGAGACGTGGCTCGGAGTCCTCAAGGGCATCGACCGCTTCGAAGGACGGTCTTCGCTCCGGACGTGGATCTTCCGCATCCTCACCAACATCGCCAAGACCCGTGCAGTCCGCGAAGGAAGGTCGGCCCCGTTCTCCGACCTCGAGTCGGAGACGGAGGAAGGGCCGCTCTTGGACCCGTCTCGCTTCGTCGGCGCGGGCGAGCCGTGGGAGGGCCATTGGAGGTCGTCTCCGGGGGCCTGGGGCGAACCGGAGGAGCGGCTGCTCGCGGCTGAGGCCAGAGGTGTGATCGAAACCGCGATCGAGGCGCTGCCGCCGGGCCAGCGGGCCGTGGTCACCCTGCGCGACGTTGAGGGCCTGAGCTCGGAGGAGACGTGTAACGCCCTCGAGATCTCGGAGACAAATCAACGAGTGCTTCTGCACCGCGCGCGGACCAAAGTGCGGCTCGCGCTCGAGACCTACCTCACGGGGGCGGCCGGTGGCCAGGGACGAGACACCTGATTTCAGCTGCGAGGAGCTTGTCGCCGTCGCGAGCGACTACCTCGAGGGCCGGCTGCCCGCCTCGGAGCGAGCCCGCCTCGAGGAGCACCTCGCGGAGTGCGAAGGCTGCACGACGTACGTCGAGCAGATGCGCCGCACGATCACGCTGATCGGAGAGCTGCGCGAGGAGCACGTCCCGAGGGAAGGGTTCGAGCGGCTGCTCGGCGTCTTTCGCGCCTGGAAGCACGCCCGCTGACGCTCTCGGTCAGGATTCGAGCGGCTCGAGGGAGAGCCGCCGCGCGATCCAGTCGGCCTGCCACGCGCGCTCGTCGGCGAAGCCCGCGTCGTACTCGCCGCCGGCGTCCGCTGCAGCGAGGCCCGCCGCGTGCGCGACCAGGTAGACGACGGAGACCGCGCCGGCTGGGTCCGACGCCCATCCCTCGACACTTCCGCTGTCTGGATAGTCCCGCCCTCGCTCGAGACAAGCCGTCTTCAGCTCGTGCATCGCCGAGCCATCCCAGTCCACCACTTGGCTCACCAGGCGCCCGCGACTGGCGACCAGCATCCGCTCGTCTTCGAGGACCGTTCCGTCGAGCTCGGCCAGCCACAGCTCGTCGTCGAGCCAGTGCGCGAGATCCTGCCCGCGGCAGGCGTGGATCCCGCGCCGCGAGGGAACGAGGGGGCCTTTCACCTCGACCCACTCGCCCACGGGCCACGTGTAGCCGCTGTAGAGACCTCGGTGGCCAGGGTGCAGGAACTTGTAGGCGAGCAGGCTATGTCTCCTTCCAGCCGCGGAACGCCTCGACGGCCGCCTCCCGCAGCGCCGGATCGAGCGTTTCCTCGCGCAGCTCTCCGGTGAGGCGGATCGTCTCGCGCATCTGGTCGAAGTAGGCCCGGCACGGCCCGCAGACGGCTAGGTGCTCCTCGAACCGGAGCCGTTCCTGAACCGAGAGCCGGTCTTCGACGTAGTCGCTAACGAGCTCCACGAGCTCAGTGCAGGAGATGATCGGTGGGCGCACGGGTGGTGAACGATAGACCACGGTCGAGCCCGTAACGTCGGCGGCGATCGTGATCGCCGGGATCTGGGTGCGCGGCAGCGTGCTCACGAACGACTTCCGCCTCCCCAAGCTCCGCACTGCGCTCTGGGTGGGCGTCGCCGGACTCGCAGCGCCGGCCTCGCGTAACGCCGGCAGCCCAAGCGAAGACTGAGCGGCATGCTACGAGAGCTCGCCCGTCGTGACGACAGCGGACTGCTCGTTCGCCTCCTGTGGGATCTCGAGCGGCAGCAGGCCGTCATCCGCTACCGGGACCGGCGAAGCGGGGACGTGTTCGCCGCCGACGTGCCCAACCCGAGGGCGCTCGACGCCTTCCGGCACCCGAACGGCTACCGTCCGGCCCAGCTCGCGGCATAACAGCGCACCGACGGTAAGAGGAGACTGAGTGCCATGACTGAGATCCTGAGCCGCAGCACGAAGCCCAGCGCCACGTCCGCCCCAACCGGCTACCTGCCGATCGAGGAGCACGGCGTCATCGGCGACCTGCGCAGCGTCGCCCTCGTAGGCACGGACGGCACGATCGACTGGTACTGCCCCGTCCGCTTCGACGCGCCGAGCGTCTTCGCGGCCCTGCTCGACAAGGAGCGCGGCGGCTACTTCCGCATCGCGCCCGCGCACGACCGCTGGAAGTCCCGGCAGCTCTACTTCCCCGACACGAACATCCTCATCACCCGCTTCCTCTCGGAGGAGGGGGTGGCCGAGGTGATCGACTTCATGCCGGTGATGACGCCCGGCGACCGGGGACGCGACCGCATCGTGCGCACCGTGCTAGGCGTCCGCGGCGAGTTGATGCTGAGGGTAGAGGTCGACCCACGCTTCGACTACGGACGCGTCGAGCACGAGGCGGCCGCGGTCGAGGACGGCGTCGTCTTCCGCTCGGGCGCCGGCTCGCTCGCGCTCTCGACCCGTGTCCCGTTCGACGTGCGAGACGGCCGCGCGTTCGCGGATCTGACGATCAGGGCGGACGAGCGGGTGACGTTCGTCCTCGAGAACGGGAACGGCGAGCAGGGCCCGCGCCCATACAGCATGGACGAGGCCCGGGCGCTGTTCCTGCAGACGATCGACTTCTGGCGGGGTTGGCTCAAGCAGTCCCGTTACACGGGGCGCTGGCGGGAGACGGTCCATCGGTCGGCGCTCACGCTCAAGCTCCTCACCTACCAGCCCACCGGGGCCATCGTCGCCGCGGCGACGACCAGCCTCCCGGAGCAGGTGGGCGGGGAGCGGAACTGGGACTACCGCTACACGTGGATTCGCGACGCGTCGTTCTCCCTCTACGCGCTCCTCCGCCTCGGCTTCACGGAGGAGGCGGGCGCTTTCGGCACCTGGCTCTCCGAACGCTTCCGGACGCCGATGCAGGGCGAGTCGGGGCCGCTCCAGATCATGTACGCAATCGACGGGAGCCCCGACCTGGAAGAGCTGACGCTCGACCACCTGGAGGGCTACCGCGGCTCGGCGCCGGTGCGGATCGGCAACGGGGCCGCCGGCCAGCTCCAGCTCGACATCTACGGTGAGCTCGTCGACTCCGTCTATCTGTACAACAAGCACGGGCGCCCGATCTCGCACGACGCCTGGGAGGAGCTCCGCCGTATCGTCGACTGGATCTCGGAGAATTGGGATCAGGCGGACGAGGGCGTCTGGGAGACGCGGGGCGGCCGGCAGCACTTCACGTACGGGCGCCTCATGTCATGGGTCGCGGTCGAGCGGGCGATCAGGATCGCCCGCCAGCGCGGGCTGCCCGCCGACCTCGTGCGCTGGATGAGCGTGCGCGACGAGATCTACACGCAGATCATGACCCGCGGCTGGCACGAGGAGCGCGGCGCGTTCGTGCAGCACTACGACACCGACGTCCTCGACGCGTCCGTCCTGCTCATGCCGCTCGTGAAGTTCGTCTCGCCCACGGATCCGCGCTGGCTCTCGACGCTCGACGTGATGGGCAAGGAGCTCGTCGCCGACTCGCTCGTCTACCGCTACAACGCGGCCGCGTCCCCCGACGGGCTCGAGGGAGAGGAAGGCACGTTCTCGATCTGCTCCTTCTGGTACGTGGAGGCGCTCGCCCGCGCCGGCCGGCTCGACGAGGCTCGCATCGTCTTCGAGAAGATGCTCACGTACGCCAACCATCTCGGGCTCTACTCGGAGGAGATCGGGCCGACCGGCGAGGCGCTGGGGAACTTCCCGCAGGCCTTCACCCACCTCTCGCTCATCAGCGCGGCGACGAACCTCGACCGTCAGCTCGGCTGAGGCCGACCGAGGGCGTCGAAGGTCGCCCTCGACCCTATCTTCCACGGGCCAGGCCGAGCGTCTCGATCCAGACGTAATCCGTCTCGGCGGCCCCGACGTGGCAGCTCCAGCACACGGGCCCGCGCGCGGTGAGCTCGAACCGAGCGCCCGCGCTCTCGCGTGTGTACTCGATGAACTGCCAGTCGTTGTGCTCCGGATCGAACCCGGCCCGCTTGCGCATGATCGCGACAAGGCCGATGAAGTCCTTCCCCGGGCGGAGAGCGGACTTGAGGATGATCGTCCCGTTCGGGTAGCGGGCCCCGTCCCGCCGTTCGGTCGTCCAGACACGCTTCGTTCCCAGATGCGCGTCGCCCGACTCGCGGGGAGGGATACTGCCCGCGCTCAGGCGGGGCCACTCCTCGAAGCCGGCCGTGTAGCCGGGAAGCCCGGGGAGAGGACTCGGTGGGGGACCGCTCGGCTGAGTGGTCGTCGGGCCCTCCTCGGTTGTCGCCTCCTCCGTCGTCGTGGGCGAGGCCGTCTCGGTCGCCGAAGGCGGCGGCGCCTCGGAGGCCGGCTCTGACCCGCCGCCACACGCGGCGAAGGCTGCCGCCAAGAGAGGCAGAACGAGGAGCTGTGGCCGGCTCACTTCTGTCTCGTCCCATCCGAGGAGCGATTCGTTACACAGGAGACGGGCAGCAGCCGGGGGAGGCTGCCACCCGTCTGGGGTTGGGAGGATTAGCTCTCGTCGTTCTGGCCGTCGCTCTCGGAGCCGACGACGCCGAAGCTCTTGTCGAGCTGGACGTCGACCTGGCTGCCGTCGGCGAAGGTGACCTCGACCTCGTAGTAGCTCTCCTCGTCGCCGACCTCGGTGCCGGTGACCTTGCCGCCGCCCGCGTGGGCGAGGGCCGCGGCCTTGGCCTGATCAAGCGCGGCTCCGGTGATCGGCGTGTCGGTGGCGTCGTCGTCGCCGCCCGCAGCGACTGCGGTACCGGCTCCGGCGGCGCCGATGCCGACGACGAGCGCGGCGATCACGGCGGCCTTGCGAGTGATGAAGCGGTGCATGGTCTGTCGTCCTCCTTTCTGTACACGCCACGCTAGGAGCCGCGGATGGGAGGGCGATGAACCGTGTCTAAACGGGAGATAAGAATCGCCGCGCGAGGGTCAAGGCTCGACGAGCACCTTGAACGCCAGCCGGCGGCCGAGTCCTCGCTGGAAGGCGAGCGTGAACCAGAGCCGCGTGACGCTGTCGACGAGCTCGAGTGCCTCGACGCCGCCCAGCCAGACCGGCTCGAGCCCCACGTCGCGAATCAGGCGCTCGGCGACCTCGCGGGGCCGGCCGTCCTCGGCGGCGTAGAAGAGGTCGGCCTGGATGCCGGCGACGACCGGGTCGGCGAAGTTCTCCCAGCCCAGTGTGTTGAAGGCACGCACCGGGTGGGCACCCTCGGGGAGGTCGTCGAGGGCATGCAGCCTGCCGCCCTGGACGTCGTTCGATGCGTCGACGACGACCTTGCCGACGAGCGCCGTGCCGAGCATGGCGAGCACGTCCTTCGCCGCCGCGCCCGGCACCGCGATCAGGACGACGTCGGCCCCCGTGACCGCGTCGGGGACGCTTGCCTGTCCCGGCTCGGCGGGGTTGCGGACGCCGTAGACGACCTCGTGGCCTGCGGCCTCCCACTTGCCGCCGAGGGTGCCCCCGATATGGCCCGCCCCGAGCACCGCGATCCTCATCGTCTATACCTCCTCACACGCCGAGGGCTTCGATCGCTAGTCGGCTGCGATGCCGCCGGAGTATTGCTGTTGGCGGTGGTCAACGGCGCCGTGGCCGATAGTGGCGGGCTACGCGCGCACGTGTGCCGCATTGCTGCGAGCACCAGCGCTGGCGGTCGCGGCTTGGGCGGTAGAACATTCCACACGACGGTGCCGGGCAGACGCGCAGGCGCGCGGGCCCCTCGGCGGCGATCTCCATGGCCGAGCGGGCGTAGACGGCGAGCAGCCGCTCGGCAGCGTGGCCCTTCGCTCGCCCGCGTAGCTCGCCCCCAGGGCTCAGCTCGAGCCAGACGGGGGAGTTGCGGCTGATGCCGTTGAGCTCGGCGATCGCGGCCTTCGGCAGCGGCCGGCCGGTGGCGGTCGCCGTCAGGAGTTGACGGATCCGCCCGCGCAGCTCGAGCAGACGTGGCCGCGCGGCCACCAGCGTGTCCGCGTGGTCGGGCTCGAGCTCCGGTGACTGGGCCGCTGCGGCTGCCCAGCGCTCGTACTCGCCTGGCGGGGCGAGCAGGTCGTGCTCGACGCCGTTCGACACCGCGACCGTGTTCGCGACATCGAGCGCGGCTTCGCGTCCGAGCCACTGCCAAGTCACACGTAGCATGAGGCCGCGTGCCCGCTCGCCGTGGGCGGCCTATGCCCCGCCGGGTGTCGCGCCGGCATAGACCGGCGCGATCGCCGACTCGCCGTGGAGCATCAGCGTCGAGTCCATGTCGATCAGGGCGAACATCGGCGCACACGACTCCGAGGTCATCGCCCGCTCGGCGGCCGCGTGTGCGTTCTCCATCGTCTCCCACCAGGCGACCTCGATCCAGCGGTCGTCCTCGGCGTCGTACGCGAGCTCGTGCGAGATGAATCCCGGCTGCTTGCCGATCCAGGTCGAAACGGCGTCGTTCGTTGCCAGGAACTGCTCGTGCGAGATCCCCTCGTTCAGCTTGAACACCACGAGCTCGAGGACCTTTGTTGCGGGTGCTCCCACAGTCCTCTCCTTTCTAACGGGAAAGCCTAAATTATCACGTTAGAAAGCCGCCAGGTCCTCGCGCCGGACAACACCCAAGAGGCGCCCGTCGGAGCGGGTGACGATCACTGTGGCGAGGTCGTGTTTCTCGATTCGGCGTCTGATCGTCGCGATGCTCGCGCTCGGACGGACGGTGCTTGGACCCGGGCGCATGGCCTCTTCCACGGTCGCGCCGGCATGGGCAGCGAGCTCGCTCTCCCCTACCTGGCCGAAGACGACGCCTTCGTCGTTCACAACGACGCAGGTGTGCCAGCCGGCCGCGCGGATGCGCTTGCGGACGTCTGCGACGAGCTCGTCGAGGCCGCACGTGGGAACGTCCCTTCGCGCGATGTCGCCGGCGCGCGTCGCCAGCGTTCCTTCGAGAGGAAGGCCGGAGGCCCCCCAGTCGGACTTGCCGGCGGCGTAGTCGTAGACGTGCTGAAAGCCGATGCTCTCGAGCCGCCACGCGGCCCGCGGGCTCATGTCTCACTGGTAGTCATGGCAGTAGACGACCACCGGCCGCGCACGATCGAGCTGCCTTGTCGTCTCCCGGTCGAGCTGTTTGAGCGGGATGTTGGTCGCGCCGGGAAGGCGGTCTTCCTCGAACTCGTCGGGCGACAGGACGTCGACGAGCTGGGCCTGCTCATCCGAGAGCAAGCCTTGCAGCTCGGTGCGATCAATCTGAGTCGGCATCGCTCTCCTTGGGATCCTCTCGAGGATTGCTTCCAACGACCGGTTGGATGTGAAACCGTTCGCAGTCGTTTCGTGGCCGGCTGTTCGGTGCGGCGCGGGCGGCCTCGTTGCATCGAACCTGGTGTGAGGTGGGTCGTCCTTGCGCTCGGCCTCGGCGTGGCGCTCGCCGCCGCCGGCTGCGGCGGGGGCCAAGACCCTGGGAGCTCGCCGCGGCCGACCGGATCCGCCTCCGTCGACGACGAGCTCGCGGTTCCCACGGCCGAGTGGGCTACCGATTTCTCGCAGCACTCGGTGCCCCTGTCGGAGTTCCAGAGCGGCGGGCCGGGGAAGGACGGCATCCCATCGATCGATGTCCCGAAGTTCGTCTCGGTCGAGGAGGCGGACGAATGGCTCTCCGAGCGGGAGCCGGTGATCGAGCTCGCCCACGAGGGAACCGCGCGCGCGTATCCGATCCAGATCCTCGTCTGGCACGAGATCGTCAACGACGAGGTCGGCGGCACGCCGGTCGCCGTCACCTTTTGCCCCCTCTGCAATACCGCGCTCGTCTTCGATCGCCGGGTCGACGGTCGAGTGCTCGACTTCGGGACGACGGGCAACCTCCGCAACTCGGACCTGGTCATGTACGACCGGCAGACAGAGAGCTGGTGGCAGCAGTTCGGCGGCGAGGCGGTCGTCGGGGAGCTGACTGGGGCGGAGCTGGAGCACCTGCCCGCCCGCATCGTCGCCTGGGAGGACTTCGCGCAGCGGCATCCCGACGGGGATGTCCTTTCGCAGGAGACGGAAGCCGTTAGAGACTACGGCCGCAATCCGTACGAGGGTTACGACGACGTCGACTCGGGGCCGTTCTTTCCCGTCTCGCGCGAGGACGACCGGCTCGCCCCGAAGGAGCGCGTCGTCTTCTTGGAGCGGGAGGGCGACGCCGTCGTCGTCCCCTTCGGCGTGCTCGCAGAGCAGGGCCGCGTGGAGGTCGAGGTCGGTGGGAAGGGCGTTGTGGTCGAGTGGGTACCGGGCGTGGGCTCGCCGCTCGACGAGCCGTCCGTGGCCGAGGGCCGCGAGGTCGGCTCGGCTGCGGTGACAGACGCCGCCACGGGCGAGGACGTGCCGTTCGACCAACCGTTTTGGTTCGCGGTCGCCGCCTTCCGCCCAGATGCGCGCATCGTCACCGACAGCGATTAACCGCGAATTAAGGGAGCTGTAACGGGGTCGTAAGCCTCTCTTCGTAGCGTCTCCTGCACCTTCGAGAGAGGAGCTCGAATGAGACGATTCCTTCTGCTCGTGGCCGCTCTCGCCCTCGCGGTCGGCTTCACGGCCGCGGGCGCGACCGCAGACCCGGCCGCACGTTCCTGGCGTGTCACTGTCGAGAACCTCACCCCGGCCGGCTCCCAGCCTCTTTCGCCGCCGCTCTTCGTCGTTCACGGAAAGAGGGTCGACGTTTGGAGCGTGGGGGAGATCGCCAGCCACGGGGTTGCGGCGATCGCCGAGGACGCGAACAACGCCCCGCTCGAGTCGGCGCTTCCGAGCCTGCCGGGCGTCCGCGACGTCTTCACGGGTGCGGGCGGGCCCATCCCCTCGGGCACGTCGCGAAGCTATGTCCTGCAGGCGAACGGTGCCCACGACCGTCTGACGCTGCTGACAATGCTCGTGAACACGAACGACGCCTTCACCGGGCTGGACTCGCTGCAGTTCCGCAACCAGGGGACGACGGTCTTCCGGATGGCGTACGACGCCGGCAGCGAGCGCAACAACGAGCTCGCAAGCCATATCCCGGGCCCCTGTTGCAACAACCCGTTCGTCCGCGACCCGGAGGGCGCGCTCATCGCCCCGCACCCCGGGATCGCCGGCGTCGGTGATCTCGACCCGGCCGTCTACAACTGGACCGGCCCGGCGGTGAAGATCACCGTGGAGCGGATCCCGTAGCCGAAAACAGCTCGGCCTGTCGCCTGCATGCGGCATGAATCGGGGGCGGGCCTGCCGCCCCCGATTCGCACGCTAGATCTGCCAGCCGGTGTAGCGGGCGAGGCGCGTCGTCAGCTCGACGAGGTCGCCGGTGATGAGGAGCACGCCAAAGGCCACAAGCAGCGACGCGGAGGCGAGGCTGACGACGCGCCAGTGGGTGCGCAGCCAGCGAACGAGGCCGAGCGAGCGCGCGAAGGCGAGGCCGAAGAGGAGGAAGGGCAGGCCGAGGCCGAGCGAGAAGGCCGCGAGCAGGACGGCGCCCTCGGCAGCTCCTCCGGTGCCCGCCGAGAGGGTGAGAATCGCCGCCAGTGTCGGGCCTACGCACGGCGTCCAGGCAATAGCGAAGGCGACTCCGGTGAGCGAGGCGGCTACGAGGCCGCCGCCGGCGAGGAAGGGGGCTCGCCGCTCGGTGGAGAGGAGGCGCGGCAGGGGCAGTCCGACGAAGATGAGGGCGGCGACGATGATGAACACCCCGGCCGCGATCTCGAGCGGGCGGCGGTTGGCGAGCAGGAAGTTCCCGAACCAGGCCGCTCCCGCGCCGAGCGCGACGAACATCGCGGTGAAGCCGCACACGAATGCCGCGGTCGAGAGCGTGACGCGGCGGGGCCGGTCTCCGAGCTCGTCGAAGCCGACGCCCGAGACAAAGGAGAGGTAGCCGGGCACGAGCGGGAGCACGCAGGGCGAGGTAAACGAGACGACCCCCGCCGCGAACGCGACGACGAGCCCTGCCGGGCCGAGCTCGATCACGGCAGCGACGGGCGCAGCGGGCCCCAGGTCGACCCTCGCAGCCGCGAGTGCGACGTTTGAGCGTAGTCCTGCATCAGAACGGTCAGATGCGCGGAAACGGTACAGCGGCGCGCGTCGAGCGGCCGGAGGTCTTTCTCGAGCTGACGAAGTCGATCTGTCCGATGTGCAAGCGGGTGATCGACGCACAGGTGAATGCACGCGACAACCGGGTGATTATGCGCAAGCGCTGCCCGGAACACGGTCTCTTCGAGGCGCTCGTGTACTCCGACGCCGAGCTGTACACGGCGCAGGCTCGGTTCAACAAGCCCGGGACGCTGCCGCTCGAGTTCCAGACCGAGGTGAAGGACGGCTGCCCGCTCGACTGCGGCCTCTGCCCGGAGCACAAGCAGCACTCGTGCCTCGGCGTCATTGAGGTCAATTCGAGCTGCAACCTCGACTGTCCGATCTGCTTCGCCGACTCCGGTCACCAGCCGGACGGCTTCGCGCTCACGCTCGAGCAGGTGTCCTTCATGGTCGATTGCTTCGTCGCCGCTGAAGGCCAGCCTGAGGTGCTCCAGTTCTCCGGAGGCGAGCCCTCCATCCACCCGCGGATCGTGGAGTTCATGGAGCTCGCGACGGGGCGCGGAGTTCGAGTGGTGATGCTGAACACGAACGGGCTCAGGCTGGCGCGGGATCCGCGCTTCGCCGCCGAGTGCGCCCGGGTGGGCGCGCACGTCTATCTCCAGTTCGACGGCTTCGACCGTCGGACGCACGTGGCTATCCGCGGTCGCGATCTCAGGGAGGAGAAGGAGCGCGCGCTCGCGGCGTGCGAGCGCGAGGGCCTCAGCGTGACGCTCGTCGCCGCGGTCGAGAAGGGGATCAACGAGCACGAGGTGGGGGAGATCGTGCGCCTCGGCGTCTCCCACCCGGCGGTGAACAGCGTCGTATTCCAGCCGGTCACGCACGCCGGCCGCCACGTCGTCTTCGATCCGCTCGAGCGGCTCACCAACGCCGACGTCATGAAGCTCGTCGCCGTCCAGCTCCCCGACTGGTTCCGAGTGGATGACTTCGTCCCCGTCCCCTGCTGCTTCCCGAACTGCCGCAGCATGTGCTACGCGCTCGTCGACGGCGACGGGGTGATCCCGCTCACGCGGCTCGTCGAGGTGGAGGACTACCTCGACTACGTCTCGAACCGCGTCCTTCCCGATCCCGAGATCAGGGTGGCGCTCGAGCGCATGTTCTCTTCGTCGGCGACGCCCGGAGCGGAGGCCGCCTTGCTCGCCTGTAAGAGCTGCGGCATCGACGTGCCGACTGCCCTCGCGGGGATGCGCGATCACGCGTTCCTCCTTGCCGTTCAGGACTTCCAGGATCCCTACACGCTGAACGTGCGCCAGCTGATGAAGTGCTGCGTGGAGCAGATCACCCCGGACGGGCGCTTGATCCCCTTCTGCGCCTACAACTCGGTCGGCTACCGCGAGCAGGTGCGGTCAGCGCTCGCGGGCGTCGAGGTCGCGCCGGTCGTACCGAACGCGGCACCACTGCAGTCGCTGCTCGCCGAGACCCCCTACGGATCAAGGAGGCTGGCGTGACCGCTACGGCCGCCGAGATCAAGGCCTGCTGCGCGGCGGCGTACTCCTCCCCCGTCGCCGCCTGGCTGCTAGGGCCGAGGGTCCACCCGGGCGGTCGAGAGCTCACAGAGCGCCTGATCCGGGCGCTCGGCGTCCGCACTGGGGGTGTCGTCGCCGACGTCGCCTGCGGTCTCGGTCAGAGCACAGTCCAGGTCGCCGGTGACACGGGGGCCAGGGCGATCGGCATCGACCTCTCCCCCGACTCGATCGCCGCGGCGCGGCGTGCCGCGGACGATGCCGGCCTCGCAGGCTCGGTCGAGTTCCTCGTCGGCGACGCCGAGGCGCTGCCGCTCGAGGACGGGGCCACCGACGGCGTCCTCTGCGAGTGCTCGCTCTGCACCTTCCCGAACAAGGAGCGGGCGGCGGCGGAGATCGCCCGGGTGCTGAGGCCGGGTGGGCGGCTCGCCCTCTCCGACATGGTCGCCGACCAGGAGCGCCTCCCGGCCTCCTTGCGCACGCTCGAAGCGTGGGTCGCGTGCCTCGCCGATGCTCGCCCCCTCAGGAGTCTCGTCGAGCTCCTCGCCGGCGCTGGGCTCGGCATCGAGATCGTCGAGCGCCATGACGACGCGCTGGCGCGCCTGCTCGACCGGGTCGACGCGCGGCTCCTCCTAGCCAGGTCCGCATTCGCTCGGGACGCCGACCTCGGCCTCCTCGAGCGTGGGCTCGACCTCGTCGCGGCCGCGCGGGAGAGCCTCGAGCTCGGCATCCTCGGGTACGTAGTCGTCGTGGCGCGTCGACCGGTGGATGGTCTCGGTGCGACCACGCGCCCGATGGCCGCATCGAACCTCATGTGAGCGGAAACAGACGCGAGCGCGTGCTGCGGGCCGGCGCGATTATCGGAATCCCCGTGCTCGTCGGTGTGCTCACATTCGGCGCTCTTGCCCTCTTCGCCGACGACGGACGGCTCCGCGGCGGCGCGGACGACCTAGCGGTCGGCGCTGCCGCGGAGCCCGTCGCCGTCTCTCCCGAGGACGCCCCGAAGGTGAGCGGCGAGGACCCGATCACAGGCGAGGATGTTGCCCTCGACGACTTTCGGGGGAAGCCGGTCGTGATCAACATCTGGGCCTCCTGGTGTCCGGGCTGCAACGAGGAGGCCGCCGACCTCCGCGACTTCGCCGCCGACCACCCGGAGGCGGTCCTGCTCGGCGTCGACTTCCAAGACACCTTCAGCGGAGCACGCGAGTTCTATGAGCGCTGGGGCTGGAAGCACCCGAGCATCTTCGACTCCTCCGGCACGCAGACCGCGGCACTCGGCCTCTTCGGCCTCCCCACGACACTCTTCCTCGACGAGCAGCACCGCATCGCCGCCCGCGTCGTCGGAGCCACGAACCGCGCCGGCTTCGAGCGCGGGCTGGAGCTCGCCACCTCAAGCTAGGGCATGGACACCCAGCTGGCTCCCTTCGGGCGCCCACCCGTTGCCGCCCTCCTCTACGGGCTCCTCCTTGCTGCCATGGCTGCCGGCCAGCTCGCAAGCCTCGACGAGTTCCGAGCGGCGCTCGAGTCATACGACCTGCTCGGGCCTCTGGTGCACGTCGCACAGTTCGGCCTGCCCGTGGTCGAGGCGCTCGTCGCGCTCGGGCTCTTGCTTTCGAGCGGGCTGCCGCCTCGCGCCGCGCGAACGGCCGGCCTCGCGGGGGTGCTGGTAGCGGTCGTGTGGGTGACGCTCGCCGCGCAGGCGTTCGCGCGCGGGCTCACGGTCGAGAACTGCGGCTGCTTCGGCGCGTATCTCACGCAGGAGCTGCGCTGGTGGGTGCTTGTTGAGGACGCCTACATGCTCTTGCTGGCGCTCCTCGCTGCATTCTCTCTTGGCGTTATGTTGACTCTGAGGAAGCGTCCCGTGCTGACGCTGGGCGTGACCGCAGCCCTGCTTGCCACGCCGGCCACGACCAGTGCAGCGAGCGAGCGCTGCTGCTTTCTTGTCGACGCGCGCGTCCTCGGCTGGATCGCGTTGACGGCCGGCGGCGACCTCGAGCATGCCGGCGCCTACGAGTACCGCGCCCGGTGGGGTTGGCGGGTGCGCCACGCCGCCCGCTACATCGAGCACGGTCGGATCTTCAACGCCCTGACGCCGCTGCGCTCACCGGCGCATGCAGGTGTGCTGAGGGCCTGGGTCTCCGAGGAACGGGCGGGGCTCCGGACCCCGGCGTGCGGGCGGCGGACACGGCTCGCGCTGAGCGGAATGAGCGGTCGCGCCTACGTCTCGCTGGAAGACACGACCGAAGGCAGGATCGCTCTCGTCGTGCGCGCTCATCACCCCGTTCTCGACTCCCGCTGCCTGTCGGTGCCCATCCTCCCCTCGGCGCACGTCCATCCGGCTCCGGCCGGCGTATTCCTCCGCGAAGCCCGCGCTCTGAGGGTCGGCTGGCGGGAGCCGGTCCGCGCCGAGCCGAGCGGCCCCGCCCTCGGATCGGTCAGGGTCCGGGTACGCCTACGCGTCGTCCCTGGGTCACGCCTGGCTCGGGAACTCAGCCCGCGTCCCGGCGGTCGTCGTCTCGAAGTCGCTCGATCACACGGCTGGGAAGGTCCGGGTCCGCGGGCGGCTCCTCGCGTCCCAAGCTGCGGAGCGCGTCGAGCGTCGTGAGCAACGACCGGTAGAGCGCCTGACACATCTCGCAGCGGGCCAGATGCCGCGACACGCGCCAGCGACGGTAGCCGCTGAGCTCGCCCTCGGCGTAGGCGGACATGTGCCGCGCAGTCTGGCCGTGGGAGCCGTTGATGGCGAAGATGAGGATGCTCACGAACTCTTGGATGCGTCGGGCGCGCGGACGGTCGCAGGCTAGCGAAGGAGGCTTGCTAGCGTCCGCGCGGGGGACGAGCCGGAACGGGGCTTTCTGCTTTGCGCG
>Ga0081538_10003226_pt1 | contig 15494 bp, 16 predicted proteins | sample TabmetS5T2R1_FD_71022 | JGI IMG/M metagenome (GOLD analysis project Ga0081538, IMG submission 71022) | Tabebuia heterophylla rhizosphere microbial communities from the University of Puerto Rico - S5T2R1 | ecosystem: Host-associated > Plants > Roots > Rhizosphere ... | reverse complement strand
TTCAGGGTATATCCATCCGATGCGATCTACATCGCCAGCTAGCAAATTGATCATGAATGTTTGAAGTTGATCATCCAGGTTATGGGCAGTCGCAACTATATCAGCTCCTACTGTTTCTGCAGCAATATCTAATGCACGTCGGCGGAAAGTACCGCAGATAGCGCAAGATGATGTTTTTTGAGATGATCGTTGAATTATGGCTCGATCCATATCCATTCCAAAAAGTGATTGGTAACTGAGCACTTTGTTTTCTATATCGAGCTGTGCGCAAAAGTCCCTCACAATCTGAAGAGATTCAGCTCGATAACTCTTGATACCTTCATCTATTGTGACTGCAACTAATTCGTTACAATTGTTTTGATGTTGGTCGAAAAGCGCCTTTAAGACGTACAATAGTGACAAACTATCCTTGCCGCCAGACACTCCTACTGCGACCTTATCACCATATCCTATCATTGAATACTTTGAAATAGTCTTTGCGACCTTGCTTTCAATTGAGCGCAGGAAACACTTCTTACATAGATACTCGCCTGAATGCGCTCTCAAGTAGATGCTCTCTACTTTTTGACACTTGGTGCACCAAGGCATAATCCAGCATTATAGCAAAGTACATTAGTTATTAACCATTCGAACACGAATCGTTAATAAATCGAAAATAATGCATCATTTCTGTGCTGTTACATTCAGAGTTACTGGACGAAGTCAACCTCAGAATACTAGACATTTTGAGTCGGGATGCATCGCGTCCATTTGTTGATATAGCAAAGGAGCTTGAAATCTCTGATGCAACAGTACACATCCGGGTTAAGAGACTACAGGCAGCTGGTATACTTCGTAAGTTCACCATCACAACAGACAATTCGCTTTTAGGCTACGACCATCTTGCATTCATAGGAATAAACATTAGCAAAGTTTCTGGGGACGAGGTCCTGGTAACATTGTCACAGCTCGATGAGATATTAGAACTGCATGAAATGTATGGCCAGTTCGATTTACTTGTGAAGGTACGTGCGAGAAGCCTCGAAGAGATGCGAGATATAATTGCAAACAAAATTAGTAGTATCCCGCAAATAACAGAAGCACAATTGATGACGGTATTAAAGACTATTAAGGAAGATCATATGATTTCCTTAAAAAGAGACATTGATGATGCTGCAGGTCCAGCTGCTACATAGATATGCTCTCACTTTTGCTGCTTGTCTTTCTTTGACGACTGCCACCAGTCAAGGTACTCATCATGATGCTTTCTACGTGGGTCGTCTTTGGATTTCTTGGCCTTGTCACGCAACTCGTCTAACTTTTCAGAAGTTGCAAAGAGCCCACAACTTTTGCATATAAAGCTCTTGCTACTAAGGTCATACTTTAGTTCCCCTCCACATTCGGGACAAAAGCTTGCCAATTACTAGCCCTATTCTGTTAGACCAATAAAAGGTTTTCAAGTAAGACTAGATAACAAGGACCAACACGATCTCATTCTATCTAGTACTAATCCTTATTCAACTCACTGCAAGGTTCCACTGTTATCGTTCCAATGTCTGCATCAACTCTTGCCTTCCGTCCCTGCTCTAATTGAGATATCACGCTTACATGAGGTAAGTTCAGAACTGGAATATTGGCTAGGGCACAACCGGAGGCTGTAGTGATGTCTGCATTGTTACACACAACTGCGCTTGGTGCATTTCCATACTCCTTTAGAGAGTAGATCACATATGCACCAACACTGCTTCCGATTGCATATGGAAGTATGAGAATTGACCCTTTGAGTGACTTGCCGTAGAGCTCATGCAACGGATCTGATATTGTTCCGTTCTTGGCATCCACCATTGCAAGAAAATTTATCGGCTGGGTCGTGACAAGCATTTCTCCCTCACCAATACCTCCAACAATTTTACGACAATTAGAAATTATCATCTCATGTACTCCTCTGCAATTGTCTTGATGTCTTTGAGTGCAACTTTTACTTTGTTGGACCTGGATAGGTAATATGCTCCCTTAATGCTGTTTGTAATCACTGCATCAAATTTGTCTTTAGTAATGTATGGTGTAAGACAGATGCAGGAATCGCATTTTAATTCTGCTCCCGACTTTTCGATCTTGTCTGCAAGACCTATCTTTACCGAATTATTATAGATTGCCCGTGAACAAAAAATAATGCATCGTCTTGTGAACTTTCTACTTTCAGAGATATTTGCAAGAAGCTTCAACTCATTCATGCCAAGTTGCGGGCTTCCAAGGGTGATAATGTCCCCATCGTTGGCGCTACTAAGTTCATCCCTAACCGACTGGGCTTCCTTTTTACCAAATGTGATTTTTTCTTTCGCTTTTCCTCCAAAAGTGAACATACCACAGGAACCTGACGTCCCAATGGCAGCACAAAGTGCCTTTGCCTGAATCGTGTCTAATTTTTTGACCCTGCTAAGTGCAACACAGCTATCCTTTACCTCTCTTCCTGCGAAATATCCCAAAAGACCATAGTCAAGCTCAGTCATAAAATCAAAGTCAGGTTCGACCGCAATTTTCGGCTTCCTAGACTCTTCAAGTCGAAGATCTGAGAGAGGAGTCTTGCCAGTGACAGCACTTGCCATTGCAGATAGTGCACTTTCTTTATTTGTCATTATTCCCAACATTGAATTTGAAAAGACTGCAGCATTGCTTTCTGCAAAGCTGACAACCGTGCCTTTTTGGGGAATCTCAAAAACTTCATAAGGTGTACACGTAAAGGAAGGCGTGGCACCCATTCGTTCATATGATCTTGCTATGTTTTCTTGTTTCTGCTGGAAATTGAGAGATATGTCCTCAGGCTTACTCCTGTCATACCCCATAGGGTTTATTGTAGCCCTTATTGCGAACTTGGCCGCAGTACTGAATTTTTCAAGGAACCGCATGCCCTCGTCCCCTATAGTGTTACAGTTAACGCCAGAGATGTGGGCCCATTTTGTTGGGACAAGCTTTTGGGCACCCGTGGCCTCCCCTATTGCAACCAGAATTCTGTAGGCAGTAGCCAGCGCTTCACCATTGTCCCCATTAAGTGCTTTTTCCTCATCCCTTGAAAGCTCCATGCGCTCATGATTCAGATTAACGTATAAGAATCATTTCAAATCATTACTCTTGATGCAATTGTTGATCTGAAATCATATCTTCTCGGTATGGAAATGAAGGATCAAGAATAAAGATATATAAACATCTGATATATAGACACGAGTTTACAGGACTTCATTGTTACTCAAAAATGGAGGAATTATACCTAGACTCTTGCTCTTCTTTTAGCAATGATTGATGCTATCATATACAGCGCAAATCCGCAGGCCACAATAATTAATCCATAAAGGGATAGGGCACCTCTTTCGAGGTATTGGCCAAATGCAACTAGTAAAGCACCCATAATCAAAAGACCGATTCCGGCGCGCGCAGAAGCGGGCATCTGTACCTTCTTCTGTTTTTTGGACAATACTGCTGTTAAGATTTTAACGCTACATAATGTTATAGTTTTTATGGAATTCGTGACAAGGTAAAAACGGCGGAATGAAAATAGCAGTTGTTGGAATCGGGGTCGCAGGTGCGTACCTGATGAACAGGCTAAGCGATGATCAAAGTAATCAGGTGGTAGGATTTGAACGGATGCCAAAGAATGAACATGATGCAGTGTGTGCTTGGGCAACATGTCAAAACGTAATGGTCGGCCTCACACGAAAATGTGGCCTTAATTTCGACGACTATGTTTTGCATAACGGGAGGCATATGCAGGTAGGCTTGGAGGAGAATGGGAGCATTGACATCCAGCTCAAGGGAATGGTGAGCTATGACAAGCTGCGTCTGATCCAAGATATGATAAGGGGTACAGAAATAAAGTTTGGAAGAGCACCGAGGAAGGAGGAACTCGAATCTGACTTCGATCTCATTATCGACTCAACCGGATTTCATCGTAATTATCTGCCGAGGATTGAAAACGAGACTTGGATCCCTTGCGTGCAGTACAAAGTCCGCTACCCTCGAGGTAAGGAGCCTTTTGATGACTTTTATCTGCAAGCATTTCCGTCTATGACCGGTTACTTTTGGTATTTTCCTCTTGGTAATGGTCAAGCCCATATAGGCGCAGGCGATTTCCTTAAAACCCGCAATTCTTTTGTAAATGAATTTTTGAACAAGTATGACTGTGATATAATAAAAAAGGTAGGAAGGCCCGTCAGATTGACCCCTCCTGAAAACTGCGAGCCCTTTACTGATGGTCGCAAATCAATAGGTGCAGGTGAATCAATAGGGACGGTATATCCTCTGTTGGGCGAGGGCATAATTCCGTCAACTTGGTGCGCTGAACTCCTTGTGGAGAATCTCCATGATATCCCACAGTATCGGAGGGCAGTCTTGGAAAAATTTAAGATATATTCTCTTGTCTTCAGGTTCATCGAGCTAAAGGTAAAAGGCAAGTTCAACATGATAAAGCATGGTATGGATATGCTCAAATTATACAAACATATGAAAGGAGAAGAAGAGCGATACGGCATGAAAGTTAAAATGGGCGATATGCTAAAGGTTTCGCAGATCTAAAGCTTTAAAAATCTATCAAGGTGAGTGAATCTAATGAGTGCAGCTAGCGATCAATCTAGACAGCAGGAATTAGCAGCGATTGAGCAGAGAATAAATGAATTAGTTCAGCAATCAAGAATTCTTGAAGCATATATGAATGACATCATGACGCGACAGGTGACACTAAGCAAGTTAATGGAGGAGGCGCATCTTGCTTCAAACACGATTCAAACCATCACCTCTGAATCTGACGTTGAGTCATTGATGCCTATAGGCATCGGAGTTTATGTTAAGACTGTGGTTCCTCCTATAAAGAAGTTGCTCATTAACTTGGATGCTGGTGTAGCTATTGAGAAGAGCAGAGAAGACGCTCTCAACTACGTGGAAACTAGGATAAAAGAGTATGAAGTAGCAGCAAGGCAACTTGAAGCTCAAAGGCAGGAAATAGCGATGCGTATTAACCAGCTCCAGGCACAGATAAACCAGATGGTCCAGGCTGCACAGCAACAACAAGGCTAATGTCTGTTCTGGTTGAAAAAAATCATGTTTGACAAACTAAAGAAGGCTTTTTCAAGAGCTGCCAAAGGTGTAGCTCAAAAAGAGCTTACTGAAAGAGTTCTAGACGACATACTCCTTGATCTCCAGATTGCACTTCTTGAAAGTGATGTAGCCCAGGAAGTAGTTGACGACTTATCCGTGAAATTAAAAAAAGAGCTCCTTGGACTAAAATTGGAAAAAGAGCAGGAAGCAGCCGAGATAGTCCAGTCAAAATTGCAAACTTCTTTAGCAGAAATTTTTGCTCGAACTGTTAGGTTTGATTTAATTGAAACAATAAAGTTGAAAAAAGATAGTAGGGAGGGACCTTTTGTAGTTGTTTTCCTGGGCATTAACGGAACGGGAAAAACAACCACTGTCGCAAAGATAGCAAACCTCCTACGAAGGGCTGGATTTTCAGTAGTAGTGGCAGCAGGTGACACGCATAGAGCAGGCGCTATCGAACAGCTCGAACAGCATGCAAGTAGGCTATCTCTTAAGATAGTCAAACAGAGATATGGAGCTGACCCATCGTCAGTAGGCCGCGATGCATATGATCACGCAAAAAAGAACCATATCGACATAGTTCTGTTGGACACTGCTGGTCGAATGCAGACCTCAAAGAACTTAATGGATGAAATGGGTAAGATAGTGAGAGTAGTTAAGCCTGATGTAAAATTGTTCATTGGCGATGCACTTGCAGGCAATGATACAATAAACCAAGCGAGGGAATTTTTTCAATACACCAATTTTGATGGTGCTATCTTAACTAAGGTAGATGCAGATGCCAAGGGAGGCTCTGCAATTTCAATCGCACACATTACTTCAAGACCTATCGTATACATTGGGGTCGGCCAGGGTTATGATGATATTATCCCTTTTGACTCAAACAAATTCATCAGTTCATTGTTTGAGAGGGGAGTGCAGACAGGTGTAAGTATCGAGGAGTCCCTCTCTATACAAAATATACCTGAATCAACACCACAATTAGCTGGATCAGACAATATGCAAACGATTACGGAAGAGGAAAAAGACGTAATATTGCTATCCAAGCGTTCCGCAGAATCATTGGGCTCTATAGACGAACGTGGGCTCCATGAGGAGGAGGAGGAAGAGCGACAGATAAAGGAACTTGAGCCCAAACCTATTTTGCATCAACCTGAGACATCACAGGTTAAAGAGGAGCAATCAAAGGAAAAAAAGAGGAGGTTTGGATTCTTTGGAAAGAAAAGGACTGAGGAGGACCGTGACAAGAAAGAGAGCAATAAGATGGAGGAAAAGCACGAGATGGAGGAAAAAGCGGTAGAAGATGAAAAGGAGGAAGAACCGGCGAAGGTAAAGCAAGATCAGAGACAGGTCAGAGACCATGAAAGTAAGCTCCAAGAAGATAATGATACAAAACAGAAAGAAGGAGAAGAAAAGGTCGTCTATCTAACGGATGAAGACATTGAAGATCTCCTTAAGTAAAAAAGATATCTTAAGTATCTCAGACCTGAACACAAAAGAGATCGCTACCGTCCTGATGCTTGCGTCCAAGCTCAAGCGCGACCAGAAGAGGGGCAAGGCTCAGCCTCTATTGTGGGGGAAGATACTTGGCATGATCTTTCAAAAGCCGTCGACTCGGACCAGAGTGAGTTTTGAAGTTGGTATGTTTCAGTTAGGCGGAGGTGTAGTTTATCTTGGTGCAAATGATATCCAACTATCTCGAGGAGAAACTATCGAAGATACTGCCAAAACGCTTTCACTATACTTGGATTGCATAATGGCACGAGTCTACAACCACAATGATCTTCAGAAACTGGCGGGATATGCTTCGGTGCCAGTCATAAATGGCCTTTCAGACTCATTTCACCCATGCCAGGTTCTAGCAGACCTCATGACAATACAGGAGCAGAAGAAAAAATTAAAGGGATTACAACTCGCTTGGCTTGGGGATGGAGATAACGTATGCAATGACCTAATGCTTGGTTGCGCCATGACTGGCATAAACATGACTGTTGCATGCCCAAAGGGCTATGAACCACTAAAAGATATTGTGGCGCTTGCTAAGACTGAAGGGAAAAAGACAGGCTCAGAGATAGAGATAATAGAAGATGCAACTTCTGCGGTGAAAGACGCAGACATTATAGCGACAGACACTTTCATCTCAATCGGTAAGGAAGATGAGCGTACTACTAGAGAGGCTATTTTTCTGCCAAAGTATCAAGTGAATATTGATACTATGAAGCTTGCAAAAAGCGATGTAATATTTATGCATTGTCTGCCGGCGAAGCGTGGTATGGAAGTGACTGCCGAAGTTATTGATGGCAAGTGGTCAGTTGTATGGCAGGAAGCAGAAAATAGATTGCATACACAAAAGGCGCTACTCTGTCTTCTGATGAAAGCAACATTGTAGTTATTGTTTTGCTGAGGCCCTTCTGCGCCTGCTATACCAGAATCCAGCGACTGCGATTGCTGCTGCTGCTACAAGTACAAGGGTGATGATAGTAAATGCGGACGATAACTGATCTGAAAAGTTCCTCCACGCTTCTCCCAGATAATATCCTACAAGCGTCAAGACAATACACCATAAAAGCGAGCCGGCAAATGTATAGCCAACAAATTTTGCAATATTCATACGGCTTATTCCGGCGGGTATTGATATTATTTCACGGATACCCGGAATCATCCTCGCTGTAAATACTGCAACTGAGCCATATCTTTCAAACCATCTCTCAGCCTTCTCGATCTCTTGCTCGCTTATTCTAACTCGTTTGCCAAAGCGCATGATTGCAGTCCTTCCGACCCTGGCTGATACAAAAAAGATTAGTACTGCCCCTACAGTAGATCCAAGTGCACCCACAGTCGCCATGCCAATCGTATTTTCAAGTCCAAGTCCTCTATTCTGAGCTATAAAACCTACAAGTGGAAAAATCACTTCGCTTGGAATAGGAGGAAAGATCACTTCAAGAAAAGCTGCCGCAAATACTGCGGGATAGCCATACTCTCCTATCAGGATACTTATTGCGTCAACTATTCCGCTAAAGATTCCTGCTGATGCAAAAGCTACAAGGAATGTAACAGCCATTGCTACTCTTTCCAGATGACACAGGGAATATATTTGGTGTACATCACATTCTATCTTGTCTTACCCTCCCTCTCCCCACAGTGCGTGCCCAGTTATAAGCTGCCTTTTGTGACTTCACAAATATTGACATGCAAAAACCTGTGCCTTAGACTAGTCCCAGATGGAGGTAGGGTACAAAACCCCTATCAGAAGGGGTTAAGATACTGCCGTAGATGCGAGGTGTATTTTAAATGCAACAATAGCCACTGTGTTTGCTGCGGACTCCATCTTCGATTTACTCCCGTCCACCCTCTTGCAAAAGAAAAAAGCTGAGAGAGATCATAGAACACTATTGAAAGTCGAAAAAAGCAGTATCTAATGCAAGTCAGTCTTAAGTCATGACATGTTGTAGGGAATCTCGACTTTAGCTGATCCAAGGCGCAACTTAAGTACTGCACATAACCGCAAGTGACATAATGATTCGACTAAAATTTATCACTTCAGAGATTTTCCTCACTGATCTGACCAATATTATTAATATAGTGGCATATTTTCAGTTTCTGCATATGGCAAAGGTATTGGTTGGTAAGGCTTCAGACATTGGAGAAGGCAAGATGGCGCATCTCACAGCAGGAGGCAAGGAAATACTAATAGCAAACGTGAGGGGTCAGTTTTACGCTATAGACAACACCTGCACTCACGCTGGAGCTGAGCTTCATGAAGGAGAGCTGAATGAAAAGGAACTGGTTTGTCCTTGGCACCGTGCTAAATGGGATGTCACCACTGGCAACTTACTCTGGTTTCCACAAAAGTTGCGAGGACTTGGCCACTACAAGGTGACAATTGAAAATGGTACAATGTACGTAGAAGTATAACTTACATCTCATTTTTATCTATGTGAATTGGCTTTTGATTGGCGGCCTTTAGTAGCTCATTTCGAGCCATTATTGTAGTACAGGAGTCATATTCCGACTCGCAGGGTTAAATTACGGATAGCATACCTATAATTTAAACAAGAAACACTCGCTGATGATGATGATGTCTAGACTGACTTTATTTATCATGATCCGTCTACACTGATTGAACCTACATATACTCCGATTATGAGGATAATTCGGCTCAGTTTCGGCCCTACTAATCATACTTCTAAATGGGTCAGATCGTTTCAGTAGATAGTCGAAAATCTAGAGCGGTCAACTTTACTTTTTATTAGAGAGTAAAGAGAAAGAATAAAGTGACACATGCTTGGAATTAGGGGATTTCTTATCATCACTACCCCAGCCCGTAATTAAGGGCGAGACAGTTTCTCTTACCGATAATGTAGTCCGCAAGATATTCAAATTTGCCAAATTAAAAAAGAGCGATGTATTCTACCACCTTGGTTGTGGAGAGGGCAACGCTGTGGCCATTGCAGCCAAAGAATTTGGGGTCAGAAAATCTGTAGGCGTGGAAGTTGACAGATCAGTATCTGACATAGCTAGGAGGAAAATTGGTGGTGTCTCGAATGTTCACATAGTGGACGCAGATGTGCGCAAAGTCGATATTTCTGAGGCGACAGTTTTGTTATTCTGGTTCAATGAGCCAGACATTGTGGATGCTATGACAAGAAGATTCAGGAAAGAGCTGAGGGATGGTGCGAGGGTAATAACTATATGGGCCCCACTTGGCAGGACAATTCCAGAGAAAGTCGAGTTTCCATTTCTGATTAACAAAAAACCGTTCAAGCAAGCAAAGACTTTGCAGCAACAGATAAGGTCAATATATGGAACAGATTGTATTGACTTTACTGCTTCATGGCTCCTTGCAGAAAGATACATTGATGCACTTGAAGTAACCGCTCCTGCCTACAGGCGGTTTGTCAATATATTACAGAGCATGGTAATATGGATAAACGCTTGGAACATGAACGTTGCATGCGAAGATGAAGTTCCACCACCAGTCCAGACTTACATTGGAATACTCAAGACATTCTTTAACATAGACATGTCTAGAATGCTAGAAAAATAGCACTCCTATTGATATCTTGATAACAAAATAGAGCGAAAATTATCCTTTCATTATTATAATACTACTAAGATCAAGCTTAGAATTATGAGGCTGAAGAGAAAACCTTACTATGTCCTTTCCATAACATAATACATGTAGAAGGTTTATCATCAGTATTGTTGCTTGAAAAATACGGTGTGCAAAGATAACGCTAGACTAAGAGTTTGGTGCTGTATAGAATATGAGAAAAAAGGATAAAAATAATGGAATCTTGAGTTCAGATGCTGAAGCATCACTTTCTTTAATTGTTGCCAGAATTGTATATGGAATAAATTGGTTCAATATATCAGCCATATTCCCACTCATTGCATTAGAGTTTGAGAAAGATGTTTCTCTGCTTGGTTCCATGTCTGCAGCATTTTTCATCGGAGTGGGCCTATTTCAGATTCCAGCAGGGATATTTGCTTCAAGGTTCGATCCTCGAATTTCTGCTATTGCAGGAATAATAATTACTTCGGCAGCTGCTCTTCTTTGTGGATTAGTGATCTCGTCGTCACAACTAATCTGGTTACGCTTCGTAGTGGGATTTGGAATGGCCTTTTTCTTTAGCTCAGCAGTAGTCCTTATTGCAAGGCATGGAAAAAGGGGATTTCCTGGTTTCTCCATAGGTCTTATGAATTCGGCTCATTCAATGGGCGGAATTATCGGCATATTTGTATGGATAAATATTGCGCAAATGATTGGGTGGAGGTCTAGCATTATCCTGAGCGGTGTATTGGGTCTTGGTACTGCCTTGTTGATGATTATGACTATTCCGAGGAGCAAAATAACTGTCGACGATGACTCTAGGATTGACGATAAAAGTTATCAACCAACAAGGAAAGAACAAGAATTCAAAATTTTTGATGCTTTAAGAGTACTGTCGAACCGTACCCTAGTCTGTCTTGGCCTTATTCTCATTGGCATTCAAGCAGCCTGGGCAGTAGAGCTAACGTTTCTTGTGATATATCTAGGAAACCTTGGTTTTTCAGTACAGCTTGTCGGAATTATTGCAAGCCTACCATTGATCTTTGCCATTATTTCAGCTCCATTAATTGGGCGTCTTTATGACAAAACAGGAGACACGAAAAGACTATTGATTATCTGTGGAATAGGGACGAGCATGGCTATAGCTGGACTGTCCATTGATAGCCTATACGTGATCATTACGTCCGTCATACTCACAGGATTTTTTTCAGGGGGTGCCTTCACCGTAGTTTATGAAAAAGCTAGAACAGTTTTGATCGATAGTACTGTACACGATGGAAAAACTCCAACATTTCCACATCCTCAGACCGATAGGCGGAATTTTAGTGAGAGAAAACAGCATTTTTTCAAGGATCCTTCTTATTTTGATACACTAAAAGTCGCTTGGGTAAATGGATTATCCCTAATTGGGATATTGTGGACCCCGATTGCATTTTCATATGTAGTAGAAGAGAGTAGCTATGATCTGGCCTGGATATTCTCCGCTGCTATAACCGCAGTATTCGTAATCGCTCCGATAAAGCTATTAAAATAAAATATCAAATAGCCAGAGCTAGCTTAAATTGTCTCTTTGCTACACCATTCTATTATTTTAGATAACTCTTCGAGATATCAGAACAATATACAATACAACAAGAAAGTAATGCATAAGAAGAAAGACACAAGGGTTTTTCAAAACAATAATGGACTCCATTATTAATAACATGAATCTACTAGGAGAAATATTCTATTAATAAATATGAATTTCCAAAATGGCAATGTTATTTTTCCATACAGGAAGGCAGCCTGCCATCATGCTTATTTCGATACTCCATGACAATTTGTTCTTTGACTTTATCTGCAGATTCAGTGATTGCATAGCTAAATCTCCTTGCGTTGCTTAGGCAAGGATCTGACAAGGATCCAAGTATTGATTCTCTAAGGTTAGAACCACTCCCGATAAATAGAATCTTCATGCCTGCATGTATCTTGTAGACTCCTTCCGATTCTGCAATATTTGTAACATTGTCTCTATCAAAATCAAGCCAAACAGACCAATCTAATGTCTCTGTCTCTTCATTATTCACAACCTTGAACTTTACCTCTTACTTCTTTAAGTATTGCTATTTGTATTGAATATACAGGGGCCTTAGGGAAATAAGTAAACCAATTCCATGGAATGATGAAAGGCGTATCGATGATGCAATAGGCTCATGCAGTGCGAGTTAATCTTATGTCCGCTCGTGGATTGCGATGATTTGTATAATTCAAGATCTTATGTGATATTCTTCTAAATCAAATCTAATCACTAGAAGGTGGGGCAGATAAAACTTCATATTGTCATACTGCATAAATTTTGTACGTGCAAATCATAAAAACAATCTATACAAGTTTGCGATTTCACAAATGGAGAATCGCTTAACAATGGTAGCGCCGTTCAGCTCGTTGCTTTTCCAAGGGGTGGAAGTCGGCAGCATAATCACGATTGCTGTCGCGGTGATAATCATTGGAATCATAGGCTATTTTGTATATAAAAGATTTAGAGGACCTGCTTTCAGAAGGGGCCCTGGACGTTATCAAAGAACGACCCGTGAAGGGGAACCACTTGAAGACTACAGAGGAGAAGGAGGACGAGGATTGATATCGAGATCTTCGGTCAGAATCATAGTACCGGTCATCATAGGTTTCATTCTGCTCGTAGTAGTGCTTTCCGCTAGCATTAAAATAGTCGAAGCTGGTAATAGAGGAGTTCTACTACACTTTGGAGCTGTTGACACTTCTGCCTCTCTAAGCGAAGGCATTCACTTTGTAGTCCCATTTAGAGACAATGTAATCCCAATAGAGGTTAGAACTCAGAGAATAACTGAAAATGCAGCTTCTGCATCGAACGACTTGCAAGATGTGAGTACCCAGGTCGCACTAAACTATCATGTAGACCCAGCTACTGCTCAAATCCTATATCAGCAGATCGGGTTTGATTATGCCAGTAGAGTCATTGCTCCAGCAATACAGGAGTCCGTAAAGCAAATATCGGCTAGGTTTAACGCAGAGAATCTGATTACAAATAGAGAGACTGTAAAGAGCGAAATTGAAGCGAACATAAAGGCTCGATTAGCTCCTTATAACATCGTAGTAGAAGCATTATCAATTACAGAATTCCAGTTCACAGAGCAGTTCAGAAGAGCAGTTGAAGCGAAAGTAGAAGCTGAACAGAGAGCCTTACAAGCAAACAATGACCTTAGGAGAATCGAGATAGAGGCACAGCAAGCAGAAGCAAGGGCTATCGGAGAGCAGCAAGCCAATATAGCTCGAGCAGAAGGAGTAAGGCAGGCGGCCGTATTGCAGGCTCAAGGAGAGGCCGAGGCAATACAAATAGTTGAGGCACAGTTGAGGGAAAACCCGCGCTATCTAGAATGGCTCAAGACCCAAAGATGGGATGGCGTATTGCCTCTTGTTACAAGCGGCGGTGAAGGAGCTACGCCGTTCATAGAGATCCCATCAGGAAGGGAAGGTGGTGTCCAGCAAGCAGGATCGACAGATGCAGAAGGTTCCACTAATGCCTCTGCAACAACGCCGTCAACAACAACTGCCGCAGGAAACTCTACCCAGACTGCAAGGTAAAACACAAGAGTAACAATGGCAAATCCAGAGTAGGTCCAATTTTTTGAGCTCTGTTTTACTCTATCCTACTGCAAAGTACTGGTCGAATGCCCTATCACTTTTTCTTCTTTTGTAATTAGGCAGCATGAACAGTTATTTTCATAACACATACTTATACGGTGGTGCTTGCAAATAGGACAAGCACACACTTGGCGCGATGAATTAACACTTCTTTTCGTGCTGAAATATTTTGCATCCATGTAAAGCCATAGTGTGACGAGAGGTAACCCGATCCCCAGAAGGATGAGGAGTGTCCGAATATTGATCCGTAGAAGTAGTAGCGAAATCGCAAACAAGCCAGTAGCAATTGCAAGCATCAAAAGCCAGCGATGAACAAAATCCAGTCGGTTATACCCTCCGTATCAGTGATATTTAGGGATATAATTTCACCTAGTATGCCCTTACCTTCAACGTATTTCATGTCTCATTAGTTCCAATTACTCTTTCACCGTCATCGCAGGTCTTCTAGGTTCGAATCATCTCTGAAGTGTTCTGGATTCAACCTGAATCCACTGGTCTTTTCATGAGGAACATCACTCAATTTTAGATGATAATCTATCTTGAACATCTTCTTTAGCTGCTTGTTCATCCAAAGTGCGAACCGCTCCTCCATGCTCCCTGCCTCTTGCTTTTGAATATCTGGATAAAGCTCTCTTAGCTTATCAACAAAAATTTCATCCAGCTCAAGCAGAAAGAAGTCCCAACCCAGCGCTTTCTTGCCATCAGAGTAACATTTGCATTTGCTCTGACTGCGAGCTGCCGATTCTAACGTAGTTATGAAGTGCATTATTTTGGGTCTCTCTTTGTCAAAGTCTATGCATGAACCTGATAGGACAAAGACTGCTGCAGTAGAAGGGATCGCAGCAGCAGGGGCTGCTGTCGTTGCATCTTGACTTCCAGGTCCAGCTTCCTCAGTGGGTTCAGGGCTCGAGGACAGTGATCTTTCAGTTTCCTCCTCCTTTTCAACCGTAGCAGGTGTCTCCGCTGATACATCAATATCTGCTATCTTTCTTATGGTGACCGTATGATCAATGGCAATGCCTATCATCTTCCTCAACGCAGGGTCAATCCTTGCAATGCCTTGGTCTTCATCGGAAGGTAAGAGTCGATAACATCTTGCATCCGTTCCAGCCTTCTTGCCGATAATTTCAACTACGTCGCCATCAGCAACGCCTAGGATATCCATAGAACGGCCATCTATGCGTACTGCTCCGCGGCCTACATCTCGTGCGTAAGCGGCAAGAACTCTTAGCGAGACTCCCTGAGGCTTCATTTCATGTTAACAAAAGGTAGTTGCGTCTAATAAGATTTACTTGAAGTGGTGATCCTCGACAGTTCCTTTCCTTTCTCTTTCAATCAAACTTTTGCAATGGACAAATTCATATTCCGCTAGAGCGTAGCCATGTGACTGATTAAAATGGCCATCGCTGGTTTTCGATCCTTGTTATTATCAACGTACGTTGGAACCCATGCAGAGAGAATGGCAGGGTCAAAGTCATTGAAGGTAGGAATGGAGCAGCAATGTCTTGCTTAGCGATATGGCTGGAGTGCGTATATATGTATCTAACATAGTTTACATTTGTGTGTTTTGGCAGGCGGAGCTGCAATAAACATTGCTACATGAAAGTATAGCCGGCGCACAAGATATCCAACAGGTCCTAATGTGGATACTTTTTAGCTTGTTTGTGGGCATTGCTTTGGCTATCGACCTAGGCTTCCTAGGCAAAATAAGGGGAAT
>Ga0081538_10003225_pt1 | contig 15494 bp, 15 predicted proteins | sample TabmetS5T2R1_FD_71022 | JGI IMG/M metagenome (GOLD analysis project Ga0081538, IMG submission 71022) | Tabebuia heterophylla rhizosphere microbial communities from the University of Puerto Rico - S5T2R1 | ecosystem: Host-associated > Plants > Roots > Rhizosphere ... | reverse complement strand
AGGCCCATCACATCGTGCACTGGCTAGACCTCGGCCCGACCGATTTGGATAACTTGTGCTTGCTGTGCTGGGGGTGCCACAGGGACGTGCACGAGCGGGGATGGACGCTGATCCGCGGCCCAGACGGCCACTGGACGGCACGCCCACCATGACCCCGCACCCCGAACCCAGCCCAGGCCTGCCGCAGGCCGCCGCCACACACCAGCCTGCGGCAGGGACGGGCGGCAGCGCCACGTCAAGGTTTGCCAGCGTCCCCGCTCGACGATCAGGCGGCGGCCGGCAAGCTTGGCCTCGGTCCGGCAGCCCAGCTGGCAGCCTTGCGCACCGGGCTCGCCGGCGCGGCCGAGTGGACTTGCGCGAGTGGGCTTGGACATCCACCGTGACGGCCACCCCGATGCCCAGGTATGACGGGGGTCGGCTAGCCGCCTCAGCGCGGCGAGTGGTCCCTTGGACATATACTTGGACATATATCTGCGCTGGTCAGCGCCTCGGAGCTGCCCGAGCGCATCCGCTGTCGGCACAGACGACGCCGAGCGGTCGCTCACCATCGGTGTGCTGTGGGCCGACGAGCCAGAGCGGGTGCTCCGCGCCGTGACCGGATGGCCAACTGAGAAGTGGTCACATGAGCCGCACAGAGGAAGAAACCCACCTCGCCCAGATCGAAGCCGACGCCTCCAACCCAGACCTTTGGGAAGAGATCGGCGGCGCCGACGTGCCACCACGCACACTCGGAGCATCGACCACCATTCGACTCGACCCCGATCTCGCCGAGCGGTTACGCGCCATCGCCCGCAGACTCGGCCTCGGCTACACCTCCCTGGCACGCCAAATGCTCGAAGAGCGCATCAACCAATACGAGGGAGGTGCCGCGCCGAGCACCCGCTTCGTGCTCGACGTGGAGGTGTCATCGAGCGGCGACGTGACCGTCGAGCAGCGCGCAAGCTGACAGATCCAACACTGCACGATCGGACGCGGGAGTCCTGGAAGGCAGGTGGCACGATCGCTGACCGTCGCGGGCTGAAGCCAGTGGTCGTCCGGTAAGCCGCGTGCGGCCAAGGATGGCGGCTTGCCACCGCCCGCAGCCTGCCTGCCCTGTCCCGCCCGCGGAGCCGGCGACCACTGCGGCGCCCACCGACCCGCCACCGATGAGTTCGGGTCGCCCGGCGAGTCTGAGCCTGAAGGTATGAACCAAACAAGGGAGCACGATCATGCACCTCACGCTAAATACGTTCCTGTCGGTTGATGGCGTCATGCAGGGCCCTGGCGGCCCAGATGAGGACCGCAGCGGCGGGTTCGACCGCGGCGGCTGGCTGGTGCCGCACTTCGACGAGGACATCGGCCGGTTCATGGACGAGGTATTCGACAAGGTGGACGCCTTCTTGCTGGGCCGGCGCACGTACGAGATTTTCGCCGGCTACTGGCCGAAGGTGACCGACCCAGACAACCCGGTCGCGAGCAGGCTCAACACGCTGCCCAAGTACGTCGCCTCCACCACGCTGGGCTCCGCGGACTGGCACAACACGACGATCATCAAGGGCGACGTCGCCGCCGAGGTCGCCAGGCTCAAGGAGCAGCCAGGCCGGGAGCTGCAGGTGCACGGCAGCGGCACGCTCGCCCGCACGCTCATCGAGAACGACCTCATCGACGAGTTCCGGCTCCTGATCTTCCCGGTCATCGTGGGCGCGGGCAGGCGCCTGTTCGCAGACGCCGGAGTGGCCACCGGTCTCCGCCTCATCGACTCGCGTACCACCAGCTCGGGCGTAGCGATCCTCGCCTACCAGCGCACCGGCCGGCCCGAGTTCGGCGAGATCGAGGCGTAAACGGATGCGGGTAGTGACTTCGAGAGGCCGGGGCGGGAATTGAACCCGCGAATACAGGATTTGCAGTCCCGTGCCTTACCACTTGGCTACCCGGCCGGACGGTGGGAGTGTCGCACAGGCGGCGGCCAGCGGCCACTAGCGACGACCCACGTGACCGCAAATCTTACCGCCAGATCACCCCTCATCCGGACGGTGCGGCTGGCCGCCCCGCTCAGCGCGGGCGGCGGACATCGCCCGCCGGAACGACTCACCAACCAGCACGGCCCAGCCGAGCGCGCCCAAGATCTGGGACAGGCTGGGCAGTGACCGCGCTTGCCGGGGGTCGACCCGGCGGAAGCGGCCGATTCGCGTGATATAGGGGGCGATGCGCTCGTCAGGGCGCAGCCGCGGAGCGCGAGCGTGCCCCGCGGGTGGGTAGGGAGCTGAGTGAGCCATAGAGCGAGTCATATCCGCTCGATCATCGCCGTCGCGAGCTCACTGGTGCGAACCTCTGTTGCGCCGTCCATCTGGCGGGCCAGGTCATAGGTGACGATCTTCTCGGCGATCGTGGCCTCCAAGCTCTTGATGATGAGGCTGGCGGCCTCATCCCAGCCAAGCCGGCGCAGCATTATCTCGCCTGACAAGATGATCGAGCAGGGGTTGACCTTGTCCTGCCCGGCGTACTTGGGCGCGGTGCCGTGGGTGGCCTCAAAGATCGAGTGGCCGGTCTCGTAGTTGATATTGCCGCCGGGCGCGATGCCGAGCCCGCCGACCTGGGCCGCGACCGCGTCAGAGAGGTAGTCGCCGTTCAGGTTGGTCGTCGCGATCACGTCGTACTCGTCAGCTCGCAGGAGCACCTGCTGGAGCATTGAGTCCGCGATCTTGTCCTGGACGAGGATTTTGTCCCCGGGGTTCCCGGCGCAGTCCTCCCAGCTGACGGCGACGTCGGAGAACTCCTCGCGGACCAGCTCGTAGCCCCACTCGCGGAATGCGCCCTCGGTGTACTTCATGATGTTGCCCTTGTGGACCAGGGTCACCGAGCGCCGGCGCTGGTCGACGGCCTCCTGGAGCGCGGCGCGGATAAGCCGCTTCGACCCGGTCTCGCTGATCGGTTTCAGCCCAAGGCCGGAGTCCGGCCGGATGTCCCAGCCGTAGGCGTCTTTGAAGAACTCAAGCGCGCGTTTGGCGTCATCGGTGCCCGCCTGGAGCTCCTTGCCGACGTAGACGTCCTCAGTGTTCTCCCGGAAGATCGTGATGTCGACCTTCTCCGGGTGCCTCACGGGGCTTGGAACCCCCTTGAACCAGCGGACCGGCCGGAGGCACGCGTAGAGATCGAGGCTCTGGCGGAGCGCGACGTTGAGGGAGCGGATCCCCCCTCCGACCGGGGTGGTGAGCGGGCCTTTGATCCCGACGAGGTGGCTGCGGAATGCCTCGATCGTCTCATCGGGCAGCCAGTCGCCGGTCTCGTCATAGGCCTTCTGGCCGGCGAGCAGCGGTTTCCATTCGATCCGCCGGCCCCTGCCGTAGGCTTTCCGGACGGCCGCGTCGAACACGCGGACAGCCGCCGCCCAGATGTCGGGGCCGATCCCATCGCCCTCGATGAACGGAATGATCGGCTCGTCCGGGACCTGAAGGCCCTGAGAACTCATGGTGATGGTATTAGCCACAGTTGCTCCTGATTACCCTGTCCGGTCGATGAGGCGCACACTACCCAGGCGCGCCCGCACCACCATGAGGCTCACGCGCCGGGGGCGGAGCATCGTGCGGCATAGCGCGCGCCTACTCCACACCACCAGACGTTAGCTGGTCACGGCTCCTGGCAGCGGGGTTGGCGCAGCAGTCGGGTCAAGTTCGGTCGCCAGTTACGCGATGGGCGCTGTGGACCGTAGACTTCGCGCGTGCTCGTCCTTGGACGGGCCGCCCGCCAAGAGAGTCCGTAGGAGAGAATCCGGTAGGAAGCGTTGTGGTGTTGCGCCTGGTGAGCGGCCAAGACTGGCCGGAGGATGACGGTAACGAGGCTCTGCTCGCTCGGATCCGGGACTGGGTCGCCGAGCATGGGCGGACCGACCTGGAGCCGGTGCTCGCCTGCAAGATCAATCGTTACGGCTCCCGGCTCGACTGCTGGCGCATCGATGAGCTGGTGGAGATCATCCTCGACCTTCTCCCCCGCCGGCTGGCTGCCGAACGCGCCTTCATGCCGTCCGCGGCCGAGGCCTTGAGCGACTTCCTCAGCTGGCTGTCCGAGTCGGGCCTGCTGCATCCGGACAGCGATCCCGCCCTCGCCCTAAAGGCTGAGGCGCAACGGCTCTGCACGGTGTTCCCCGCGATCGCGGTCGTCTGCTCCCGTTATGGCTGCAGGGAGGCGGACGAGTCGTCTGACGCGCCCCCGACCGTGGTAGGGGGGCTTGGGGGACCGCCCCCGATGACGGTCGTGCATGGCGAGGCGCTGGAGGCGCTCGCTGCGTCCACGCCAGCGTTGACGCAGCTCCGCACGCTCGTGCGGTTCATCGGCCAGGGCCGCCGCCTGACCTCGGCGGGCAATCTGCGCCTGGCCGACGGCGGAGAGTTGGTCCAGCTGCTGGGCACCAGCGATGAGTTCGTGCCCTGGAGCGAGGGCAGCTCGCGGACCGCGAGCACCAAGGATCTGCCCGACCTCGACTTCATCTTCCACTGGGCGTTGCGCGCGGGCTTCCTGGAGGTCGAGGGGACACGGGTGCTGCCAGGCCCCTCGGCGGCGCAGCTGGAGGAGCAGCCGCTGGACGCGTGGCGGCAGGCCACGATGATGCTGCTGGACATCGGGGTGTTGGCCAGCTGGTACTGGGGCTTTCGGCGCGAGTGGCTCCTGCCCTGGGCAGAGCCAATCGACGATGTCGTCATCGACTGGCTGTCCGCGCGCTACTGCGACGGGGGCGGGATGACCAAGCCGGCCCTGGGCCTGGAGCTGGCCGAGTACCTCATCGCCAAAGACCCGCAGAGCGCGAGGTTCTCGCCAAACGTGTGGCTGATCGCGCTGTCCGAGGATCTGGAGAAGTTCTGGGATCGGCTCGCTGCGCTTGGCTTGATCCGATGGGAGACCGCCGAGCCAGGCCCGGACGGGACCGCCGAGCCGACGATCCGCCTGTGCCCGCTGGGCCAATGGCTTATCCGGCCCCTGATGGTCCTGGGGAGCCACATGATCCCAGTGGCCTGCGAGCTGGTAGACGCTGACGCCGGGGACTTGCTGGCGATCTCTCGCGGCTGGGATTGGACGTTGGCCCGGATCGTGCTCGCCGCCTGGGCCGCCCATCGTGGTTTGGAGGCGGCAGCCGCTGAGCTGGGCGATTTCGCGCGCAACACCACCGATGTGTTCAGCCGCTCTGTCGCCTTCCGGGCGCTCGGCGAGTTGGGGCCTGCGGCGCAGCCGGTCGTGCGCGCGCTCTGCGAGGTGCCCGGCTGCCGGATCTATGCGACCGACTGGCTGGTCAAGCGCGGGCTCTCCGAGCCGGTCCTCCACGATCCTGACGACGTGCGGGAGATGCTTGCCGAGAACATGGCGATGGTCCTGGAGGTGGCCGGGGCTGAGCGCATGGTGCAAACGCTGCTCGCGACCGATCACCCGCCAGAGGAGCAGTGCGCGCTGATCGAGTCGCTGTGGGAGGCCCGGGAGCCTGGCACCTCCGCCGCGCTGGAGGCTCTGGCCGCGCTGGCCCCCGAATGGCTCGCCAAACCAGCCCGCAAGGCGCTGCTCCGCCGCAGGACCCACGCCGCCGAGTAGGCCAGGCGCCCTCTTCACACCCGATGCGCCGGTAGCTGCCACGCGTGGCCGGCGGCCCCACTGGTCCGGCAGACCACGCAAGTCGGAGATAGCCGCAATATGGACAATATGCGTAGCTGGTTACTCTCGCCGCCAGCTGGGTACATCGGGGGGATGCCGGTGATTAAACCGCTGGCCGGGCACGAGCTGCTGCTCTTGCTGTTGCAATTTGGGCTGCTCCTCCTGGTTGCGCGGGCGCTGGGCGAGGCCGCGGTGCGCCTCCGTCTGCCGTCAGTGGTCGGTGAGCTGCTCGCCGGCTTCCTGCTCGGCCCCTCACTGCTCGGGACGATCACCCCGGGCCTCTTCCAGGCGCTGTTCCCGCCTGAGCCTCAACAGTTCCACCTGCTGGAGGTCATCTCCTGGCTCGGGGTGATCATGCTGCTGATCCTCACCGGGCTGGAGACCGATGTCGGGCTCATCATGCGCAAGGGCAAGGGCGCGGCGGCGATCTCGCTCGGAGGAATTGTGGTGCCGTTCGCGAGCGGGCTCGCGCTTGGCTGGCTGCTCCCCCAGCAGTTCCTCGGCGCGCCTGACAAGCGGCTGGTCTTCGCGCTGTTCATCGGCACGGCCATGAGCATCTCAGCGATCCCGGTGATCGCGAAAGTGCTGATGGAGATGCGCATCATCCGCCGCGACATCGGCCAGATCACCCTTGCGGCTGGGATGATTGATGACACGGTCGGCTGGATCCTGCTGTCAGTCGTGGCCGGCATGGCCGGCAGCGGGCAGGTCAACCCGGCCACCGCGGGCCGCGCGTTGATCGCGGTGGTCGGGGTGCTTGCCGTCTCGCTCACGATCGGGCAAAGGGTCGTCGCCGCGATCATCCGTGTGCTGGACAACCAGGTCGGCGGCGAGTCGGTCAAGGTCACCGCGCTGATGGTGCTCGCGCTCGCATGGGGCTCGGTCACGCACGCGCTGGGGTTAGAGGCGGTGTTAGGCGCGTTCATCGTCGGCATCCTCTTTGGCCAGACGAAACGCTTCGACGCGCAGGCTCAGCACAGCTTCGAGCAGGTGGCGCTCGGGGTGTTCGCGCCGGTGTTCTTTGCGTTCGCGGGCCTGCGTGTCGACCTCAAGGCGCTCACAGACCCGCTGACGCTCGGCGTTGGGCTCGGCGTGCTCGCGATCGCGATCCTCGGCAAGTTCATCGGCGCCTACGCGGGCGCAAAGGCAAGCGGCCTTGGCAACTGGGAGGCGCTCGCGCTCGGCTCGGGCATGAACGCCCGCGGGGCGATGGAGATCATCGTCGCCACGATCGGGCTGAGCCTGGGAATCCTGACACCGGCGATGTACTCGATCATCCTGCTGGTGGCGGTGGTCACGTCGCTGATGGCGCCGCCGCTCTTGCGTTGGACGCTGGGGCATGTGGAGCTCCGCGAGGACGAGAGGGAGCGCCTCGAAGCCGAGGAGCGGCGGCGCTCCAGCTTCGTCGGCAACCTCAAGCGTGTGCTCCTGCCCACCCGGGGAGGAGCGAACTCGCAGATCGCCGCGCAGCTCGTCGGCATGATGATCCAGGAGGAGGATGTCGAGGTCACCAGGCTCTACGTCGAGGCAGTGGCCGACGGGCAGCGGCCAGCCGATACCGCGCAGGTCCAGCGGCGGTTGATGCGGATCGAGGAGCACTTTGACGGTATCCGGAGCATCGTGTGCGGGGACGGGGACATCGGGTCGACAGTGCTGACCGAGGCCCGGCGAGGCTACGACCTGCTTGTCCTCGGTGCGACCGAGCGGCGCGCCAACGGAAAGGGCCCGCTGTTCACGCGGTTCGTCGACGACATCATCCAGGAGTCGTCCTGCCCCCTCCTCGTCGTGAGCGCCCGCGCTGCCGCTGATCCCGACCACGTCGAGCCGCTGGAACTCCGTCACATCCTTATGCCCGTGAGGGGTTTGGACAGCGATCGCCATGCGGCCGAGGTCGCGTTCTCGATCGCCCGGAACCGCGACATCATCGTGGATGTCGTGCACGTCGTCAGCGCCATTGAGCACACGAGCCGGGTCGAGGCGTACGAGGCGATCGACCACGCGGTCGACCTCGGCGAGGAGCTTGTGAACACGGTCGCCAGCCTCGGCCACTGCATGGGCGCCACAGTGCACACCGACGTTTTGGTCGCAGACAACCCGGCGAATGCGATCATCGAGCGCTTGCAGCGGCGCGGTGACCTGCTGGTCTTATCCAGCGACCGCCGGCCCGTCAGCCAGCGCGCCTTCTTCGGGCACGGCACCGACCATATCCTCCGCAAGGCCCCTTGCCCGGTCGTGGTCGTGAGCGCAGCAAGTGCTCAGGTGTCGGCGACTCCCCGCTCCTGAGCCGCAGCTCAAGGTCAGCCGGGCAGCTTAGCGCGGGCGGCCTTGGCGGCCAGGCGAGCCTGCCGGCGGCTCCGCCGAGCCGCCGCCTCGACGTGCTCGGCCGCATGCTCAGCCGCATGGCGGGCGCGCCACCCGAGGCCAGGCCTGCCCTCGGTGTCCACCGCCGCCAGCAGCAGCCCGCCAAGCATGCTCATGTTCTTGAGGAAGTGGATCTGTTGCTGCTGGCGCTGCGCGGGGTCGTGGTACTCCCAGAAACGGTGGCCCGCCGCAGTTGTCGGCACCAGGCTTGCCGCCAGCGTGAGGGCGGCCAGCCGTGGGAGGCGCCCAAAGGCGAGCAGCGCGCCAGCGCCCATCTGGACCCCGCCGTTGAGTCGAATCAACAGCTCGACGTTGTGCTCAGGCAGACCGGGCAGCTGTGCTGCGACCGTTGAGGCAACGCCCTTAGCCATCGGAACCTTTGGTCCAGGGTTACGCACCGCGTCGAGCCCGCTCGCGACGAACGTCGAGGCGAGCATCGGCCGGGCGAGGCATCGAAAAGCGCTCATAGCGCTATGGTTCCCGCACCGCACGCGGTCTATTCAGCGCATCCGCTCCCTGGATCGAGTCCCTGGATCGAGCGTGGCTGGGTCTGGTACCGCGGGCGTCAAAACCTCAGGCTGCTCTCGTGACTGTGCCCGAGACGCTCGGCTCGCGCGACCGCCTCAGAGAGCGCAGTCCGGGCCTGTTTAGCGCGCCTCTGGAAATCACGGTCAGCTACCCGCACGGCGGCCAGCTTGCAGCACTCGAGGCCGCGATCCGTCAGCTGCGGCCGCCCTCCCCCGTCAACCATCGCCATTAAAGCGCCCGCCCGCTCCAGGTAGCGCCTCGAGCCGGGCCCTAGCGTGCCCAGCAGCAACGCGGCCAGCTCCTCCTCCGCGTACGCCAGCGCCGCGAGCCTGCGCACCAGCGCGTCAGACGCGCCGTCGAGCACCTGCTCGATCGTGCGTTGGTCGAATACGTCCCCTGTGTCCCCTCTCCACGTTCCTTGGACCTGAGGCATGGGGGTAGGCATGGGGCTCCCTTTCTCGCAGCTGCCACTTACAACTATGCGCCACCAGGCCCCGGCTGAAAGCGGTGAGCGAAAAAACTTTGCTCGCGCTGCCGTTCACCGCAGCAGCTCCGGCCCCGCCTCAAGGCTCTTGCCCATGCTCTCAAGGGCCTTCTCGACATCGCGGAAGCCCGGCACCCGGTACTGAGCCCCCTGGATCTCACGCGTGGCGGTCGCCATCAGCCATGCGAGCGCGTCGCGGCGCGCCTGCTCAGCGGAGCCGTTCTGGGCAGCGCTCATCGCCGTCCCAGCCTCGTCGTCGGGCAGCTTGCCCTCTAGGGCGGCGCCTGCGACGTTCAGCGCCGTAATCAGGGGCGCCTTCGACGCCAGCTCAACCTCATTCGCGTTCTTGAAACGCTCGTGGATCAGCTTCGTCACCAGCTGCAGCAGCGTCGCATCATCGAGCTTCGACAGAAAGATGGGGAGGTGCTGGTGGACCACGACGTCGCGCAGGTTCCCCTGGAACTCACGGAGCAAGAGGTGAAGCAGGGAGTTGGCCTGCGTGGTTGCGTCGAGGAAGAAATCCGCCCAGTTGGACCGCACCAGCGCCTCGCCGATCCCCGCATAGAGCAGCGCGTTCAAGAACCACAGCGACTCGCCGAGCGGGTACCACCCCAACGTCACCGCCACGACGGCCGCAAGCCCTCCCACTGCCACATGAACGCCGGTGACAACCCTCATCGTCATCCGGTGCTGCCTCGGCGCCCACCATTGCAGCCAGCGGTAGCCGGGCTCATCATGACCTCGCGCACGCGAGCCGAAGCCGGCAGCGAACGCCGCGATCACCGCGGCGCCAACCACACTTACACTCATTCCCCAACCCATCCTCTATTCCCTTACCGCTCGCCCCCCTCTGCTCCTCATACGACCGGGTCAGGCACAATACCTCTACCAATGAGCGACTTCGATGAGGCTGTGATAGCCCTTTGCCGCAATGTGCTCGGTGGGCCGCCGCTCCCATCCCATGCGCTGAGGCTCGTGCGGCGGGGGCTCATGGCGCAGCTTCGCGGCGCCTATCCGGCGCTGGGAGACGCCACTGACGACCTCGTCGACGAGGCCATCTGCCGGTTGCTCGAGCAGACGGGAGCCGGCATCGTGCGGCTGGACGACCACCCCGGCGGGTATCTCCGGGTATCGGCGGACCGGCTTGCGCTGCAGTGGCTCCGGCGCGCGGAGGTGCGGAGGCGGGCGCGCGGCGCGCCGCCAGCGGACTCCCTGAGTACGCATGACCCGATCGCGCAGCTCATCGGCCGGCTCAGCGACATCACCGACGTGCACCGCGCGCTCGACGCGGCCATGGATGTCCAGGACTCCAATGCCACAAAGGTGCTGCAGGTGTACATCGACCACGCGGCCCAGGCCGGGGACTGGCCACTGCTCGGCGACGTCGCGGCGGACGCCGGGGTCACCCACCCGACCGTGCGCGCAGTCCTCCGCTATACGCGGAGCTTCCTGGAGGACAAGCACGGGCAGTGGCGGAGGATCGGGGCGCCCCCAGGCCGAGCCGGCCGGTGATGGCGGGTGGCGAGCTGGGCCTGCTGGCCGCGGCCTTCGTGCGTGCCGGGCTGTGGGTCGCCTCCGGCCACGTGAACATCCGGTGGCGCCGTTGAGCAGGCAGCGAAGCCTGGCCAACGCGCGCGTCGCCGCCCCCTCCGCCGGTTTCGACATTCCTGGCGCCACACGCCACACTTCCGGCCCAGCGCCGTTGCACTGAGAGGCTCAGAGGAGGAACTTGTGGCTGATCCACTCGCATCCGTGTTCTCGCGCTCAGCCCTCATGGCCCTGGCTGATCCGGTGTCGCTCCTGCGCGGAGCCACCTATGCCGACGAGGGCCGGGTGGAGCAGGCTGCCGACTCCGGCAGCCGGTTGGAGGCCACGGTGCGGGGGTCGTTGCCGTATGCGGTGGCGCTGTGGGTAGACGGCAACGAGCCGGCGTGGTCCTGCACCTGCCCCGCCGCCGAGGACGGGACGTTCTGCAAGCATTGCGTCGCCCTCGCGCTTTACCGCCAACCTGAGCTGATCGAGCAGGCCCTCGACCCGGAGGAGGAGTGGGAGGACGGCGTGGTCGCTGCCAGCCCCGGCGATGAGGCGACACTACGCGGCTACGTCAGCGGCCTAGACGCCGGGCGGCTCGCCGAGCTGCTGCTGGAGCAGGCGGCGGGTGACTGGCGCCTGCGGGAGCGGCTGCTGGCTGAGGCCGCCGCCGCGGCGGGGTCGACGATCGACATCGCCGCCTGGCGGTGCCGCCTTGACGCGGCCTTCGCGGCCGGCGACTTTGTCGAGTACGCCGAGGCGGCGAGCTGGGCGCGCGACGTTCAGGAGGCCCTGAATGCGCTGGCCGAGCTGGTCGAGGTGGGCCACGCTGGCGCGGTCGTCGTCCTGGCCGAGCACGCCTGGCGCCTCGCGGAGGACACGGTCGACTACGTCGACGACTCCGGCGGCTGGCTGGGCGAGATCTCCTCCCAGCTCGGCGACCTGCACCACCGCGCCTGCGTTGAGGCCAAGGCGGACCCAGTCGCGCTGGCGCGCCGGCTCGTCGAGCTGGAGCTCAGCTCCGAGCTGGACGCGTTCTACCGGGCGGCTGCGCGCTACGCCGACGTGCTGGGCGACGCTGGCCTCGCGGAGTACCGGCGGCTGATCGAGCCCCACTTCGACGCGCTCGGGACTGGTGGCGGGCACTCGCTCGGGGACTTCCGGGTGACGCAGGCCATGGTCGGGGTGGCGCTGGCCTCGGGCGACCCCGACCAGCTCATCGCCGCCAAGGGGCGCGATCTCCGGGCGCCAGACGACTACCGGGAGATCGCCAGTATGCTCGCCGAGGCCGGGCGGGTGCCCGAGGCCATCGACTGGGCACAGCGAGGGCTGGCCGCGTTCCCTGACCAGTCCTGGCAGATCCCGCAGCTGCGCGAGCTGCTCGCCGGCTTTTACCGCCGCCAGGGCCAGCCCGATGCCGCCATCAACGTCTTCTGGGACGGCTTCCAGGCGGCGCCGTCGCTGCAGCGCTACCGGCGCTTGCTGCAGGAGGCTGGGGCCGCTGAGGACGCATACGGCTGGCGCGAGCGGGCGTTGGAGCACCTCCGCGATCGGCTCAAGATCGCCGCCGCCAACGGAAGGCCGGCGCCGCTGGGCTCGACGGTGGTTGAGATCCTGCTCTACGAGGGGCAGGTCGATGAGGCATGGGAGGTTGCCTCAACGCATGGCTGCGCCTCGCTGGCGCTCGCCCGCGCACGGGAGGCGACGCATCCAGAGGACGCGATCGGCGTCTACGCGCGCGAGGCCGCTGACCTCATCAGCGCCACGCAGTCCAAGCTCTACCCGAGGGCGGTCGACCTGATGGCCCGGATCGAGCGGTGCTACAGCGCGCTGGAACGCCCTGAGGGGTTCGCCACCTACATCGCCCAGGTCCGCGCCGAGCACGGCCGCAAGCGCAGCCTTATGGCGCTGCTCAACGGGAAACGGTGGTAAGGGATCCGGAGGTCACCGGCCCGGGGCTCCTGCCGCCTGGGGGCCGGTGTCGACGGGGTATCGGTGAAGCAGGCGGCGATGCGGGTCGTCACTGGGTGATGCGCTTGCGCTCCACCGTGAGCGGGGGCATTGCCTGGGTGGGCGCAGCCATGCGGCCAGGCCGGCGGAGGCTCCCGCGCAGCACCCGCCATGCGATTCCAGGACGCAGCAGGGACTGGGGACGCTCCAGCAGCCCGGTGACCCGGAAGAAGGCGTTCGACAGGACCGGATCCCTTTCGGCGGCGGGGTACAACCACAACAGGTACGCGTTGGCCAGCCTTCGGGCGGGGGTACGCCGTCCTTCGGCCTGGGGGAAGCGCAAGTCGCCAGCCACGATCTCCCATGGGCTGTCGATGATCCGCGCGGCCTGGCGGTAAAACCGCTGAGCCAGCGGCTGGTCTCCGCGGGCCAGGCAGCCACGCAACGCGAGGGCCTCCAATGCGGCGACGCTCATCCCTTGCCCGTAGACCGGGTTGAAGCTGCACAGCGCGTCGCCGACGACGAGCAGGCCGTCGGGGAACTGCCGGAGCCGCTCGTAGCGCCGGCGGATACTGGCGGGGAAGTCGTATGGCACAGGGTTGTCCACCGGATCTGCGTCCCGGATCGCCTCAAGATGTCCGGCATCGCCAGGTTCCCGGCGAACGCGAGGAACCCGTCCGGGTTGACGGGCGGGTGGTCCCCGACCAGCCCGCCGAGGGTCACGATCGCGCGACCGCCTCCTGCGTAATGAGGATGCCGCCACGGGGACACGGAAGCGTCGGGCCGACCATGACGACCGCGTCGCCGCCCAGATCGCCGGTCGTGAGCCGGTAGTGGCGGCTCGCGTACCGCAGGCGTATGCGGATGCGCTCCTCAGGTGGACGCGGGTAGCCGAGGGCATCGAGCCACGAGGGGGTCCGGGAGCCACGGCCGGACGCGTCGACCACCAGGTCCGCGGCCAGCGCCTCGGCGGCGCTCCCGCCGGCGCGGCCCAGCAGCCGGACACCGGTGACGCGGTGACCGCCCTCGGCGACCAAGGGGTCGAGGACATCGCACCGGTCCCGGATGGTTACGTTCGGCAACGCCCGCACCCGCGCTCGCACCTGGGCCTCCAGCAGCGGCCGGCTCACCCCGATCCCCGTCATGCCGGTTTGCGTTCGGGCCAGCAGGTGGCCGTTGACATACCAGCGTCCTTGACCGGCGACATCGCCGCTCGGCGCGCCAGCAGAGGCCAGGTCTGCCGTGAGGCCAGGGAACAGCTCCTCAAGCGCGAGCAAGCCGCTCGACAGCAAACCGTGCGCGTGGCGGCTCTGCGCCGCGCCGCGCCGGTGCTGCGGCGCGGTTGGGAGCTCGTCTCGGTCGATGACCGTCACGCGGTCGTAGACCTCGGCGAGAACCCGGGCGGTCACGAGGCCCGCCATGCTCCCACCGATCACCACAGCGTGGTCGGTGATCCTCCGCATCGTCTGCCACCTCCGGTGCCGTGTGCGGTACACGGTGCCACCGGGCATTGCTCACGCACCAGACCGAACGCTGCCCGGTTGTGGTCAGTGCTGCTCACCGGTCGCCGGGTCGTCCCCGTACAGCTCGCGCTCCCAGAGCCACTCGACGATCCGCTCCACCCCGGCAGTCAGATGGCGGCGGTAGGTGCTGAACGGCAGGCCCAGGACCTTGGCGGCGTCCGCTTGGGTGCCGGCGGGGCGGAGATAGGTCCGGTCGACGGCGCGGAGGAGCTTCCCATCCCGTGGCTGTTGGTCCAGCGCCTCGATGGCCTCGAACAAAGATCGCGCAGGACGGCAGCTACCCGGGCTTGCCCAGCACGCTCCCCGACCATCCGGGACCGGGCCAGCGGGCTCCGGGCGAGCCCCTCGGGGCGGTGAAGGTCACGCAGCGCTTGCTTGACGGCATCAGTGAACGCGGGGTGCGAGAGCACGAGCGGCTGCGCAGCTGGCGCTGGCAGCGCCGCCGGGTCGTACGCATCGCCCAACTCGCGTTCGCCCATCCGGTCGAGCCACGCCTCGACGCCCTCCCTGCGCCAGTCACGCACGAACACGCCGAAACGCTGGCCGCCTACATCGAAGTCGGCCTCCTCTGCCCGCCCGTAGTCGAGGTATGCAAACCACGCCCCCCAGGAGCTGGGGTCGGCCGAGACCTGGACATCCCAAGCGAGGCGGGGCACCGTGAGGAGGCGCTGGCCCACCAGGACCGCCACGAGGGTGAACGTCGCCGAGCGCTTCCGCTGATACGTCACGCGGTCCATGGCGAAGCGGACCATAAGGACGCTCTCGCCAGGTCGTGGCGGTCCGTGACGCTCGACGTACGCCCAGGCGCTCCTGGCCCCAGGGTCGGCGTCGCGCTCCTCGCTGCTGGCTGCGGTCAGGTCCAGGTAGCACAGGAAACCCAGGGCGTCCGCGCCAGCGCCCCGGAACACGGTGAAGGCGCGGGGCTGCCGATCGAGCCAGTGGGCCACCAGCGCCGCTGAGGCGGGGCCCTCGTGCCGCTCAGCCATGGCGATCATGGCGGCACGGTCATCCTGACCGGCGGGCGCAGCGTACACCGACCCGAAGCTGGCCCAGTCGAACAAGGGACCGGCCACCGGGTTATTGCGGTGGAGGAACACCAGGTCGAGCAGCGCACGCTGCTGTTCGCCGCCGTGGGTGCGTCGCGCCCGCTGGAGCAGGCCGCGGCAGATCCCTCGGTGGAGGCGGGCGTAGGCGTCGCGATCCCGCCACCGCAAATCAGCGTCGATCACCTGCCGGGCGAGGTCATGGGGGAACAGCCCAGCCGGGCCTTGCTGGACGAACGACAAGCCGCGCAGCCATGCGAACAGCTCATACGCGTCATCGATCTCCAGCGCAGCCCTTAGTGCACCCGCCCGTAAATACGGCCGCATTCGGCTGCGCCTGCATCCCCGCTCGCGGCGTTGCTCCTCGCACACGTAGCCTCCGGCTACGCGCACTCGTCGCGCACAAGCGATGCGAGGCGCAGTCGCACCCTCGGTGCGTGACCGTATTTACGGTTGGGAGCA
>Ga0081538_10003224_pt1 | contig 15499 bp, 19 predicted proteins | sample TabmetS5T2R1_FD_71022 | JGI IMG/M metagenome (GOLD analysis project Ga0081538, IMG submission 71022) | Tabebuia heterophylla rhizosphere microbial communities from the University of Puerto Rico - S5T2R1 | ecosystem: Host-associated > Plants > Roots > Rhizosphere ... | reverse complement strand
CAGCCGTCGGTGGGCGGGTTCTGGGGACACTCGTGCGCGGCGATCCGCCGGGAGAGCTCCTGGGGGGTGCCCTCCCGCCCATCGACGGCCACCAGCCGATCCCCGGACTGGAGCACGCCGGCCGCCGGGTAGCCCTTCTCGATCACGCCCACACGGCTGGTGCCGGTCTCGGCGCCGATCGCGAAGAAGAAGACGAACAGCAGGATGAACGCGAGCAGCAGGTTCATCGCCGGGCCGGCCGAGATGACGACGATGCGCTTCCACACCGGCTGGGCGTGGTAGGCCCGAGTGCGGACGTCGTCGGGGAGGTTCTCATCGGGGTTCATCCCGCTGATCTTCACGTAGCCGCCCGCGGGGATCGCGCCGATCGCGTACTCCGTCTCGCCGCGCCGGCGGCTGAACAGCGTGGGCGGAAAGAACAGCGAGAACTTCTCCACCCGCATGCCCACCGCCTTGGCGGCCCAGAAGTGCCCGAGCTCGTGCAGGATCACGAGCAGCGCGAAGCCGACGAACGCGAGGATCCAGCTCATGCGTGCTCCGCCCCCGGCCGCGCCACCGGCTCGGTCCGAGCCCGGGCCACCTCGCGGGCCTCGGCGTCCGCCGCGTAGAGGTCGTCGAAGTGCCGCACCGGCTGCGCCGGCAGCTCGGCCAGCGTGTCCTCGATGACCCGGGCGATGCCCGCGAACGACAGCGCGCCCTGCAGGAAGGCGTGGACGGCGATCTCGTTGGCCGCGTTGAGGACGCACGGGGCGGTGCCGCCCGCCGCGGCCGCCTCCCGGGCGAGTCGCAGGCAGGCGAACGTGTCCGTGTCGGGCGCCTCGAACCCGAGCGCGCCGACCGCCACCAGGTCCAGGGTCGGCACGGGCACGTCGGCCCGGTCGGGATGGTGCAGGGCGTAGGAGATCGGGACGCGCATGTCCGGGTAGCCCAGGTGGGCGAGCGACGCGCCGTCGTTTAGGTGCACGAGCGCGTGAACGATCGACTGCGGATGCACGACCACGTCGATCCGGTCATAGGGCACGCCGAACAGGTGGTGCGCCTCGATCAGCTCGAGGCCCTTGTTCATCAACGTGGCCGAGTCGATCGTGATCTTGCCGCCCATGTCCCAGGTGGGATGGACGAGCGCCTCCTCCCGGGTCACGCCGTCCAGCGCGGTGCGGCCGCGGAAGGGGCCGCCGCTGGCCGTGAGCACCAGCCGCTCGATCGTGCCCGGACGCTCACCCGCGATCAGCTGGTGCAGGGCCGAGTGCTCCGAGTCGACCGGAATGAGCTTCGCGCCCGTCGCCTCCGCCAGCGCGGTCACGAGCTCGCCGCCCACCACCAGGCTCTCCTTGTTCGCCAGCGCCAGGTCGAGCCCCTCCCCCAGCGCGGTCACGGTGGGCCCGAGGCCGGCGGACCCGACCAGCGCGTTCAGCACCAGGTCGCAGTCCGCGTCCGTGATCAGCTCCACGAGCCCCTCGGGGCCGGCGAGCGGGCGCGCGTCGGTGTGCTCCGCGGCCCGGGCCGCCGCATCGGGGTCGGACAGCGCGACCCGGCGCACGCCGTGGCGCGTTGCCTGCTCGGTCAGCCGCTCCCAACTCGAGCCCGCGGCGAGGCCGACGACCTCCAGCTCGGGACTGCGCTCGACCACCTCGAGCGCCTGCGTTCCGATGGAGCCGGTCGAGCCGACGATGACGATCCGGCGCATCGGATCCAGTCTAGGGAGGGGCCGGGGCGCCGCCGGGGTACCCTTGAGGCGTGTCCGCCCTGCCCCTGCTGGCCGAGTCGAAGATCCGCGCCGCGATGGCCCGCGGCGAGTTCGACAAGCTGCCCGGCGAGGGCCGACCGCTCCCGCCCGAGGATCTGTCGCGCGTGCCGCCGGACCTGCGCATGGGCTACAAGCTGCTGCGAAACGCCGGCTGCCTGCCGCCCGAGCTCGAGGCGCGCAAGGAGGTCGCGCGGCTCGGCGGACTGCTCGCCACGACCGGGGACGCCGAGGAACGGGCGCGGCTTGCCGGTCTACGGGCGGGCGCCGAGCTGCGCTACCAGCTGCTGGTCGAGCGCCGCCGGCGCTGACGCGCGCCCCGAGGCTCAGACGAACCCGAGCGCCTGCGCGGCGAAGTACCCCACCGGGATGGTGAACAGCAGCGCGTCGAGGCGGTCCAGCACGCCGCCGTGCGCGCCGAAGAAGCGCCCGGTGTCCTTGACCTCGAGGTCGCGCTTGATCAGGGACTCGAACAGGTCGCCGAGCGGCGCCGCGATCGCGACCACGGCCCCGATGATCAGCGCGTCGGTCCCGGAGAGCCAGTCCTGGTAGAGCCCCGCGAACCAGAACGCCAGCGTCCCGCCCGCGATCCCGGCCAGCAGGCCCTCGAGCGTCTTGTTGGGAGAGATCTGGGGCGTGATCCGCGTGCGCCCATAGAAGCGGCCGCCGAAGTAGGCGAAGGTGTCGCCGACGAAGGTGGCGACCAGTACGTCGACGATCAGACCGTCGCCGTGCGGCGTCTCGCGCAACAGGACGGCGTAGACCATTGCGATCCCGATCCAGAGGACGCCGAAGATGGTGGCCGCGATCGCCCATGACACGTGCTCACGCCGCGGCCGAAGGAGCGCCAGGCCGAACGTCAGTGGAAACGCCGCCGCCAGCACCATCAGGATGTGCCGGGGCTCGCCGTACAGGGCCGCGGCGATCATGCCGCCGAGCGTCAAGAATCCGGCGAGTGCGGCGGGGCGCACCCGCCCCATCAGCGTGTACAGCTCGCCTAGGGCGACGACGCCGAGCAGGTAGATCCCGATGGCGAAGATCAGTCCCCCCTGGACGACGATGAAGATCGCGTAGGCGGCCGCTGGGATGGCGATCAGCACCCGTGCGCTCAGGTCCGACGCCGGCGCCCCGGCGTCGCGCCCCGGCCGCTCGCGGGCGGCGGCCACGACCTACCGGCCCCCGAACCGGCGCCGGCGGGCCGCGTACTCCTCGAGCGACTCGACGAAGGCCTCGCGGGAGAAGTCGGGCCACAGCTCGGGCCGGAAGACGAACTCCGCGTAGGCGAGCTGCCAGAGCAGATAGTTGGAGATCCGAAGCTCGCCGCTGGTGCGGATCAGCAGGTCGGGATCGTGCATGTCGGGGGCGTACAGGTGGCGCCGGAAGTCGCCTTCGGTGCGTCCGGAGAAGGTCCGTGCCGCGTCCACTATCTCCGCCCGGCCGCCGTAGTTGAAGGCCACGAACAGCGTGATGCGGTCGTTGGCGCCGGTCAGCTCCTCCGCCCACTCCATCCGCCGCCTGAGCTCCTCCTCGAGCGGCTCGCGCCGGCCGATGAACCGCAGCCGCACGCCCTCGTCGTCGAGCTCCGGGGTCTCGCGGTCGATCCGGGCGGCGAACATCGCCATCAGCCCCTCGACCTCGTCGCGCGGGCGGGTCCAGTTCTCGGTGGAGAACGAGTACACGGTCAGCTCCCGGACCCCGAGCTCGGCGGCGTCGCGCAGCCGAGCCTTGACCGTGTCCGCTCCCGCCTCGTGCCCGGCGAGGACCGGGAGGCCGCGCCGCTGCGCCCAGCGCCCGTTCCCGTCGGTGATGATCGCGACGTAGCGCGCGCGCTCCGAGGCGCCGTCGCTCACACCTCGAGGATCTCTTCTTCCTTGCCGGCGAGCGCGGTGTCGATGTCGCCGACGTGGGCGTCCGTGAGCTTTTGGAGCTCCGCCTCGGCGCGATGCTCGTCGTCCGATCCGACCTCGCCCTCGGACTTGAGCTCGCGTAGATCATGCATCACGTCCCGGCGGATGTTGCGGACCGCCACCCGGCCCTGCTCAGCGATGTTGTGCACCACCTTCACGAGCTCGCGGCGCCGCTCCTCGGTCAGCTCCGGGATCTGCAGTCGGATCACGTTGCCGTCGTTCGAAGGGGTCAGGCCGACGTCCGATTCCAGGATCGCCTTCTCGATCGCCTTGATCGAGTTGCGGTCGTATGGGGTGATCGTGAGCAGACGCGCCTCGCTGGCGGAGACCTGGGACAGCTGGCGGAGCGGCGTCCGGGCGCCGTAGTAGTCGACCTCGATCCGGTCGAGCAGGTGCGGCGATGCCCGCCCCGTGCGCACCGTGGTGAACTCGCTCCGGGTGGATTCGACCGACTTCTTCATCCGCGCGCGGGCCTCGTCGAGGAAGTCGCCAAGCACGCCGTCGCTCATGTCTGCGTCCTCACCACCGTCCCCACTCGCTCTCCGCACACTATCCGGTCGATGTTGCGCTCGTCATCGATGTTGAACACATAGATCGGCAGCCCGTTGTCCATGCACAGCGACAGGGCGGTGGAGTCCATCACCTGAAGCCGCCGGCCGATCGCGTCCTGGTGCGAGATCTCCGGGATGAACGTCGCGTCGGGGTCGATCCGGGGGTCGGCCGTGTACACCCCCTCGACCTCGTTCTTAGCCATCAGGATGGCCTCGGCGTGGATCTCGAGCGCCCGCAGCGCCGCGGCGGTGTCCGTGGTGAAGAACGGGTTGCCGGTCCCCGCGGCGAAGATGACGATGCGGCCCTTCTCGAGGTGGCGCATGGCGCGGCGGCGGATGTAGGGCTCGGCCACCTCCGAGATCGTTATGGCCGACTGTACCCGGGTGACGGCCCCGATCTTCTCCAGGGCGTCCTGCAGCGCCAGCGCGTTCAGGACCGTGGCCAGCATGCCCATGTAGTCCCCGGTGGCCCGATCCATGCCGGCCGCGGCGCCCTTCAGCCCGCGGTAGATGTTCCCGCCGCCCACGACGATGGCCGTCTCGACGCCCCGGTCGACCACCCGCTTCACCTGGTGGGCGATCGTCGCGATCCGCTCCGCATCGGCGCCGTAGGCGAGGTCGCCCATGAGCGCCTCGCCCGACAGCTTCAGAAGGACCCGGCTGAATGCCGTCCCCTGCGCAGCCGGCCGAGCCGGCTGCTTCGGGCCTGCCGTTCCCTCCGCAGCCGGCCGCCCCGGCTGCTCCGGGCCTGCCGTTCCCTCCGCAGCCGGCCGCCCCGGCTGCTCCGGGCCTCCGGGGTCGCGAGGGGCCGGCACCGCCGGCTGCTTCGAGCCGGCGGTGGTCACTCCTCCCCGACCTGGAAGCGCGCGAACCGGCGGATCACGATGTTCTCGCCCGTGTTGGCCGCGAGCTCGGTGCGCATGTCCTCGAGCGTCTTGCCGTCGTGCTTGTCCTCGTTGACGTGCCGCTGGTTCAGGAGGACCACCTCTTCGAGCCACTTCCGATAGCGCCCCTCCACGATCCGCTCCTGGACGTTCTCGGGCTTGCCCTCGGCCGCGGCCTGCTCGCGGAGCACGCGCAGCTCGCCGTCCCGCACCTCCTCGGGCACGTCGTCGGCCGACACATAGCGAGGCGCGGCCGCCGCTACGTGCAGCGCGGTCTCGCGCGCGAACTCCTGGAACTGCTCGGTGCGGGCCACGAAGTCGGTCTCGCAATTCACCTCCACGAGCACGCCGATGTCGGCGCCGGCGTGGATGTAGCTGGCCACGGCGCCCTCGGCCGCCGTGCGCTCGCCCCGCTTCGCGGCCGAGGCGTGACCGCGAACCCGCAGGATCTCGATCGCCTTGTCGAAGTCGCCGCCCGCCTCCTGGAGGGCCGACTTCGAATCCATCATCCCCGCGCCGGTGCGATCGCGCAGGGCCTTCACGTCCTGTGCCGAGATGGCGATGCTCACGGTCCCTCCTAGCTCGCTTAAGCCTCGTCGTCCGGGTCGAAGGTGCGGCGCTCGCGGGGCGTGGCGGCGGCGGGCTGGGGGGTGGCGGGCTCGTCGGGAGAGAACCCCGCCTCCTCGGCCTCCCGGCGCGCCCGCTCCTCGGCCTCGCGGCGCTCCTGCTCCTCGGCTTCCCGGAGCGCGCGCTCCTCGGCCTCGCGGCGCTCCTGCGCCTCGCGCTCGCGGCGGGCGGCCTCCTCCTCGGCGCGGAACCGCAGCGCGCGCTCGCGGACGACGTCCGCGATCCCGTCGATGATCAGCCGGCAGGAGCGGATCGCGTCGTCGTTGCCGGGGATGACGTAGTCGACCGGGTCCGGATCACAGTTCGTGTCCACCAACCCGATGATCGGAATCCGCAGGCGCTCCGCCTCCCGTACGCCGATCGCCTCGGTCTTCAGGTCGACCACGAAAACGGCGTCGGGTGGCCGCTGGAGGTCGGCCACGCCGCCGAGGTTGGTCTCGAGCTTGTCGCGTTCCGCCATCGCAGCGATGCGCTCGCGCACCGGGAGCAGCTCCATGGTCCCGCTCTCCGCCCAGTCGCGCAGCTCGTGGAGGCGCCTGATGCGCTTGGAGATCGTCTGGAAGTTGGTGAGCAGCCCGCCCAGCCAGCGCTGGTCGACGTACGGCATGGCGCAGCTCTGCGCGGCCTCCTTGATCGTGTCGCGGGCCTGCTTCTTGGTGCCGACGAATAGCACCGTCCCGCCCCGGCCCGCCAGCTCGCCGGCGAACTCCTGGGCCTGGTGTAGGAGGCGCTCCGTCTTCTGTAGGTCGATGATGTGGATGCCGCCGCGCTCGCCGAAGATGAACCGGCGCATCTTGGGATTCCAGCGGCGGGTCTGGTGGCCGAAGTGGACCCCGGCTTCCAGCAGCTCCCTGATGCCTATCTCGGTGGCCAATGAGACTCCCTTGGGTGGTGTGGTCCGTAGTCCGCCGGACGGCGCGCGGACCCGAGACGAGCCGTCCCGGGCAGGGCCGCGGCCGGTCGCTCAGAGCACCCGGGTGTCCGAGCGATCACCGGCGGGGTAGTCGCGGGCAGATACGGCCGTCAAGGATAGCCGGGCAACCATCTCCCAACGCGTAGGTCCAGACCTAGGCAAGACGAGACGAGGCGGCTCGGAAGCCGCCTCGCTCGTATTATCAGTCCCCGTCTGGCCCTCCGGAGACTGGCTCCCGTCTGGCTGCGCCGAGTGCGCGGCGCAGCTCAACGGGTGGTTTGGACTCGCACCGCAGGGATTCCCGGGTGAGGGGATGCCTAAACATCAGCACGTCCGCGTGGAGAAATTGTCGCTCAATCCCCACCCGCTTCCCGCACGCGGCGCCTCCATAGTGGCGATCACCACACACCGGATGGCCGATCGCGGCGAGGTGGGCGCGTATCTGATGGGTCCGTCCCGTCTCCAGGCGCATCCGCAATAGCGTGGTGCGCGGCAGGTGCTCGATCACCTCGAAATGGGTCACCGCCGTGCGCGCGCGGTCGGTGCGGGTGGAGACAACCGTGCGCCGCACCCGGTCGCGCCCAATCGCGGCATCGATCGTCCCGCTGTCGGCGTCCGGGTGACCCGCCACCAGCGCGAGGTACTCGCGCCGAATCTCGCGCCTACGCATCATCCCCCGAAGGGCCTCGTACGCCGCCTCGCTTTTCGCCACGATCAGCAGACCTGAGGTGTCGCGGTCGAGACGATGGACGATTCCCGCCCGCTGCGCGTCGGGCCCGCCGGCGGCCCGCCCGCGCAGCGCCTCCGCGAGGGTGGCCCCACGGTGCCCCGGCGCCGGATGGGTGACCACCCCGGCCGGCTTGTCCACCACCAGCACGTGCTCGTCCTCGTACACGATGGCCAAGGAGGGCGGCTCCTGCGCCGGCGGGGCCGGCGCCGGGGCCGCCACCGCGATCTCCTCACCGGCCGCGACGCGATGGCTCTTGGGCCGCCGCCGGCCGGCCACGCTGACGGCGTCCGCATCGATCATCCTCCCGGCCGCGGCGCGGGAAGCGGCCACGCCACGCGCGGCGAGGAAGGCATCCAGCCGCAGCCCGGCGTCGCCGGCGTCCGCGATCAGGCGGACCGCGCCCGTCGCGGTTTTCTCTCCACCACCCACAGCAGTCCCAGCACGCCCAGGACTATGCAGCTGTCGGCCACGTTGAACGCGGGCCACGCGACCGGATCGATGAAGTCGATCACCGCTCCGTCGCGCGCCCGGTCGGCGAGATTGCCCAGCGCGCCCCCGAGCAACAGGCCCACCGGCAGCCAGAGCCAGGGCGTGTCGCGGTGCAGGGCGAAGAACCCGATCAGCAGCAGCAGCGACGCCCCGATCAGGACCGCCACCACGAGCCCACCGCCCTCGAGCGCGCCGAACGCCACCCCGGTGTTGCGGCTGTTCGTGAGATCGAGGCCCGGCAGCACCCTCACCTCGTCCCCGCGCGCGATGCTCGAGACGGCGAGCTGCTTCGTGGCCTGGTCGAGCGCCACGACGATTCCCGCGGTCGCCACCGCCCCCGCCGGCGGTGAGATCGCCGTCACCATCCGCGCGCTCGAGACAGGTCCTCAGCCTCGGATGAGGTTCGCGACGATCGAGCTGACGATGAGCAGCACGAACGTCGCGATGATCGGGCTGAGGTCGAGGGCCCCGGGCCCCAGCCGCACCGGGGGAAGGAAGCGGCGAAACAGGTTGAGGTAAGGGTCCGTGACGTCGGATACGAACTTCAGCACCGCGGACAGGACCCGGTTGTAGGGCATCCGCGGGATCCAGCTCATGATGATGCGGATGAAGATGAGCACCAGGTACACCAGCGCGAGGGTGTTGACGTAGTCGGCCACGTCGCCGCGGGTGATCGCCAGCCACACGCTCATCTCCGCGTCCCCTCCACGACGGCGTCCACGGCCGCGCGGCAGACCGCGGGCAGGCCCTCCTCCCGGAGCGCGATCAGCCCGCGCTCGGTCGCGCCGCCGGGGGTGGCCACCCGCGCGCGCAGCGCGCCGGTGTCGTACCCGTTGGCGGCGAGGTAGGCGGCGGTTCCGGCCATCGTCTCGACCGTCATGCGGACCGCGTCGCCGATGTCGAGGCCATGGGCCGAGCCGGCGTCGGCGAACGCGTCGGCGACGAGGGCCATGAACGCCGGCCCGCAGCTCATCAGCGCCATGGCCGGCTCGATCAGCGGCTCGTCATCGAGCCGTACGATCGTCCCCGCGCGGCCGAAGACCTCCAACACCGTCTCCTCGGGGCCGTCGGCGGCGCGGGTCCCGGGCGCGTAGCAGAGCACCCCGCGCCGGACCTCGGCCGGGATGTTGGGGATGAAGCGGTAGACGGGCACGCCCGGGTAGGCCGCTTCGAGATCGGCCGTCGGGACCGCGGCGAGGATGGAGATCACCACCGCGGCATTCGTACCCACCTCGGCCGCCACCTCGGCCAGCTGCTGCGGCTTGTGGCAGAGCACGATCGCGTCGGCGCGGCGGGCCAGCTCGGCGTTCGAGCTCACCGCCTCACCGCCCAGCTCGTCGGCCAGCGCCTGCGCCTTCGGGGCGTCGATGTCGGCCACCAGCATCGGCTCGCCGATGCCGCGGGCGAGCGCGGATGCCATGTTGCCTGCGCCGATCAGCCCCAGCTTCATCGGCGGTGAAGCCTATTAGGCTGATCAGGCCCGGCTCAGGACTGGTTGAAGAAGCCCTTCTCGATGAGGCGGGCGCGCTCCTCGGCCGACACCTCGACGTTGCGCGGCGTTAGCAGGAACACCTTGTCGGCGATCCGCTGCATGCCGCCGTCGAGCGCGTACGTGAGGCCGGAGGCGAAGTCGATCAGCCGCTTCGAGAGATCCGTGTCGGTGCCCTGGAGGTTGAGGATCACCGGGATCGCGTCCTTGAACTGGTCGGCGATCTGCTGGGCGTCGTTGAAGTTCTTCGGCACCACGAGATGGACCTGTATGTCCCGGTCGCCGTTGCCGGTGCCGCGTCCGTTGCCGCCCACGGGCCGCAGCGGACGCGTCTCCCGGGCCGATCCGCGCGGCTCGTCGGCGAAGATGTCGTCGATGTCGTCCCGGCGCCGGCGCTGCAGCCGGCGCACGTTGGGCCGTTCGCGGTAGCGATCCTCCATCTCGGACTCGGGCTCCGGCTCGGCGACGGCCTCGTAGCGCGGGTCTTCCTCCTCGGCGAGACCGAAGTACACGAGCGTGCGGTGCCAGGTGTCGCGAAGCGCCATGCCAGGGATGTTCGACCGTAAACGGGAAACTCCTTGCGACAGTGTAGGCGCGTGGAACACGGAACCTTCCAGGTCCTCCGCCAGCTGCCCGGAGCGGGCAGCATCCACCTGGCCGGCGAGACGGCCGGCGCCGGGCCGCCGATCGTGCTTCTGCACGGCCTGTCCGCCACCCGGCGCAACGTGGTCCAAGGCTCCCGGCACCTCGTCCGGCGCGGCTATCGCCTGGTGGCCTACGACGCGCGCGGGCACGGGGCATCGGAGCCCGGCCCCCGCTACGAGTATCGCGACCTCGTCGGGGACCTGCGCGCGGTGCTCGACCACTTCGAGCTCGAGCGCGCTCCGCTGGTCGGAAGCTCGATGGGCGCAGCGACCGCGATGGCCTTCGCCCTCGAGCACCGCGAACGCGTCCCGGCGCTGGTGCAGATCACCCCCGCCTACTCCGGGACCGCCCGCGAATCGGCGAGCTGGGACCGGATGGCGTCGGCGCTCGAGCAGCGTGGCATCGAGGGATTCGTGGCGGCCGCCCAGCCGGACGGCATCCCCGACCGCTGGCGCGACGCCGCCCGGGAGGCCAGCCGGCAGCGGATGGAGCGCCACGAGCATCCGGCCGCCGTGGCGCGGGCGCTGCGCGAGGTGCCTCGCTCCACGCCCTGGGAGGGCCTGGCGCCGCTGGAGGGGCTGCAGATGCCCGTCCTGATCGTGGGGTCGCGCGACGACTCCGACCCGCTTCACCCGCTGGCCGTGGCCGAGGAGTACGCCCGCCGGCTCCCGCGCGCCGAGCTGGTGGTCGAGGAGCCGGGGAAATCGCCGCTCGCCTGGCAGGGCGCGCGGCTGTCCGGCGCGATCGGCGACTTCCTCGAGCGGACCGGCTACTCGTAGAGCACGGTCCCGAGACGCACGATCGTCGCGCCCTCCTGCACGGCGACGCCGTAGTCCTGGGTCGTACCCATCGACAGCCGCTCCAGACCGTGCTCGGCCGCCAGCTCGGCCAGCCGGGCGAAGAAGGGCCGGCTGTCCTCCGGCCGCTCGGTGAACGGCGGCATGGTCATCAGACCGGTTACCGGCACCGGGCAGCGCTCGATGTACGAGGCGAGCTCGCCCGGATCCACCCCGTGCTTCGAGTCCTCCCCGGCCACGTTCACCTGGATGAGGACCTCCCGGGCCGGGTGCTGCTCGAGCCGGCGCAGCGCCGATTCGGAGGCGATCGAGTGGATCAGCCGCACGTTCGGGGAGATGTCGCGCAGCTTGCGGCTCTGCAGCGCGCCGATGAAGTCCCAGCTGAAGAGCTCGCGGTGGCGCTCCTGCTTTCGGAGCAGCTCCTGGGCCCGGTTCTCGCCCACCAGGTCGATGCCCGCCTCGGCCAGCGCCGGCAGGTCGTCGGCGTCGACGTACTTGATGGCCGCGCAGATCTCGACGTCCGGCCCGATCCGCTCGCGCACCCGCGCGAGGTTCACGCGCACCCGCTCAGGCTCCATCCAGCACCACCATCCCGCCCTGGCGGCCCGTAACCCCGCCGTCGCGGCGGTGGGAGAAGTACAGGTCCGGCCGACAGCTCGTGCAGTGGTCCAGGTGCTCGACCTCGGAGACGCCGGCGGCCTCGAGCTTGCGGGTGATGACCGTGCGCAGGTCCAGCATCCGGCCGCTCGCCACCCCCTCCAGGCCCGCGAACGCCTCCAGCACCTCGGGGCCGACCTCGTAGCAGCAGCCCCCGATGCCGGGACCGACCGCCGCCGAGATCGGCCCTTCGAGACGCTCGACGGTCCGCTCCAGCAGGCCGCCGGCCAGCGGCCGCCAGCCACAGTGGAGCATGGCCGCCGTGGTGCCGTCGCACAGCGCCACCGGAAAGCAGTCCGCCACGAGGACGAGCAACCCGAGCTCGGGCTCGGCGGTCAGGTGCCCGTCCACGCGCGGGAGGTCCTTCCCGCCGGGCTCGGCGAAGGCCCGGTCCGGCGGCGGCGCGTGCCACTCCCGCACGTCGGTGCCGTGCACCTGCCAGCCCATCGCGACCCGCCCGGGGACGACGCCCGCGGCGGCGGCCATGCGCCGGCGGTTCTCGGTCACGCGCTCCGGCTCGTCCGCGGTCAGGATGCCGAGATTGAGCGACTCGTACGGGCCCTCGCTCACCCCGCCGCCCCGGGTGGAGAAGAACGCCCGGGCACCCCGAAGCCGCAGCTCGAAGCCCGACTCGCTCATCGGCCGGCGGCCTCCAGCGCGACCCGCAGCTCGTCGTCGGGGCCGGTCACGAGGCCGTCGAGCTTCTGGCGCAGCGCCTCCTCCAGCCCCCGGCCGACAGCCGGCCCCTCCGGCACCCCGGCGGCCAACAGGTCGGATCCGGTGATGTCTAGCCGCACGCCGCGCAGGTCGGTGACCCAGCGCAGGATCGGCTCCGAGGGGGCGCGCATCGCCAGCGCCAGCGCGAGCGCCTCCGGCGGCTCGGCGGCGAAGAGCTGCCTCAGCTCGGACGGCGTGTGATCGCGCGCGCGGAGCTCGGCGGCCAGCCGCGGCGCGACCCGGGTGGCGCGGATCACCGCATCGCGCTGGCGCGCCTCGAGGCCCAGGTCGGCGAGCCACAGGTCGAGGTCCTCCGGGCTGCGTGCGCAGAGCGCCGCCAGCGCCGACAGCGCTCGGCCGGCGCCGATGGCCACCGCCCCGAGGGAGGCGGAGGCGACCAGGTCCGGGTCCGCCTCCAGTGCCGGATGCAGCGCGCGCGAGATGCCCAGGTCGCGCATTCGCTCCACGCCGCGCGCCAGCTCGGGCTCGGCGAGCAGGTCCATCAGCTCGTCGCGAATGCGGGCCCCCGAGACGGTCGAGAGTGCGTCCTCCACCACCGCCCGGCGGGCGGCGCGCTCTGTTGCGTCGTCCATCTGGAATCCGAGCCGCACCTCGTAGCGCACCGCTCGCAGGATCCGGGTGGGGTCGTCGAGGAAGCTGTCGTCGTGCAGGACGCGGATTACGCCGGCCTGGAGGTCGGCCAGCCCGCCGTAGGGGTCGTACACGTGCCCCAGGTCGTCGCCGCTCAGCCCGACCGCCATGGCGTTGACGGTGAAGTCGCGTCGGCGAAGGTCCTGGTGTAGCGGCGCGGGCTCCACGCGGGGGAGCGCGCCCGGCTGAGCGTAGGTCTCGGTGCGCGTCGTGGCCAGGTCGAAGGACAGCTCCTCCGCGCGCACGGTGGCGGTCCCGAATCGCTCGTGTTCCCGGACCTCGCCTCCGAGCCGGTCACCCAGCGCGCGGGCGACCGATCGAGCGTCGCCCTCGACCGCTATATCGATGTCCACCGCGCCGGCGCCGCGAAGCAGGTCGCGTACGGCACCGCCGACGAGGTAGGCCGGCGGCAGCCCCTCCAGCGCCCCCAGCAACCGCTCCATTCCCGGCAGGCGGCGTACCCGCTCGCGCAGGCCGGCGTCGACCGCGGGCCTCACAGCCGGACCGGGATCCCCGCCGCCTTCATCCGCTCCTTGGCGCCGCGGACGGTGTGGTGCCCGTAGTGGAAGATCGACGCGCACAGGACGGCGTCGGCGCCGCCCCGCTGCACCGCCTCCACCAGGTGCTCGAGCCGGCCGGCGCCACCCGAGGCGATCACGGGCACGTCCACGGCGTCGGCCACCGCCCGCGTCAGCTCGATCTCGTAGCCGTCCTCCGTGCCGTCGCGATCCATGCTCGTCAGCAGTATCTCGCCGGCGCCGCGCTCCACGCCCTCCGCCGCCCACTCGATCGCGTCCCGGGCCACCGGCGTACGGCCGCCGTCGACATAGACGCCGTAATGCCTGGAGTCCCGCCGCGCGTCGATCGCCAGCACCACGCACTGGGCGCCGAACACCTCAGCCATCTCGGACAGGAGCTGTGGGCGGGCGACCGCGGCCGAGTTCACCGAGACCTTGTCGGCCCCCGCGTCGAGCATGACCTGGGCGTCCGCGACCGAGCGTACGCCGCCGCCGATCGTGAACGGGATGAACAGGTCGTCGGCGCAGCGGCGGGCGAGCTCGGCCACCGTCTCGCGCTTCTCCGAGGAGGCGGTGATGTCGAGGAACACGATCTCGTCCGCCCCCTCATCCTGGTAGCGCACGGCCAGCTCGACCGGGTCGCCCGCGTCGCGCAGGTTCACGAACTCGACCCCCTTGACCACGCGGCCCTTGTCGACGTCGAGGCAGGGGATCACCCGGCGCAGGAGCATCAGTCGCCCCGAGACCCTCCGCTCGCATCCGGCCGAGCCGGGTGCTCACGGCTGAGCGCCGCCTGGCCGTCGCGCACGCCGAAGCGCCCCTCGTAGAGCGCCTTGCCGGAGACGACCCCGGCCAGGTTGAGCAACCGCAACGACCCCAGCCGCTCCAGGTCCGCGAGCGACCCGATCCCACCCGAGTACAGGAAGCGGCCGCGCACGGCCGCCGACACGCGTCTCACCTCGTCGAGGTCCGGCCCCTCCAGCGTCCCGTCCCGATCCACGTTCGTGTAGATGAAGCGGGTGGCCCCCCGCCGCTGCATCTGTCGGATCACCTCCTCGCCCCCGAGCGCCGTCTCGCGTGTCCAGCCCGCGACCGCGACGCGCCCGTTGCGCACGTCCACCGCCACGAGGATGCGGGCGGTGAAGGCCGCGAGCGCCTCCTCGAGGAAGTCGGGATCGGCGTGGGCGGCGGTGCCGAGCACGACGCGGTCCGCCCCGGCCGCGAGCGCGCGCCGGATCGACGCGATCGAGCGCAGACCGCCGCCGAACTGGACGGGCACGTCCACCGCGTCGCGGATCCGCTGGAGGTGGTGGAGGTTGGCCGGCTCGCCCGCGCGGGCCCCGTCGAGGTCGACGACGTGTAGGAAGCGCGCGCCCGCGGCGACGAAGGAGCGCGCCGCCTCCAGCGGCTCGTCGGCATAGACCGTCTGCCGGTCGAAGTCGCCCTGGCGCAGCCGCACCGCCCGGCCCCCGCGGATGTCGACCGCCGGGAGCAGGATCATGCCGCCGCGGGCACGCAGGCGCCGACGAAGTTCGCGAGCAAGGAGAGCCCGTGCGGGCCCGACTTCTCCGGATGGAACTGCACCCCGAAGACCGGGGGGCGGGCGACGGCGCTCACGAACTCGCGGCCGTACTCCGCGGTGCCCAGGACGTCCTCGGCCTGCGCCGGCCGGGGCGCGAAGGAGTTCGCGTGGTAGAAGGCGCAGGGGTCGGGGAGGCCGGCGTTGAGGGCGGTCGCCTGGCGCCACGCCACCGGGTTCCACCCGATGTGGGGCACCTTCAGCCCGGGGGCGTCCAGCTGCTCGACCGGGCCGGCCAGGAGCCCGATGCCCTCGGCGCCGCCCAGCTCGGTGGTCGACTCGAACAGCAGCTGCATCCCCATGCAGAGCCCGATCAGCGGCACTCCGTCCTCCACCCGCTCGTGCAGCAGCGCGTCGAGGCGCAGTCGACGCACGTGCGCCATGGCCTTCGGCATGGCGCCCACGCCCGGTAGCACGACGCCGTCGGCCTCCCGCACGCGGGCGTGGTCGCTGGTCACGAGCGGCTCGGCCCCGACGTGCTCGAGCGCCTTGGCCACCGAGCGCAGGTTGCCCATGCCGTAGTCGAGGATTGCCAGCCGCAAGCGGCCGGCTCGGCCGGTCGCGCGCGGATCCGTAACCCGCAAGCGGCCGGCTCCGCCCG
>Ga0081538_10003223_pt1 | contig 15501 bp, 15 predicted proteins | sample TabmetS5T2R1_FD_71022 | JGI IMG/M metagenome (GOLD analysis project Ga0081538, IMG submission 71022) | Tabebuia heterophylla rhizosphere microbial communities from the University of Puerto Rico - S5T2R1 | ecosystem: Host-associated > Plants > Roots > Rhizosphere ... | reverse complement strand
CCCGGTCGGCAGGGTCGGCGCCCCCCCGCCGAGCGAGGAGGCGGCGTCGACCGCGGCCTGGGCCTGGCGGACCTGGTCGTCGACCTGCTCGGAGGAGAGCTGCGCCACCAGCTGCCCGCTGCGCACCCGCTGGCCGTCGCGCACGGCCAGGCGCTCGACGCGGGCGGCGGCGGGCGCCTTGAGGTCGGCCTGGCCGGCGGCCTGCACCACCCCGGGCGCGCTGACCCGCTCGACCACCTCGCCGGGGCGGACGGCGTCGGCCGCGTAGCGCTCGTCGCCGCCCGAGCGGCAGGCCCCCAGGGCGAGCGCGGCGACCAGGCCGAGGGCGACGGCGGCGGCCCTGGACGACCCGTGCCCCATCCGCCATCCTTCCGTCGCCCTTCCAGCCGCCGGACGCCAGCATAGATGCAGCCCAGCGGTTACGCGCCCCGCCCGCCGCCGGCCTCAGCGCTTCACCAGGTTGGAGAGGAAGAAGTACAGGTTGGCGGGACGCTCCGCGAGGCGGCGCATGAAGTAGGGGAACCACTGGGTGCCGTAGGGCACGTAGACCCGCAGGCGGTAGCCCTCGGCGACGACCTCCTCCTGGAGGTCCCTGCGGACCCCGTAGAGCATCTGGAACTCGAAGGTGTCGCGGTCGCGACCGTGCTTGGCGACCAGGGTCTTGGTCAGCCGCACCAGCGCCGGGTCGTGGGTGGCCACCATCGGGTAGGGGTTGGCCTGGACCAGGGTGTCGAGCAGGCGCGCGTAGGCCCCGTCCACGCCGGCCTTGTGCGGGTAGGCGACCTCGGGCGGCTCCTGGTAGGCGCCCTTGACCAGCCGGACGGGGACGCGGACGCGGTTCAGCCGGTCCAGGTCGTCGCGGGTGCGGTACAGGTAGGACTGGAGGCAGACGCCGACGTCGTCGTAGGAGCGCCTGAGCGTCTCCACGACGTCCAGGGTGCGGTCCACGTAGGCGTTGGCCTCCATGTCGACGCCGACCATGGCGCCGACCTCCTTGCCGCGGGCGGCCACCCGGGTGGCCTCCTCGAGCGCCAGCTCCAGGCCCAGGTCCAGGCCCATCGCGGTCAGCTTGACCGAGATGTTGGCGTCCAGCCCGTACTCCTGGATGCGGTCGAGGGCCGCCAGGTAGGCGCCGGTCGACTCGCGCGCCTGCGCCTCCGACTCGGTGTTCTCGCCGAGGTAGTCGAGCGCCACCGAGACCCCGCGGTCGTTCAGCACCCGGATCGCCTGCTCCGCCTCGTCCAGGGTGTCGCCGGCGATGAAGCGCCGCGCCACCCGGCGCGCGACCGGGTTGCTGGTGACCAGCCGTTTCAGGCTCGGCGACCCGGCCGCCTTCAGCAACGTTGCCTTGAGCATGCCTCCACCTCGTCGTGGCCCACCGCCAACGATACCTGCCCGAGGGCCGGCCTACACCACCTCGGTGGCCACCGGGCGCAGCCGGCGGCCGAGCTCGTCCTGGAACAGGTCGGCGTTCTGCTCGGCGGCCCAGACGTCCAGGTCGGGCACGTCGCGGGCGCGCAGCTCCAGCCGCAGCGCCTCGCCCTCCTCGACCACCCTGACCTCCTCCACCACCTGGAAGTGGTCGGCGTCCAGGCCGTCGGCGACCCGCAGCAGGGCGGCGAGCCGCCGCACCACCAGCCTGTCGGCGTCGTCGAGGGCCATGTCGTCGCCGTGGCGGGCCGACGGCAGCGCCTTGCGGTGGTAGCGGGCGACGTTGGCCACCAGCAGCAGCTCACGGGCGGTCCAGCCGTCCAGGTCGGCGTTGCGGATCAGGTACAGCGAGTGCTTGTGGTGGGCGGACTGGGCGACCGCGTAGCCGACGTCGTGGAGCAGGCCGGCGGCCTCCAGCAGCTCGCGCTCGGCCGGGCCGAGGCCGTGCAGGGCGGTCGTCTGGTCGAACAGGGACAGGGCCAGGGCGGTCACCTGCCGGCAGTGGGGCTCGTCCCAGGCGTGGCGGCGGGCGAAGTCGAGCACCGAGCGCCGCCGCGGCGCCGCGGCATCGGGCACCGCCTCGGCGGCCTGGCCGAGCTCGGCCATGGTCTCCAGGATCACGCCCTCGCGCAGCGCCCAGGGGGTCAGGACCAGCTCGCGCAGGCCGAACGCCTGCATGACCAGGGCGGCCACCTGGGAGCCGGCGACCACGGTGCCGGCCCGCAGGGGGTCCAGCCCGGCCAGGCGGCCGCGCTCCTTGGCCGAGGTGCCGGCGAGGTAGCCGGCCACCACGTTGAGGGCCTCCCTGGTCAGGACGGGCGCGGTGTGGCCGTCGGCGCCGGCGAAGCCGAAGGCGTGGGGCGGGGTCGGGGCGCCGGGCAGCGCCCCGGCCACCTCGCCCAGGTTCCGGAAGGTCTTGGAGGTGCCGCAGACGACGTCCCACGGCCGCTCCCTGAGCCGCTCGGCCAGCGGGCCGAGCAGCGCCAGGGCGTGGACGCGCAGGGCGACCAGCTCCTCGGGGCGGACCGGGTCGGAGCGGACGAAGCGGCGCGTCAGCCGCGTCGCGCCGAGGGGGAAGCTCCTGGCCAGCTCCGGCCGTTCGCCTTCGCCGGCCGCCACCTCCAGGCTGCCCCCGCCGATGTCGACCACCAGCAGCCGGCGCGCGGAGAACGCCGTCCAGCGCCGCGCCGCCAGGTAGGTGAGCCGCGCCTCCTCCACCCCGGGCAGCACGGCGATGGTCACCCCGGTGGCCTCCCTGACCCGGCCGAGCACCTCCAGGCCGTTGCGGGCCTCGCGGATCGCCGAGGTCGCGAAGCCGACCAGGGCGCCGGCCCCGAGGCGGTCCGCCACCGCCCGCATCCGGGTGACGCTGGCGACCAGCCGGCCGACCGCCTCGGGGGGCAGGCTCATCGAGGGGAAGGCCGCCTCCGCCAGCCGCAGGGTGTCGCGCTCGCGGCCGACCACGGCGAAGGTGCCGTCGGCGTGGCCGTCGACCACCACCAGGTGGACGGTGTTGGAGCCGACGTCGAGAACGGCCAGGCGCACGATCAGCGGGGCTCGGCGAGCCGCCCGCGCCGGCGGGGCTCGCGGTGGCGGCGGGCGGCCAGCACCGCCAGCGCCACCGCCGCGGCGGCCAGGACCAGGGCGACCAGCGCGAACCGGGACACGGTGATGGCGAAGGCGACCGCCGCGACCAGCCCGGCGGCCGGGATGGTCAGCACCCAGGCCCAGACGATCCGGCCGGCCACCCCCCAGCGGACCGCCGAGAGCCGCCGGGTCGCGCCGACGCCGACGATCGCGCCGGTGATGGTGTGGGTGGTGGACACCGGGATGCCGAGGGCGGTGGCCAGGTACAGGGAGATGGCGGCGGCCGTCTCGGCCGAGAAGCCGCCCACCGGCTTGAGCGCGGTGATCCGCTGGCCGAGCGTCTTGACGATCCGCCAGCCGCCGGCCAGGGTGCCGAGGGCGATGGCGGCGTGGGCGGTGAGCACGATCCACAGCGGCACGGGCAGGTCGCCGCCCTCCTGCAGCTCCAGGTAGCCGGAGCCGACCAGCAGGGCGCTGATGATGCCCATGGTCTTCTGCGCGTCGTTGCCGCCGTGGCCGAGGCTGAAGGCCGCCGCCGAGAGCAGCTGCAGACGGCGGAACAGCCCGTCGACCCGCGCCGGCGCGGACCGCCGGAAGATCCACAGGCTGCCGAGCATCAGCAGGAACCCCAGGGCCATCCCGAGCAGCGGCGACAGGGGGATGAACAGGATGGTCTTCTGCAGGCTGCCGGCGTCCAGCACGCCGAAGCCGGCCTTGGCGACGCCGGCCCCGGCGAAGCCGCCGATCAGGGCGTGCGAGGAGGAGGTCGGCAGCCCCAGCCACCAGGTGGTGAAGTTCCAGGCGATGGCGCCGACCAGCCCGGCGAAGATCACCGCCTCGCTGACCACCGCCGAGTCGACGGTCCTGCCGACGGTGTTGGCGACCTGGGTCTGGAACACCAGGAAGGCGACGAAGTTGAAGGTCGCCGCCCAGACCACCGCCGCCCGCGGGGTCAGCACCCGGGTCGAGACCACGGTGGCGATGGAGTTGGCGGCGTCGTGGAAGCCGTTGGAGAAGTCGAACACCAACGCCAGCAGGACGATGGCGACGACCGAGACGAGCGCCAGGTCAGGCATGCTTGATGAGGATGGTCTCCACCGTGTGGGCGACGTCCTCGAGGCCGTCGAGCGCCTCCTCCAGCTGCTCGACGATGTCCTTCCAGATCAGCACGTAGCGGGCGGGGTGCTCGCCGGTGAAGTTGTACAGGTCGGCGCGGGCCCGGCGGTAGAGCCGGTCGCCCTGGTTCTCGAGCTCGTTGATGGCGATCAGGTAGGCGCGGAGCCGTTCCTGCTTGAGGCCGCGGAGGCAGCGCAGCCCGTTGGCGGTCTCCCTGGCGGCCCGGTCGATCAGGCGCGCCTGCTCGACCACGGCGTCCAGCGGCTCGACGACCTTGTGCAGCACCATCATGTCGGCGGCGGCCTCGACGGCGTCCACCACGTCGTCGAGCTGGCCGGCGAGCGCGAGGATGTCCTCGCGGTCGAAGGGGGTGATGAAGCTCGAGTTGAGCCGCGAGAGGATGGTGTGGGTGAGGCGGTCGCCCTCGTGCTCGGCCTCGACCAGCTTCTTGGCCTTCATCTCCGGGTCGACGAAGTCCTCGACCAGGTCGAGCAGCAGCCCGGAGGCGTCGGCGACGTTGTCCGCCACCGCTTCGAACAGGTCGAAGTAGGACTCTTCCCGGGGAAAGATCCGCAGCTTCACGCCCCCTCGACCTCCCGTCGGGTGGGAGTGGGACGGGGTTCCACCCCGAAGGCTACCCGAAACGGCCGGTGATGTAGTCCTCGGTCCGCCTGTCGGTCGGGTGGGTGAAGAGCGTGTCGGTGCTGTCGAACTCGACCAGCAGGCCGGTGCGGTCGCCCGTCCCCTCGGCGGGCTCGGCGTTGAAGAACGCCGTGCGGTCGGAGATGCGGGCCGCCTGCTGCATGTTGTGGGTCACGATGACGATCGTGTAGTCCCGCTTGAGCTGCTCCATGAGGTCCTCGATCCGGCCGGTGGAGACCGGGTCGAGCGCGGAGGCCGGCTCGTCCATGAGGATCACGTCGGGCGAGACGGCGATCGCCCGGGCGATGCAGAGCCGCTGCTGCTGCCCGCCGGACAGGGCGAGGGCGTTCTGCTTGAGCTTGTCCTTGACCTCCTCCCAGAGGGCGGCGCGGCGCAGGGACTGCTCGACCAGCTCGTCCATGCTGCCGGGCTTCATGCCGATGACCCGCGGCCCGTAGGCGATGTTCTCGTAGATCGACTTGGGGAACGGGTTGGGCTTCTGGAACACCATGCCGATGCGCCGGCGCACCTCGACCGGGTCCACGCCGTCGCCGTACAGGTCCTGGTCGTGGTACTCGATCTTGCCCTCGACCCGGGCGCCGGGGATCAGGTCGTTCATACGGTTCAGGCAGCGGATCAGGGTGCTCTTGCCGCAGCCGGACGGGCCGATGAAGGCGGTGATCTCGTTCTGGTGGATGTCCAGGTTGACGCCGCGCAGGGCCAGGAAGCTGCCGTAGTAGACGTGGACGTCGTCGAGCCGGAACACCACCTCGGTCGGGGGAGCGCCCTGGTCCGCGTCGCCGCGGGCCCTCACGACGTCCGCAATCCGGGTCTCGGGCCGTCCCTCGTCCTGGCTCACCTTGGTTCGTTCCTCGGTCATCGGGTCACCACCGAATCGTGTACCTGTTCCGGATGAAGATCGCAACCGCGTTCATGGCCAGCAGCAGGGCGAGCAGCACGATGGAGGCGGCGGCCGCGGCTTCGGCGAAGGCCGGCTGGGGACGGCTGGTCCAGTTGAAGATCAGCAGGGGCAGGGCCGAGACCGGGTCGCGCAGGTCGTTGGGGAGCGTGAAGATGACGATCGGCAGGCCGATGACCAGCAGTGGGGCCGTCTCGCCGATGGCCCGGGAGAGGGCGAGGATGGTGCCGGTCAGGGTGCCGGGCAGTGCCGCCGGCAGGACCTGGGAGCGGACCGCCTGCCACTTGGTGGCGCCGAGGGCGTAGGCGCCCAACCGGATCTCCTCGGGGACGGCCCGGATCGCCTCGCGGCCGGCCACGATGATCACCGGCAGGCTCATCACGGCGAGGGTGAGGGCACCGGCCAGCAGGCTCGGCCCCATGCGCAGGAAGCGGGCGAAGATTCCCAGGCCGAGCAGGCCGTAGACCACCGACGGCACCCCGGCCAGGTTGGAGATGTTGGACTCCACGAAGTTGGTCAGCCGGTTCCGGGGGGCGAACTCCTCCAGGTAGACCGCCGCGCCGACGCCGACCGGGAAGCACAGCAGCGCGGTCAGGACCATCAGGTAGGCGGAGCCGACCAGGCCGGCCTTGATCCCGGCGTTGGCCGGGATGCGGGAGACGTAGTTGGCCAGGAACGCGGCCGGGTCGCTCACCAACCTGGCCCAGCCGGCGTCGAGGATCGTCCAGATCAGGGTGGCCAGGGCGATCACGGCGACGATGGTGCCCACGAACAGCAGGCCCGCGAACGCGACGTCGACCAGGACCACGACGCCGGTGCGGGTCGCGCCCCTGCGCAGGGCCGAGGGGGCGGCGGTCCCGGCGGCGGCGGTCACTCGTACACCTGCCGGTAGCGGCGGACGATGCGGCCCGAGATGATGTTCATGACCAGCGTGATCAGGAACAGCGTCATGCCGAGGGCGAACAGGGCGTTGTAACGGACCGTGCCCGTGGCGGCCTCGCCCTGGACGGTCTGGGCGATGGAGGCGGTCAGCGTCTGGATGGACTCGAAGAAGTTCCAGGTGATCTTGGGGGTGTTGCCGGCGGCGATGGTGACCGCCATGGTCTCCCCGACCGCCCGCGAGACCCCGAGGATCACCGACGCGGTGATGCCGGACAGGGCCGCCGGCACCACCACCCGGAGGCTGACCTGGCGTTTGGTCGAGCCGAGGCCGTAGGCGGCCTCGCGCAGCGAGCTCGGCACCGCGCGCATGGCGTCCTCGCTGATGGAGGCGATGATGGGGACGATCATCAGGCCGACCGCGATCGACCCGGCGGCGGCGTTGAAGATGAACACGTTGTCCCTGCCGAAGATCGGCCGCAGCAGGTCGGGGGTGATGAACTGGAGGGCGAAGTAGCCGACCACCACGGTCGGGATGCCGGCCAGGACCTCCAGCGTCGGCTTCAGGTAGCCCCGCACCCGGTCGCTGGCGTACTCCGACAGGTAGATGGCGGTCGACACCCCCAGCGGCAGGCCGACCACCAGGGAGCCGATCGCGATCATCGCGGTGCCGTTGAGCAACGGCAGCACCCCGTACTGGCCACCCTCGCCGGCGCCCGCCCCGGGCGCCCACACCGTGCCGGTGAGGAAGCCGAACAGGTCGACCTCCTGGAAGAACTCCACCGCGTCGAACAGCAGCACCGCCACGATGCCGACGGTGACCGCGATCGACAGGACGGTGCAGACGAACAGCGCGTTGATGATCACCCGCTCACCGGTCCGGGCCTTGCGGCGCGTGATGCTCAGCGCTTGTGGCTTGGTGGCCATGGCTCCCTCAGGTGGAAGCCACCCGCCGGCACAGGTGGGCGGCGCCGGCGGGTGGCGAGCTCGGTGGTCGGTCGGATCCGAGGGCTCAGCCGGTGGCCAGGAAGGGCTGCAGCTTGGCCAGGCCCTGGGCGTAGTCCTCCTGGGGCGCGGCCACGTAGCCGACGTCGGCGATGATCTGCGGCGTCTGCTCCAGGTAGAACTTGACGAACTGCCCGACCTCGGGCCGCTTGAGCGAGTCGTCCTTCACGTAGATGAAGAGCGGCCGCGACAGGGGGTAGTCGCCGGTGGTGATCGTCTCGGTGGTCGGCTGGATGCCGGTGTTGCCCTCCTTGGCGATCTTGATGTCCTTCAGGCCTTCCTTGTTGTTCTGGAAGTAGGCGTAGCCGAAGTAGCCCCAGGAGTTCGGCTCGCCCTCGATGCCCTGGACGAGGGTGTTGTCGTCGGAGGAGGCGGTGTAGTCGCTGCGCGGCTTGAGGCCGCCCTCCTCGGGGTCACCCAGGACCTCCTCGTTGAAGAAGTCGTAGGTGCCCGACTCGGTGTCGGGAGCGAAGATCGCGATCTTCTCGTTGGGGAAGCTGGGGTCGACCTGGTTCCAGGTCTTGGCCCCGCCCTGCTTGAAGATCTCGGCGAGCTGCTTGAAGTTCAGGGTGTCGAGGAACTGGTTCTGGGCGGAGGTCACCACGGCCAGGCCGTCGAGCCCGACGCGGAACTCCTGGTACTTGATGTTCTTGGCCGCGCAGGCGGCCTTCTCCTCGTCGTTGATCGCGCGGGAGGCGTCGGAGATGTCGGTCTCGCCGTTGCAGAACTTGGTGAAGCCGCCACCGGTGCCCGAGGTGCCCACCGTGGCCTGGACGCCCGACTGCTCCTTGCGGAATTCCTCGGCGATCGCCTCGGTGATGGGCGCGACCGTGGAGGACCCGTCGATCACGATGTTGCCGCTGAGCTGGGTCCCGCCGCCGGTGCCGCCGCCGGTGTCGTCGGTGCCGCCGCAGGCGGCGGCCACCAGGGCGGTGGCGAGCGTCAGGCCGAGCAGCCACCCGCGGCCGGCCGTCCTTCGTGTCATAGCCTGTAAGCCTCCCCAAAATGGAGCGTCTCGACGGTCGAACGGTAGGGGCGGTCGCTGACGACGCAGGCGACGGCAGGTGAACGAATGGTGAACGGGACCCGAACCTTGCGTGCGGCCCAAGGTGAACGCCATCAGCCGTCGAAGCGGTAGCCGACCCCCCGGATGGTCACGATCAGCCTGGGCTCGTGGCGGTCCTCCTCGACCCGCGCCCGCAGCCGCTTGACGTGGACGTCGAGGGTCTTGGTGTCGCCGACGTAGTCGTAGCCCCAGACCCGGTCGATCAGGGTCTGGCGGGTCAGCACCCGGTTGCGGTTCTCCATCAGGATCTCGAGCAGCTCGAACTCCTTCAGGGGCAGGTTCACCGGCTGGCCCCTGACGGTGACCTCGTGGCGCTCCTGGTCCAGCCGGATGCCGCCGCCCTCCAGCACGGTGCCGTCCGCGCGTGGCTCGCCGTGGGCGGCCACGCCGGCGCGCCGCAGCAGCGCCCGGACCCTGGCGACCAGCTCACGCAGGGAGAACGGCTTGGTGACGTAGTCGTCGGCGCCCATCTCCAGCCCGACGACCCGGTCGACCTCGGCGTCGCGGGCGGTGAGCATCAGGATCGGCACCTGGCTGTTGGCGCGGATGCGCCGGCAGACGTCCCAGCCGTTGAGCGTCGGGAGCATCAGGTCGAGCACCACCAGGTCGGGCCGCTCGGTCTCGAACTCCCGCATCGCGTCGCCACCGTCGGTGGCGGTCACCACCTCGATCCCTTCGCGCGAGAGGGCGTAGCGGATGGCCTCGAGCAGGGACTCCTCGTCGTCGACCACCAGGACCTTCGGCATGGCATCAAGGTTCCACGTGCGCCGCGTCGCGGCAATCCGCCACCGGAAACCTTCACCGCCCGTTTGCCTGCCGGACACCTGCCGGACTCCACGGCGTTTGGGCCGCGCGTAGGATGACCTCGGGCGTTCAACCCGAGCCAGACACGTGCAGGGGGTCCTGGTTGCGAACCACCTTCGAACAGCGTCTCGAGGGCCTCGAGGCCAAGCTGCTGCAGATGGGCCAGCTGGTGCAGAGCCAGCTCGACCGCACGCTGGAGGCGCTCGCCACCTTCGACACCACCCTGGCCGACGAGGCGATCGTCCGCGACGACCAGATCGACCGCTCCTACGTCGAGGTCGAGCAGGAGATCCTCCGCACGCTGGCGCTGCAGGCGCCGGTCGCCAAGGACCTCCGGCTGGTGGCCGGGGTGCTCCACATCAACTCCCACATCGAGCGGATGGGCGACCTGTGCGTCAACATGGCCAAGTTCGTCCGCATCACCAAGGACTACCCGCCGGTCCCGGAGATCCAGTCCACCCTGACCGAGATGGGCGGCCACGCCCAGCGGATGGTCGCCGCCGCCATGACCGCCTTCGCGCGCCGCGACGTCGACCTCGCCGAGCGCCTGCCCATCCTCGACCAGCCGCTCGACCGTCTCAACAGCCAGATCTTCCGGCAGATCGAGCGGGCCGCCGAGGACGACCGGGCGCTGGAGTGGGCCAGCCGCATGATCCTGGTGGCGCGCTACCTCGAGCGGATCGGCGACCACTCGGTCGACATCGGCGAGCAGGTCGTGTTCATCGTCACCGGAGAGGTCCGCGAGCTCGTGCCGTCCAAGGCGGTCCGGGCCGGGGTCGAGGACACCTAGGCGCTGTGCGCCAGCCCGGACCGGTCGGCGTCATCCTGACCGCCTACCTGGTGATGGCGGTCGCCGCCGTGGCCGCGTCGGCGGTGATCGTCGGGGGCGTCACCCCGACCGTGGCCGCGGTCGGCGTCGGCCTGCTGGTGGTGGCGGTGGTGCTGGCGGTGCTCACCGCCAGGTCGGTGTCGCGGCCGCTGGCGGCGCTGACCCGCGCCGTGCGTCGGCTGGCCGACAGCGCCCTGCCCGGCTGGCGCTGGACCGAGCCCGAGGACCTGGAGGGGCTCTCCACGGAGCTGACGGCGATCACCGCCCGGCTGCGCGACCGCCTCGACGAGCTGACCGAGGAGCGCGACCGCGCCGGGCAGATCGTGGACGCGCTCGACGACGGCGTGCTGCTGCTGGACGGGGCCGGCAGGCTGTTGGTGGCCAACCCGGCGGCGCGGACCTGGTTCGGCCTGCCCGACGACCTGCGGCCGGGCCTGCCGGCCCAGCGGGTGCTCGGGGTGTCGCAGATCGGTGAGCTGGCCGAGCGGGCGTCCGAGGCGCAGGCGCCGGTGACCGGCAACGTCACCCTGGTCTTCCCCGAGAGCCGCGCCCTGGCCGTGCGCGCCTTCCCGCTGGCCGACCGGGGCCCGACGGGACGGATCGTGGTGACCCTGACCGACATCACCCAGCGGCGCCGGCTGGAGGTGCTGCGCCGCGACTTCGTGGCCAACGCCTCGCACGAGCTGAAGACGCCGGTGGCGGCGGTGCGGGTGCTGGCCGAGACGCTGCTGACGGCGCTGCCCGACGACCCGGAGGCCGGGCGCCGCTTCGCCGAGCGTATCGGCCGCGAGGCCGAGCGGCTCGACACGCTGGTGCGCGACCTGCTGGACCTGTCGCGGGTGGAGCGCGGCACCCTCGACGTCGAACCGGTCGACCTGGTCGGGCTGGCCAAGGAGGTGGTCGGCGGCTACGCCGACCGCGCCGAGGAGCGGCGCATCAAGCTCCTCACCGAGCTGCAGCCGAGCGTCGCCATGCGCGGCGACCGGGCGCAGCTCGGGCTGCTGCTGTCGAACCTGGTGGACAACGCGGTGCGGTACACCGCCGCCAGGGGAAAGGTGTGCGTGCGGCTGGACGCCAGCGAGAGCCGGGCCGTGCTGCAGGTGGTCGACACCGGCGAGGGCATCCCCGCCCGCGAGCTGCCCCGGGTGTTCGAGCGCTTCTACCGGGTCGACAAGGCCCGTGCCCGGCAGACCGGCGGGACCGGGCTGGGGCTCGCGATCGTCCGGCACGTGGCGGAGAGCCACGGCGGCACGGTGAGGGTCGACTCCGAGCTCGGGCGCGGCACGACCTTCACCATCACCCTCCCGCTCGCCGGCCCGCCGTCCCCGGCCGCCTGACGGGGTGGGGCTCACCCCAGCCGGTCGGCGAGCAGCAGCGCCACGATCGCCAGCGAGAGCGCGGCCAGCACGGTGGCGAGGACGCGTGGGGCCGCGGAGGCCGGCAGCGGGGCGCCGGCGCGGATGGCGCGGCCGGCGGTCACGAAGCGCCGGTAGCCGCTCCAGGCGGTGAGGGCGCCGAGCAGCACCAGCGCGACGCCGACGGCCTCGCGGCCGCCGGGGCCGCCCAGCGGCGGCGCGAAGCGGACCACGCCGAGGCCGGCGGCGTCCAGCGCCAGCGCGGTCCGCACCCAGGCGAGCAGGGTGCGCTCGTTGGCCAGGGAGAAGCGGTAGTCGGGCTCGCGGCCGCCGTCGGGGTCCACCGGGCTATTTCAGCACGTCCAGCGGGCGCCACGGGACCGGCGTGGAGTTGCAGAAGGCGGTCAAGCCCAGCGCGGCGCCGGCGCGGCGCCGGCGAGGAGCGCTAGCGGTCAGAACCAGGAGCGCAGCTTCTTCTTGTCGAGCGCCTTCCAGGCCGACGGCCAGGCGGCCCGCGTGGCGGCGGCGCCGGTCCGCTCGGCGGCGACCAGCATCCCCGCGGCCAGCGCCTCGTCGCGCCGTGCGGAGCGGGCGGCCTGCCGCAGCCAGGCCTCGCCGACGACGGCGTCGTGCTGGTCGCCGAGGACGTCCTGGAGGTCGGCGGCGGCGTCGGCGAACTGCTCGGCCGTCTTGCCGATCACCGGCTCGACCGCCTCGGCGGCGTAGCGGGCGCGCTTGGCGCGGATGCGGATCTGGTGCAGGTCCTCGTCGGTGGGGTCGTCGCCGGCCGCGCGGACGGTCTTGCGGAGCTGCCGCCACGGCTTGGCGACGAGGGCGGGCATGACCTCGACGGCCGGCTGGTCGGCCCCCGGCAGCAGGGCGGGCGCGATCGCGGCGGCGACCAGGTCGTCCAGCAGGGTGGCGTAGCGGGGCTCGCCCATCGCGGCGAGCAGCCGCCCGCGGTCGGCCTCGCGCCGCTCGACCAGGCCCCGCAGCAGGCGGTGGCCCGCCTTGGCGTCGGCCTCCGGCAGTGCCGCCAGGTGCTCCTCGAAGCGGCCCAGCAGCACGTCGGCGTCCCTGACGGCGCCGAGCAGGTCGGCGAGCCACTTCAGCTCGTCGCGCAGCCGCGTGGTCCACTCCGGCTCCAGCAGCTTCCGGAAGGTGCGCAGCGTCGACCGCAGCCGCCTGGTCGCCACCCTCGCCTGGTGGACCGCCTCGGGGTCCTCGCCGATCCGCACGGCCGCCTCGTGGCGGAACAGCCGCATGGTGCCGGCGGCCAGGTCGTGGCGGAGCAGCGCCTCGACCGACGCGTCCTGGTCCAGGCTGGGCTGCGGCAGCTCGGGGCCGAGCTGGCCGTCGCGGCCGGCGAGGGCGCGCAGGTACTTGGGGGTGGGGTCGGCCGCCTCGGCGCCGGCGCTGGCGAGGCGGTCGAGCACCCGCTCGAGCACGCCGCTGGTGGCCGCCTCCGCCAGCTCGACCTCGACCTCGCGGAAGCGCGCCGAGATCCGGCGGCCGTCGAGCACCTGCACCTCGTCGTCGACGAGCTCGGCGAGGGGAACGCCCTCCTGGTCGCGCAGCTCGACCGGCCGGCGCAGGGTGCGCATCCGCACCACGGGCGACAGCTGCGCGCTGCGGACGAAGGCCCGCACCAGGTCGACGGCCTCGGCCGGCGGCTTGCGGCCGTCGCCGGGGAAGACGTGCTCGGCCCGGACGAGCAGCGCGCCGTCCTGCCCCTCGGGGAGCTTGACGGTCCAGCCCTCGCCGGGCCGGTGGCGCAGGCTCGCGCCCCAGCGGGCGAGCCGGAGGTCGGGGGTGTCGTAGTAGGTGGTCCGCAGCCGCCTCGGCGGCTGCGGCTCGGCAAGGAACCCGTCGTCGGCGCCGCCGAGCTCCGGCAGCTCGAAGCCGACGGGCACGGCCAGCTTGGCCTCTCGCTCTTGCATCTCGGGTCCACCTCCCAGTCGTTCCCGCCACCTTAGCAGCGCGGGGCGGACTGCTCAGCAGGCGGAGAGGGGCTCCAGGTAGCGGGCCGCGGCCACCTGGCCGTCCGCGCGGCCGAGCACCCAGGTCGACCCCTTGGGCCAGCGCGGGTCGCGGGGAAGGTCGAGCCCCTCCTTCACCAGCCGCCCGAACACCTGGCCGATGAGCTCGCCGTGGGTGCAGAGCACGGCGTGCCGCAGGTCCGGGTCGCCGAGCAGCTCCAGCACGCCGTCGGCGGTGGCGTCCACGCCGAGGAGGTCGGTCGCCTCGACCGCGACCCCGCGCTGGCTGGCGAGCGGCTCGACCGTCTGCCGGCAGCGGGCCGTCGGGCTGGACAGGATGCGGCCGACCGGGTAGTCGAGCAGCTGGGCGACCAGCCCGGCCGCCTGCCGGCGGCCGCGCTCCGACAGCGGACGGGCCAGGTCGGGGCCGGACCAGTCGGCCTTGTTGCCCGCGTGCGCGTGACGCACGAGATAGACCTTCGGCACCGGCGTTCCCGTGGACACTCCTGACCCGACTGCAGGACCACCCCTCGGTTGCTCAGCTTGACGGAAGGTGGCCCGTGTTCGCCAATCGGGTCAGCGGGAGGGGCGGCGGTCGCCGTTGCCGGCGCTGCCGGCCCGGGGCTCCCTGCCCGGTCGCCGGCTGGACGACAGCCGGCTGGAGAGTGGCGGGCGCAGCTCCCGCAGCAGCGCCTGCGCGGTGGTCATGCTGACGTCGACGCCGCGGCCGGCCAGGGCCTCCCGCAGCGCCTCGGGGCTGAGCGCGTCGCCGTCGGCGCGCTCGTCGAGGATGCTGGCGGCGACCATGTAGGGGGTCTGGCCCTTGGCGGCGGTGCCGTCGGCGCCGCGGGCGGGCGCCGCGTCGGAGCGGACGCTGGCCGCGATCCGGGGCCGGCGTGGCCGCGGTGCGTCCTCGCCGCGGGCGGCCGCGACCGCGTCGCGGAAGGTGTCGATCGGTGCCCTGGCGGCGGCGTCCCGCCTCGGGGCCTCACGCTCCCCGAGGTTGGTGGCGTCGCGTTCGGTGGGGAGGGTCCGGGGTGCGGGCCGCGCCGTGGGCGGGGCCGCCGGCGCCGGGGTGGCCGGGCGGGGCAGCGCGCCGGTGCGGGGCTCGGTCCCGGCGGGCCTGGCGCCGGCGGGGGCGAGCGCGTCGTCGGGGCGGCGCGGCCGGCGCATGGCCTCGATCTGGATGCGGGCGCGCTGCACGGGGGCCTCCATGGCGGCGGCCTGCTCGGCCTCCATCTCGGCCTGGAGGCGGGCGGCGCGGATGGTGGTGGCGCGCCGCAGCACCATCATCAGCAGCTCGACGCCGAGCACCAGCGCGGCGGGCGGGATGGCGGCGACGCCGCGTGCGGCCCAGGTCGGTTCGGCGTGGGCGACGTTGAGCACGAAGCTGACCCCGGCGGCGCCGGCCAGCAGCAGCTTCGGCCACCAGATCTCCCACCAGGCGCGGCGCATCTTGGTGGTGGTGAACCAGAGGTCGGCGCCGGTGGCGACGACGATGAAGGAGTCGACCAGCAGCGGCACGGCCCAGCCGTGCTCGGGGGCGATGCCCTGGGAGCGGACGGCGTAGCTGCGGATCGCCTCGAAGCTGGTGTAGAAGGCGAGGCAGGCGATGCCCATGACGGTGCCGCCGAGCACGGCGACCAGGGTTGTCCGGAAGCGGCTGAGCCAGATGTCGTTGGCGATCGCGGCGGGGGGCAGGGTTGGTCCGGCGAAGGCCACGGATGCTGCTCCTCGGTGGGCTGGCGGCGGGATCGGCAGCGGACGCTACCGCACCGGAGCCAGGCTCCACCAATCGGTCGTTTCAGTCCTTGTTCGCTCCGTGGACGCGGACGAAGTCGTTGACCTCGTAGTAGGCGTCGATCGACTCGCCGGCGTCGCCCCAGAAC
>Ga0081538_10003222_pt1 | contig 15510 bp, 12 predicted proteins | sample TabmetS5T2R1_FD_71022 | JGI IMG/M metagenome (GOLD analysis project Ga0081538, IMG submission 71022) | Tabebuia heterophylla rhizosphere microbial communities from the University of Puerto Rico - S5T2R1 | ecosystem: Host-associated > Plants > Roots > Rhizosphere ... | reverse complement strand
CAAGAACCGGCTCGACGATGCTGTACCTGACGCCGGATGAGATGTTCGCCCGCCATCGGCGGCTCTTCGCCGAGTGTCGGCGCTTGGCGGGCTACATGCGCTGGAAGCTGTCGAACTGGCGCGCGATGAAAGAGCGCGACGAGGGGCTCTCGGCGAGGGGCGACTCAGAAGGCGCGAGGGCGCCCTCACGAGCGAAGTTGCGCATGAGCCACCCCAAGAGAAAGCCCGCCCCGGTGCCGGGGCGGGCCAATGCATTCCGGCACGAAAGCAGGATCACTTCATCTCAACGTAGGTGATCTTGCCCTCGGGATTCTTTTTCCACACGTACATCACGTAGTCGAGCCGGGTCACGTCGCCCTTCTTGTCGTAGGAGAGCTCTCCGATCACCGTCTTGAACTTCTGACCGGACTTGATCTGCGCCGCGACCTTCTTGGGATCGAGCGATTTCGCTGACTCCGCCGCCTGCTTGATGACCTGGACGGCGGCATAGCTGTACAGGGTGTAGGCCTCGGGCTCGAACTTCTTGGCGCGGAACTTGTCCAGCACCGCCTTGGCCTCGGCACGATTGCGCGGGTCGGGGCCGTAGGTCATCAGCGTGCCTTCGACTCCGGGGCCGCCCACCGACGCGAACTCGTCCGACGTGATACCGTCGCCACCCATCAGCGGGGCCTTGAGGCCCTGATCGCGCATCTGCCGCACGATCAGCCCGCCTTCGGTGTGGAGACCGCCCCAATACACCAGGTCGGCGCCGGCCGCCTTGATCTTGGAGACAAGCGCCGAGAAGTCCTTCTCGCCCAGATTGATGCCCTCGTAGAGCACCTCCTTCAGCCCGCCGGAGTTGATCTTCTTCTTGGTCTCGTCGGCGAGGCCCTGGCCGTAGGTGGTCTTGTCGTGGACAACGGCCACCTTCTTGCCCTTGAAGTTCTTGAGGATGTAGTCGCCGGCCACCGCGCCCTGCTGGTCGTCGCGGCCGCAGGTGCGAAACACGTTCCACATGCCGCGCTCGGTGATCCGGGGGTTGGTGGCGGACGGCGTGATCAGCAGGATGCCGTTCTCCTGATAGATCTCGGAGGACGGCATGGTGACGCCGGAGTTGAATGGCCCCACCACGAACTTGACACCCTCCGCCGAGAACTTGTTGGCGATCGACACGCCCTGCTTCGGATCGGACACGTCGTCCCCGTAGGTTACGGTGATCTTCTGGCCGAGGATTCCACCCTCCGCGTTGATGTCCTCGATCGCCTGGTCGGCGCCGTTCTTGAGCTGCGCGCCGAAGGCTGCATTGGCGCCGGTGACCGGCCCGGTTACGCCAAACTTGATCTGCGCCTGAGCGGTGCCTGCCAGGGCGAGGCCAGTGCCGAGGGCCAGGCCAAGCGCAATCAGTTTCTTCATCGGCTTTCCCCTTTGCATGTTGGACCCTGTCCGCCGGGCCGCCGCCGACCCGGCTTGTTGGCGATTGAAGCGCCAGTTCGTGCAAAAGTCATCCGGAATTCGCGCCCTGGGCGTGGTTTTCGGCGGGACGCCGCGCCCACGTCAGCGGGCCGTTGCGCACGTTCAGGAACGGGTATTGGGCCGCCATCTGGGCGGCGCGGGTCACCCGAAAGCTGAGAAATCCAAAAAGCATGCAAATCGCGCTGTCGACTGCATAATAATGCAGCGACAACAGGGTGCCGTCGAACAGGGCGTGGTGGAAGAAGCGAACGGCCCCGGCAAGAATCAGCATGTATGCGACGATGTGCCACCATGGCCGCCACGTGGCCGCGATGGCGCGTCCGGTCATCCACGCTGCGCCCCCTCCCATCATGACGGTGACCAGCAGGAAGACTCCGAACGAGTCTTCTTCGTACAAGAATCGCGGGATCGAGAAATCCACCGCCTAATTCCTGTTAGTGCCGACCGCCTTCGAGATAGGCGGCCTTGATCTCCGGGCGCTCGAGCAGCTCGCGGCCGGTGCCGGAGAGGGTGATCGTGCCGTTGACCATCACATAGCCCCGATGGGCTAGCCGGAGCGCGTGAAAGGCATTCTGCTCGACCAGGAAGACCGTGAGCTTCTCGCGCGCGTTGAGGGCGCGGATGGCGTCGAAAATCTGCCGCACGATCATCGGCGCCAGGCCGAGCGAGGGCTCGTCGAGCAGCAGCAGCCGGGGCCGGCCCATGAGGGCGCGGGCGATCGCCAGCATCTGCTGCTCCCCGCCCGACAGCGTGCCGCCGCGCTGGGCGAGCCGCTCCTTGAGACGCGGGAACAGGGTAAAGACGCGCTTGAGGTCCTCGTCGAAGTGCGCCGCCTCGGTCACGGTGGCGCCCATCTGCAGGTTCTCCAGCACCGTCATGCGGGGGAAGATGCGGCGGCCCTCCGGCGCCTGGGCAATTCTCAGGTGCGCGATCTCGTGCGTCGGCAGCCGGCTGATGTCGCGGCCGTCGAACAGGATGCGGCCGTCGCGCGCGCGCGGATTGCCGAAGATCGTCATCATCAGGGTCGACTTGCCAGCGCCATTGGCGCCGATCAGCGTGACAATCTCGCCGTCATGGACGTCGAGATCGACGCCGCGCAGCGCCATGATCCGGCCGTAGTAGGCGGTGACGCCGCGGATGCGCAGCAGCGGCTGGGTCACAGCCCCACCTCCGCTTCGGCCCGCTCCACCTCCTCGTCCTCGACGCCGAGATAGGCGGCGATCACGCTGGCGTCGTTGCGCACCTCATCGGGCGTGCCGTCGGAAATCTTGACGCCGTAGTCGAGCACGACCACATGGTCGGAGATTTCCATCACCACGGTCATGTCATGCTCGATCAGCAGGATCGACGTGGCGTGCTCGCTGCGGATCGACAGCAGCAGCTCGTTGAGCTCGGTGCTTTCCCTGGGATTGAGCCCGGCAGCCGGCTCATCGAGGCACAAGAGCACCGGATCCGTGCACATGGCGCGCGCGATTTCGAGGCGCCGCTGGGCGCCATAGGCAAGCTCGCCAGCTGGATCATCGGCCCGCTCGATCAGCCCGATCTTGTCGAGCCACATGCGCGCCTTTTCCACCGCGGCCTTTTCCGCGCGACCATAGGCGTACGGCCAGAACACGCCGATAAAGGTGAAGCCCGAGGCGATCATCAGCGGATTGTGTTGCGCCACCAGCAGGTTCTCGAACACGCTCATGCCCGGAAACAGGCGAATGTTCTGGAACGTGCGCGCGACCTTGGCCTGCTGGGTGATCAGGTAGTCGGGCAGGCGCTCGAGCAGGAACAGCGCGCCGTCGCCACGGCGGACGCTGCGGTCGCCGCGATCGGTCAGCGGCTCCAGCTCGTCCCACACCGCGCGGTCGCCATGATGCAGCGCCATGCGGCCTTCGGTCGGCTTATAGAAGCCGGTGATGCAATTGAACACGGTGGTCTTGCCGGCGCCGTTCGGCCCGATCAGCGCCGTAATGTCGCCGCGCATGGCGGTGAACGACAGGTCATGGATGGCCACCAGGCCGCCGAAGCGCATGGTCAGATGCTCCACCTTGAGCACCGGATCTGCCCTGGCCGGCTTCATGCTCGCCCTTCCTTGACGAGCTCGACCGAGATCGCCCGGCGCCGGCGGAAGACCGCGGATGGCTCGCGCGTCGCGATCAGGCCGCGCGGCTTCCAGATCATGATCAACACCATGGCGAAGCCGAACAGCAGCATGCGGTACTGGGTCGGATCGAAATCGGCGCCGAAGACCTGTTTGAGAAAATCCAGCTCGCGCAGGATCTCGGTGCCGCCGATCATGGCGATGGCGGCGATGGCCACGCCGATCTGGCTGCCCATGCCGCCCAGGACCACGATGGAGAGGATGGTCGCCGATTCCAGGAACGTGAACGACTCCGGCGAGATGAAGCCCTGGCGCGCGGCGAAGAACGAGCCGGCGAAGCCGGCGAACATGCCGCCCATGGCGAATGCGGTCAGCTTGGTGTTGGTGGTGTTGATGCCGAGCGCGCGGCAGGCGATTTCGTCCTCGCGCAGCGCTTCCCAGGCGCGCCCGACCGGCAAGCGCCGCAGGCGCATCGTCACGTAGGCGGTGAGCAGGGCGAGCGCGAGGATCAGGTAGTAGAGGAAGATGACGCGGTAGACCGGGCTGAACTCGAGGCCGAAGGTTGCCGCAAACCCTTCGTCCGAGGCATTGAACGGGATGCCGAAGAAGGTCGGCCGCGGAATGCCGCTGATGCCCGCATAGCCGTTTGTGACCGGCACCCAATTGATGAGGATGAGGCGGATGATCTCGCCGAAGGCGAGCGTCACGATGGCGAGATAGTCGCCGCGCAATCTCAAGACCGGAAAGCCGAGCAGGATGCCCCAGAACGCGGCGAGAATGCCGGCGAGCGGCAGCAGCAGCCAGAACGACAGGCCGAAGGCCTGTGCCAGCAGCGCGTAGGAATAGGCACCGACCGCGTAGAACGCCACATAGCCAAGGTCGAGCAGCCCGGCGAGGCCGACCACGATGTTGAGGCCCCAGCCGAGCATGACGTAGATGAGAATCTGGATGCCGAAATTGTCGATCCACTTTACCGCTCCGCCCAAGCCGGCAAGCACGATCGCCAAGATCGGATAGACGATGACGAAGCCCAGGGCGAACGGCGTGAACCAGCGGGCAAAGGCAGCCGTGAACGCCGCCTGCGCGGCGCTCGGCTTTTGCGCTCGCGCGGCGCGCCGGGCGAGCCATGGCGCAAGGACGAGCGCGTATGCGAGCCGGCCGCCGGCGACGATCGCAACGAACACGAACAGAAGAGGCCAGCGCGTGTTGAGCTCGAGCTCGTTGCGCATGTTCTGAACGGTCTGGAACCCGATCAGCGGCAGGAACAGGAAAAACGCCAGCAGTCCTGCGAGCGCGGCGTCCTTGACCGCACGAACGACGTCCGCGCGCAGGATCGACTGTGGCGGCTCGGCAGCCATCTCAGGGTTACCACATCGAGCCGTTGCCCATCTCAGACCTTTTCGACTTCCGGCCGGCCAAGGATGCCTTGCGGCAGGAAGATCAAGGTGATGGCGAGGATGGAGAAGGCGGCGACATCCTTGTAGTCGATGGAGAAATAGGCGGACCACAACGTCTCGATCAGCCCGATCAACAGCCCGCCAAGCACCGCCCCCGGCAGCGAACCGATGCCGCCGAGCACCGCGGCGGTGAAGGCCTTCACGCCGGGAACGAAACCGTCGGCGAAATTCACCACGCCGTAGTGCATGAGATACATGACGCCGGCGACCGCAGCGAGCGCGGCGCCGATCACGAAGGTGATCGAGATCGTGCGGTTGACGTCGATGCCGACTAGCGCCGCCATCTTCTGGTCCTGCTCGCAGGCGCGCTGCGCCCGGCCGAGCGAGGTGCGCGACACCAGATACCAGAAGCCGGCGAGAAGCGCGGCGGTGATCAGCCAGATGATCAGCTGCTTGTAACTCAGCGTCACCGCATAAGTGCTGCTGTCGATGAGCACGAACTCGCCCTGCACGATCGGCGGGATCGACTTGTTGCGCGGCCCCTGCGTGACCTGAACGAAATTCATCAGGAAGATCGACATTCCGATCGCCGAGATCAACGGCGCCAGGCGAAACGACCCGCGCAGCGGCCGGTAGGCGAGACGTTCGATCGTCCAGTTGACCAGCGCCGTGAGCGCCATGCCCACGATCAGCACGATCAACAGCGCCAGCAGCACCGCGCCGATGCCCACCCAGGCGGTGAGAATGAGAAAGGCGATGAGCGCGACGAAGGTGGACACCATGAACACGTCGCCATGGGCGAAGTTCACCATGCCGATGATGCCGAACACCATCGTGTAGCCGATGGCAATGAGGCCGTAGATCGAGCCCAGCGTGATCCCGTTGATGAGCTGTTGGACGAAGACTTCCATCCGCCGCGTCCTTTCTCTCGTCCCCTCGACCGGGCTGGCGAGAGTTCGAATCTCTTATCAGGGGCTCCGGCCCCACGGCAACGGCAGACGACCACCGGCAGTGGGCTCCTTCAATTCCGAGAATGAGATTGCAGAACTGGAGGCTGCCGACCGGCGCCTGGGTCGCCTTCCGTCTCCGGCGGGCTTGGTTGGTCACGCGCGCCGCCTCTGCCCGCTGTTCCGGGGGTAAGCCTACTGGCGCGCACCGTGCCGCCTTTGGCCCCGGCCCTTGGCGCGATTGGACACCTTACCTTGCGCTTCCCCGACAGAGCCGGAGCCCTTGGTCCGCAGGTTCGGTTCGCGCGGTCGTTTGGGAGGTGAACGACCGCCGCTGGGAGCGCCACCTTCATCGTCCCAACGGTCAATTGACTTAGCGTTGTTGCTCGATGGCATGCGAGGCTTGTCGGACATGATCGGAATTATAAGCACGAATGCCGAGGCGGCCTAGGGTGACGAAGCGCCGCCCGAATTGCCGCTCGGCGCCTCGCTGTTTTTCGGCCGGCGAATCCCTATATCGGGAGCGTGTTCCTGTTGCAGGGAAGCTGCCGCATGGATCCGAGCCTCGAAATTGTCCTCCGCATCGCCGCCGCGGCCGCCGTGTTCACGGCATTGGCGGCGTGGGAGATCGCGGCGCCGCGCCGCGGCCTGTTGGTCGGGCGCAAGGTCCGCTGGCCGAACAACCTCGGCATCCTCATTGTCGATGCGCTGGCGGAGCGGCTCATCATCCCGACGGCTGCGGTGGGTATGGCCCTGGTGGCGGCCGACCGCGGCTGGGGCCTGTTCAACGTCCTCGGCCTGCCGGGCTGGCTTGCCGGCGTGCTTGGCTTCGTTCTGCTCGACCTCATCATCTATGCGCAGCACGTCGTCTTCCATCACGTACCGGTGCTGTGGCGGCTGCACCGCATGCATCACGCCGACCTCGACATCGATGTGACCACGGGCGTGCGCTTCCATCCGATCGAGATCCTGCTGTCCATGTTGATCAAGATTGCCGCCGTCCTGGCGTTTGGCATTCCGGTCCTGTCGGTGGTCCTGTTCGAGGTGGTGCTCAATGCCACGTCCATGTTCAACCATTCCAATGTGGCAATGCCGGAGCGGCTCGATCGCGTGATCCGCTGGTTCGTGGTGACGCCGGACATGCACCGCGTGCACCACTCGATCGAGCGGCGCGAGACCGACAGCAATTTCGGCTTCAATCTGCCCTGGTGGGATCGCCTGTTCGGCACCTATCGGCCGGCGCCGGAGGCCGGGCATGGCGGCATGACCATCGGAATTCCGATCTTCCGCGACCCGCGCGAGCTGCGCCTCGACCGGCTGCTGACGCAGCCATTCCGCAACGACCGGGCGGGCGATCAGGATCGTGCGCTCGCGCGAGCGTACGGCGCCGAAGAGGCGGAGCGACCGCGCTCGGCCGGCAGCGTGAACTCGTCGTAGCGCCAGTCGCGGCGACACTGCATTTGTTCCAGCGACCTCGGATTGCTACCTTGCGGACAGTCTCACGTGGCGCCGAACGGCAACGTGGGCGCAGGAGAACGAGCATGAGTTTCAAGGCCGAGGACGTCGTTGCCGGCAGAGCGCGGCCCTTCACCGGGGCCGAGTATCTCGAGAGCCTGCGGGACGGGCGCGAGGTGTGGATCTATGGCGAGCGGGTGGATGACGTCACGGCGCATCGGGCCTTTCGCAATGCCGCCCGCTCGCTCGGCAAGCTGTACGACGCACTGCATGATCCGGCGCAGCGGGACGTGCTGACCTGCCCGACCGACACGGGGTCGGGGACTTTCACCCACCGTTTCTTTCGCATTGCGCGCTCGCGCGAGGACCTGATCGGGCAGCGCGACGCCATCGCGCACTGGGCCCGCATGACCTACGGCTGGATGGGCCGGACGCCGGACTACAAGGCGTCGCTGATGAACACGCTCGGCACCAACGACGAGCTCTATGGCCAGTTCGCTCCCAACGCCAAAGCCTGGCACCGCCGCGCCCAGGACTACGTCCTGTTCATGAACCATGCGATCGTCAACCCGCCGGTCGACCGCGACCGGGCAGCCGAGCAGGTCAAGGACGTGTTCATCACCATCCAGAAGGAGACCGATGCCGGCATCTATGTGTCGGGCGCCAAGGTGGTGGCGACCTCGTCGGCGCTGACCCATTACAACTTCCTCGGCCAGAACGCGGCGATGCCGATCCACGATCCCGATCTCGCGGTGATGTTCATCGCGCCGATGAACACGCCGGGCGTGAAGCTGATCTGCCGCGCGTCCTACGAGCTGGCGGCAAGCATGGTCGGCACGCCGTTCGACTACCCGCTGTCGTCGCGCTTCGACGAGAACGATGCGATCTTCGTGTTCGACGACGCTTTCATCCCGTGGGAGAACGTGCTGATTCACCGCGACATCGAGAAGATCAAGATCTTCTATCCGCGTTCCGGCTTCCTCAACGGCTTCCAGTTCCAGGGCTGCACGCGGCTCGCCGTGAAGCTCGATTTCCTCGTCGGCGTTATCTCCAAGGCGCTGCGCACGACCGGCGCGGAAGAGTTCCGCGGCAACCAGGCGCTGCTCGGCGAGATCATCGCCTGGCGCAATCTGTTCTGGGCGATCTCCGACGCCATGGCGATGAATCCAGTGCCGTGGGTGGGCGACAGCGTGCTGCCCAACGCCCAGTCGGGCGCGAGCTACCGCGTGTTCGCCGGCGACGCCTATCGCCGCGTCAGGGAGATCGTCGACAAGCTGATGGCCTCGGCCCTGATCTATCTCCCGTCGTCGGCCAAGGACTTCAAGAACCCAGCGATCGACAAGTATCTCGCCCGTTACGTGCGCGGCTCGCATGGCATCGGCTACAAGGAGCGCATCAAGATCATGAAACTGTTGTGGGATGCGATCGGGACCGAGTTCGGCGGTCGTCATGAGCTCTATGAAATGAACTATGCGGGGAACCACGAGGACATCCGCATTCAGGCGCTGTGGAATGCGCGCGGCTCTGGCGCCCTCGACCGCATGGTGGCGCTGGCAGAGGAATGCATGGCCGACTACGACGAGGACGGCTGGATCGATCCGACTTGGCTCAACCCCGATGACGTCGCGGCCGCCACCAAACCGGTGCGCGTGACGGAGTAGGCAAGGCCGATTCAGATGTCCGCGAGCCTTGCCAGCACATCCCGGTAGCGCGCCTCGATTGCTGCGCGCATGCTGTGGCGGCCCGCGTCGACGACCGCCTCTCCGCCGACCAGCACGGTCTTCACGGCAGCGCGTCCGGCCACGAAGATCCAGGCGTCGAGCCAGCGGTCGCCGCTGCGTGACGCGAGATCGGGATGGTTTTCGTCGAGCAGCACGATGTCGGCTCGCAGATCTGGTGCCAGGGCGCCGATCGGCCGCCCCAGGGCTTGGGCGCCGCCGATAAGCGCCTCGGCGAACAGCCGGCGGCCCGTCGACTCGCCCTCGTGGGTCGTCATGACGTTGCGCGCATGGCGCACCAGGCGTTGTCCATACTCCAGCTGCCGCAGCTCGGCCGCGGCGTCGATCTGGATATTGGAATCGGTGCCGATGCCGAACCTACCTCCGGCTGCCAGATAACGGCTGCCGCTGAAGATGCCGTCGCCGAGCGAAGCTTCGGTGAGCGGGCAGAGACCGGTCACGGCTCCCGATGCGGCGAGCCCGTCGACCTCCGGCTCGGTCATGTGCGTGGCATGGATCACGCACCAGCGGGCATCCAGCCCAGCATTGGCGAGGAGCCATTCCACCGGACGGCGTCGCAAAACGGCGTCGCTCTCTTCGACCTCAATCAGCTGCTCGGCGGCGTGGATATGGATCGGCCCGTCCGGCATCGCCCGGCAGACGACCGCCAGGGATTCAGGCGTGACGGCGCGCAGCGAATGGGGCGCGATGCCGATGCGCGCTGCGGGCAAGTCCTTCACGATGGCGCGGGTCCGCTCCACCAGCTTGAGGAAGCGCTCGGGATCATTGAGGAAGCGCCGCTGCCCGGCCGCCGGCGGCGCTCCGCCGAAGCCGCCATAGGCGTAGAACGACGGCAGCAGCGTGAGCCCGATGCCGGTCCGGGCGCTGGCAGCTGCAATGCGCGCCGCCATCTCGCCCAGGTCGGCATAGGGCCTGCCGTCGACGTCGTGATGCAGATAATGGAACTCGCCGACCGCGCTGAAGCCGGCCTCCATCATCTCCATATAAGCGAAGGCCGCGATTGCCTCGACGTCGTCGGGCGAAAGGCGCGCGAGGAAGCGGTACATGACGTCGCGCCAGGTCCAGAAGCTGTCGCTGTCCGGACCGCGGCGCTCGGCCAGCCCGGCCATGCCGCGCTGGAACGCGTGGCAATGCAGGTTGGAAAGCCCCGGAACCGCGATGCCTGGCAGGTGCTCGGCGCCGTCGCGGGGCGCGCCGTCGGCGACTGAAACGATGGTGCCGTCCGCGACGGCGATGCGGACATTGCGAGCCCAGCCGGCCGGGGTGAGCGCGTGATCGAAGAAGAGCTCGCGTCGCAACGTCAGCGCTCCGGCGTTTCGAGAGCGGCCCCGCGATGATATAGGGCAATTCGCCTCACTCGGCCATGCGAGCCCGCCATGCGGTTCGACACGATCTGGCTCGACGCGCGTCTTGCGACGCTTGTACCCGCCCGTTCCGGACTGGGGCTTGTCGAGCATGGAGCCGTTGCGGCATCAGGCGGACGCATCGCCTTTGCGGGTCCGATGGCGGATCTGCCGACCGGCTGGGACGCAACGCAGCGGGTCGCGCTCGATGGGCGCTGGATCACGCCGGGGCTGATCGATTGCCACACCCACCTGGTCTATGCGGGCGACCGCGCGCACGAGTTCGAATTGCGTCTCGCCGGCGCGTCGTACCAGGACATCGCGCGCCAAGGCGGCGGCATCGTCGCTACCGTCAAGGCGACGCGCGCGGCGAGCGAACGCGATCTCGTCGCCGCGGCGCTGCCGCGGCTCGATCGCCTGCTCGCTGAGGGCGCCACCACGGTCGAGATCAAGTCGGGCTACGGATTGGAGCTTGCGACCGAGGCCAGGATGCTGCGCGCGGCGCGCTCGCTCGCCGGCGAACGCGAGGTGTCGGTCGTGACGACGTTTCTCGGCGCCCACGCGCTGCCGCCGGAAGCCAGCGACAAGGAGCGCTACATCGACCAGGTGGTCGCGATGATTCCCGCCGTCGCGCGGGATAGCCTCGCCGACGCGGTCGACGCCTTCTGCGAGGGCATCGCGTTCTCGCCGGAGCAGACCGCGCGGGTGTTCGCGGCCGCCAAGGCGGCCGGGATTCCGGTCCGGCTGCATGCGGACCAGCTCTCCAACCTGCACGGTGCACGGCTGGCAGCCCAGCACGGCGCGTTGTCGGCCGACCATCTCGAATACGCCGACGAAGAGGGGGTCACCGCGATGGCGCAAGCCGGCACGGTCGCGGTGCTGCTGCCGGGCGCGTTCTATGTGTTGAAAGAGAAGCAACGGCCGCCGGTCGATGCCTTGCGCCGGCAGGGCGTTCCGATCGCGATCGCAACCGATTGCAACCCCGGCACGTCGCCTGTCACCTCGCTCCTGATCACCATGAACATGGGCGCGACGCTGTTCGGACTCACGATCGAGGAGGCGGTTGCCGGCGTCACGCGCGAGGCGGCGCGCGCGCTTGGCCGGCTCGCCGAGATCGGCACGCTCGAGGTGGGCAAATGGTGCGACCTCGCCATCTGGGACGTCGAGCGGCCGGCGGAGCTCGTCTATCGGATCGGCTTCAATCCGCTGCACGCACGCATTTGGAGAGGGTCATGGCGCAGGTGACGCTGCGACCCGGATCGGTGTCGCTCGCCGACTGGCGCGCGGTCCTGCAGGGTGCCGCGGTGCGGCTCGATCCTGCCTGCTTGCCGGCCGTGGAGACGAGCGCCCGGGCGGTCGATAGCATCATCGCCGCGGGCGAGCCGGTCTACGGCATCAATACCGGCTTCGGGAAGCTCGCCAACGTCCACATCGCCAGCCACGACCTCGCGTCGCTCCAGCGCAACATCGTGCTCTCCCACGCGGCCGGCGTCGGCGAGCCCATGGCGCCCGCGACCGTGCGCCTGATGATGGCGCTGAAGATCGCGAGCCTCGCGCGCGGCGCTTCCGGCGTGAGCCGGGATACGCTCGCCATGCTCGAGGCGATGCTCGCGCGCGACGTCATTCCACTGGTTCCGAGCCAGGGCTCGGCCGGCGCTTCGGGCGATCTTGCCCCCTTGGCTCACATGGCAGCGGTGATGATCGGCGCCGGCGAAGCTCTCGTCGGCGATCGGCGCCTGCCGGCCGAGGCCGCGCTGGCAGCGGCCGGATTGGCTCCGATCTCGCTTCGGCCCAAGGAAGGCCTCGCGCTCCTCAACGGCACCCAGTTCTCGACGGCCGCGGCGCTGGCCGGCCTGTTCGCCATCGAGCGCGTGTTTCAGGCCGCGCTGGTGACCGGCGCGCTCTCGACCGACGCGGCCAAAGGCTCCGACACGCCATTCGATCCGCGCCTCCACGCGCTGCGCGGCCATCGCGGGCAGATCGAGGTCGCGGCCGCCTTGCGCGCGCTGATGGCGGACAGCGCGATCCGCGCCTCCCACCGCGTCGATGACCCGCGCGTGCAGGATCCCTATTGCCTGCGCTGCCAGCCCCAGGTGATGGGCGCCGTTCTCGACCTGCTGCGCCAGGCGGTGGCAACGCTTACGACGGAAGCAAACGGCGTTTCCGACAATCCGCTGATCTTCGCCGAGAGCAATGAAGCCCTGTCGGGCGGCAATTTCCACGCCGAGCCGGTGGCGTTTGCGGCCGATATGATGGCCATTGCGGTGTGCGAAGCCGGATCGCTCGCCGAACGGCGCATTGCCTTGTTGATCGACCCCCCGCTGTCCGGGCTGCCGGCCTTTCTCACCCCCCGGCCAGGCCTCAATTCCGGATTCATGCTCGCCCAGGTAACTGCGGCCGCGCTCGCCGCCGAGAACAAGCAGCGCGCCCATCCGGCGAGCATCGATTCGATCCCCACATCGGCGAACCAGGAGGACCATGTGTCGATGGCGGCGCACGGAGCGCGCCGGCTGACCGCGATGGCCGAGAACGCCGTGAACGTGGTCGCGATCGAGCTGCTCGCGGCGGCGCAGGGCTGCGACTTCCATGCGCCGATGCGGTCGAGCTTAGCCCTCGAGCGCGTCCGCGCGCTGCTGCGCCAGTCGGTGCCGACGCTGCAGGACGACCGCTATCTCGCGCCGGACATCGCGGCCGCTGCCGATCTCGTGCGCTCGGGCGCGCTGAGCTCCGCGGTCGGTGTCGACCTGCCGGACATGGAAGGGGGAAGCGCATGACGGAACCCTGGCTCACCGTGAAGCGCGGCGCTGCGCCGCTGCTCGTCTCCTTCCCGCACACTGGTTTGGATATTCCGTCCGACTGCACGGCGGGCCTCGTCTCCGCCGAGCTCGCCCGCCATGACGCCGACTGGCACATCGACAAGCTCTACGACTTTGCGGCCGACCTCGGCGCCACCATTGTGCATACGGCGCTGTCGCGCACGGTCATCGACGTCAACCGCGATCCGTCCGGCATCTCGCTCTATCCGGGCCAGCCAACGACCGGCCTGGTGCCGATGGAGACCTTCGATGGACGGCCCCTCTACGGCGTCGGCGAAGCTCCGGGGACGGAAGAGATCGAGCGGCGCAAGCGCCGCTATTTCGCGCCCTTTCATGCGGCGCTCGCCGATGAGCTCAAGTGGCTGCGCGCAGAGCATCCTGGCGTCGTGCTTTATGATTGCCACTCGATCCGCTCGGAAATACCGCGCCTGTTTCCGGGCGAGCTGCCGGTCTTCAACATCGGCACCAATGATGGCAAGTCGTGCGCTCCGGTGCTCACCGAACAGGTCGCGGTGATCTGCCGATCGACGCGCTGGTCGCACGTCGTCAACGGACGCTTCAAGGGCGGCTGGATCACGCGGACCTATGGCCGGCCGGCCGACGGGATCCACGTGCTGCAGATGGAGCTGGCCTACCGCGGCTACCTGGCGGACGAAACTGTCCCGCCGCGCTGGGATCCCGACTTCGCGCAACCGATCCAACGCACGCTGCGCGCGGTGCTTGACGCATGCCTCGCCTTTGCTCGCGGCCATGGAGGGACATGATGGCGAATCGTCTCGACAACACCAGGGTCATTCGCGCGCCGCACGGGACCAAGCTCAGCGCCAGGAGCTGGCTAACCGAGGCGCCGCTGCGCATGCTGATGAACAACCTCGATCCCGAGGTCGCCGAGAAACCGAACGAGCTCGTGGTCTATGGCGGCATCGGGCGCGCGGCGCGCGACTGGGAGAGCTTCGATCGCATGGTTGCGGCTCTGCGTGCGCTCGAAGACGACGAGACGCTTCTGGTGCAGTCGGGAAAGCCGGTCGGCGTCTTCCGCACCCACGTCGCCGCGCCGCGCGTGCTGATCGCCAACTCCAACCTGGTGCCGCATTGGGCCACCCTCGATCATTTCAATGAGCTCGATCGCAAGGGCCTGATGATGTACGGCCAGATGACCGCGGGATCGTGGATCTACATCGGGTCGCAGGGCATCGTGCAGGGCACGTACGAGACCTTTGCCGAGCTCGGGCGGCGTCACTACGGCGGCAACCTCGCAGGCAAATGGCTCCTCACCGCCGGCCTTGGCGGCATGGGTGGGGCGCAGCCTCTGGCCGCCACCATGGCAGGCGCCTCGCTGCTCGCCGTCGAGTGCCAGCCCTCGCGCATCGAGATGCGGCTCAAGACCCGCTACCTCGACGCCGCCGCGAAGGACCTCGACGAGGCGCTGACGATGATCGAGCGCGCGTGTCGCGCCAGGAAGCCGATTTCGGTGGCCATGCTCGGCAACGCCGCCGAAATCCTGCCCGAGCTGGTGCGTCGCGGCGTCAACCCGGACGCCGTGACCGACCAGACCTCGGCGCACGATCCGATCAACGGCTATCTCCCGGCCGGATGGAGCTTGAGCGAGTGGCAGGAGCGGCGCGAGCGGGATCCCAAAGAAGTCGAGCGCGCCGCCAAGGAGTCGATGGCGGTGCACGTTCGCGCCATGCTCGACTTCTGGCGCGCCGGCGTCCCGACGCTCGACTACGGCAACAACATCCGCCAGATGGCGAGCGAGATGGGCGTTGCCGACGCCTTCGACTTTCCCGGCTTCGTGCCGGCCTATATCCGGCCGCTGTTCTGTCGCGGCGTGGGCCCGTTCCGCTGGGCGGCGCTGTCGGGCGATCCCGACGACATCTTCCGCACCGACGCCAAGGTCAAGGAGCTGATGCCCGACGATGCCCACCTGCACAATTGGCTTGACCTCGCGCGATCCCGCATCACGTTCCAGGGCCTGCCGGCGCGCATCTGTTGGGTGGGCCTGGGCGACCGCCATCGCCTCGGGCTGGCGTTCAACGAGATGGTGGCAAAGGGCGAGCTCAAGGCACCGGTGGTGATCGGTCGCGACCACCTCGATTCCGGCTCGGTCGCCAGCCCCAACCGCGAGACCGAGGCGATGCGCGACGGGTCGGACGCGGTGTCCGACTGGCCGCTGCTCAACGCGCTGCTCAACTGCGCCAGCGGCGCCACCTGGGTGTCGTTCCATCACGGCGGCGGCGTCGGCATCGGCTTCTCCCAGCACGCCGGCATG
>Ga0081538_10003221_pt1 | contig 15510 bp, 13 predicted proteins | sample TabmetS5T2R1_FD_71022 | JGI IMG/M metagenome (GOLD analysis project Ga0081538, IMG submission 71022) | Tabebuia heterophylla rhizosphere microbial communities from the University of Puerto Rico - S5T2R1 | ecosystem: Host-associated > Plants > Roots > Rhizosphere ... | reverse complement strand
CGCCTCAAGCTCCAGGCGGCGGTCAGGGTCATGCCGCTGGGCGGGAACACGGTCTTCTTCCGCCGCGAGTTCCTCGAGGCCCTCCACCGGCGGCACGGCAGCTACTGGGATGAGGACTGCCTGACCGAAGACTGCAAGATCGGCATCCTCGCCTCGGTCCTGGGCTTCAAGGTCGACGTCGTCTACATCGAGCAGCTTGTGACCAGGGAGGAGACCCCGGCCACGCTGGCCGGCCTTGTCAGGCAGCGGGTGCGGTGGATGCAGGGCTTCATCCACGTCTTCGTCGAGGGCGACTGGCTGCGGCTCCCCACCCTCAGCCAGCGGGTGCTGGCCGTCTACGTACTCGGGTTCCAGTTCTTCCAGGCCGCCGCGGGGCTGCTCGCGCCGGTCGCGCTGGCCCTTGCCCTGTTCCACAAGGCGCCGGTCCTGCTGACGCTGCTGGCGACGGTGCCGTTGGCCCTCAGTGGGCTCACCATCCTGCTCGACCTCGTACTGCTCGTCCAGTTCGGGCGGACGTTCGGTGAGCGGGTGCGGCTGCGGGACCATGTCGGTCTGGTCCTCGGCGCCTATCCGTTCCAGGTGGTGCTGTCGGTGGCTGCGGTCTGGGCGACGGCCCGGTTCGCGGTCGGCCGCAACAACTGGGTCAAGACCCGCCACCAAGGCGTCCACCTCGGTGCGACAGCAGCCAGGTCGCCGGAGTCGGCGCCGGCGGAGAAGGTCCGATGACCTCGGTCGACCTTCCCGACCTCACCGACATCCGTGAAGGGCTCTCGCTCCGCCGCCAGCTGCGCATCACGGCTGGGGAGTGGTGCCGGCGCCACGCGGCCAGCGCCTGCCTGCTGGTCCCGCTGCTGGTCCTGGTCGGTGCGGTCCATGCGATCGGGATGTGGACCTTTCCCCGATGGGTCGACGACCCCGGGACCTACCTGTCGCAGGCCTGGTCATTCCAGTACCAGCACGCCCTGTCGCCCTACTCCTACATCTACGACCACGCGCCTGCCGGCTGGATCCAGCTCTCGCTGTGGTCGATGCTCACCAACGGGTTCAACCGCCACGACTCGGCGATCGGCTTCGGCAACGAATGCATGCTGATCGCCAAGCTGGCCAGCTGCGCGCTGCTGTTCACACTGGGCCGCCGCCTCCAGTTCAGCCGGCCGGGTGCCGCCGGGGCCGTGCTGCTGTTCGGGCTGTGTCCACTGGAGCTGATGTACAGCCGCTGGACGTTCCTTGACAACCTGGTCACTCCCTGGCTGCTGCTGTCCTTCGTGCTGGCCGCCTCGCCCCGCCGGAGCCTCTCGGCGGCGACCGGCGCCGCGCTGTCGTTCGCCATGGCCGCCCTGACCAAGGAGACCGCCTTGGTGGTGCTCCCGGCGGTGGTCTGGGCGATGGTCCAGAACCTGGACCGCCGCAATCGTCCGCAGGTGATCACGGTGGCCGGGTTCAGCGGGCTGCTGCTGATGGTGATGTACCCGCTGTATGCCCTCTACAAGGGTGAGCTGCTGGAACGTCCGGGCAGGAACAGCCTGCTCGGCACCGCCAAGTGGCAGTTGGTCGAGCGCGAGTCCAGCGGCTCGCTGTTCGACCCGGGCAGCTCGACCGCGGACACCGTCGGCCAGTGGCTCGGCATCGACCGCTATCTCCTGCTGGCCGGGCTGGTCGCCATCCCGATCGCCCTCCTGGGACGCCGCCTCCGGCCGGCCGTCGTGGTGCTGGTCATCCAGTGGCTGGTCCTGGTCCGCGGCGGCTACGTGCCGTTCATGCACGTGGTGAACCTCATGCCCTGGAGCGCGCTGGTCGCCGTGGGCGCCGTCGAGATCGTCGCCGGCAACCGCCGGCTGGCCACCTTCCGGCCGCTGGCGAGCTGGCGAGGCTGGGGTGGGCTGGTCCAGCGCCTGCGGGCCGTGACGACCGGCCTGGCCGCGGTCTGCCTTGCCGCGGTCCTGGTCGTCTCGTGGACGCCGACGCTGCGCCACATGCTGGAGGCGCGGCAGGAGCCGCCGCTGTGGTCCGCCACCCGGTGGCTGGCCGACAACGTCCCCCGCGACCGGGTGCTGGTCGTCCACGACAGCGTCTGGACCGACCTGGCCCACCAGTACGGTTTCGACCCGAAGCCCATCATTGTCTACAAGCTCGACACCGACCCGGCGGTCCGCGAGGCCCTGCGCCGCCTCGACTACCTGGTCGTCCCGAACTGGTACTACGCCACCCCGGCCGGCGTGGCCAAGTACCCCACGCTGATGGAGGCGCGCAGGCACGCGGTGGTGGTGGCCCGGTTCGGCTCGGGCGACGACGGCGTCCGGATCTACCGCGTCAGCCGGTTCTGGCGGCCCGGGTAGCCATGCGGACGTCGGGTCGGGACACGATGGGCGGGCTGCTCCGCTCGGTCGTGGCCGTGGCTGTCGTCGCGGCGCTGGCCGGCGCCTGCACCAACACGCCCGACACCACCCTGCATCCCGCCCCGCTGGCGGTCACCTACGCGCCGCTGCAGCATCCGTTCCGCGGTGCCCGGCTGTTCGTGGACGACCAGACCGCGGGCGCCCGCTGGCAGCGCGAGCACGGCGCAAGGTGGCTGGACCCGATCACCACGCGACCGCAGGCGCGGTGGCTGAACGGCCCTCAGGACCTCGCCGGGCTTCCGGCGCTTGCCGCCCGCGCCCGCCAGCAGCAGGCCTTGCTGGTACTGGTCGCCTACTACCTCCCCGACCGTGGCTGCAGCTCGTCCAGTCAGGGCGCCCCGTCGGCTCAGGGCGCCCCATCAGCCGGCGACTACCGTCGGTGGATCGACCGGCTCATCCGCCTCCTCGGCTCGACGCGAGCCGTCGTCATCCTCGAACCCGACGCCGTCGCCGCCGACTGCTTCGACACCAGGCGCGCCACCCTGCTGAAGCGCAGCGTGCAGCGGCTCGCTCATGCCGGCCAGTACGTCTACCTGGATGCCGGTCATGCCCGCTGGCGAGGCACCGGCGAGATGGCGCAGCGTCTGCTGAGCGCCGGCGTCCAGCACGCCCAGGGCTTCTCGGTCAACGTCGCCAACCGCCAGACGACCGCGCAGAGCATCCAGTGGGGCCGAGAGCTCTCCGACCTCCTCGGCGACCGCGAGTTCGTGGTCGACACCTCCCGCAACGGTCTGGGCCCACCCCCGGATGAGCCGGACCGGGACGACGAGTGGTGCAACCCGCGACGTCAGGGGCTGGGCCAGCCCCCAACGACCAGGACGGCCGTTCCCAGGCTGGCCGCACTGCTCTGGATCAAGCTCCCGGGCGAGTCCGACGGCCTCTGCGGGGGAGAGACGACGTACCTGTTCTCCCCGACGCAGGCGCGGCGGTTGATGGCTGGCAGCCCCTTCGTGGCGGCGCCGCCCGACGTGGACCACCCTCGCCGGGCGGCAGGCCGCTGACGGGCGGCCCCCCGAATCCGTCCGTCGTCTCAGTGACCGCGTCGCCGGGCCGGGATGACGTCCGGCGACGAGCCGTCTTCCGCGCCTCGACCGGATCACCGCCGCCGGCCCGCAGGTGGCCGGCGCACCAGCCTGGCAGCCACCTCGTCGACGGAGGTGCCCTCGCGCGCGGCCAGCCGCCGGATCCGCTCGGCGGCGGTGTCCGCGGTCAGGCGGTGGCGTTCCATCAGCACGCCCGTGGCCTGGTCCACCGCCTTCCACCGTTCCCGCTCCTCGTCGGTCTGGCGATGCTGCTCCTGGTCGGACCGGGCAGTCGACAGCAGCTCGGCAAAACCACGCTGGGTCATCTCGAAGACGGCCAGCGCCTCCACCAGGAACTCCGACGCCGCCTGGGCGATGTGCTCGAGCTCGCGGGGGGTTCGGTGGGTCCTGAGAACCTCCAGCAGCATGGCGTGATGGATGCGGGCGAGATCGAGGACGCTCAGCTGCTCGGCGATCGCCCGGCGGCCGAGCTCGTAGGCCGCCCTGCGGCCCGGCTCGCCGCGCTCGGAGAGGTACTGGAGGAAGACGGGCGCGTAGTCACGCCGGAACCGCTCGTAGCCATCCCCGGTCACCTCGCACCATGCCGGCCGGTCATCGCGGGGACTGGTGTTGCCGCGGTTCCTGGAGCAGTCGCTGCAGGTACTCGAGGCCCTCCTCGAGGTCGAGGGCGGTGTGGACGTTGTCGAGACCCATGCCCAGGCGCACCATCGCGAAGGCGACCGTCGGCTGGACGCCGACGATGACCGTTTCCGCGCCGCGCAGCCGGGCCGCACGGGCGAGGTTGAGCAGGGTACGGGAGCCGAAGGAGTCCATGACGTCGAGGGCAGCGACGTCGATGATGACGCCGCGGGCGCGGTGGGTGCCGATCTGCTCCACGAGATCCCGCTGGAACTGGACGATCTCGCGGTCGTTCAGGGCCTCGTGGATCGAGGCGATCAGGTAGCTCCCCTGCCGCAGAATCGAAACCAGCATCTGCTCGACCACCCAAGCCGCCTAGCGCTGATGGTTGTTGACCGCGTCGGTCCTGGTCACCTGGAACCCGAGCAGGCGTTCTGCCTCCTCGACGCCGCCTTGGAGGTCCCCGACGGTGTTCATCTTGCCAAGGTCGACCCCGATGGTCACCAGGGTCTGGGCGATCTCCGGCGACAGGCCGGTGAGGATCACGCTGGCCCCCATCAGTCGCGAGGCGTCCACCGCCTGCACGAGATGGTTGGCGACCTCCGAGTCGACGTCCGGAACGCCGGTGATGTCGATCACCACCACCTTGGCTCGGTTGTTGCGGATGCCGGCCAGGAGCTGCTCGGTGAACTGGTTGGCCCGCTGCTCGTCGAGAACGCCGATGATGGGCAGGATGAGGATGCGCTCGCGGACCTGGAGCACGGGGGTCGACAGCTCCCGGATGGCGTCCTGCTGCTGACGGATGATGCGCTCGCGCTCCTGGACGAAGCTCACGGCCACGGTGTTGGCGATCCGGTTGGCGGCCGGCTCGTAGGCGTCCAGGACCCGGTTCAGCAGCTCGAAGTCCTTCTGGTACTTTTCGAACAGCGACCGGGCCAGGACGTCTCGGAGCAGCAGGACGATGCCGACAACCTCGTAGGTCTCGACGCCTCGGGGGATGATCCGCTCCGAGAGATCGCGCGCGTAGGCCTGCAGCGCCTCGACGCTGCCCGTCTCCAGCACCTCCACATAGTTGTCGTAGACGGAGGTGGCCATGGAGAAGATTTCCTCGTCGGTCATGGCCGAGAGCAGGTGGGCGTTGGTGATGCGGTTGGCCCACTGCTCCCGGAGTTGCGTGCGGCGGTCCCGGAGATGGGTCACCAGCTCGGGCAGCAGCTCCAGGTCCTCCTCTCGGCTCTCCTGGATCACCGGAACCTCTTCCGGGGTGCCTGTCTCCATTCCCGACTCCTTCCTCGGGTGAGGATCACGCGTCTCGTCGCCACTTGGTCATGATGACCGTGGTTCCCCTGTCGACCTCTGTGCTGATCTCGAACTCGTCCATCAGCCGGCGCGAGCCCGGCAGGCCCAACCCCATGCCCCCGTAGCCGCTGTAACCGTCCTGGAGGGCGCGGTCGAGGTCCGAGATGCCCGGTCCGGAGTCACGAGCGACCACCGTCACTCCTTCCCGACTGTTCTCACCGACCAAGCTGACGGTGATCTCGCCACGGTCGGCGAACATCACGATGTTGCGGGCGATCTCGGAGATGGCGGTCGCGATGATGGTGAGCTCGGTCCCCGAGAACCCGGCCCGGGCGGCGAGCTCGCGGCCCTGCTTGCGGGCCGTCACCACGTCGGCGTCGGAGCTGATCGGGATCCGGACCTCGCCGGTCACCGCAGCGGTCCTCCGGCGGTCGAGCAGCGGCTCGCTGAGCCGGGCGCACCAGGTGCAGGCGAGCAGATGGCCGCCGGCGTCCAGGTCCCGCTGGCGGCGTCGGTCCCCGGCGGACAGGGCCAGCAGCACCGGCCGGCAGCGCGGAGTCGGCGGCTCGTCCTGTTCCAGCTCCAGGAGGTACTCGACCCGAAGTCTCGCTCGCGCTCGGCTGAGCTGGGCCGCGACGGCTCCGGGGGTCGAGTCCCGGCTGGCCGCCAGCGTGGTCGTGTCCGTGCCCTCCACCTCGTGGGCGACCAGCGCCTCCTGGTCGTGCTGGGGCAGCCTGCCGAGGGCGGTGGCGATCGCCCGGCTCTCCTCGCGCCGCTGCACCTCCTCCTCGGGGAGGACCGGCTCGCGCAGGTCGAGGAGCCGATGCGCGTGGCGCCGGCTGCGCTGCTCGCTGGTCGCCAGTGACCGGGTGAGGTTTCTGGCGGTCACGATGGCGTACGGGGCAAGCGCCCGTGGTTCGAGGCGCCGGCGGGCGGCCATGACCCGGGCCAGGGTCTCCTGCAGCAGGTCCTCCACGACGTGGCTGTCACGGACCCGGGCGGCGATGACCCGTCGGAGCAGCGGGGTGAGCTCGACGACATCATGCTGGAACCCGCCAGTGGGTTGACCAGCGCTCAAGCCCACCGCTCCTGAGGCCGCGGGACCTCGATCTGCTCGATCTGGGGGACGGTGGCCTTCCAGGACCCTCCTGTGTGCGGCGAGGCCTCGTGGGTCCATGGGCCCGGGGCTTGCGTCATGGGCAGTCCCGCAACGAGTCAGTACCAGTAGAGAAGGCTCATCACCTCGAGGCGGACTCCCCGAGCAGGCTCGCCGGGAAACCGGCCGGCGCGAGGCCGGTGGGGCGGCTCGCTGTCGGCGTCCGTGAGCCGCCCTGCCCCAACCGCACAGGATGGCCCGCCCTGCCCGGCGGCCTCGGCGCGCCTGGTGGATGGGGGGAGATGCCGCTCGACACGGCGCTCCTCGACGACCGCGTCCCCGGGCAATCGTCACGCCTCCTCAGACACTGCGGTTCTGCCATCTGGGCTGCTGTCGGCAGGTGATGCCGTCCTATGAGGAACGCCGCCGGCTGGCCGGCCGTTACGACCCGTTCCCCGGACAACGGCTTCGATGGGGCGGAGCACCTCGGGCTACCGGTCTCCGTCCGGGGAACCAGCCTGCATGCTCCCCGACCACCACCGCTCGACGGCGGCTCGCCGGTACCGCACCTGCCGGCCGATCTCCAGGCAAGGGGGCCCGGTACCCTCCCGCTGCCAGCGACGCAGCATCGACAGCGACACCTCGAGCACCCCGGCGACGTCCTGCTCGGTCAACAGACCCTCGTCGTCACCCATCATCCCGGTCGTCATGGCGCCCCCTGATCCGCCGTGTCTCGGCCATCGCCTGGCCGTTGAACCGGCCGCGGAAACAAGGTAGGCCCCGAACGCCGCTCAGCGCGCCCTGCTCTCGAGCGCACGCCAGCGGCGCAGCCACCGGGTCAGGTCCGAGGGGGTGATGATCCCCACCACCTCGCCGTCCTGGACCACCAGGACCCGGCCGGCCTCGCCGTCCTGGAGTTTGTCGAGCACGTCGTCCATCCGGGCGTGGGGCGCCACCAGGACCTGGTCGCCGAGGGGGACCATGTGATCGCGCACCCGACGGGTGGGCCACTGCTCCCGCGGCACCCGCCGGACCCCCCGCAGCGTCAGCAGGCCGATCGTCCGGCCGTGCTCGTCGACCGGGAACGCGCCATGGTCATAGCGCATGAAGTAGTCGTCCACGGCGTCCTGCAGCGACAGGTCCGGCGGGATCCGCAACAGGTCGCCGGCCATCACGTCCTCGGCCTCCAGGCGGCGGAACATGTCCCGCAGCTGGAGCTCCTGGTAGGACGATCGGGCGGCCTGGACCAGGAACCAGCCGATGAACGCGAACCAGATCCCGCCGGCCAGGTTCCCGACCAGCAGGTAGGCCACCCCGGCGGCGACCAGCAGCCACCCCACGGCCTGGCCGGCCACCGAGGCGATCCGGGTGGCCCGGCCGATGCTGCCGGTGGCCTTCCAGATGGCCGCCCGCAGCAGCCGCCCACCGTCCAGCGGGAACCCAGGGACCAGGTTGAAGCCGGCCAGCAGCAGGTTGGTCCAGGCGAGATAGCCGAACGTCCCGGCCAGCGGCCTGGACAGGACGTCGCCGCCCAGGCCGGCAACGATCCCGAACAAGGCGGCCAGGAGGCCACTGGTCAGCGGTCCCACCAGCGCGATCAGGAACTCGTCGCCCGGGCCGCGGGACTCCACCCTGGCCCGGGTGGCCCCGCCGAACAGGAACAGGGTGATGTCCTGGACCCGGATCCCCCGGGCCTGGGCGACCACCGCGTGGGCCAGCTCGTGGACCAGGACCGAGCCGAAGAACAGCACCGTCGCCAGGATGCCCAGCACGACCGCGCCGCCGCCCGACAGCTCCGGGTACAGGACCGAGGCCCGCAGGTACATGCTGTAGGTGATGAGCAGGGCGATCACCGCCCAGGAGCTGTCGATGCGCACCTCGATGCCGGCGATCCTCGCCACCCGCCACGATGTTCCGAACATCCCCGTCAGCTCCTCGCAAGCGGCTGCATGATCTGTTTGACCGAACTATAGACACGCTCGACACCGGCTTGGCGGAGCACCGGCATGCGTACGGCGCCTCGCCCCGCCATGCTAGTGGTTCGTATCTGGGCAACAACGAGATCGCCGAGCGGCTTGGTGTCTCTCGCCCGACCGTGATGGCCTGGCCCAAGCGCTACACGCGTGAGGGACTGACCTCCGATATGCCACCCACAAGCACCAGCGGGTCCAGGCCTGGCTGAGCAGGCCGCCAGCCGTTTCGCTGGACCAAGGACGCCGACCAGATCTCCGCCAAGCTCAAGCCACAACCCGCCGACAGCAACCACCGCTAGACGCGCGCCTTGAGGCGGTGGGTGCGAGCCTGTTCCTCCAGCCGGAGTTCCGCCTCGCGGAGATGCCCCGGCGCCGCCCAGGCGTGCGCAGCCCCCCGCGGCACCTCGGCCCCTCGGAAATGCCCAGCGGCCACACGGCAGTGGGCCGCTGCCCGGTCGAGCTCGGCGGCCGCATCGTCCTAGAGCCGTGCCGCGGCCTCGTCGCCCTGCTGGGCCGCCCCATGGTCCGGCTTTGGCAGGTCGCCAGTCATCGGACTCCTTCCAGCGTCAGCTTCCGGACCTCATGGTCGCATTGGCGGTGCGCGTCTCCCATCTGGGACCTGCATCCGGGCGCTTGGCGAGGATCAGCGGCCCACGTTCACCAAGGTCGTCACACGAGAGGCAGGGCAGCGGCACCGACGGCATGCCCTCCTCGTCAGCCGGAACAGCCTGTTTCGCAAACGCCCGCTGGGCTGCCGTGTTCCGAGGCTGTAACGATCCTGGGAGGTGCCACGTTCATCTCTGGGATAAACCTGCCCCCCCCGCGTGGCCCCGACTATGGGAGCTCGACCCGGCCGGGCGGTGTATCGACGAGGAAGGAACCTGCGTGCGCCGCCTTGCGCTGCTGCTGGCCGTGTCCACCGTCGCCGCCGCGGTCGTCGGCCTCACCTGGGGGACCTCGGCGTTCGCCGCTCCCGCCCGGCCGGACCTCGTCGTGGACCTGACGGTCGGCGCCGCGGAGGTCCCCGCGGCCGGCGGGATCGTCCAGGTCGCGATCGTGGTGCGCAACGTCGGCTCCGCGTCCGCCGACAACGTGGCGCTGAAGATCCGCCCGCCGGCGGGAGCCACCCTCGGCGGCGAAGACCCGGGAGCCCTTGCCGGGCCGGTCGCATCCGCGGAAGCCGCAGACACCGCGTTCTGGCAGTGCGACTTTGGCAGCGTATGGAGGTGCACCTACGGGGCGGTGCCTGCCGGCAGCCAGGCTGAGACCCTCAATCTGCCGTTGCGGCTGCCGCCGGCGAGCGTCGGTGACGTGGTGGCCGTGAGCGCGACCGTGTCGACCTCCAGCCTTGAGACCGCCACGACCAACAACACCGACAAGGTGAGGCTCGCCTACACTGCGGTCGCCGACCTTGCCATGGAGCTGCTGTTTGCCGACACCGAGGTGTCGAGTCTGGGCGGCCGGTCATTCGTCCAGGCGCGGGTGACCAATGTGGGCACGGCGCCGGTGGCCGATGTGCGCTTAACGATGGACCCGCCTCCAGGCGGTCGGGTGCAGCTGGAGAACTTCACCAGCGACGAGTGGCAGTGCGACGTCAGCGTGGCGCCGTGGATCTGCACCCGCGGAGCGCTCGCGCCGGGGGCGTTGGCCTACCTCAACATCCCGTTGCTGTTCTCCCCCGGCACCACCGGCGACACCATGACAATGACCGCCACCGCCTCCACCACCACCTCCGAGAAGTCGCTGACCAACAACCGCGCCGAGACAACCTTCCGCTACATCACCCCCGAGCCGGCCGATCTCGTCCTGCTGGGCATGGACGTCTACCCGCCGCAGGTCGTGGCAGGCGACGAGGTCTCGATTTACATCAATGTCGACAACCTCGGCGGCAGCCCGGCCGACAACGCGACCGTGCGGCTGGCGCTGCCCGACACGGTCCAGCCGGTGTCCGCCGACGGCGGCGATGACTGGACCTGCACGGTGGGCCAGGACGCCGACAGCGGACAGCGGGTCTGGGACTGCGTGAAGCCACGGTTCCACCCGGAGTCGCTCGAGTTCGTCAGCCCCATCCAGCTGGTCGCCACCGTGGGGGCCGGCACCCCCGACGGCCCCCTGACCTTCACCGCCACGGCGCGCACCGACAGCCCCGAGCCGACCACCGATAACAACACCCTCCAGGCCACGACCACCTACCAGGCCCAGGGCTTCATCAGCGGCCGAGTGTGGCTTGACCAGGACCGTGACGGGTCACGCGACGCCGGCGAGCCGCCGGTCGCGAGCGGCGGGGACGGGGTCCGGGCGCTGCGGCTGATGAAGCAGGGCCTGATCTATCCCGCCTGGGACACACCAGTGGCCGACGTCCAGGGCGACGGCACCTACACCCAGCCGCTCGCGCCCGGGCGGTACTTCGTCCGGGTCGAGGTCAGCCCGACGCTGGACTACACGACCCCCAACGTCGGCGACGACGCCACCGACTCCGACGTCGTCTTCACGGCGCGCGCCTACGACGGTGTCACCGCCGAAAGCGCTGTAGTGGACGTGGTGGACGGCCAGCACACCGTTGTTGACATCGGCTTGGTCCCCGCCCAGTCCTGACCGCAAGCGCCAGCCGTAATCAACTGCCATCAGAGCTGCTGGGGACACCACCGTTCATGCGCCGCGCCGCCCGGCCCGGCGACTGCGACCCTGCCCAGCGATTGGGCAGGTGGCTGCCGTCGACGGCGTCAACCGGACGTGACCCTGGTCGACCTTGACCTGGGTGGGGAGAGCGGCCTGGAGCTGGCCCGGCGCCTCCACCAGCTGCTGGCCGGCCACGGCGACGGCCACCGCGGCGACCCGGGACGGTGCCCCTCCTCGCACGAGCCGGTGACCGAACCCTCCGGCTCAGCATGGTGGAGGATCAGGGAGCCGGGAGCCCGCGGTTGCGCTGGTCCACCCCCAGCTCGCCGTACGGATAGTCGTCGACGATCGGCGTGCTGGCCTCGTCCAGCAGGTCGGTCTCGGCGGCCGACAGGTGCAGGCCGTCCGCGCCCAGGTTGTCGTCGAGCTGCTCGACCGTCCGCGCGCCCAGGATGACCGAGGTCACCGCCGGGCGGTCGACCAGCCAGGCCAGGGCCACCTGGGCCATCGACACGCCTCGGGCCTCGGCGACCGACCGGACGGCATCGACGACCTGCCAGGTGCGCTCCTGGTGGCTGCGTCGCCCATAGGCTTCCATGCCACGCTCGGGATCCTCGCCCAGCCGGGTCGCACCGGTCGGTGGGATATCGGGCCGGTACTTGCCGGTCAGCCAGCCGCCCCCCAGCGGCGACCAGGGCAGGATGCCGATGTGCTCGTTCACACAGACCTGGGTGAGCTCGAACTCGACGCCTCGCTGCAGCAGGTTGTACTGGGGCTGCAGCGTGACGATGGGGGCCAGGCCGAGATGCCGGGTCAGCAGTACCGCCTTCTGGAGCTGCCAGCCGATGAAGTTGCTGACCCCGACGTACTGGATCTTGCCGGCCCGGACCGCGTCGTCGAAGAACCGCAGCGTCTCCTCGACCGGGGTCAGCGGGTCCCAGGCGTGCGCCTGGTAGAGGTCGATCGTGTCGACGCCCAGCCGCCCCAGGCTCGCGTCCAGTGCCCGGGTCAGGCTGACCCGCGACAGCCCTTCGTCGTTCGGCCCGTCGCCCATGGGGAAGCGGCCCTTGGTGGCGATCACCACCCGGTCGCGTGCCCCTGACCTGGCCGCGAGCCAGCCTCCGATGAGCTTCTCCGATGCGCCATCCGCGTAGACATCGGCGGTGTCGATGAAGTTGCCGCCCTGCTCCAGGAAGCGGTCGAGCTGCTGATGGGCCACCGTTTCGTCGCTCTCGGCCCCAAAGGTCATCGTGCCAAGACTCAGGGTGGATACGACTGTGCCGGTGCCGCCGAGCGTCCGGTACTCCATCGATGCAGGCCTCCATCGGGTCGGTCTCGGGACTCGAACCAGCGTAGCGACCCCTGCCTGCGTCCTCCGAGTCCCCCCGAGGAGCCCTGTGGCCGCGCCGGTGCTCCGGGAACCGACCGGCATGGCCTGGGCGCCGGGGCGTGGGGCGGGTCGCCGTCAGCCGCGGTAGTACCCGGCCAGCATCCCGAACGCGGCCTTGGGCTCCCAGGCCATGCCGGGGTAGGCCTCGCCGTGGCCGTCTTCGAGGACCTTGACGATGCCGTAGCTGGCCAGGTCCAGGTCCTCGCGGGGGTCTCCGTCGGGGCGGTGCGGGTAGCCGTGGAGGGCGAAGGTGAACACGAAGGCGCTGTCGACACCTCCGGCCTCGAAGACCTCCAGCAGCTCGAGCAGGTACGTGGCCTGGACATGCTCGTCACGGACGTACTCGCCGTTCAATCGAACCGGCGCGCCCGTGTCCTCGTCGTACTCGACGACCTCCAGGCCGCGGGCGCCCCGGTCGCCCGCGCCGCGGTAGGTGGCGGCGCCGAACTCGGTGATGGCAACCGGCTTGCCCTGCGCGACGAGCGCGCGCACGCCTTCGGTGAACCGGTCGGCGACCTCGATCGACCGGTAGAGATCCACGGACACGACGTCGAAGCGTGTCCAGTCGACGCGCTCCAGCGGGATGGCGGCGTAGGTGATCCTGCCGCCGAACCGCTCGCGGACGAGCGCCGCGGCCTTGGCCAGGAACTCGTTGACGCGCGCGGCGACCCCGGGGATCAGCTCGCCCAGGCGATGCGGTTCGCCCCGGAGCCGCTCGAGCCGCTCGTCGAGGGTGTCGCCGGGCAGGAACCCCTTGTTCATCAGGCTCAGCTCGGCGCCGGTGACCAACACGACGTCGGCCCCTCGCCGCCGCAGCCGCTCGGCGCGCTCGGCGCAGTCCGCGAACAGCGACAGCAGCTCGTCGGTGGTCAGCTCCAAGGGATAGGGCGAGAACCAGACCTCCAGGCCGAGATGCGCGGCGTGGGTCGCGGCGAACTCCAGCCGCTCCGGATCACCGCCCATCACGCGGACCGCGTTGCAGTGCAGGTCGTCGCGGATGATCTGCAGCTCGCGCTCGACCACCTCCGGGTCGAAGGGCTCGCGGGCGTTCCGTCCCCTGCTGCTGAAGCCGGTGTCGTAGCTGATGCCCTTGCCGCGCATGCCTGGCCCTCATCCTTCCGGCTCGTATAGGGTACTTACTGTACCTTAATAAGGAGACGAGCACGATACCCATCGGAGACTGTGGGGTACGATGCGTACCGTGAGGGAAGAGCGGGGTGGTCGCTGACCCGAGCGGGCGGGCTCGTTCCGGCTCGTCCAGGCGGCGCGGGGCCGAGCTGGAGCGGGCGATCCTCCGGGCCGCGCTCGACGAGCTCGCCGAGACCGGCTACTCGGGGCTGACCATGGACCGGGTGGCCAGGCGCGCCGGCACCAACAAGAACGCGATCTACCGCCGCTGGCCCAACCGCGCCGCGCTCGGGCTCGCCGCCTACCGGGAGCTGGTCGTGGCCGACCAGGAGCTCCCCGACACCGGCGAGCTGCGCGGCGACGTCCTGGAGCTGCTGCGCCGCGCCAACCGCCACCTGTCCTCACCGGCCGGGGACATCCTCCGCAGCCTCCTGGGAAGCGCTCGCGACGACCCGCAGCTCCTGGAGCAGCTCCGGGAGCAGACCGCGGACGCCGGTTCCGGCACCTGGCTGGCGGTCCTTGGCCGCGCCGTCGCCCGCGGCGAGGCCCCACCGGAAGCCCTCTACCCCCGGGTCGCCACCGTCGCCGTCGTGCTCCTGCGCAACGAGTACATCACCCGCGGCACCCCCACCGTCCCCGACAGCGTCCTGGTCGAGATCGTCGACGAGGTCTACCTGCCGCTGGTCGCTGGCCGGAGCGGCTGAGGCGGATCGTGCCAGGTCGCGAGGCTAGCCGCGACCGCCGGCGAGGACTGCGGCGAAGCAGCGAGGGCACTGCTCGACGAAGCGGGCCGCATGTCCATACGCCGCGCCTGGCCCGCGGCTCAGGTCAGCTGGGGGGCCACCTCGGTCGCGAGCAGGTCCAGATGCTCCAGGTCGTCGAGGTCGAGGACCTGGAGGTAGGCGCGGCTGGCGCCGGCGGCGGCGAAGGCCCCCAGCCGGGCCGCGACCTCGTCGGGGGTGCCGGCCACCGCGTTGTCGCGCAGGTCGCGGGGGTCTCGGCCGATGGCGGCGGCCCGCCTGGCCACCTCGGCCTCGGTCGCGCCGCAGCAGATCGTCTGCGCCGCCGAGAACCGGATCCCGGCGGGGTCGCGGCCGGTGGCCTCGCAGGCGGCCCGGACGCGCTGGAACTGCCGCGCGGTCGCCTCCACCGACGCGAACGGCATGTTGAACTCGTCGGCGAACCGGGCCGCCAGCCGGGGCGTGCGCCTGGCCCCGCCTCCGCCCACGATGATCGGTGGGCGGGGCCGCTGGGTCGGCCTGGGCAGGGCCGGGCTGTCGACCAACCTCCAGTACCGGCCCGGGTAGGAGAAGCGCTCACCCTCGGGCGTGGTCCACAGCCCGGTGACGATCTCCAGCTGCTCGGTCAGCCGGTCGAAGCGCTCGCCGAGGGAGGGGAACGGCACCCCGTAGGCGGTGTGCTCGGGCTCGGCCCAGCCGGTGCCCAGGCCCAGCTCGACCCGGCCGCCGCTCATCGCGTCGACCTGGGCCACGGCGATCGCCAGCAGGCCCGGGAGCCGGAAGCTGGCCGAGGTGACCAGCGTGCCGAGCCGGATCCGGCTGGTCTCCCGGGCGAGCGCGCCAAGGGTGACCCAGGACTCGGTCGGGCCCGGCCGTGGGTCGCCGTCGCCCATCCGCATGAGGTGATCGGAGCGGAAGAACGCGTCGAAGCCGTTGACCTCGGTGGCGCGGGCGACCGCGAGGAGCTGGTCGTAGGACGCGCCCTGCTGCGGCTCGGTGAAGATGCGGAGCTGCATTGGCGAGGTCTCCTCGGCGAACCGCGACCCGAGCACCGGCCTGCCGGAGGGGTTCGCCAGATGGGTCAGGTCGGCAGACCCCCCCGAGGTCGCAGGAAGCAGCGAGTCTAGCTCGTTGGCCACCCCGGGTCGAGCATGCTCCGCCGACTCCGCCGAGTCGGCTGGGGTGCCGGGACGCTGGCAACAACCGCC
>Ga0081538_10003220_pt1 | contig 15511 bp, 13 predicted proteins | sample TabmetS5T2R1_FD_71022 | JGI IMG/M metagenome (GOLD analysis project Ga0081538, IMG submission 71022) | Tabebuia heterophylla rhizosphere microbial communities from the University of Puerto Rico - S5T2R1 | ecosystem: Host-associated > Plants > Roots > Rhizosphere ... | reverse complement strand
CAGGCTGCCTTTGTAGGGAATGCGTCCCTCTACCCCTTCCGGCACCAGCTTATTGAGCGGTTGTTGCTCTCCCTGGAAGTAGCGATCCCCGCGTCCGCCGGCCATGGCGCCTAACGATCCCATGCCACGGTAAATCTTATAGCTCCGGCCCTGGTAGAGGACCCGTTCTCCTGGGCTTTCCTCGGTACCGGCAAAGAGGCTACCGATCATCACCGAATGGGCTCCTGCCGCCAGCGCTTTGACAATATCGCCAGAATACTTAATGCCGCCATCGGCGATGATGGGAATGCCATACTGCTCGCCCACGCGCGCACACTGCGCCACGGCGGTGAGCTGGGGCACACCAATCCCCGCCACCACGCGTGTGGTGCAGATGGATGCCGGTCCCATGCCGACTTTGACCGCATCGGCACCGGCGTTGATCATGTCGCGCGTGGCTTCCGCGGTGGCCACATTGCCACCGATCACTTGCAGGTTCGGAGCCGTCTTCTTGACCTCTTCGACCACTGCCAGCACATTGGTCGAATGGCCGTGGGCACTATCAATCACCACCACATCCACACCACAACGTAACAGCTCCTGTAAGCGCTCGTGACGGTCAGGCGTGACCCCGAGAGCGGCACCCACCCGCAGCCGCCCCCGCTCATCCTTACAGGCATGCGGATACTTTTTGCGCTTCTCAATGTCCTTGATAGTAATGAGACCCTTGAGGTGGAAGTGCTCATCCACCACCAACAGCTTCTCGATACGATGGGCGTGCAGGAGTTGCTGTGCCGTCTCGAGACCCGTGCCTTCCGGCACGGTCACCAGACCTTCCTTCGTCATCAGCGCCGCGATGGGCTGTTGCGTATCGGTGACAAAACGCAAATCACGGTTGGTGAGAATGCCAACGAGCTTGGGCCCCTCGGTGATGGGGATGCCAGAGATGCGGTAGCGCGCCATCACCGCAAGCGCCTCCTGCACCCGTTGCTGCGGCGCCATGGTAATGGGATCGACGATCATACCGCTCTCCGAACGTTTGACCTTGTCGACTTCAGCCGCCTGGGCCGCGATGCTGAGGTTTTTGTGGATGATGCCGATCCCCCCTTCCTGCGCCAGGGCGATGGCTAAGGCGGCCTCAGTCACCGTATCCATCGCCGCGCTCAGCAGTGGAATGGTGAGTGGTAAGGCATTGGTGAGTAGCGTCGATACGTCCGTCTCCCGCGGCAGCACGTCCGACCGTGCTGGCAGAAGCAAGACATCGTCGAAGGTGAGACCCTCGGGCAATGGTGCTTCCAACATACAGTTTCCCCTTTGCGATAACTATCGCACCGCTTAGCGGCTTAGCGGCGTAGGAATTTTTTTTCGATCTCAGCGAGGGCAACGTTGAGCAACACAGGGCGCCCATGCGGGCAGGTAAACGGTCGTGGTGTCTGGGCGAGGCTCTGTAACAACATGCGCATCTCCTCGTCCTGTAAGCGCTGTCCGGCACGGATCGCGCCATGGCACGCCATCACCGTCAACAGGCGCTGCCAGACGCTGGAGACCCCATCGGCGACCTCTGCTAACCCTTCGTCCGGGGTTGGCGCCCGCAGGACTTCAAGCACGTCCATGAGGGCGGCAGTATAGTCCCGTTCGGCCAGCAAGGCCGGCACGCTGTGGAGACGATAGGTGCTGCCACCAAAGGGCTCGAGCGTAAAACCGAGGCTTGCCAGGCGTGGTAAAGACGACTCCAGCCAAGCAGCATCGGTACCCCCCAAGTCCAGCGTGACTGGAAACAGCAGACGCTGCGCTGTCGCATCACCGAGCGGCTGCTGTGCCAGGAGGCGTTCATACACGACGCGTTCATGCGCCGCATGCTGGTCCACAATAAAGACACCGTCGGAGTACTGGACGAGAATGTAGGTCTCATGCAGCTGTCCTAACGGCCTTCCTTCTAGAATCGTCTGGCCCTGCGCGGGATACCCGGTGTACAGACCGAGATCACGGTCTGCAGTCGGCGGTGTGGTTACCGCAGGAACTGGGGAAGACGGCGGGGGAGAGGGACGCCATAGCAGCGGTACCGCTCGTTCGGCCGGCGTGGCCATAGGTGCTCTCTCGGCTGCCACTGGCGTGCCACCCAGGCTTTCTTGCAGGCGCTGCTGGATGAGGCGCCGTATGCTGTCATACAGGCGCTGCTCCTGACGAAAACGCACCTCAAGCTTGGCGGGATGGACATTCACATCCACATCGCCCGAGGGCAGGGTGAAGAAGAGAAAGGCCACGGGATGCCGATCCCGCGGCAATAGGGTACGATACGCCTCATAGAGGGCATGGCTCAAGGTCCGATTGTGCACCGGCCGGGCGTTGACAAAGAAGAGCTGTTGGCGCCGGGTGGCGCGATGAAACGTGGCCTTGGCAATGAAACCCTGCACCTGCAAGCCGTCTACGGCTGCCTCGACGGCCAACAAGTTGTCCTGGAAGCCAGCGCCAAAGATGAGATCAAGCCGTTCACCGAGTGACGCCGCGGCAGGAACCTGTGTATGCACGCGCCCATTGAGGTGCAGAGTCATATGCACATCTGACGCCGTGAGTGCCAAGACCGTAAAGCACTGCGCAATATGACCCGCTTCGGTCACTGGGCTCTTCAAAAACTTTAACCGGGCTGGCGTATTGTAGAAGAGTTCGCTGACCCGGAACGACGTGCCAGGCGGTGCACCGCACGCCTCCACACTGAGGAATTCTCCGCCATCTATGCGTACGCGTGTTCCCGCCACCTCCTCGGCACAACGGGTCACCATCTGCAAGCGCGCTACCGCGGCAATGCTTGGCAGCGCTTCTCCCCGGAAGCCCATGCTACGGAGTTGCTCGAGATCCGCCAAGGTGCGCAGTTTGCTCGTGGCATGGCGTTGAAAACAGGACACCGCATCTTCGGCGTCCATGCCCATGCCGTCGTCGTCCACCTGAATCATCTCGATGCCACCGCCCTGTACCGCCACCTTGATGCGGTGTGCCTGGGCATCCAGGGCGTTTTCGAGCAATTCTTTCACCACCGAGGCCGGGCGCTCGACCACTTCTCCAGCAGCGATATGATTGATCACCTCTTCTGGCAGCGTCTGCACTCGGCCCACGCGCGTCCACTCCTCAGCATGTTTGACGTCTATCCCAGCAAGGCCGCCCGCTCTGCTTATCCTCCTTGCCGACTGACGGTGACGTACGCCATCTGCAACTGGGATACCACCTCTTCAAGGAGCTGTTGCTCTTCGACATTGAGATTGCCCTTGGTCTTTTCACGTAACATGATCAGGATATCGATCATATGTCTCGCTTGTGAGAGATCGCGGTAACGTTGTTGCACGGCCGGGTCGGGATGTTGTCCCAGGAACATCGTCACATTTTGCGCCAACATCAACACGAGGCTAGAAAAATCGGCTGGCGGCACCTCCTGTCGCGATGGCCGTGCACCACTTGCCTGGGGGCGTGGAGGTGCCTGTGACCGGGGCGCTTCCTGCCGGGGTGGTGGCGGTGGAGCGCTGGCCCGTGACGCTTCATCTTCATTCTCAACGGCGCGGCGCTGCCCTTCTCTGGTGAACAGACGTTTATCCGACACAGTAAAACCCTGGGTGCTCTGTTCCTCCTCGCGTTCCTGCGGCATCATGGTGTCTATCCTTCTCCTCATCCTGTTGTAGACGGCTGGTGCGTGCGGCTGATCCAGCCGCCGCCCATCACCGTCTCACCATCGTAGAATACCGCTGCCTGCCCTGGGGTTACCGCGAACTGGGGTTCCTGGAAGACGACGCGGGCACGATCTGCGCTCATTGGGTAGACCTCGGCGGCGACGGGCCGGTGCCGGTAACGAATCTGTACCGTGGTGCGCAGCACCTGCTCTGGTGGCCGGCAAAGCCAATTGAGGCGCTCGACCGTACAGGCCGCGCACAGAGCGTCGTGGCGCTCGCCGACGACCAGGGTATTGCTCTCAGGATGGACAGCCGTCACATAGAGCGGTTTCCCGGTGGCGATACCCAAGCCTCGACGCTGACCCACGGTATAGAAGGGTAAGCCTTGGTGCTCACCCAGCGCGGTGCCAGAGGTATGCAGCAACGGCCCCGGTGCTGACGCTTCCGGCCTCAACTGCGTCCGCAAAAAGGCGCGATAATCTCCGTCCGGAATAAAACAGATCTCCTGACTCTCGGGCTTCTCGGCCACCTTTAGCTGCAGCCGCGCCGCGATTTGTCGTACCTCTTCCTTGCGGTAACACCCGAGTGGCAAGAGCGTGTGCCGTAGCTGCTCCTGCGTCAGCTCAAAGAGGAAATACGACTGGTCTTTGTTGGCGTCACGGCCGCGTTGGATGGCGTACCGACCCTCCGCTCCCTGACGCACGCTGGCATAGTGACCTGTGGCCACCCAGTGCGCTCCGAGCTGCTGGGCACGCTGTCGCAGGTGGGTAAATTTGAGATAGCGGTTACACTGTATGCAGGGATTGGGCGTATATCCGTGCCGATACGACTCGGTAAAGTAGTCGATCACGTGGGTGGCAAACTGCGCCTTCAAATTGACCACAAAGAACGGAATCCCCAGGTGCGCCGCCACACGCCGGGCATCAGACACGTCATCGAGGGTACAGCAGGCTTTGTGGTGTGCACTGGGCGGCCCGTCCCATAGCTTCATGGTGACGCCAATCACCTCATAGCCCTGCTCGTGCAAGAGGGCTGCGGCCACAGAACTATCCACGCCGCCACTCATGGCGACGACAACGCGCTCAGACATGGGATCAGTCTCCTTCGCGCCTGTCCACGTCCCCTGCAGACGCCAATGCCTCGCCGCCGGAAAGCGCGGCAGCCCTGCCCTCCTGCGGTGCATAAAGTGACAGTTGCGTTGCCCCATAACGGCGACGCCACCCACAGGGACGGCCCAACACCACGTCTGGCACCTGGTGGCGCGCCGCGTGCTGCCAAATGACCATGCCGTGCGCTGCCAGAAGTTGCACCTCAGCGAGCGCTGCCAGCGTCGCTTCCGCCAGATCAGAGGCATAGGGAGGATCGAGAAAAAGCATGTCAGCCTGCAAGGTCACGGGTAATTTCCGCAGCGCTTGCGGCAATGCAGCAGCGACAACCGTGGAACGTTCGACCACGGCACAACGTTGGATATTGGCACGCAGAATAGGCAAGACACGACGGTCATGTTCTACAAAATAGACATGCCTGGCACCATGGCTCAGCGCTTCCAACCCGACGCTGCCCGTACCGGCATACAGGTCTACGAAGATAGCATCCTCGACCGAGGCGCGCAATATATTAAACAGTGCTTGCCGCACCCGCCCGCTCGTGGGACGGACCGCAGAGCCAGGAACAGAGCGCAATTGGCGCCTGTTCACCGCACCACCACCAATGCGCATTGCCACCTTCCTCATGCTGCAGCATGCAGCACAGACGCAAGGGGACAAAACCCCATAGGGCCAGCCAATCTGAGGCGATACCCCGCCTTGCCCCTCAGCTTGCGGCCCGTATCCACTGCACAGCCTCACGCGCCGCATAGGTGATGATGATATCGGCGCCAGCCCGTTTGATACTGAGCAACGCCTCGAGGATTGCCTGCTGCTCATCCAACCAGCCCAGACGCGCCGCGGCCTTGAGCATGGCAAACTCCCCACTGACGTTGTAAGCAGCCAGGGGTAAGTCAGTGCTCTGCCGCACACGATAGATGACATCGAGGTAGGGCAAGGCCGGCTTCACCATGACGATATCGGCGCCCTCCTCAATGTCCAAGCGCACCTCACGCAGGGCCTCGCGGGCATTGGCCGGATCCATTTGGTACGAACGCCGATTGCCAAATTGTGGCGTAGATGCCACGGCCTCGCGGAAGGGACCGTAAAAGCTCGACGCGTATTTTGCCGCATAGGCCATGATCGGCACCTGCGTATAGCCTTTGGCGTCAAGGGCCTCCCGTATGGCACCAACCCGCCCATCCATCATATCGGACGGGGCGACCATATCGGCCCCCGCTTCGACGTGGGACACTGCCGTGCGGCAGAGCAAATCCAGCGTCAGATCGTTGACAATGCGCTCGCCTTCAACCACGCCGCAGTGGCCGTGATCGGTGTATTCGCAGAGACAGACGTCGGTCACCACCAGCAAGGTGGGCACGGCCTTCTTGATCGCCTGTGCCGCTTGTTGTATCACGCCGCTCGGACTATACGCCTCACGGCCAACGGCATCTTTACTCTCTGGTAGACCAAAGAGCAGGACCGCGGCAATCCCCAGATCGGCCACCTGACGTGCCTCGATGGACGCCTGATCCACCGACAGGTGATACTGCCCGGGAAGCGAGGCAATCTCTTGTCGTACCCCACTTCCTGGAACGACGAACAGCGGCAAGATAAAATCCCTTGGGGTCAAACGCGTCTCTTGCACCATGTGCCGCAGTGTGTCGTGCTCGCGCAACCGCCTGCTACGATATGTCGGAAATCGCATGCTTCTTCCCTCTCTTACTCGTCCCTTGCCTGCCTGGCGTCTTGCCTCGACTCCAATGGTAATAGGTCTCCAGCACCGCTGGCAAGTAACTGCTCCGCCAGGCGTTGGCCCAAGGTCTCAGCCGCGCTTGCCGGACCGTGTATTTCCTGACGCAGCATGCGTTCGCCACGCGGCGTGCTCACCAGTCCTTGCAGGTGGAGATCCTCCCCCTGGCACTGCCCAAAGGCGGCGATGGGGACCATACATCCGCCACCGAGGTACGCCAAAAAGGCGCGTTCTGCCAGTACCGCATGCGCTGTAGGGAGGTCGTGGAGCGGTGCGAGCAACGCTTCAACCCAACTGCCGATACGCGTCTCAAGCGCCAGTGCCCCTTGTCCAACCGCCGGCAGCATCACCTCAACTGGCAAGTATTCGCTAATCGCCTCCTGCAATCCGAGACGGATCAAGCCGATGGCCGCCAGCACCAGCCCATCCACCTCACCCTGGCGCAGCTTGCGCAGACGGGTGTCCACATTGCCACGCACGTCCTGCACCTGCAACCCAGCGTGCAGCGCCAAGAGCTGTGCCTGACGGCGCAGGCTGCCAGTACCGATGCGCCAGGCTTCCTTAACCTCGGCCAGCCGGCGACCGTCGCGGCTTACAAACACATCGCGGGCTTCTGCCCGGCAGGGAATCGCACCAAAACCCAGACCCGGTGGCAACACCGTGGGCATGTCCTTCATACTGTGCACGGCCAGGTCGATCTCCTGTCGCTGCAGGGCATCCTCAATATCCTTGACAAAGAGGCCCTTACCGCCCAGACGGGACAGTGGATCACGACGATTGCGGTCGCCGGCCGTCTTGATCACCACAATGTCGGTACGCAGTCGCGGATGGTGTGCCTGCAGGGCGTCCGCAACCCAACGCGTCTGCCACAGCGCCAGTGGACTCCCACGGGTGCCGAGGCGGAGCACCGATGACGAAGTGGCTGGTCTCATGTATCGAGCTCAAAAAGGGAGCGCACGAGCTCGACGTAATCACGCAGACGCTCGTGACGCGAGGAACGTTTTAGGTTTACCGTTGGCGTATGCAGGAACTTGTTCACCATATTGGTCGTCAGTGCCTCGATGAGGCGACGCTGCCGCTCATCCAGCGGCCCCAGCCTGGCCAAGGTCTTGTCGAGCTCTGCCGTGCGGATCTTTTCGGCGTATTGACGCAAGGCAACGATGGTGGGCACGGCATCACGCGTTTCTAACCACTGCTGAAACTGTCGTACCTCCCGCCAGACCAGTTCTTCAGCCGCCAGGGCTTCACGCTGGCGCTCACGCCGATTGGCCTCAACAACGTGTTCAAGCGCGTCGATATCGTAGAGAAAGACCCCGTCCAGGGTATTCACCGTTGGCTCGATATCACGGGGCACAGCAATATCAATAAAGAACATCGGCCGACCCTTGCGGGCACGCATCACCTCCTGCACCATCGTTTTGCTGATCACCGCCTGCGGGGCACTGGTCGAGCTGATGACAATATCCGTGTACACCAGGTGCTCGCTCAGGCTCTCCCAAGGAATGGCCTTGGCGTGCAATGCCTGGGCCAACTTGACGGCCCGTTCCATGGTCCGATTGGCCACAAAGACCGTGGCCACCCCCTGGCGCCGCAGATGGCGGGCGGCGAGCTCCGCCGTGTCTCCTGCACCGACCACCATCACTGTGCGCTGCTGCAGGCTCTCGAAAATCTTCTTGGCCAGTTCCACCGCGGCATAGCTCACCGAGACTGCATGGTCATTGATCCCAGTGGCGTGGCGGATGAGCTTGCCCACCCCCAGGGCACGTTCAAAGAGCTGCGTGAGAATGGTGCCGGTGCGGCCGGCAGCACGTGCTGCCAGGTAGGCGGTCTTTACCTGCCCGAGGATTTGGGGTTCCCCGAGCACCATCGAATCCAAACTGGCCGCCACCCGAAACAGGTGACGCACTGCCTCCATGTCGTACCACTGGAACAGATGGGACACAAACTGCGCCTGCTGCAGGCCGTAATACGCCGCCATAAACGCGACACACGCAGCCCCCCCGGCGTCGGTATTGTCCACCTCCAGATAAAACTCCACGCGGTTACAGGTGGAGAGGATGACCAGTTCGTCAACCGCTGGGTGTTGGAAACGCTGCAATGGCTCGGCCAGGTCCTGAGGGGTAACGGCCAGCCGCTCGCGGACGGCGACCGGTGCGGTTTTGTGATTGACGCCAACAACAACGATTGCCATGCTTTTATCGCCTTTTGAGCCGCATGCAGACGCTCTCTATGGGAGGGCCACCCACCCTTATAAAGTATGCACGAAAAATGACGCAAGCACGAGGAGAAATCCGATCACTGCCGCCACTGCGGCTTTTTTTCCCTGCCAACCCCAAGTATAGCGTCCACCCACCAAAAAGGCATAGAGGACCCAGGCGAGCAAGAGCGGCAGTGAGGTCAGACTCCAGTTTAGGTAGGATCCCCGCGCATACTTGGCCCAGATCGAGCCGGTAATCAGACCCTGGGTCAACAGGGGTAAACCGAGTACTAAAGCCCGGGCATTGAGCTCGTCGAGCACCCGTAGCGACGGCAAACGCTGCAACAACACACCCGGCTGCCGTGATTTGAGCTGGCGCTCCTGGATGAGGTACATAACCCCGGCACAGAAGGTCAGGGCCAGAGCGGCATAGCCGAGGACGGCCAGAAAAATGTGCATCACCAGCAGCACGTGCTGCAGCGCTGATGGCACGGGATACACCGTGGTGGCCAGTACCCCAGAAGAGGCCACGGCCAAAAACGCCAGGGGTACCAAAAACGCGCCTAAGGCTTCGATGCGATAGCGCCACCACGCCAGCCAATAACCGCCAATAATGGCCCATGCCAGGAGGCCCATGGCGTCCGAAATATTCCCTTCTAAGCGCCACGATTGGCTCAACAGGCGCGACCCGAGCACGGCCGTATGCAGGGCAAAGCCAAGGCTGAGCAACCCATTGGCCACCTGCAAGCAGCGTTGCTGCCGCAGCGCCAGATGGAACCAGCTGAGGAGCGTCGCACCCAGGTAGGCAAGCAGAATCACGTGAAAAAGAAAACTGTTCATGCGCTCGCCTGGTTGATTGTTGGTGCCATCTCGCCTGCTACGGTGCCGCACAGATATCTTGCCCTTGTACGCTCAGGCGCTAAAATTAGGATAGAATAGTTAAGAGATGCTGCGGCCGTTGTCAAGTGCGGTGCAAAATGGCTCTGCGGTCACGAAGCGTCGATTTTCCAACCCTTTGGTGAATTAGAAAGGTCAAAAAATACAGTATATTACAAGAACCATTGGCGCTTGACACCCCCTGATGAGTATGGTAGGTTTAGCATCATCATTATTTACTACGCTGTATGAGTTCCACGTAAGGAGAGCATGCAATGGATGAGGCCCCGAAGAGAGAGGAGCGTAAGGGATTTGTGCGTGACACGATGCGAAAGTTTTCGATCCACATGCCACGTTCGGAAGGCTCTTTCCAAAACAAGCTCTCGCATTACGACTTGGAAATCAAGGAGTTGCAAGAGAAGCTGCGCTTCGTTGAACACGAATCCGACAACCTTGCCCGCCACTTGGAAAAGACCATTAGCCAGTACGAGACGCTGAAGCGGAAGTATTATCAAGTGAACGAGCATCTGAGCCAGGGCAAAAAACAGAACGAGAAATTGGTTAATGCCTTGCAGGAAGCGAAGGAGCAGATCAACGCGCTGAAGAAAGAGGTGGAGAAGCTCTGTGCCCCGCCGAACAGTTACGGGGTGTTTCGGCAGCGCAACAAGGACGGCACGCTCGACGTCGATCTCGATGGGCGTCGCTTAAAGGTGAACACCCATCCCAAGCTTGAACACTATGATTTTGAGCCTGGCCAACTGTTAGTCCTCAATGAATCGCTCAACGTCGTCGATCTCAGCGAGTATGAAAATCGCGGCGAGGTGGTGCGTTTGAAAGACCGCCTCGATGAGGCCCGCGCCTTGGTCGTCGGGCGGGCTGACGAGGAGCGCGTCGTGGTGCTGACGGAGCCGATCCGGCATATCCACCTGGACGTGGGCGACAACCTGTTACTTGACACGCGCTCCAGTTTTGCCTTAGAAAAGCTGCCAAAGTCGAAAGTGGAAGAGGTGGTCCTGGAGGAAGTTCCCAATGTGAGCTACGAGGACATCGGTGGCTTGCACGAGCAAATCGAGGCACTGCGGGATGGGATCGAGTTGCCCTACCTCTATCCGGAAGAATTCCGTGAGCATCGCCTGCGTCCCCCCAAGGGGGTGCTGCTGTACGGTCCACCAGGATGTGGGAAGACGCTCATTGCCAAAGCGGTGGCGAACAGTTTGGCGAAGAAGTTTACGGAGCGCACTGGGGTTGAAGCCCGCAGTTATTTTCTCAATATCAAAGGCCCTGAGCTGTTGAACAAGTACGTGGGGGAGACGGAGTCAAAGATCCGCGAAGTCTTTAAGAAGGCGCGCGAAAAGGCGGATGAGACGACCCCGGTAATCGTCTTCTTCGACGAAATGGACGCCCTGTTCCGCGTGCGCGGTTCTGGCATCTCGTCGGATGTCGAAATCACCGTGGTGGCGCAGTTCCTCTCCGAGCTCGATGGCTTGGAATCGCTTGAGAACGTCATTGTCATCGGCGCCAGCAATCGCCAGGATCTCATTGATCCAGCCGTCTTACGGCCAGGACGCTTGGACCTGAAGATTAAGGTAGACCGGCCCAACAAGGAAGCGGCACGGGATATTTTTTCCAAGTATCTGGTGCCGGATTTGCCCCTGCACGCGGAGACCTTGCGGCAGGGGGGAGACGAGCGGCAGGCGGTGGTCGCCTGGTTGATCGAGCAAACCTGCGAGCACATGTATAGTCCGCGTGATGAGAACAAATTCCTGGAAGTCACCTATGCCAGGGGCGATAAGGAGACTTTCTACTTCAAGGACTTTGCCAGCGGTGCAATGATTGAAAACATTGTGGCGCGGGCCAAAAAGTCGGCCCTGAAACGGTACCTCTCGACGCAAGAAAAGGGGCTCATGCTGCAAGATTTGCTCGATGCGGTGCAGGGGGAATTCCGCGAGAACGAAGATCTCCCCAATACGACCAACCCGGACGATTGGGCCCGTATTTCTGGCACCAAGGGAGAGAAGATCATCAATATCCGCACGCTGATTGGTTCCAAGAGTGCAAAAACCCAGCCGATCGAGGACATTGCTCCGGGGCAATACCTCTGAGTGGTTGCGAGGCCGTTGCATGTGCCAAACGCGCGGTGGCGATTTGGTATGCGCTTGGTGTTAGAGTGGTGGGTTGCCCACCCCATGGAGTGCTTATGGCAGTGCCTATGATCGTTGGTTCGGAAACGGAATATGGCCTCACAGTGCACAATGACCCGGATTTTGATTCGATCGCGACTGCGCTCCTGCTTGTCAACAGTTATACGACCGAGCAGGCGCTCAAGTTGCTCTGGGATTATGATCAAGAAGACCCTTTAGTCGATGCGCGGGGTTTTGAGATCGATGAGGAATACGAAGTCCCTGATCAGCAAGACAACATGGCGATCAATAAAGTCCTGCCGAACGGGGCGCGCTTCTATGTCGATCATGCGCACCCGGAGTTTTCCACCCCTGAATGTTCCAATGTGCTCGATGTGCTGCGCTATGAGAAGGCGGGCGAGCGCATTCTAAATCTCAGCCGTATCGGTGCCAATCAACTCTTACCGCCGGGCCGGACCATTATTATCTACAAGAATAATAGCGATCAAAAGGGCAACAGCTACGGCTATCATGAAAACTACCTGATGGACCGACGCACGCCATTCCAGACCATCGTGGAACAGCTTCTGCCCTTCTTGGTGACGCGCCAGATCTTCTGCGGTGCCGGCAAGGTCGGGTCGGAAAATGGCACAGAGTATGTGCCGTATCAGATTTCGCAACGTGGTGACTTCTTTGAGACCGAGATTGGCCTGGATACCATGGTCAAACGGCCCATCATCAATACCCGCGATGAGCCACATGCCGACCGCGACCGCTATCGGCGTCTGCACGTCATCATAGGCGATGCCAACATGTCCGAATACACCACCTACCTCAAGGTCGGCACCACGATGATCGTCTTGCAGATGATCGAAGACGGCTATGTGGTAGAAGACCTCGAGCTGCGCAATCCGGTGCGGGCCCTGCATGACGTCTCCCATGATCCGACGTGTAAAGTGCGGTTGCCGCTGAAAAATGGCAAGAAAATGACGCCCATCGAGTTCCAACAGTGTTTTCACCAACTGGCCCAACGCTATGTGGCGGCGCATAGCGACTGCCAAGCCCTCTACGCCTCTTTGGTGCAGGAATGGGGCACGGTCCTCGACTGTTTGGACCGTGATCCGATGGAACTGCACCGGGAAATCGACTGGGTGATGAAACTGCATCTGCTGACCAATTATATGGAGCGGCGCAGCAGCAGTTGGGACGATCCGCGTATTGCCATGATGGACTTGCAGTATCACGATATCCGTCCCGACCGGAGCCTTTACTATCTCCTTGAGCGCAGCGGTGCGGCGCGTCGCATGCTGTTAGATGACGAGATTGCGCTGGCCATGGAGGATCCCCCGGAGGATACCCGGGCGTATTTCCGCGGCCAGTGCTTAAAGAAGTTCAAGCATCAGATCTTTGGCGTGAATTGGGACTCGATCTCATTCAACCTCGGCGATGGCCCTATTAAGCGGATTCTGATGGAGGAACCAACACGCGGCACCAAACGCCACGTGCACGAGTTGCTCGAGCGCTCGGCCACGGCGGCAGACCTAGTAGCGAATATCACCGCCTAACCAGTATGTCTGAGATGGCGGATGACGGTAAAAGGAGTTGGCTATGATCATGGAGCGGATGGATGCAAGGGCGCGGACATGGGTAGGGATCGTCAGGTGTGCTGAGGGTGGGCAACAACAGGTACGGTCTACCTCTGACACGCAAACGAGCTCGACCGAGACGACGGCGTCGAATCTCACCGAGAAGGGTGAGAAGCTCAAAGACGAAATGGATGCCTTGATCGACGAAATCGACGAAGTATTGGAAGAAAACGCCGAGGAGTTTGTGAAAAACTATGTGCAGCGGGGAGGGGAGTGACGTGCTGCTGCACGGAAGCTACCAGGGTTCAAGCTTCTTTGACCTGTTGCGGCACGACTATCCCCACCTCTTACCGTTTCAGCACCTGCCACAGCTTCCCGCTGGTGTGGTGCAGTTGCCTACGCCAGTGCCTGTTGCTACCACGGTTCTGGCCTTGCGCTATGCGGAAGGTGTGGTCATGGCCGGCGACCGACAGGCAACGGAAGGCTTTGAAGTCTCGTCACGGCGTATCGAAAAGGTGTACAATGCGGATGCGCATTCGGTTATTGCCATTGCTGGCGTGGCAGGACCGTGTATCGAAATGGTGCGGCTGTTCCAGTTGGAAATGGAGCACTACCAGAAGATCGAAGGGGAAACGCTTGCCGTGGATGGGAAGGCCAATCGACTGGCGTTGATGGTCAAGCAAAACCTTCCCGCTGCCTTCCAAGGCTTGATTGTCATCCCGATCTTCGCCGGGTATGATGTGCGCCTGCAGCAAGGCCGCATCTTTAAGTATGATGTCACCGGTGGACGCTACGAAGAGCAAGAGTTCTATGCCACGGGCTCGGGCGGTAAGGATGCTCGGAGTACGCTCAGAAAGGGCTTTAAGAAACAGCTGAACCGCGAGGCGGCACTCCGCCTGGCGCTGGAAGCACTGATCGATGCGTCAGAGATCGATGTTGGGACGTCTGGTCCTGATTTGGCCCGTGGGATTTACCCAACGGTGAAAATTGTCACCAAAGAAGGTATTATAGATGTCTCAGAACCAGAGCTGCATGACGTAAGCGCAGAGCTCCTCGAGGCCCTCAAAGGATAATACGATGGCGGTGCCTTTCTATGTTTCCCCCGACCAACTCATGCAGGACAAGGCGGAGTACGCGCGCAAGGGCATTGCCAAGGGGAAATCGATTGTGGCCATGGAATTTGTGCATGGCCTGCTGCTGACCGCAGAGAACCCGAGCTCGTCCCTGAGCAAAATCTCCGAGATCTACGATCGTATTGCCTTTGCGGGGGTGGGAAAGTACAGCGAGTTCGAAAATTTGCGCAAAGCCGGCATCCGCTATGCAGACATTACCGGCTATTCCTACAGCCGTCAGGATGTGACCACCAAGTCGCTGGCCAATGCCTACTCCGAGGCGATCGGGACGGTGTTTACCCGTGATCCGAAACCGCTTGAAATTGAGATCCTTGTGGTCGAGGCAGGCATCACGGCAGAGCAGAACGAGATCTACCACGTCTCCTTTGACGGTAGCCTGAATGACCATCGCCATTTTGCTGTCATTGGTGGGCAGGCTGAACGTATCCGCACGCATTTGCACCAGCATTTTGCGTCTGATCTCAGCCTACAAGAGGCCCTGGTGCTGAGCTACCAGGCCTTACGTGCCGGCTATGATCGCCCCCCAACGGAAGTCAGCCTGCTGGAAGTCGGGGTGCTGGACCGCAACCGGACGGGGCGTACCTTCTATCGGCTGGGCCAGGAGGAGATTCGCCAGGTTATTGCCGTTGTTGAAAACGCCTGAGGCGGCTGCCTGGTTGGCCATCTAGCAGAAGAAGCCTGTGATGAAAAAGCGTATCTATGGGCTGGAGAACGAGTTTGGTATTGCCTTCACCTCGCACGGTCGGCGTACCTTGCCCTCGGAAAAGGTGGTGCGCTACCTGTTCGAAAAACTCATCACCACGGAAGGTTTCCTCAACGTCTTCCTCGAAAACGGTGCCCGTTTCTACCTGGATACGGGTTGTCACCCGGAATACGCGACGCCAGAATGTGCCAGCCCAGAAGACTTGGTCATCTACGATAAAGCGGGTGAGCGCATCTTGGAAAATCTGTTGCATTATGCCCAGGGGAAAGTACGGGAGGAGGGCTTTCACGGCGACCTCGCCATCTTCAAGAACAATACCGATTTTGTCGGTAACTCCTACGGCTGCCATGAAAACTACCTGGCAGAGCGCACCTCCGATTTCTACTATATGGCGGAGCAGCTCATCCCTTTCCTGGTGACGCG
>Ga0081538_10003219_pt1:7500-15516 | contig 15516 bp, 9 predicted proteins | sample TabmetS5T2R1_FD_71022 | JGI IMG/M metagenome (GOLD analysis project Ga0081538, IMG submission 71022) | Tabebuia heterophylla rhizosphere microbial communities from the University of Puerto Rico - S5T2R1 | ecosystem: Host-associated > Plants > Roots > Rhizosphere ... | reverse complement strand
GAACTTTTCCTGGCTTTTCGTGCCGGAATTTCTCCCTTTCCGATCCTGGTTCGCGCAGTGGCACTAGCGGTCCTGGCTCTGGCGCTGATTAACCCGAAGATCTTCAAAACCACTAACGCTTTGGACATCGTGGTGGGAGTTGATTTGTCTCGCAGCGTTGGACAAGAGGGTAGGGAGAAAGCGCGGGAAGTTCTCGAAGCGGCCAGTCGCATAAAAGACCCGCAAATCCGTACCGGGCTTATGGCTTTTGGCCGCTTGCCGGAGTGGGAGTTTCTACCCCGAAGGAATTTCCCCGTGGCGGATTTTGCTTCGCGTCTGGAACGGGAAGAAACCGACATTCAGGCGGCACTACAAGCCGCCCTTTCACAGACAGGTGAGGATCGTCAGAGTAGGATTCTCTTGCTCTCTGACGGCAACGAAAATCGCGGGGAAGCCGCGCGCGTGATTCCCGTGTTGCGATCGCAAGGGGCGCAGGTTTGGACGCTTCCCGTAAGTCTCTCTCGCGGCCGAAATGAAGTCTATTTGAGCGATCTGACTCTGCCGCGGCGGGTTGACAGCGCGGAAAGCTTTGAAGTCAAGAGCAAGATCGAAAGTCTTCGAGATGCGCCCGCCCGAGTCAAACTTTTGCGTGATGGTGTTCTAGCAAGGGAACAAGAGATTCAATTGCGCGCTGGAACGAATCATGTCGATTTTCGCGACAGTTTAAAGGAACGCGGCAGCCATACTTACGAACTGGTGATTGAGTCTCGGGACGACACTCTGGCAGAAAACAATTTGCTGCAGGGAGTTGTTGAGGTCCAGGGGCCGCCTCGCGTGCTTTTACTCTCCGGCCAAAAGGAAAGCCAGCGCTTTATCTCGCGGGTTTTGCAGATTCAAGGCTACGCCGTGATTGAATCGGCACCGGAGACGAACCCGATGACGCTCACCGACCTTTCGTCCTTTGACCTCTTGATTCTCGATAACGTCCCGGCCTTTCAGCTCTCCCATGCCAAGATGGAAAATATTGAGAAATACGTCCGAGATTTGGGCGGCGGCCTGCTTGTCATCGGCGGCTCTCAGAGTTACGGCGCAGGCGGCTACTACCGAACGCCACTCGATCGCATCCTTCCCGTGGACATGCGGCCGCCGGCCCGACTCGACCTGCCGCATGTAGCGTTGCTATTCGTTCTCGACAAATCAGGCAGCATGGGCGCAGGGCCGGAAGGAAGTACCAAGCTGGACTTGGCGAAGGCAGCGGCCATCGCTGCGGCCGATGTGATGAACCCGACGGATCAGGTCGGGATCTTGAGCTTTGACGCTGCCTGGGATTGGAGCCTGCCTTTTCGGGCCGTAGGAAAAGGCGAATGGATCTCCGAAGGGCTTGCGTCACTGCAATCCGATGGCGGCACGGATCTCTTCAAAGCAATGCTTGAGGCCTATCGTGGAATGGCGACCAAGCAAGCCGCGATCAAACATGTGATTGTGCTTTCCGACGGGCTTACCGATAAGGCGGATTTTCAAGGTCTGGTTCAGCGCATGACACGCGACGGCATTACGGTATCGACGGTTTCGGTAGGCAACGACGCCGACGTTAAACTCATGGCCGATATCGCCAAAGAGGGCAAAGGCAGGGGCTACGTCGCCCTTGATCCACGGACGATTCCGCAGATCTTTACCGCCGAAACGTTGCTTATCTCGCGTGATCTTTTAGTGGAAAAGGTGATCACGCCAAGCGTCGTTGCGCCGGTCGGACCGCTCAAGGGCATCGCCCACAGCAACTTACCGCCGCTGCGCGGCTATGTGCTCACCTATCCCAAGCCGCGTGCCGATCTGCTGATGAAGGTGGACAAAGATCCGCTGCTGGTCTCCTGGCGCTACGGGCTGGGAAAAGTTACGGCTTTTACTTCCGATCTCAGCGGCCGCTGGGGAAAAGACTGGGTAACCTGGCAGGGCTTTCCGCAATGGAGCAGCCAGCTGGCACGGGATACTTTGAGAAAATTTCTAGAAACGAGAAACCGAACGGAGTTTCAACCTGAGGGGGAAGCGGTAAAAGTGGTGGCTGATTTTGTCTCCGGGGAAGGAAACTTTCTGAATCATTTGAAGCTGAAGGCCAATATCACGGCGCCGAATCGAGCAACAGAGGAGAGTGTTTTTCAACAAACAGCGCCAGGTCGATACGAGGCAAGGTTCATCCCTTCGCAGCGCGGCATTCATTTCCTTACCTTATATGAGGAGACAAAAACTGGGGAAGTACCGTTACCCGTTGCGACGGTTCCTTACGTTGCCCCGTATCCGAAGGAATATCGGGAGCTGAAACCAAACCTGGGACTGCTCAGCCGTTTGGCGGAAGAGACCGGCGGGGAAATGCTCGACCCTGGCAAAATCGAAGAGGGCGTCAAGAGGCTCTACACACCGACGCCAGGAAAAGGCCGGCGCGGGCAGGATACTTGGTGGCCCCTCGCAGGCATAGGACTGTTTTTATTTCTCGCTGATTTGGTGTTGCGGAGTTGGCCACGAAAACAAGTTCCTTAGTGAACCGTCCGCAGATCCCACCCCTTGTCAGTTTAGTTCGCAATGTCTTGACATGACATGCGTGATTTTCCTCCTGTTTATCGCGTAGGCACACCCTGACTATCCCGTAGGCAGAAAACGAAAACGAGTCAGGATACGGCGCACTTTTTCGGCGTTGAGAGCTAAAAAGTAATGATTTTCGCGCTGGTACAGTGCTTGCTTTACTACTGCCTGGTTGAAACTTCTCGCCTGTGTCAAACGTATACTAATCAGGTGAGGTGAAGAAATAGTAAAGAGAGCTGATAAAGTCATAGCTGATTCAAGAGTAAGCATCGGCCCGACAACGACTTATGAGCCACACGACGGAGATAATCATGAGACCAGGTGATCCGTTAAAAACTAATAGACCGATTCGATCGCAAAAAACCGGCACTCTTTTGCCAAGAGAGGGAACTTTCGTCCGCGCTGTCGAGAATCTTGGGCGAAAGCTCATATTGGTTAACTTCGGAACTGCCGGAGACGAATACCTATTCCCGGAGGAAATTCTGCAAGAGCCGGTAAAAGCCTAGCTCTGAGAAACCGCTATTTCTTCTCTAACCGATTCGACATCGGATCCCAGCCGATCCTCCGGGGCCAAAACTCTCTTCTTCTTCCTACGATGGTGGAATTTCCCTGACGGCTAATACTGCAGTCGTACACCGCTTGGCTTCCTTAGCACACCTTTGATACAAAAGGATTGACAACGCAGTTGGAAGAGGTGGCCTATGAGCGAGCGACAGGTCAAGGGCTATCACGCTCACGTTTATTACGATCCCGAAACCAAAGCTGCAGCGGCGCGTGTTCGCGATGGATTGGCTGAATTCCAGGTCCAACTCGGCAGCTGGCATGACGAGCCGGTCGGTCCCCATCTCAAGGCGATGTATCAAGCGGTCTTCGTCCCGGAAGAGTTTGGCAGAGTAGTGCCTTGGCTCATGCTCCACCGCGAAGGTTTGTCGGTTCTCGTCCATCCGTCGACCGGTGACGGCTATGGCGATCATCTTGAGCGCTCGCTATGGCTGGGCGAGAAATTGAAGTTGAACGAGGGGGTCCTGCGACGCGGGTGAACGGCTAAATATGAAAAAAATTTACAGTGCAAAAGATCCGTTAATGGTGGCCCACCTCAAGAACGTTTTGGAAACCTATGGTGTGAAGTGTGTCACCCGGAAACTTGACCTCGCAATTGCCGCCGGCGAGTTGCCGCTCATCGAATGCTGGCCCGAGCTTTGGATCGTCGATGACGACAAAAAAGCCGAGGCTGAAACTATCCTTAAAAGGACGCTCGCGCCGCTGGCGTCGGTCAAAAAGCCTTGGCGATGTGAGGGGTGCCGTGAAGAAATCGGTGGACAGTTTTCAGAATGTTGGAAGTGCGGCCGGACTCGTGACCACAAGCGTCGATTGCCCGTCCTGACTGTTGTCAAACGTTCCCGCAGGAAGCGCTAGGCTTTTCATCTACAAACCTGGGCAATTGCCGGTTTTATGAAGTATCGCCGATGCGACCCAGTGTCGTGCAGGTCGTGGGCGAAGTTTAAAAAATTGATTCTATTCTCCGAAATTAGCCTGCCAGTCCAAGCTCCGTGGAAGAGAAGCTAGCCCCGCGCGAATGCTAAAGCTATCGAATCCCTTGGCCTCGGTCCGAGTTCTGGGGGCAAGCCGGGTGAGACTTCTCGCGATCATCACCGGCGGCCATTTCGGTATCCACTGGTTTCAACAGCTCTTTCCGGTAGTGCTCCCTTCACTTAAAACGCAGTTGGAACTGAGCGATGTGCAAGTGGGCGCTTTGAGCTCTGTGCGTCAACTGATCAATGGCGGAATGGATCTGCCATGCGGAATCTTGGCTGACTCACTTTCCCGCTACCGGGCGCTACTTTTGGCGTCGGCCCTTCTTTCTATGGGCGTCGGTTACTCTCTCATGGGAGTTGTTCCGATTTTCGCTTGGGTCTTGGTCGGCTGTGGTCTGGTCGGTTTGGGTACGGCGCTGTGGCATCCTGCAGCCGCTGCTTCATTGTCTAACAATTTCCCCGAGCGGCGCGCGACGGCGTTGTCAATCCACGGGATGGGCGCCACCATTAGCGATACTCTGACTCCACTGCTTGCCGGGTTCGTTCTGGTCAGCGTCTCGCTAAACGCTTTCTTGACGGTGCAATTGGCGCCGGCCCTGTTAATCGCGCTTTTGATTCGGGGTGGTTTGGCGCGGCAATTTAGCCGAGTAGAAACTCCAGCGGCCTTCTCTGAACACCTGGGGGAAATGGTCTCGTTGGCAAAGAATTCGACCTTTGTGGGCATCACTGTGGCGACGAGCTTCATGCAGATGGGACGGACGGTGGTTATCACGTTCTTACCCGTTTACCTTCAGGGGGACTTGGGTTACTCGCCATTCGTGCTGGGTGTTTATATTGCTCTTCTTCATGCGATGGGGACGATTTCTCAGCCGATCTTGGGCTATCTGTCCGATCGCTTGGGCCGCAAAGCAGTGCTGTTTCCCTCGTTCATGGTTCTGGGAGTGTTATTCGCTTTGCTTACGGTCGTGACGCCAGGCATTCCCCTAGCCTTTGTGGTGGGCGCTATTGGTCTCTTTTTTTATACCCTGCTCAATGTTACTTTCGCCGCGGCGATGGACGTTGCCGGTTCCAGACTTCAGGCCACGTCCTACGGCCTTTCTTCCCTCCTGATGCAACTCGCCACGTCGCCGATGCCGATTGTGGCGGGGTGGCTCATCGGCGGTTACGGTATGGATTCCGCGTTTTTCTTGGCGGGCGCTTTGACGCTTTTAGGCGGCTTGCTGCTCTTGCCGTTAGAACTATATCGTGGGTCTCCGGACGATTGAATATCTGGAAGCGACAGACACGACCCTGTATTATCTATTTCTAGTTCTTGTTCCTTTCCCTGCTTGATTCTCGAGTTTGTCTTTCCTTTTATTCTTTCAGCGGCAGCAAAAGCTGAATCGGTCCTTTTGATTTTGTCGGCCGCTCGGACGACGGCAGTTTTCGAATCTCCGACTCAAGCCAGAGAATATAGTGGCGGTGGCGCTTCCTTTTTTCGATCGCGGCGATGCAGAGTTGACGTATCGCTTCGGCATAGTCCGGCCAGCACTCGCGGATGGCGCGGGGCATTCTAAGATAGGTGGGCGGATCGTCGCAGAACAGAAAATCGCGCGCCAGGGTCCAAATGTCGCACTGCTTTTCACCCGAAGGAATCCTGTGCGGCGCCAGTGAACGCGCCATTGACCGGTCGCCGTGTACCAAGCCCTGGACGAGATGCGTCAGCTCGTGCCCGATGGTTTGATAGGTCACCTTGCGAACTTTCAGCCGAATAACAAGGCGCGAAATAGTCCCGGCACGATAACTAATGCTAGCGCTGCCCAGGTGCTTGCGCGTCAGTCCCACGGTAATCGTCTTGCCGTGCAATTCCGGAAAATACGCGAGCGCACGTTCCAGCATGATCTGAGCGCGGCGCGTCAGCCGTTTCTTCATCAGCGGCGTAAAAACCAGGGGCATGAGTCCACGGGTGTCAGTTGGATTGAATTATCTCACCTTGAACAACGAGTCGAGCGTGACATAATGATTTCTCGTTTTATTGGCAACTTATGACAAAGGAAAACGTCAAGAACAAGAGCGCGGAGAAAGCGTCGTTTCGCTCTGGTTATATTGCCATCGTGGGCCGCCCCAACGTCGGCAAATCGACATTGCTCAATCAGTTGCTGGGTGAAAAGGTCGCCATTGTCACGCCCAAGCCACAGACAACGCGCAACCGGATTACGGGAATTCGAACCAGCGCGCAATCGCAGATCGTCTTTATCGATACCCCTGGGATTCATCAAGCTCGCTCCTTGATGAACCGGCGCATGGTGGAGATCGCCTTGCAGACCCTTCATGAAGTGGATGGCGTGCTCTGGCTGCTCGACGCACGGGGACGGATCGGACCCGAAGAAGAAAGGATTGCTAGAAACTTGGGCGGGCTCAAGACTCCAAGTTTGATCCTGCTCAACAAGATTGATCTCGTCGCCAAAGGCAAATTGCTGCCGCTGATGCAGCGTTGCTCGGAGCTTTTGCCGGCTATGGAAATTGTTCCGATCAGCGCGCTCAAGGGCGAGGGCGTGCCCGCGATCGTGAAAATCGTGGAGCGATGGCTGCCTGAGGGACCGCAGTACTTTCCCGAGGGAGATTTTACCGATCAAACCGAGCGTTTTGTGGCTGCGGAAATTATCCGGGAGAAAATTTTTCTTCTCACCCACGAAGAAATTCCCTACGGGGTGGCGGTAACAATCGATAAGTTCACCGAGAAAGAAGAAAAAAATCTCATTGTAATCGAGGCGATCATCGTCACCGACCGTGAAGCGCACAAGCCGATCTTGATCGGTAAGCGAGGGTCAATGCTGAAAGAGGTCGGCCAGCGCGCCCGCGAAGAACTTGAAGCCTTGTTAGGCTGTAGGATCTTTTTGGAACTGTTCGTCAAAGTCGATCGGGGTTGGACGCACGACCCAAGCGCGCTGACAGAGATGGGGTTGTGAGATGGCACGGTCATCGGCACTGAAGACACCGACCACACGCAAGGTGCCTGTGTTGGCTATTGTCGGCCGACCCAATGTGGGCAAGTCGACGCTGTTCAACAAGCTGATTGGCCAACGCAAGGCGATCGTTGATGATTCTCCCGGTGTCACGCGGGATCGCAACTACGCCGAGGCACAGTGGGCCGGGAGGAAGTTTCAGCTTATCGATACCGGTGGGTTGGATACCAGCGCTGATGGAAGTCTCGAAGAGAGCGTTCAAAAACAGAGCCGCCTCGCATTGGCCGAGGCCGATGTTATTCTCTTTCTTCTCGATGGCAAGGAGGGGCTGAATCCATTGGATCGAGAAGCGGTTGATCTACTTCGCAAAGAGGACAAACCCGTGTTCTTCGCCGTCAACAAAATCGATTCGCGCCGGAGGGGCGATAATTTGTACGAGTTTTATGCTTTGGGGATCGATCCATTGTTCTCCGTTTCGGCGGAGCATGGTTTGGGTATCCCCGACCTGATGGATGAGATCGTCCAGCAGTTGCCCGGTGTCGAAGGAAACCACCAGCAATCCGAGCAAGAGAAAACACCGCTCTGCATCTCTGTCGTCGGGCGGCCCAACGTCGGCAAATCGACTTTGATCAATCGCTTGCTGGGTTTCGAGCGCTCCGTCGTCGATTCAATCCCCGGGACCACCCGAGATGCGCTGGACACTCCCTTCGAACTGGAGGGTGAACCTTGCCTGCTGGTGGATACGGCGGGGATTCGTCGCAAGGCGAGGATCCATGATCGATTGGAACACTTTAGTGTGAACCGCTCGCTCCGCTGTGTGGATCGCGGTGATCTCGTCATTCACGTCTTAGATGGTGTGGAGGGGGTTACGGACCAAGACGCGCAGATCCTCAGCTATGCTGTCCAAAGGGGGAAAGCTCTTCTTCTCGCGGTGAATAAATGGGACGTGGTTTCCCGGAGTCGCGCAGACGTAAAGACTTATC
>Ga0081538_10003218_pt1 | contig 15517 bp, 12 predicted proteins | sample TabmetS5T2R1_FD_71022 | JGI IMG/M metagenome (GOLD analysis project Ga0081538, IMG submission 71022) | Tabebuia heterophylla rhizosphere microbial communities from the University of Puerto Rico - S5T2R1 | ecosystem: Host-associated > Plants > Roots > Rhizosphere ... | reverse complement strand
GATCGGCCCGTAGTCGGTTCGAGCAGGCGCGTGCGCAGGTAGAGACAGCGCTGGCCTCCGCGGCGGAAGCACGCGCACAGATCCTGGCGGCTGAGGCCGATGCGACCCGTGCTGAAGCCGATGTCAAGCGCGTGCAGGAACTCGCCAGGCGGGATCAAATCTCTCGGCAGGAGCTCGATCAGGCCATCGCCACGGCCCGCGTCACCAGGGCCCAGTCCGAAGCGGCGCGCAAGAAGGCGGCGGCCGGCGAAGCCCAGGTGGCCGAAGCGCGGGCCGCCCAGCAGACCGCCGCTGAAAGCCTGCGGCAGGCGGAGTCGCAGGTCGCCGAGGCCCAGGCACGGATCGGCGAAGCCTTAGGGCGTCTGGCCTCAGCGCAGGCGGCCCCGCATCAGGTGGCGGTGAGCCGAGCACAGGCCGACCTCGCCAGCGCCGAGGTCGAGCAGGCACGAGCCGCGGTCGAGCAGGCGGTCATCGATCTCTCCTCCACGCAGATCTCCGCGCCAACATCCGGGCGCGTGACGCGTCGGAGCGTTGAAGCCGGCGCCTACGTACACGTCGGGCAGGCGTTGATGGCGATCGTGCCACGTGACGTCTGGGTGGTGGCCAACTTCATGGAGACGCAGCTGGCCGATATGCGGCCGGGCCAGCCAGTTGAGATCACCGTCGATGCCTACCCTGCGACGCGCTTCAAAGGGCGTGTCGACAGCATCCAGACGGGTACCGGCGCCCGTTTCAGCCTGCTGCCGCCGGAGAACGCCACCGGCAACTTCGTCAAGGTGGTGCAGCGCGTGCCCGTCAAGATCGTTTTCGACCAATCGCTCTCCCACGACCATCTGCTCAGCCCAGGGATGTCGGTGGTCCCCGTGGTCAAGGTGAAGTGAGCCCAGAGCGGTGAGGTGGCGATGAATCCCGGATCACGACGCCACTCACAAACAGCCGAAAGCCCGCCGGGCCGCCAGGAAGCACCCGTCCGTGCGACCGCTGAGTCGGAGCCGCCGGCGAAGAAGTGGCTGGTGACGGTGGCCGTCATGTCCGGAACCTTTCTGGCGGTGATGGACGTGAGCGTCGTGAATGTATCGCTGCCCCATATGATGGGCAACTTCGGGCAAAGCCAGTCATCCATCACCTGGGTGGCGACCAGCTACGGCATTGCGGAAATCCTTTCCATCACTATGGCCAGCTGGTGGAGCGCGGTATTAGGTAGGAAGCGTCTCTACCTCATCTCGTTGGCGCTGTTCACGTTGAGCTCGATGCTGGCCGGCACGGCGCAGACGTTCCCACAGATGCTACTCTATCGGACCTTGCAGGGGCTGGCCGGCGGCACTCTGACTCCTCTCTCCCAGGCTATTCTGCGCGAAACGTTCCCCCCGCGGCAGCAGGCTATGGCGATGTCGATCTTCGGCATGGGGGTGGTGTTCGCCCCTGCCATCGGACCCATCCTGGGGGGATGGTTGACCGATAACTACGGCTGGCCGTGGATCTTCTACATCAATGTTCCGGTCAGTATGGTGGCGATATTCATGGTGAGCACTTTTGTGAGAGACCCTGCGTATCTGCGACGAGGCATTGCTCGCGTCGACTGGGTTGGGATCGCGCTGCTCACCGCCGGTCTGACCGGCATGCAGATCGTCCTGGAACGGGGCAATGAGCACAACTGGTTCGCCTCGCGCGGGATCACGGTCGGCACCGTTTTGACCGTGGTGACGTTGATGTCACTGGTCGTCTGGGAGTTACGCGTCCGAGAGCCCATCGTCAATCTCCGCGTCCTGCGCAATACCGCGCTCAGCGTCGGAGCAGGGGTGGGCTTCCTGTTTGGCATCGCGTTCTTCGGGACGACGTTTAGTCTGCCGCAACTGACCCAGCATCTGCTGCACTATCCCGCCTATCAAGCCGGCTTGGTGCTTATGCCCCGCATGATCACCCTGTTTTTCGTCATGCCGATTGTCGGCTGGCTGTTCAATTATGTCGACCCGCGTCTGCTGATAGGGATAGGGATCGTCATCACCTATTGGTCTTTTCAGCAACTGTCGCACCTCTCGCTCCATGTGGGGTTCTGGAATCTGGTGCCGATCATGCTGCTCATGGGTGTGGCAGTGCCGTGCATGTTCGTGCCCTTAAGCACCGTCTCCCTCAGCACCATCCGCCGCGAGGACATGACGGCCGCGACCAGCCTCTATACGCTGTTCCGACGGGTCGGGGGCAACATCGGCTATGCCCTCGTCGCGACGCTCGTCGATCGGTTCTCCGCCGCCCATCGTGGGCACTTGATCGAACACATCAATCCCCTGAATCCCGCCTACCTCAGCTATCACTCCCATCTCACCGACCGCCTGGTGCAAGGCGGGGGAGACCCCGTCGCGGCGCCGCAGAAGGCTCTGGCGCTGGTCAATACCGAAGTGAATCGGCAGGCGGCGATTCTGGCGTATAACGATCTGGCGTGGAGCTTTGGGGCAATGTTTCTGGTCACCCTGCCGCTCCTCTTCCTACTCTCTCGGAGACGACCTGCACCCTCGGCCCCACAAGCGGCTGGCTCTTGAGGTCAGCCCAATCACCGATGAATTTGACTTCGCCAGCGAAGTGATCGAGTATATCAAGCTGCCGGAACCAAATGCTCCTAAACAATGCCATTCCGATGTTTCCGGCCAACCTTCTACCCATTGTCACTAGTGGTGACGAAACCCGCTTTGGTGGCGTGCTTGGAAGCCTCCTGGCGATCTGCTGAGCTCATCATGCCCGTCAAATTTATGATCAACCCGATCGCTAGGGCGCGAGGTGGCCAACGTCTCTGGAGTATGCTCCAAGAGGCGTGCACACGTTTGGGATACGTGGAAGGGAAGGATTATAGTGTTGAGTGGACGCGCTCCGGGCACGCTGTGGAGCAAGTGCGCAGGGCCGCTGCCGAGTGGGATCGCGTGGTCGCGGTTGGCGGTGATGGGACGGTGCGCGCCGTGGCCGAGGGCCTTTTCAAAGCCGGTACTGGTGCGGCGCTCGGGGTAATCCCTCAGGGTACCGGTAACGACTTCGCCCGAGTCATGGGTGTCTACCAGCTGTGGTCCCGACGTCGGATACTCGGCGTCGCTGAGATCGTCAGGCGTCTGGTCACAGGGCCTACGACGGCTGTCGATGTTCTCAGCCTCAATGACCAGCTCTTCTTCATGTGCTATTGCGGTGTGGGATGGGATGCTCTCGTCTGCCGGGCATACACACAACTGCGCCGCCACCCAACAATGCAAGCGACGCTCCGGCGACGGCTCATCAACGAGTGCGTCTATGCCATGCTGGCCTTGCGATATTGTATGACGCGCTTGCCCAGCCTCTCCTTGCAGCTCGACACACCGGGGACAGGTTGGACAGCCGGCGACATCCCCCCGGGTGCTTGCGCCGTGATCGTGAGCAATGTGGCGTCATACGCCGGCGGCGCACCCTTGACGACAGGCTCATCCTGTGGCGATGGCCTGTTCGAAGTCACACCGATCGTGCACCCGTGGCACTTCGCCCTCTTAGTCATGTCGGGGTATTGGCGGCCTTTGCGGCGCCTCTGCCCGCTGGAGAGCCAACGGGTGAGAGGGCTCCGTTTATCGCTCCCCAGCGGCTATGCGCTGCAGGTGGATGGGGATGATGCCTCAGGGGCTCTGGCCAATGACACCAGTGTCTCGATCAGAGTGGTCGGGCAGATCCCGGTCGTCTATTTACGCTGACCCCGACGCCTGGCGATACACTTGGATGCGGTGGCGGCAACTTTCGACGACGTATAGCCTGCCCTGCTCGTCCACTTTGACCGAGATCGGCCCCCAGAAGAGTTTCTCAATGCTGGCCGACTCCTCGCGCAGGTCATCGGTCGCTGACAGGCTGAGCTCTGGCTCCAGGTCGGCCTTCCGGCGTTCCTCCAACTCATCCGGGTTGGCGATGAAGTAGCTCTCGCCCCACTTCGAGAGCCCAGACTCACCGCGAAACTTGGCCAGAAAGCCACCGTCAGGACTGAGCACCTGCACGCGCTCGTTCCCCCAATCGGCGACGTAGATGTTTCCCTCGCCATCCACAGCCACGCCGGAGGGCCGGGAAAATTCCCCCTCCCCGCGGCCGGGGGTCCCATAACTGGCGAGGAATCCCCCCTGGGCGTCGAACTTCTGGATCCGATCGTTGCGCCAGTCAGCCACGTAGACCGCGCCAGCTCGGTCGATAGCGATCCCCCAGGGGAGGTTGAATTCCCCAGGGCCACGCCCTCCCCGGCCCCACTGCCCCAGAAAGCGGCCGTCTTTGGTGTACCGCTGAATACGGTTGTTGAGACCGTCAACCACGAGCAGGTGCTGGTCCTGGTCGAAGGCGAGACCGGCGGGACGGTCGAACATCCCCGCACCACTTCCCCTGACGCCCCACCTGCCAAGGTAACGGCCCTGCGCGTCGAAGATGGAAATGCGGTGCAGGGCTTCGTCGGAGATGTAGACATTGCCGTCGGCGTCGATGGCGATCGCCGCCGGCCACATCAGCTGGCCGTCCTCAGTACCGCCGCTGCTGAATTCGCCCAGGTAGTCTTCATCTATGGTGCACATCGTCACCCGCTTGTAGAGCATGCGCAGCTCGACATCCGACCCGGCGCGATTCAGGACATAGAGCACGCCGTCACGGCCCAGTGCGACGTCCACCGGGTTATTGAAGCCGCGGCCATTTTGGGCATAGAAGCCGATGGTATGGCTATAGCGATAGAGATCTTGGGTAAGAGTGGCCATGGTTCCGTCCCCCCGGCACGTCAAGCCAACTGATATTCCCGCGTGGCGACGATCAGTTGCAACAGTTCGCGAATCCGCTCCGCTGCGCTGGCCGAGTCACCGCTCGTCTCGAAATCGACGTCGCCCGCCGCCGCCAGGTGATCGACCAGTTGCTGCCGTGTCCGGGCCTCAACCGTCAGCGGCCCCATCACATCGAGACAAACGTCCACGACGGTTTCGGCGTCTAGTCTTGCCCCCTGGGCTCGGACGCGCTCGATGATCGCCCGCACCCCTGGTTTGTTGACGTCGGCCAATTGCCGCGAGGCGAAGTTGACGCGACTCATCAGCGTGGCGCTGTTGATCCATTCCGACCCGGTGTGCCAGCCCTCGACGCTCGGCGGGTCCAACAGTTGTTGGCCCATATAGCCGGCCTCCAGCGCCAGCGTGATGTCATCGACGTCGGGGAAGCGATGCCCGCCGGCCAGACGCGCGGTGCCCACGACCAGTTCCGCCGGGCTTTTGACTTTGGCGAACCGGGCGTTCTTGAAAAAGTCGGCGTTGAACAGCACCCGCATGACGGCGCGGACATCGTATTCATGGGTGATGAAGGCGTCCATCAGGGTTTGAATGGCCTCGGGGTCACGGGGAGGAACGGTCTGCCAGGCTGGCACCTGCGGTTCATCGGCGACGAAAAAGTTATAGAGGTGGCGCGCGATGAACCTGGCGGTCGCTGGCTGTCGGCAGATGATATCGATGATCTCCACGCCGTTGAAGGGGCCGGTGTGGCCCAAGAAGGTTTTTTCCGCGGCGTCGTGATCATCAGCCCGATATTCGAACTGCCAGTCCAATCGCCCATAGGGCCAGACGGAATCACGTGCCACCCGAGCGGTGTGCAGCGAGGCATCGCGGATCGTCCACCCTGTGAAGGCCCGTGAACACTGCCTGACGTCGTGCTCGGTGTAGTTGCCGACCCCCATTGAGAAGAGCTCCAGCAATTCCCGACCATAGTTCTCGTTGACGGCCCCCTTATGGCTATCCTTGTTATCCAACCAAAAGATCATCGCCGGGTCTTTCGACACTTCGACCAGCAGCGTATGGAAGCTGCCCAGCCCATAGCGGCGGAACATGGCAATCTGGCCGAGAATCTGTTTGGGGTGATTCAGTTTCGTGTAGCCCGTGGCGAACACGCCGTGCCAGAAGAGGGCCATTTTCTCCTCGAGCGGGCGCCTGGTGTTGATCATGCGGTAGAGCCAATAGGTCTGGCAGCTATCGATCAGCATCAGGCTGTTCTCGTCGACGTGATAACGCCTGATCAGGTCTTCATCGTCAAGGGCCGGAGGGGCTTGCTCAGGATGGAGCAACTCTTCCACCGTGGCCTCGTACCCCTGGGCGACATAGCGTTCCAGTTCATCGCGCCGTGCTCCAAAGCCCGCGCGACGCAGGAGATGGGCCATCAGAGCGATATCGTGTTGCGACATGCATCGACCTCCTTCCTCCGGTCAGGGGTTGCCGGGGCGTCACTATCCTCAGGGGCTCATGTCGATACGGAGGTGCAACACCTATGCCGGTGTCCCTCGGCATGAGCCCACCGCACGAGCGCCCCATCGCGGCACGCCGTGCACCAAGGCGGATACCCTCGATAAGGGCGTCCGGCGGGTCGGCGCCCACGATTCCTGCTCTTGAGGCAACAGAACAATCAACAAGTTGCGCCCTCAGGCGCAGCACGGATCGAAGGCTATCCCTGCCGCGCCAGGTCGAGCTGCTGCGGCAGACTGCTTGGGGACCTTAGACCAGACCTCTTGTCTCGGACTCCAGCACGATCTTCCGCCCTGCTCGCGACCGAGTGGCGCCAACGGGAAGCGCCTCGAGCCCCCGGAGGACGATGTTATCCCTGAAGGGGGGATCGGCCGTGAGTAAGCGCATCTCCGAGAACCGCTCTTGCAACGTCTCGAAAACGATTCTCGCTTCGAGACGGGCCAACGGCGCGCCCAAGCAGTGGTGAATGCCACGGCCAAAGCCGAGGATACTGGGCCCATGCCGATTGATATCGAGGCGGTCTGGATGGTCGAACACCTCTGGATCGCGATTGGCCGAACCGAGCAGCAGCACGATGCCCTGCCCTTTGCGAATGGAGCGGCCGCCGAGTTCCATATCTTGCGTGGCCGTACGGCCCACCACCTGGACTGGCGAGTCATAGCGCAGCAGCTCATCGACGGCGCCCGCGATGAGGCCGGGGTCCGTGCGCAGCATGTGCCACTGCTCGGGGCACCGCAACAGCGCCAACAGGCCATTGCCGATCAGGTTGGTGGTGGTTTCGTTACCGGCGACGAGGAGGAGCCGGAGCATGACCAACAGCTCGTCATGGCTCAGTTGATCGCCCGCCGCCCCGGCGGCAACCAGGGCGCTGATCAGGTCGTCCTGTTGCCCCGGCTGCCGCTGTTCGATGAGGCTCAGAAAATAGGCGTCTAGCTCGTCGGCCGCCTGAGCCGCCAGCTGTCGTTCGCGCGCCGTGATCGTGGGTTCGATGACCCGGGCTCGCAGGTACGACCACCGCTGAAACTGGGCGAGATCCCGTGTCGGCACCCCGAGCAATTCGGCCATGACGATCATCGGCAGCGGTCGGGCCAGCGCCTCCATGACCTCGAACGCCGTCGGGTCGGCGACCTGGTCCAGCAAGCTCGCGGCGATCTGGCGTATGCGCGGGGTTAATGCCTCGATGGCGCGCGGGGTGAAGGCCTGCTGCACGAGGGCGCGCAAGCGCGTGTGGTCGGGCGGATCGAGGAACAGCATACTCGGGCCGCCGGGGGGCGAAGCCGCGGCTTGGGCTTGACGGGGGTCTTGACGGTAACGCCCGTCGTTAGAGAAGCGGCTGTGGTCACGTAAAATCGCCTCGATGTCGCGATAGCGCGAGAACACCCACGAACGGCTCAAGAAGTTCCAGTGCACGGGATCCCGGGCGCGCAGTTTCGCATAGGTGGGATAGGGATCGCGGTAGACCCGCGGTGCCAGCGGGTAGTACGTCACACCGCTCTGCCACCACTCCCACGCCAGCGTGGCACGGATCACGATGGGCCGGATATAGGACCGCCAGGATACGGCCATAGCAGCCTCCTACGACAGACCCTCTCGAACGACTGATCAGATTCCAGCGACCGGTACGGCCAGCGGTGCTGGCTCGCACAGCGGTGGCGTGTCCCATGCCTTCAGCTCTGGGAGCACGTGGGTCGCGAAACACCGCATGTTGCGCTCGGCCTCATCATAGGGCAACCCGGCATAGCTGAAATGGCAGATCAGGCCATTCATGCCGATCATGTGGCGGATGGTCGCCAGCTTGTCGATCACTTGATCGGGCGTGCCCCAGGGCATAAGCCGGGCGAAGTCCCGGGCGGCCCCGTCCTGCCCATGGCGCCCGATGTATTGGCCTACCTTGCGATAGAACTCATACCCCTTGGACGTGCCGAAGTGGTCGGCGGTCATCTCATAGTGCCGCATGGCCGTCTGATAATAGCCTCCGATGTACTTGTAGGCCATCTCCTCAGCGCGGTCGGCGTGCTCGTCGACGAAGCAGAAGGCGGCGCACAGCGGCGGCGGGGCCTCCGTTCTGTTCACCTCCCGGTACACCTGGTGGTAAGTGGCGAAATCCTTCTCGACGACATCCCAGGGCTTTTGCGGGATGATCAGCAGCCCGACGCCAAGCCGAGCCATGATCGGCATCGATTCCGGTGACACAGCCGCCGCATACGTGCGTCCGCGGAACGAGCGCAAGGGACGTGGCCGGATGTCCCGCCGCGGCTGTTTGACCGTCTCTCCCCCCTCGATATAGCCGCGCTCAAGCGCCGTCAACACCAGTTCGGCACGTTCGAGGAAGCGCTGACGCCCCTCGTTCTGATCGATGCGCAATCCCTCGTACTCGACGCGGGCGAGGCCACGGCCGAGACCCAGGATCATCCGGCCGCCGGAGAGATGATCGAGCAGGGCGATCTGCTCGGTAACGCGCACCGGGTCGTGCCACGGCAGCACCACCACCATGGACCCGAGCTTGGCGCGGGCGGTCTTCGCCGCCATGTAGGAGAGGAACTGGAGGACATCGGGACACATGGTGTAGTCAGTGAAATGGTGCTCCACCGACCAGATAGAGTCGAACCCCATGGGCTCGGCCATCTCGGCCAGTCGCAGTTCCTGGCGGTAGACCTCAGCGTCGGAGAAACGGTTGCCGGGGTTCTGAAAGAGCGGTCCAAAGCCGACGTGCATGCGGTCCTCCTTGCGCGGCTGGTGCCCGGTGTTATCAACATGATCGAACGAGTTCTACGCACAGGAGTGCGGACGATTTGGCATGAGTCTAGAGCACTGCCGCGGAAGGGTCAAGAACAGCCTTATCTTCTGCCCGCAGGGGGCAGTTCAAATCCGCTGCCGCCTTGTGACGAGGGGTATGCTATGCTAGGGATGACGTAGATGCGCAAGACGCAGTCCGACATGCAGACGTCAAGAGGTTGACGAAAGGAGGGAGAAGATGCCAACTGTCGGTATCGATCACATCGCCATGCCGACCGCCAATGCCGAGCGGCTACTGGCATTTTACAAGCGCCTCGGATTCCCCATCAACAACGAAGAGGCATGGCGCAACGGCCAGGTGCCGACGTTTTCGATCCAAGTGGGCGAATCCAAAATCAATGTGCACCCCGAGGGCTATACGGCGAGCCTCCGGGGCCCGACGGCTGTGCCGGGATGCACCGATATCTGCTTTGTGTTCGAGGGCACGGTGGAGGAGTGCCAGAAGATGCTGCAGGAGGCAGGGGTGACCATCATTCGGGGGCCGGTGCCGCGCCCGGGGGGACGAGGCCGTGGCACCGCACCGTCCTTGAGCTTCTACGCCCGCGACCCCGACGACAACCTATTGGAGTGGATGATTTATCAGGATACCTCAGCGGTGCAGCCATAAGCCTCTTCGTCGACGGCTGCGGGATGTCTGTGGCCCCCCAAGGGCTTCCCGAGCGGGGGATAGCGGGCCATGTCATGCTACCCGGACGCGCAAGACGGCGTCGGCTGTCCGTCTGCCAGCGCCGCGACGGCGCGTCCCCTCAGCCACTCAGGTGCAGCAGGACCATGCCGAGGAGAATCACCAGGCTGCCCGGCAGAATGGCCCGGACCCGCGCCCGCTCTTGGAACACCACATAGCCAATACCCAAAGCGAACAGGACTTCGGCCTGCTTCACAGCCTCGACGTATGACGTCAACGTCATCTGGTAGGCCAGACTGTGACACACGCTCGCCAGGCAGGCGAACAGCCCCATGCCGACAAACGCTGGCCAATGGCGCGGGATCTGCGCAAAATGCCGGGCCGAGTGCAGCAACGCCAGTGGAAGGATGACTAGTGAGGCGGCCAAATAGGCCATGAGATTGGCGAAATAGGCATCGGAGCGGACGATGACTTGCTTAATGACCACCACCGTCGGGGCATACAACACCGCCGCCAGCAGCGTATACCGCAGGCCACGATCGATCAGCAGTTCCCGCAGGGGGGCCCACAGGGAGAGGCGACTCTTCTGGATGTTCAAGATGTAGACCCCCATCAAGCTGACTAGGATGCCCACCAAACCCAGGAGTGAGGGTACTTCCGCCAGGCTCAGGAAGGCGAAGACGACCAGAAACAGCAAGCTCACCTTCCACAGAGCGGTGACGATCGAGATGTCAGACAGGCGCAGCGCCTTGGCCAGACTGAGTGTGGCGGCGGTTTGGGCGACGCCGAAGAGCACGACATAGAGCCAAAACCCTGGGAGCAGCGGTGGAATGCCATGCCACAGGACGAACCCCGCGACAAACGGTAAGAGAAACGTAAAGCGGCCCCACACATTGATCGTATCGTCCAGAGTGTGCCCAAGGTGCTTCATCGACATATTGCGCAACACTTGGAACAACGCCGACAGGAGTGCCAACCCAAACCACATAGTCCCCTCGCTGCTCTTCGGGGCTCCGCTGTCGCGGCCCCAGCCAGGATGCGGTGAACACCGGGGGCCGATTATAGCGCGCGTGACCCTCCTGTGACAAACTAAGCTATCGGGTCAGGCGTGCGTGAGCGTTCGGTGCGGTCGCGTCACGGCTCAGCCTTCAACCCCCTCTCCTCCTGGGAGACGGAATTCTCCCGAGGAAAATCTGTTGACTCCCTCGGGGAGCTGGGCTACCGTGGGTCGTGGGGATCTATGCGGCGCCCTGGTGCGTTTGGCACACAGGCGGCGGTCATAAAAGAGAGGCCTCGATGAGTCCAAACATGGAGCCCACAGCGCACGACTGGTATCGGGATGATCTGTCGTACATCCTTCACCCCGCGACCCCGCTCAAGGCCCATGGCGACGAGGGGCCGAAAATCCTGGTCACGGGGCACGGCATCTACGTCAAAGATCTGGAGGGGCGACAGTTCATCGATGGCCTGGCGGGTCTCTGGAATGTCAACATCGGCCACGGCCGCACCGAGATCGGCGATGTCGTGCGCGAGCAGATCGGCAGTCTGGCCTTTGCGCCGAGCTTTTTCGGCTTTTCGAATCTGCCCTCGATCGCACTGGCGAAGAAGCTCATCGACATGACTCCACCACATCTGACCCGCGTCTTCTATACCTCTGGCGGCTCGGAGACCAATGAGAGCGCCTTCAAGATCGCCCGCTACTATTTTAAGCTCAACGGGCGGCCCGAGCGCTTCAAAATCATCTCGCGCAACCAAGCCTATCATGGGGTATCGATGGGTGCCCTAAGCGCCACCGGCATTCAAGGCCACCGAGACATGGCCGGCCCCTTGGTGCCCGGCTTCAGTTTCATTCCGGCACCACATTGTTACCGCTGCGAGCTCGGGCTGAGCTATCCCACCTGTGAGCTGGCGTGCGCCAAGGCGCTGGAAGAACATCTACTGGAAGAGGGGCCTGACACCGTTGCCGCCTTCATCGGCGAGCCGATCATGGGTGCGGGGGGTGCCATCGTGCCGCCGCCGGAATACTGGCCGACGATCGAGGCGATCTGCCGCAAGTATGGAGTGCTCCTCATCCTCGACGAAGTGATCACCGGCTTCGGCCGCACCGGAAAACGTTTCGCGCTCGAACACTGGGACCTTCGACCGGACATGCTGTCGTTGGCCAAAGGGATCAGCAGTGGCTATGTGCCGCTCGGCGCCAGCATCATTACGGAGGAGATTTTCCGCGATCTGGTCGACAAGGCTCCGCCAGGCGCGCCGTTCCCGCACGGGTTCACCTACAATGGCCATCCTGTGGCCTGTGTGGCGGCGCTAAAGAATCTCGATATCCTGGAGGAGGAAGGTTTGATCGATCAGGCGGCGGAGGTGGGCGCGTATTTCCAGGAGCGCCTGCGTAGCTTCCTGGACCATCCGCTGGTGGGGGATGTACGGGGGATGGGACTGATCGCCGGCATCGAGCTCGTGCGCGATAAAGCATCCAGAGAGCGCTTCGAGCCGATCGGTAAGGCGGGGGCGTTGCTCACGCGATTAACCTTCGAACGCGGCCTCATCTGCCGCGCCATTCTGGATACGGTGGCGTTTGCGCCGCCGCTCTGCATCACGACAAGCCAGGTGGATGACCTGGTGCGGATCTTTGGCGAGGCTCTCGACCGCGGGCAGGAAGAGCTCCTGGATTATCTCTAACGATCCAGCAGACTTATGGCGAGTCTCCCTCCCCCCTGGTGGAGGAAGATGCGGGGAGAGGGCAGGATGCGTGATCCTCCACCCCTCATCCGGGCTTTCCCCCAAGGGGGATGGAGCGCTGAGGATCCCTGACCGGACCACCGACCTCTAGCGGTCATTCGTCGACCAGAGGAGGAATCGAACCATGGCGGCTGGACAAGATTTCGTCAGGCAACTGCGTCGCGATACCGAACCGTTGATGCGCGGCGTGACCGAGCACGTGTTTGTGCGGGATGCTAGCAACGGTCTCTTACCACGCGAGTCGTTGATTCGCTTTGCCGAGCAGGAGCACCATTATGTCCGCGGGATCTATGACTACTTTGCCATGTGCGTCCTGCAGGCGCCTGATCTGGACCTGAAGGAATGGTTTATCGAGGTGGCCAGCCGCGAGGTCGGCTACCTCGGACTCTATCGCAACTTCATTCAGGCACTCGGGATCAACCCTGACCGCTTGCGCGCCTCGCCACCATTACCAGGCGCCCTCGCCGCGACGAATTATCAGTTCCGCCTCGCGGGCTGTGCGACGCCCGGCGAGAATATGGCCGCCGTCTTGATGATCGAAGAAAGCTGGGCAGAGGTTTGCCGGCGCATTCATCAAGGGTTGCAGACACACTATGGTTTGTCAGCCGAGGCCGTCGCAGGGTTCAATATCCCGCCGCTCGATGTCCGGAAAGAAGAATCCTTCATCGCCCGCTTCGCCACCACCGACGAGCTGTGTCGCCTGATGTCTATCGCCGCCGAATTCGCGTTGATCTATGAGGCCATGTTCTTCGACAGCGTGTATGTCGGCAAATAATCAACTGCCTGGCTGCGAGGCGGTGAGACTCCGCCCTACAGCCTGCGCGTCCGGCGGCAAGCCGAACAGATTGAGAACCGTCGGGCCCACATCATACAGTCGCAGTCCGGCCTTATACCCCGGCTCGACGCGGCCCCGCTGACAGCCAACCTCATTTAAGATGAAAATGCCGTGCCAGTCATGATTCGCCTCATCGGGCCCCGTGTCGTTCTCGAAGGTATACATACGGCCGAGGCCGACGCTGCCCACTGAACGCCAGTGGAGGTCACCGAAATAAACGATCAGGTCGGGAGGCACACCGTTGATGGTGCGATACAGGTCCTGCGGCCGATAGGCCCGAGAGCCCAGGTTGCGCCCCTGCGGGTCGGTGATGCCGGCGATGCGCTCGATGAGGTCCTGCCGGACGCGCTCGTAATCCTCCACCGGGATGATTCCCTGTGGCTCGCGGCCGCGGACGTTGAGGAACAGCCGACCGTAGTAGCCGCCATCGCCCCAGGCCTTGGTCTTCGACCAGTCGATCGCCACCTTCTCAATGGGCGTGGGCTGCTCCGGATACCTCACCAGTGAGAGAAAACCTTCCTGAATGAGCCATTCATTAAAGCAGATGCCGCCATCCATCTTCTTGGCGCCATGATCGGAGACGACCATCACCACAGTGTCGTGGGGAGCGAGGTCGATGAGCTCGGCCACCTCGCGGTCGACAGAGCGATAGTAATCGCGGATGGCATGCTCAAAGGGGTTGCCGGCCGCATACTTTGGATGGGTAGGATCCATATAGCTCCAGAAGCCGTGATGAATCCGATCTACACCGAGCTCCACCAGCATGAAAAAATCCCAGGGTTTGGTGCGGATAAAATGCTTCGCGACGCGAAAATGTTTCTCTGTCTTTTCATAGACACGCTTGAGGAGCGCCTCTTTATCGGGGGTGCGAAAGTCCTCGACGTCGAGGACATAGCCACCGGCTACCCGTTCGACCTCCTGCTTCAGTTCTGGGGGATAGGTGTACTCGCTCTTTGTCGAGGGTGTCAGGAAGTCGGTGACCAGTAAGCCGTTAATGGGTTTGGGCGGATACGTCTGGGGCACCCCCAGCAGGATGACCTGCTTGCCGTCCCGTCCCAACACATCCCAGGCCCGGTCATAGCGCATTGCCGCGCCATTGGCGATGGTGTAGCCGTCGTAGGAGTAATCCTTGCGATTGCGGAAGCCGTAGATGCCGAGCTCTCCCGGGTCTCGACTGCTCATCATTGAGGCCCAGGCCGGTACGGTAATCGGCGGATGCGTGCTCTCCAACCGCCCGTACGCACCATGTTCCATCAAGCCCCGCAGGGTAGGCAGTTCCTCCCGCCACTGCTCGAACACGAGCTGAGGAGCGGCACAATCGAGTCCAATCACCAAACATTTCATGAGGGGTTCGCCTCCACGAGGGGATTGTGCTGGTTGAGAATACCGTCTGCCATCTCAGGTCGAAGGAGGCCGTCGGGGGGCTGGCGTTCGATCAGGAGCTTGCGTCACAGCATGCCATTGAACTGCACTCTGGCGTCATCGCCATGGTGAGGCGATGGCGCGCTAGGAGGGCCTGGATGCCGCTGACCCTTTCCGAATTGACGTCGGGACGTGGCGTTCAGGAGATCTCCACCAGGAGGCGGTCGCACCCTGCTCCCTCATGTGTGCGCCGAACTAAACGTCCTGGCTGCGGTCTTGGCAGCACAGCTCCTCTGGGCCGGTCGCCTTAGCGGAAGCCACCTACGAAACCATTCGTGCGATCAGGTCCTTCTGCGAAACACGTTCTATGGGCAACGATATCACGAACCGGGATATTTCCCGTGCCCATGTTTATCATAAATTAAGATACCCCAACAAGGGCCACATGAATGAGCACAACCCAACGCCTTCACTCCCAGGACTCCTGGCGATCGGGATCTTGATAATTCAGGGTCAGCCTAGCAGCGAAGGCATTGCCACCCACACGCAGGACCAAATTTTTTACGACCCGTCCGGCTGTCGCGCTCATGCCCACCACCCACGATCTGGCGGTGCATATGTCTACATCACTACCACATGCCATGGGTACACCTGCGCGTGCCGCCACTGGCAAAATTCTCCCTGTCACTCCGCGTCAGAGGGGGGAGTGCAGCGCGCGGGGGATTGTGTCACAGCGGCTCCTGTGTATGTATCGCATGTGGTGAGGTTTGGTATTCCTCCTAGCGGATTCAAGGAGAGATCGGCGGCCCCCTTAGTCGCCCTAATAAGTCAGGCCGTCGCGCTATGCAGGACTCGGAAGGGTGTGCGCGAGGTACGTCGGATCCCGTGTCAAGGTTCGCGTGCGGCTGCTGATGG
>Ga0081538_10003217_pt1 | contig 15517 bp, 13 predicted proteins | sample TabmetS5T2R1_FD_71022 | JGI IMG/M metagenome (GOLD analysis project Ga0081538, IMG submission 71022) | Tabebuia heterophylla rhizosphere microbial communities from the University of Puerto Rico - S5T2R1 | ecosystem: Host-associated > Plants > Roots > Rhizosphere ... | reverse complement strand
TGGATGCAGCCAACGCGCCACGCCTACGGCGCGCTGCTGCTCGAGCAGGGCCGGGTCGAGGAGGCCGAGACCGTCTACGCCGAGGACCTGGGCTACGACCCGTCGATCCCGCGCTCGTCATGGCACCCCGGGAACGTGTGGAGCCTGCACGGCTACCACGAGTGCCTCCTTCGGCTGGGAAAGCCCGAGCCGGCGCGGATCGTCAAGCAACAACTCGACGTCGCCCTCGCCCGCGCCGACGTCTCAATCGAGTCGTCGTGCTTCTGCCGCATGACGCACCACGCGGCGGTCGCCTAACCGCAGATCCTGGGGACGTTACTGTCGGCGACGATGTCCCAGGAGGACGTGGACGTCGGGCGGATCCCGGAGAACGTGGACCTGGTGAGGAGCGGCTACGAGGCCTGGCGTCGAGGAGATCTCGAGGCCGCGGTGGCGTACTTCGCCGCCGACTTCGAGCTGATCGAGAACCCCGTCTTTCCCGAGGCGCGGAGCTACCACGGCCCGGACGAGTTTCTCGCCTACGCGCGCAGCTTCCTCGCCATGTGGGAGTCCTGGGAGCTCGAAGTGGACGAGATCCTGGACGCGGGGGACGACGTGCTCGCGTTTGTCGTCTGGCGCGTGCGCGGCAAGGGGAGCGGGGTCGAGGCGACCATGCCGATCATTCATCGCTGGACCCTCGCGGATGGCCGCGTCATACGCGTTCAGTCCTACTTCGACCGCGACGAGGCGCTAGAGGCGGTCCGCCTGCGGGAATAGCCGGAGCAGTTCCGGCACGGTCACGACCCTGCTCGAAGCGTGCACGGTGTTGGCCCGCGCCGATACGGTGATGGTGTGACATCGGATGAGAGGATCGGGCGCGGTGAGGAGGTCCGGCTGACCAACCTCGACGAGCCGCTGTTTGATGGTGGCGAGGCGACGAAGCGCGACCTGGTCAGCTACCTCGAGGCGGTCGGCGAGCAGCTTCTCGGCGAGTTGCGCGACCGGCCGCTGTCGGTGATCCGGGCGCTGCGCGGTCAGAAGCCGTTCATGCAGAAGAACGTCCCGAAGTACGCGCCGCCCTGGCTGCGAACGGTGAAGATCTGGGCGGACCGTTCGAAGCGCGAGGTCGCCTACGCGCTGTGCAATGACCGGCCCACGCTGCTGTGGTTCGCCAATCAGCGCGCCGTCGAGTACCACCCGACCCTGTTCCGGCTCGATCCGCCGGATCACCAGCAGACTCATTTGGTGCTCGACATAGATCCGCCGGGGGCAGCTCCGTTCGACGCCGTTGTGCGTACCGCCGAGCTGGTCCGTGAGGCTCTCACCGAGGCGGGGCTGGCCGGCGCCCTGAAGACCAGCGGCGCCAAGGGTGTGCACGTGTTCGTGCCGGTTGCGCAACCGGCGACGAGCGATGCGATCGCCGCCGCGACGCGTGCGCTCGCCGCACGCGCAGAGCGCATCGATCCTGCGCTGGCGACTACTGCCTACGTCGTGGCGGATCGCGACGGCAAGGTGTTCATCGACGCAACCCGCGGGGGAGGCGCGAGCATCGTCGCCGCCTACAGCCCGCGCATCCGGCCGGGCACGCCGGTCTCGTGCCCGGTGCCCTGGGACGAGCTCGCCGGCGTCGTGCCGAGTGACTTCACGATCAGGACCGTGCCGGCCCTGGTCGGGACGGGGAACCCGTGGGCCGACCAGTTGCCACTGCCGCAGCCGCTGCCGGCAGAGCTGGTCGAGGAAGGCCGCGCGATCCCGATCGCCCGCGTCGCGGCGATGCACGAGGGCAAGCGCCGGGCCCGCGCGCGGCGCCGGCAGCCGGACGCCGAGTGACGGCCGGCGGGCTCAGCCCGCCGGCCCTGAGCCGGCGCGGACGCCCGCCGGAGCGCGGCGCCGTTTAGGCACTAGGGGCTGAACCAGAACCCATTCGAGCGCACCTACCGGCCGCGTGTACTGCCCGCGAGCGGGAACGTCCAGGATTGGACGGCCCGTGACGCGGGGCGCCTCGCCGTCGCCGAGGCCGAGAGCAGGCGGTGCGACGCCCCGGCAAGTCGTTCCGACGTCCGCACTCGGCTTGGCCGTCCGTTGTTAGCCTCGCCGTCGATGGCCGATGTGAATCGGATCAGCCGGCTGGGGTTGGTGAACACCTATCTGGTGCGCGAGACCGATGGGCTGTCCGTGATCGACACGATGATTGGGGGCTCCGCGGACAAGATCATCGCGGGCGCCGAGGCGAGCGGTGCGCCGATCGTCCGCATCCTCCTCACGCACGCCCACGCCGACCACATCGGTTCGCTCGACGCGCTGAAGGAGAAGCTTCCCGAGTCAGAGGTGATCATCTCGACCCGCGATGCCCGGCTGCTGGCCAAGGACATGAGCCTCGATCCGGACGAGCCGAAGGACAAGCTCCGCGGCGGCTACCCGGGCGCCCAGACCAAGCCCGACCGCACCGTCGACCCAGGCGATCGGATTGGCTCGCTCGAGGTGGTCGCGACTCCCGGCCATACCCCTGGCCACGTCGCACTGCTCGACCCCCGTGATGGCACGCTCTACTGCGGCGACGTCTACTCGACCGTCGCCGGCGTCGCGACCTCCGCGAAGGTGAATCCGATGTTCCCGCTGGCCCTGTTCACCTACCACCGTCCCACGGAGCTCGAAAGCGCGCGGGCGTTGCGCGCCCTCGAGCCCGCCCGGCTGGCACCTGGGCACGGCAAGGTAGTCGAAAGCCCGCTCGAGGCGATGGACCGAGCTATCGCGCGCGGGTATTAAGTCGCCCGCAGCCGACCCCAGGTAGCACCACCGGTTCGAGAGGACGATCGGCGCGCTCGCCTGCGCAACGCGCGAGCATCTGCGTCGGCGCCCACCGGACACTCGGTTGCGATGAGTTCTAGGAGTCCCCCGGCACGCAATCGGCTTCGGCCTCGCTTCTGAAACCGTCGAAAACCAGCAGTGCCGGGTCGACGCGACCGGCGTCGACGACACGGACGCCTGCTGCGCCCAAGGAAAGCGGGAGTCAGCGACGAGCGAGGCCGGCTCGCCACGGCGCTGCGAGGCTCAGGCCACTCTTGGTGCTGACTGATGCTCGCGGCCAGTGGTCCTGGCTCGTCCATAGCTGGAGGGCGGCGTATGCGCGCCAGGGCCGCCATCGCTGTTGTAGGTCCGTGACCGAGTGGGGGTCGTCCGGGTATCCCATGGCGTTGAGTGCGCGGCGAAGGCCAGCGTCGCTTTGCGGGAACGCGTCGGGATCGTGAAATCCGCGCATCGCCACGTATGCGGCGGTCCAGGGTCCGATCCCGCGAATCGCGAGTAGCCGGGTGAGCGCTTCGCTCGGGTCTGAGCCGGGGTCGATGCGGACTTCACCGTTGGCGAGCCGGGCGGCGAGAGTCTGTAGGGCGTCGCGGCGTAGGCCCGGCCCGGCGAACGCCTTGGGGTCAGCTTCGGCGAGGACCGCCGCCGCTGGGAACAGGTGTGTGACCGTGCCGAGCGGCTGCTCCAGCGGCGTGCCGAACGTTTCGACGAGGCGGGCTGTTCGCGTCCGTGCTGTCCGCAGCGAAGCGCGCTGACCGAGCAGCGTGCGTAGGGCGAGTTCGTCGCCGTCGACGCAGCCGGGCACTCGCAGCCCCGGCCGCGAGCGGACGAGGCCGCCGATCACCTCGTCGTGGCCGAGTGCCTCGGCAATGGCCAGCGGGTCGGCGTCGAGGTCGAGCAGGCGCCGGCAGCGTGCTACCGCCGTGGTGAGGTCGCGCAGGTCGTCGAGGCGGAGCACGCAGCGGACGCCACGCGGTTCCGGGGTCAGCTCGACGATCCCGGTGCCGTGGGCGAGGGTCAGCGCGCGCCGGTAGGTGCCGGCGCTGACGTCTTCGAGGCCGGGGACTGCACGCACCTCGAGGAATCGCAGCAGGGCGGCGCCGTCGAAGGGTTCGCGGCAGCTCAGACGAAGCTCGACGACGCCCGGCGACCGGGGCCGGGCACGGTTCGCCCGGTCCCGCATCTCGCTCGGTGTCGAGGCGAACACGGCTCTGATCGTGTCGTTGAACTGGCGGACGCTATGGAACCCGGCCGCCAGGGCCGCCTCGGCGAAGGGCATGGCGGTCGACTCGATCAGCAGCCGGGCCGTGTTGGCGCGCTGGGCGCGGGCCAGCGCCACTGGGGTTGCGCCAACCTGCTCGGACAACAGTCGCCGAAGATGGCGATCGCTGAAGCCCAATCGCTTGGCCAGCCCGGGGACTCCCTCGCGGTCGACGACGCCGTCTCCGATCAGGCGCATGGCACGCGCTACACGGTCGGCGCGCCAGTTCCACTCGGGCGAGCCGGGCGCTGCGTCGGGGCGGCAGCGCTTGCAGGCGCGGAAGCCGGCCGACTGGGCGGCCGCCGCCGTCGGGTAGAAGCGAACGTTCGCGCGTTCCGGTTGGCGCGCCGGGCAGCTCGGCCGGCAGTAGAGCCTCGTCGACGTGGCGGCGATGAAGAAGACGCCGTCGTAGCGCGGGTCGCGGCTGTCGCTCAGCCGGTAACAGCGCTCGAAGTCCTCGACGATCGCGCTCATCTCGGCATCGAAGTTCACCGTACCAGCGCTTTTCGGCCACCTCGGTAGGCGGCCACTGAGTTGGCCGAATCCCGCCAGTCACGGCGCTGGTAACGGCGTAGCGTGGGGCCGAGCGACAGTGGAAGGGAGCGGCATGGCCGCAGAAGAAGCATCGACAGCACCCCGGAGTGGACAGACGGACGGACGGGGCATGCAGGCAAGCACCATCGACGTCGCCAGACTCGACGGCGGTTTCGTGACGCTGACGGGGGAGCAGCTCGACGAGCTCGACTCGCGGGTCGGGTGCCCAGTACTTCTCGCGGGCGACGCGGGCTGGGACGACGCCGTGCTGATCTGGAACGGCATGGTCGCCAAAGCCCCCGCGCTGGTCCTCCAGCCGAACTCGGCCGCCCACGTCGCTGCGGCCGTCGGCTTCGCACGTGACCACGGTCTGTTGCTGAGCATCAAGGGCGGCGGCCACAACATGGCCGGAACCTCGATCGCCGAGCGCGGGCTGACGCTCGACATGTCGCGCATGCGCGACGTCAGCGTCGACCCCGGCGCCAGGCTCGCGCACGTCGGCTCTGGGTGTCTGCTCCGGGACGTCGACCGGGCGACGCAGAGGCACGGACTGGCCACGCCGCTGGGTTCGTTCGACTCGGGAGTCGGCGTCGCCGGCCTAACGCTCGGCGGCGGCCTGGGCTACCTCACGCGTCGCTTCGGCTGGACGGCGGACAACCTGGCCGAGGTCGAGATCGTCACCGCCGACGGCCAGATCCGGACGGCCAGCCGCGACCAGAACGCCGACCTCCTCTGGGCGCTCCGGGGCGGCGGGGGCAACTTCGGCGTCGTCACCCGCTTCACGTACCGCCTGCACGAGGTCGGCCCGACCATCACCGGCGGCCTCATCGTATGGAGTGCCGACCGGGTCGACGACGTGCTCGCGACCTACCGCGACCTGACCGAATCGGCACCGCGCGAGTTAACCGCGCTCGTGGCAGTGCGCCTAGCGCCGCCGGCCCCGTTCCTCCCAGAGGAATGGCACGGGAAGCCGATCGTCGGGCTGAACGTGTGCCACAGCGGCGCGGACGTAGAGGGCGATCTCGCCCCCGTTCGCGCCCTCGGCGACCCGATCGCCGACCTCGTCGCCGAGAAGCCCTACACCGAGCAGCAGTCGATGATGGACGGCATGGAGCCCAAGGGCCACCACCACTACTGGAAGACCGAGTACCTGGCCGAGCTGACGAACGAGTTTCTCGACACCTTCCGCGACAGTGCCTTGAACGTGACCTCCCCGCTGTCGGACTCGATCATCATCCACCTGGCGGGCGCGCTGAACGAACGGGCCGACAACGACGGAGCGGTCGGCAACCGCGACGCCCGCTACATGACCGCGTTCGCCGGTCAGTGGCCGGCCGGCGCCCCCGACGACGAGCACGTGGCCTGGGTACGAGAGGCGTGGAAGAGGGTCAGGCCCCACTCCACGGGGGGGAACTACCTCAACTTCCAGACCGCCGACGAGGACGAGGAGCGTGTCCGGGCGACCTACGGCCCAAACTTCGACCGCCTCGTCGAAGCCAAACAGACATACGACCCGCAGAACCTGTTCCGCCGGAACCGGAACATCCGGCCTCGAGCCCGACCCGGGACGCCAGGGCCGGTGTAACCGCCTTGCGGTGCCCGTAGACCGGCACGCACCCGCCGCTTTGTCGGCGCCGAGTCGTCCGAGCAGAGGAAGCAGATCGACGAAGGCGTCGAGCACGGCGCGAGTGGCCACATAGATTCCGACGCGACGTCGGCGTCAGCGATCGCACAGCTGCTGCGTTCCACAACAGGAGCGACCCGGATCGGGTGCCAGGCACGCCTGCATCTCATCCATCGGAAGAGCGAGCCATCGAGCACCCCGCGGGACGTGCTGGCTTCGTCGAAAAGCAGCGCTCCCATCCCGGGCTGCTGTTCGTCGTCCAACCCAGAAGCGCGACCGGGCCCACGAGCGCACGCCTGCGTCTGCATCGAGGCGAGAGCGCGGTCACAGTGACGGCCGCGGGCGGCCCTCGGTGTGGTGAGATCGCGTCCCGTTACGACGTAGCGGGGTCTCCGTTGTCTCCGCTCTTCACGGACGAACGCGGATGACCGTCTTCCCCTTGACCCGCTCGGTCGGGTTGAAGGCAGCGACGGCATCGTCGAGGGTCGCGACTTGGCCGATGTTCGTCCGCAGCCGTCCGTCACGCACCCCCCGGGCGATCTCACCCAGTTGCTCGCGATCGGACACGACAACGAAGTCGACCGCCAGACCGTCGGCCGGCCGTTCCTCGGGCGGACCGGCGATGGTCACCAGTGTGCCTCCGGCTCGAACCAGACCCGCGGACCGCTTTCCGATGTGGCCGCCGAAGACGTCGAACACCAGATCGACTCCGCCGACGTCTTCCAGCGCGTCGTTCTCAAGGTCGACGAACTCCTGCGCGCCGAAGTCGAGGGCCGTCTGACGGTGGGCAGCGCGTCCGGTACCGATGACGTAGGCGCCAGTCTCACGCGCGAGCTGTGTCGCCATCGAACCGACTGCGCCAGCCGCGCCGTGCACGAGGACGCTCTGGCCGGCCCGAAGGCGGCCGTGCTCGAATAGACCTTGCCACGCGGTCAGGCCCGTCATCGCGACGCCCGCGCCCACCGTGAAGTCGACGTCGCCCGGCAGCGGCGCGAGGTTGCGTGCCTCGACCACTACGTACTCGGCCAGCGTGCCGTCGCGAGTCCAGTCCGTGAGCCCGAACACCCGCTGTCCCACCGACAGCCCCGTTGCTCCATAGCTGAGGGCGGTGACCACACCGGCCACCTCGTGGCCGGGGATCGATGGCGTCCGGTCACGGCCGAGGCGATCGATCCAGGTCGAGGGCCACTCCAGCTCATTCCCGGTGAATCCCGACGCATGAATTTCAACGACGACATCGCCGTAGTTCGCGCCCTCAAGACTGGCGAGCATCGCCGCGTCCGGCTCGGGCCGCTCCGCCAGCGTCATCCCCGCCGTTCCCGCGGCCCGGTCCGTCACCACGATCGCTTTCATCTGAATACCTCTCTCAGTAACAGTCCTCGCCTACCCCCGTTACGACGTAACGGGGGTCTCCGTGACGTTCGTGTTCGTCGTCGTGGCCGCCGCGGCCGTCACCGGGTCACCGTGGCTGCTCGTGGCGGGGTTGGCCGCTCGGCTTGCAGCGAGGCCCAGAGGAACGCTCGCAGCGAATGGTCGAACAGCAGTTGCGTGGAGGTTGTCACGCACGAACTCGGTCGCCTCGCGGGCGAGGACGCTGTCGGGGATGGCGATCCCCGCGATCGTGATCATGCGGCCACCGCCAGCACGACCTTGCCGTGCCAGCCGCGCCCCAGGCTGCGCGCGAACGCCTCGCGCGCAGACGCGAGCGGATAGACCTCGACGGGCGGGGCGCGCAGCTCGCCGATGTCGGCCCGCCTCGCAAGCTCCTGGAGCGCGTCGCGATTCGGCTCGACGATGAAGTACACGCCTCCGCCGGGCGGCTCCTCGGCCACCGAGACCAGTCGCCCATCGACACCCAGCACGGCGCCGGAGCGCCGCAACTGCTCGCCTCCGGCGGTGTCGAACACGACGTCTACGGGTCCCACGGCGTCCTCGAAGCGCGTCGCCGCGTCGACGGCCTCGTGGGCGCCGAGCTCGAGGACGGATTTCAGGCTGGACGCCGATGCGGTGCCGATCACGTGCGCGCCGGCCGCGCGGGCGAGCTGCACCGCGAACCCGCCGACGTTGCCCGCGGCACCAAGGATCAGCACGCGCTCGCCGGCGCCGAGCCGGCCGTGATCGAACAGCCCTTGCCACGCGGTGAGCGCGGGCAGCGGGATCGCGGCGCTCTCGGCATGCCCGAGCGCCCGCGGCCTGGCCACCAGCAGCTCGGCGGGCACGGCCGTGTAGTCGGCCGCGACGCCGTCGCGGTCGAACGGCGTGAGCGCGAACACCTCGTCGCCGGCCGCGACGCCGGCGACGCCGGAGCCGACTTCCTCAACCACTCCGGACAGCTCGTAGGACGGGATCGCCGGCAGCCGGTCGACCGGCCATCCCAGCTCGCCGCGGGTGATCGCTGCCGAGTACACGCGGACGAGCGCCTCCCCCGGCCCCGGCTGCGGCCGGTCGGCCTCCTCGACGGTGAGCTGCTCCGGACCGCCCGGCGCACGCAGCCGGACGACGCGCATCACGCGTCGTCCACGGTCGGGTCCTCACCGTCGCCGAGCACGAAGAACGCGATACGGCTCGCCGGCACCTCCTCGCTCGCGTTGCGTGACACCGAGTGCAGCCCGCCCGGCGGCTCAGAGAACGAGTCGCCAGCCGTCGACAGGACCGGTTCGCGGCCGCCGATCCCGAACATCACGCTGCCGTCGATCACGTACACGTCCGCGCCGGCCGGGTGCCGGTGAACGCGCGAGAATCCGACCGGCTGGTAGTCGACGCGGACGGCGTGAACGGCGAGTCCGTCGCGCGCCGGGAAGTCGAGCACCGAAGTGACGCGCTCGCCGGTATCAGTGTCGGGCATGAAGAGCCTCCTGAAAGTCTGTGCGACCTTGACGATACGTCCACGGGCTCCCGATGGCGACAGATCTGCCGCAGACCTGATCGCGAAACGCGGCGTGTGTACGAATCGCGTATCGCGTTTCGTCTTCCTCGCCGACGAGACGCTGCGCCTGGAGCTCGAAAACCCAGACGTCCCCGGCGTGATCGGCTCGAAGCGTCCGACCGACGAGTCCCGCAGGCGGCCACGGCCTCGAGCTCGTCCACCTGCTCGCGGCGCGTTAGTGGCGTGAGTCGCCGTCAGAACACATCGCAATGAAGGAAGCGGACGACTCAGGCAGTTCCGTCACCGGGAGGCCGTCACGTCAGGGACGAGGAGTACCGCGCGTCGCCGACTTGGCCCGAGACCTAGCCGAGGAGCACCGCTATCCATGCAAAGCAGGCCTCCTTACGAGCCGGGTGGCGTGCCTGCTCGGGACGACGAGCGACAGCACAGCGTGGGGCACCTGCACTTCGACGAGAGCAGCATCTTGGCCGTCTTGTTCTTCCTTCAGCGCCTGCCTTCTCCACCTCGGGGCTCGGAGATGCCAGCTCGGTCCGGTTTCGGTCCGGAAACCCCCGTGGTTTCGCGATGAATGCCGGGCTTTGCGGCGTGCCGCGACAGGAGCGGACAACGGCTCATTTGCAGGATCATTCAGCGCAGGATAGGAGGCGTGGGTCCTGCTTGCCATGCAGAAGGTCGAGGGTTCGAATCCCTTCAGCCGCTTCCGAAAAGGCGTGCATTTGCAGGTCTTTCTTGTGTGCGGCATGAGCGTCTCAGGACGGCGTGCGCGTGATCGCTGGCCACGACCCGTCCTCGTCTGCAGCCGTCTTCTCCAGGAGCTTGCGGCGGCCGGCCGTGCGGGGGAGACTGCTCACGGCGGTCCAAGGACACACGGCGCACGAGAGGAGCTGACATGGCCACCCAGCCCGACGAAAACAATCCGACGATCGTCCTTGTCCACGGTGCATGGGCCGATGCGACCGGCTTCGACGCCGAGATCCGCGCTCTCCAGCGCGAAGGCTTCCGCGCCATCGGGTTTGCCAACCCGCTTCGCGACCTGGCTGGCGACTCGACCTACCTCGCCGAATTCCTGCGGACGCTGACCGGCCCGATCGTGCTCGTGGGCCACTCCTACGGCGGCAACGTCATCTCGACCGCCGCGACCGGCAACGACCAGGTCAAGGCACTCGTCTATCTCAACGGATGGATGTGCGACGAGGGCGAGAGCCAGCAGGAGCTCCTCGAGAGGTTCGAAGGCAGCCTCGTGGGGCCCTCGATCAGGCCCGTGCCCTTCACCAGCGCGGACGGGAGCGAGGGCGCGGATCTCTTCCTCGACACTGACGCGTTCCGGGAGGCCTTCGCCGCCGACATCGACCAGGCCACGGCGGACGTCATGGCCGCCGCCCAGCGACCTTACGCCGCCGCCGCATTCGCCGCCACGCCGTCGGACCCGCCGGCGTGGAAGACGCTGCCGTGCTGGTACCTGCTCGGCACGGAGGACAAGGCGATCCCGCCGGCGCTCCAGCGGTTCATGGCCGAGCGCGCGAACGCGACGATCGTGGAGGTGCCGGCCTCTCACGTCTCGTACGTGTCGCAGCCCGACGCCGCGACCCGGCTCATCCTTCAGGCCGTCGAGGCGACCATGCCCGCGGCGAGTCGCAGCTAGAAGTCCCCACACACACTGTGCGGCCCCGGCTTCCGCTCGGGACGATTCCGACAGCGCCGCGAACGGCGCGACTGAGCTGCCCGCGGCTGTCGCATCGAGGCAGGCGGAGCAGCCCACGGCCCCCGCGCCTGGCCGCTCCTCCCAGGCGAATGCAGAAGCGCCGCCGCTCTTCGTCCGCCCTCCGCGTAGCGCGGCCGCGCGAGAAGCTGCGAGTGGTGTCATCGGGTTTCGCGCGGCTAGTCGGGGCCGCCTGTGCTGGCTGGTCCGCGCGCCGATGGCTCGATCTGCTCACTGGCGTCGGCAATGATCGCGGCCGCGAGGGCCCGGCCCTTGGCAGCGTCCTCGGCAGCACGCTCGTACATCTCGAGTAGGCGCTCGATTTCGCTAGGGCCGAGACCCTGTTCGACCGCTGTCGCGATCGGTTGAGCCTTGAGTCCACCAGTTGGTCCTACCTCGAGGGGGGCCTTCGAGGCGGGGGAGCGAGCACTCCCAGAATCACGAGGACTGCGCCAAGCGCAACCATCGCAACGGCGACCGCCTCCCGGTCCTCGACGAACACCGCGAGGATGATCATGAGCAAGCCGACCAGGAAAAGCCCAGCGCCCCCTGCGGCGGCGAGAACGCTCAACCGTGCGGGACGACCGACCGAGAGCGCCTCAGAGACCGACGATCTCTCCTCCACGTCCGGAGAGCCTATGCGCCCGTGCGTTAGCTGCCAACAGGTGCCCATGGGCGCCGAGCTGCGGCTGATGCCAGGCGTGGGCGCTATCGCCTTGAGGCGAGGCTGTCGGAAAAAGATTCGGCGGTGTGGAGATCTCCAACGGCGATCACGAGGGTGGCCTGGCCGTCGCAGTCGGCCGTTCCGCGGGGGCTTGAGACGGACCCGTCATTGGAGATTTCCACCGCCGCGACGCGCCACGCCGGATTTACCCGACAGCCTCAGCCAGAAGCGACACTCCGCACGCGGTCAGGCCGTTGGGAGCGCGGTGCGCGGCACGGCGCTGCTCCCTTAAGCGTAAGCGGCAGTGCGCCAGTCGGCTCCATCGCGGCGCTCCAGCTAAGCGAGGCACAAGCGGGTTGGCGGATCTTCGGCGTTACCCGGTGCCTCGGCCTCGTGCGGCCTCGTGGCCATCGTGGCGACGCATTCTGACTCCGGCGGGCCGCCCTCATTGGGTTCGACTCGCGCCGGCTGCGCAGTGCAAGCGGATCACGGCCGGGCTGCCGGTCGGCGCTCCCACCCGCCGTTTTCAGGCCACTCATGGCAACATTCCAATGCCCTGTCGGTCCGGGGGACCCGGCCGGTCTCCCACGAAGGAGACGCGCAGTGGATCACCACGACATTGCGTTGCGGACGGCATTCGACACTTACGCCCGCCGAGCTTTCAGCGCGCTTGTCTCGCGCGAGCACCCGTTACCCCAGCCCGAAAGCCTGCTACCAGGCTGGCAGGCGATCGGCAACGACCACTTCGTCTTTCGCAACGTCGCCGCGCCGTCACCGCTTCTAGACGATCTTCACGAGAGCGACGAGTACAAGGCCTGCATCTCGGCCCTCCAGAACCATCCACGAATCGCACCACGTCTCGATCAGCCGGTTGGGACGCCCTGGGCACAGTCCGTGCTCGATACCAGTACCTTGCCGGACCGCGTCTTATGGTCTCTCTTGCTACGCAGTGGGGAATACGACGAGCGCTTCGACGCGGCATTTCACGACCTGCTCACATGGCTCACGCGGGACACAGAGCCGTATGTTCACGTTGCGCCACTGTTGGGTCTAGATAGCGACACCGCGGTAATCGAAATCGAGCCAGGCGTCGAAATCGCGAAGATGACCGATCAAGAAGTCATCGCTTGCCTGACGAACGGTTTGATTTCGACCTCGGATGCGCAAGGAAGGAGCGCACACGTTCCACTCCGCCATGCAATCCGTATTCGCGAGGAGTGGCCGATCGTGGTCGGCGTATCGGCGATTGACGTTGACGCCGGATTCCAGGATGCCGAGCGTAACGCGGCCCGGATCGAACAGTTAGTGCACATCTTACGCCTACTGAAGGACGGGGCCGTAGGTGTAGTCGGAACGCTGAGCTTCGTACCGATCCCATACGGTGTCCCGTCTGCTTTTTACGTCAACCACCTTTCGCTTGGCTATCACGTCAGCCGCTTGGCCGGCCCTCTGTACCACCCGGTTGCGACGTATCGGCTTGAGAAGCCCGATGCAGACGAACTTATTGCGCTCTGGCGCGACAATCGCGGCCTGAGCGGTGATCAGCATCAGTTTTTGAGGACAGCACTACAAAGGTTTGGCTTCGCCGCCGACCGCCCACGTCCCGACGACCAGATACTTGATCTGATGATCTCGGCGGAAGCTCTATTTACCCCAGGAACCACGACCGAGGTCACGTATAAGACTGCCCTTCGAGCGGCCCTGTTTGTAGACACGCCTGACCACCGACCGCGCGAGACGTTCATACTGATGAAGAAAGGCTACGGTGCTCGCAGCAAGGTCGCACACGGCGGATCATTGGAAGGATTTGCTCTACCCGAAGGCATTGATGATATGACCGAGTTCATCGGAGCAATTCGCGACTGTCTGCGGCGCGGAATCAAGACCATGATTGCTCGGGCGGTCGCAGCGCAAACCTTGAACGATGATCCCAGCTGGGACAAATTCGTTTTTAATGCGTGTTCAGGTCAATAGCGACATTTCACTTGATGTTCCGACCGGCGTCAGCCACGGCGTCGAGCACTTCTGCTTTGAGTGCATCTGTCCGCTGTCGCGCACGCGCGCGGTCGTATGAAAAGGGCGATGATCCGGGCGTCGCCTGCGACGCCGCTCTCTTTGCCTTGGTGCCTGTGAGCCTGTTTTGAGTCTGGCGTGGGGGGTCTCCCCGGAACTCCGGACTGTGCTGCGAGCACGACTGTCAGATTCGATCGTCGTTGAGGCCCCTGGGCGGCGGTGCGCTGATGCCGACCGGGAGGGGTCCGATGGACACGATTGTTGAGCGGCCGGCGGCGCTGGACGTTCACAAGGCGCAGGTCACGGCGTGCGTTCGCGCACCGGATGACCGCGGCGAGCGCGTTGAGCACGTCGCGGTGTTCCCGGCCACCGTCCGCGGCCTGCTCGGACTGCGCGACTGGCTGGTGGGCCATGCGGTGCAGCAGGTGGTCATTGAAGCCACCGGCGTCTATTGGAAGGCGCCCTGGGCGATCCTGGAGGACGAGTTCGAGTGCCTGCTGGTCAATGCCCGGCACGTCAAGCAGTTGCCGGGCCGCAAGACCGACGTCTCCGACGCCGCCTGGCTGTGTCGGCTCGCCGAGGCCGGGCTGTTGCAGACGAGCTTCGTGCCGCCCAAGCCGATCCGTCAGCTGCGCAACCTCACCCGCTATCGCAAGACGCAGATCCAGGAGCGCTCCCGGGAGGTCAACCGGCTGAACAAGGCCTTGGCGGACGCGGGCATCAAGCTCGACTGCGTCGCAGCGGACGTGATGGGCAAGTCCGGCCGCGACATGCTCGACGCATTGGTCGCCGGCGAGACGGACCCGGACGTCCTCGCGCAGCTCGCCCGGCGGCAGATGCGCAAGAAGATCCCGGCGCTGCGGGATGCGCTGGCCGGGCACTTCGACGAGCACTACCGGCTGTGGATAGGGGCGATCCTCGCCCACATCGACTTCCTCGACGCGCACATCGAGCGGCTCACCGAGGCGATCGAGCAGCAGCTGCGCCCTTTCGCCCCCGCGGTTGAACTCCTGTGCACGGTCGTCGGGATCCAGCGCCGCGGGACGCAATGCATCCTGGCCGAGATCGGCGCCGACATGACGCGCTTCCCGTCACCGCGGCATCTGGCGTCTTGGCCCGGGCAGGCCCGGGCAACGACGAGTCGGCCGGCAAACGCCGCTCCGGCCGCACCCGCGATGGGTCCAAATGGCTGGACTTCGCGCTCGAGGAAGCCGCCATGGCAGCGATTCGCGTCAAGGCCAACTACCCCGCCGCGCAATACCAGCGCATCAAGCCCAGACGCGGCCACAAACGCGCCCTGGGCGCCGTCAAGCACTCACTGCTGACCGCGATCTGGCAGATGCTCTCGACCGGCGAGACCTACCGCGACCTCGGCGCCGACTACTTCCCCAACGCGACCCCGCACGCCAGACCAAGCGCCTCGTCAAACAGCTCGAACGCCTCGGACACACCGTCACGCTGACCGAAGGAGCCGCGGCAGCCTGAGCCATCTTTTTCCTGTCAGGCACGAGGAGCAGCGCGACCGTCACGCCCGTGGCCGCGCCTCCCAGGCGAAAGCGCGGGCCGTGCGAGGGAACGCGGCGCGGCTGATCCTCTGCGAATCCCGTACAGGTCAATGGAGGGTGGGTCGGTAGATGAGCTCTTGGATGTGACGGTCGAGCGTCCGGTTTTCGACCAGCTCGAGGTCGAAGTCGGCCGCACCCTGGAAGATCGGGTCCAGCCCGGTCTGACCGGTGATGACAGGGAAGAGCGTCACCTGCAGGCGGTCGACGAGGCCGGCCGCCATCAGCGCCCGGTTCAACGACAGGCTGCCGTGCGAGCGCAACGGCACCTCGGACTCCTCCTTGAGCCGGGCGACGACGTCGACGGCGTCACCGCTCACGACGGTCGCGTTGGGCCAGTCGAGGGGGCCTTCCAGCGTCGTTGACACCACTGTTGCCGGCAGGCTCCTCATCCGAGTCACCCATGGGTCACGCACTTCGGACTGCTCGCTGCTCGAGGCCAGCATCCGCGCGAATGCCCGATAGGTGTTGGCCCCGAAGACCATCCGC
>Ga0081538_10003216_pt1 | contig 15528 bp, 16 predicted proteins | sample TabmetS5T2R1_FD_71022 | JGI IMG/M metagenome (GOLD analysis project Ga0081538, IMG submission 71022) | Tabebuia heterophylla rhizosphere microbial communities from the University of Puerto Rico - S5T2R1 | ecosystem: Host-associated > Plants > Roots > Rhizosphere ... | reverse complement strand
GACGAGTCGACCGAGTGGTACGAGCCATCGAAGAGCTTCACGCGCACGCCCTTGACCGGGAAGCCGGCCACGATGCCGCTCGACATCGCCTCGAGCACGCCCTTCTCGACCGCGGGGATGAAGCCCTGCGGGATGACGCCGCCCTTGATCGCGTTGACGAACTCGAAGTCGCCGTCGGCGAGGGGCTCGATCTCGATGTGGCAGTCGCCGAACTGGCCGCGGCCGCCGGTCTGCTTCTTGTGCCGGCCGTGCGCCTTGGCGCCCGCCCGGATCGTCTCCTGGTACGGCACGCGCGGCGGCTTGAGCGTCACCTCGGCGCCGAAGCGTGCCCGCATGCGCTCGACGATCACCTCGACGTGGATCTGCGACAGGCCGGCGACGATCTGCTCGCCGGTCTGCATGTCGCGGTGCAGGTCGATCGTCGGGTCCTCCTCCTGAAGGCGTCGGAGGGCGGTGAAGACCTTGTCCTCGTCGCCCTTGGAGGCGGGCTCCATGGCGAACGCCATGACCGGGGCCGGGAGCTTGATCGACGGCATCTGGAGCGCCTCGTCGCGCTCGGCCAGCCAGTCGCCGGCGTGGGTCTCCTTGAGCTTGGCCACGGCGCCGATGTCGCCCGGCCCGAAGGCGTCGGTCTGCTTGAAGTCCTTGCCCTGCGGCGTCAGCAGCTGCCCGATGCGCTCCTTGTGATGGGTGCGCGTGTTGAGCACCTGCGTGTCGTGCGTCATCTTGCCCTGGTAGACGCGGAAGAGGTTGATGCGGCCCGCGTACGGGTCGGCGCGCGTCTTGAACACGTAGGCGAACATCTCGCCGTCGGCGTTGGGCTCGAGCGTCATGTTCTCGAGCTCGAGGCCGCCGTGCTGGACCGGCGACGGCAGGTCGTCGACGATCGCGTCGAGCAGGCGGTTGGTGGCGAGCTTGGTGGTGGCCACGCCGCACGTGACCGGGAAGATGTGGCCGTGGTCGGTGCCGTCCTCGAGCGCGGTGACGATCTCGTCGTGCGAGATCTCCTCGCCCTCCAGGTAGCGCTCCATCAGCGCCTCGGAGTTCTCGGCCACCTCGTCCATCAGCTTCTCGCGGTACTCCTGCGCCTGGTCGGCGAGGTCGTCCGGGATCGGGATCTCGCTGCAGCTCCCGTCCGCGTACTGGTAGGCCTTCATGTCGACCAGGTCGATGACGCCTCGCGTGTCGTGCTCGGAGCCGATCGGGATCTCGGTCGCCACCACGTGCGGCCCGAACGCCTCCTTGAGCGAGTCGAGGACGCGGAAGAAATCGGCGCGCTCGCGGTCGAGCATGTTGACGTAGACCAGGCGCGCGACGCCGAGCTCCTGCGCGCGCTGCCACAGCCGCTGCGTGCCGACCTCGACGCCGAGCACGCCGTTGACCACGAAGACGGCCGACTCGCAGACCCGGAGGGCGCCCAGGGCGTCGGCGATGAACGAGGGCTCGCCCGGCGTGTCGATGAGGTTGACCTTCACGTCCCGCCACTCGAACGACGCGAGCGAGGCGGAGATCGACATCGCGCGCGCCTTCTCGTCGTCGTCGGAGTCCGAGACCGTCGTCCCGTCGGCCACCGAGCCGAGCCGGGTGGTCGCGCCGGCCTCGTGCAAGAGGGCCTCGTGCAGCGACGTCTTCCCGCTCCCCCGGTGGCCGACTAGAGCCACGTTGCGAATCCTGTCTGCGGCCTGCATGACCAAGCTCCTTCCCTCGCCTCGCGAAGGGCGGAGCCTAGCGTCAGTCGCGCAGGTTGTCGCCCTGCAGGCGCGACTTGAGGCGCAGGACGGCCTTGGTGTGGAGCTGGGAGATGCGCGACTCGGTCACCCCGAGCACCTCGCCGATCTCGCGCAGCGTCAGGTTCTCGTAGTAGTAGAGCGCGATCACGAGCTTCTCGCGCTCGGGCAGCGCCGAGATCGCGTCGGCCAGGCGGTCCTTGAGCTCGGAGGCGTCGAGCAGCTGCTGGGGATCGGGGGCGTCCGGGTCCTGGAGGGTGTCGAGGAGGCTGACCTGGTCGCCGGAGGCGTCGGAGACGGCCCACAGCTCGTCGAGCGCCACCACCGTGGAGTTGGAGATCTTGACCAGCGCCTCCTGGAACTCCTCGACGTCCATGCCCAGCTCGCGCGCCATCTCCTCGTCGGTCGGCGTGCGGTGCATCCGGTGCTCGAGCTTCGCGTGCACGCGCTCGATCTCGCGCGCCCGCGCCCGTACCGAGCGCGGCACCCAGTCGAGCGCGCGCAGCTCGTCGATGATCGCGCCCTTGATGCGCGTGATCGCGTAGGTCTCGAACTTGATCTCGCGCTCGACGTCGAAGCGCTCGATCGCGTTGATGAGGCCGATCAGGCCGTACGAGATGAGGTCGGACTCCTCGACGTGCGCGGGCAGCCCCGAGGACATGCGGCCCGCGACGTACTTGACGAGCGGCGAGTACGCGACGACGAGCTTCTCGCGCGCGGGCTCGGACCCCTCTTCCTTGTACCGTCGCCAGAGGTCTTTGAGCTCGAGTGCTTTGACGTTGGTGTCCAGAGCCTGCTCCCTTTAGGCCCGCGGATGGCTGCGTAGATACGCGGCACGCAAGCGAGCGGACTCTACCCGAGTGTAGACCTGGGTCGTCGATATCGAGCTGTGGCCGAGCATCTCTTGGATGGCCCGTAGATCGGCACCTCCCTCCAGAAGATGAGTCGCGAACGAGTGGCGGAGCGCGTGGGGATGGACCGCGCCCTGACTCGCGGCGTGGCGCGCCCAGACGCGCAGGCGGCGCCGGATGTCGGAGGTCGAGAGCCTGCGGCCGGACTTGGAGAGGAACAGCGCCGGGTCGCCGCTCTGCGCCGCGAGCGCGGGCCGGCCCCGCTCCAGATACCGGGCCAACGCGGCCAGGGCGGGCTCGCCCGCGGGCACGAAGCGCGTCCTGCCGCCCTTGCCCTCCACCCGCACCTGCTCGCCGTCGAAGTCGACCGAGCCCTCGTCGAGGTTGACGAGCTCCTCGGCGCGGAGGCCGCAGCCGTAGGCGATCTCGAACAACGCGCGGTCGCGCAGCTCGAGCGGCGTGGTGGCCGGGATGCGGTCGAGCAGCGCGGCGACGTCGGCCGGCTTGAGCGTGCGCGGGAGCGTCTGCGGGAGCTTGGGCGCGGGCAGCAGGTCCGCGGGGTTGGCCGCCATGTCGCCGTGCTCGACCATCGAGCGGAAGAACGCGCGCGAGGACGCGAGCTTGCGGGCCAGCGTGCGCGGGGCGGCGCCGCGGTCGGACAGCCGGGCGGCGTAGCCGCGCAGGGACCGGTAGGTGATCGCAGCCGGCTCGAGGCCCTGGGCGGCGGCCCAGGTGGCGAGCTCGCCGACGTCGGCGCCGTAGGCGCGGCGGGTGCGCTCCGCCGCTCCGCGGCGCTGGAGGTCGCGGTCGAAGCGCACGAGCGCGGCCGACCACGCCTCGCGGGCGACCTCGGCGGCCGTGCCGCCGTCGCTACCGTGGGCGGCCGTGGCCGTGTTCTTCATCGACACCTCCACCGGTCAGGTGGCGACCCAGCGCCAGCTCGTGGAGGCGGGCATCGCGCCTGAGGACCAGCCGCCGGCCATGCCGTGGCACCGCATCCAGGGCACCGGCGACGCCAGCACCATGTGGTACGCGGTGATGCGCAAGGAGGTCCGGGACGGCGTGTTCATCGGCGCCCTCTGTCTTCGCCACTCCGACCATCACGCCTCCCTGCTGCAAAGCGGGTGGCAGGAGATCCCACCCGCGCAGATTCAGGCGATGTAGACGGGCGCGCCGACCGGGACCTGGTCGTAGAGCTCGATCACGTCCGGGATCAGCATCCGGATGCAGCCGTGCGAGGCGGCGGTGCCGATCGAGCCCGTCGCGTCGGTCCCGTGGATGCCGGCGCCAGCGTAAATGCCCATCCAGCGCGCCTTCAGCGGGTTCTGCGGCGTCCCGCCGGGGACGACCGTGCCGGCCAGGTCGCCCGCCCAGTCGGAGTTCGGGACGTGCCAGGCCGGGTCGACGGCCTTGTTCTCGATGTTGTAGAGCCCGGCCGGCGTCTCGAGCCCGACCTGCCCCACGGCGATGCCGTAGGTCTTGGCCGGCTTGAGGTTCTTGTAGAGCGTGAGCTTGAACGCCGAGCGGTTGACGATGATCACCGCCGGATACTTCTCGGCCAGCTGCTCGGTGGTGACCTTGGGCTTCACCACGGTCGTCTTCACGCGGGCGATCCGCGTGTCGCTCATGTCGAGCAGCTCGGAGCGGATGTCCTTGCGCAGGCGCGCGGCGCGCACCGCGAGGCCGTCGCGCGACGGGGTCGGCTCGACCGAGCCGTGCTCGAGATCGACGCTCGCGTCGCGCGCCTCGACCTCCAGACGGCGCTGCACGCGGTCGGCGATCCGGTGCACGGCTTCGTCGTCGTAGGCGATCTTGGCCTCGACCCGGGCGTTCAGCTCGCGGCCGCGGACTTCCCGCCAGGTGCGCGTGAAGAGGTTGCCGTCGGTCGAGACGGCCATCGCGCGGTCGACCGAGCCGTCGATGTCCACGGCCACGTTCGCCCGCTCGGCGGTGAGCGTGAAGCGGCGGCCCTTGTAGCGGACGCTGACCGGCTGGCTCAGCGGCTCGAGCAGGTTGGCGCTCAGCTTGGCGCGGGCGCGCTGTGGCGTGAGGCCGCCGACGTCGATCCCGTTGACGGTCACGCCCTCGGCGATCCGCGTGCGGACGTTGCGGTCGAACGCATACAGCGACCCCGCCCCCACGAGGAGCACGGTGATGGTGAGGGCGGCTACAGCGATCAGGCGACGCGACATGGCGGCTGGAGGATGGTAGACGGAGGTACGGATGTAGAGAACCCCTGCAACCGCGCTGGCGTTACACCGTGCCCTTTCGCCGTACGCTGGGTGACCAGCGCAGGAAGTCCTCGACCTCCCGCTCGTAGCGGTAGGGCTCGGCCTCGCCGCGGCGCAGCGACCGGGCGCGAAGCCCCTCGGCGTGCTTGAGCACCGTCTCGCGGCTCGTGAACGCGTAGCTGTAGCCGGCGGCCTTGAGCTTGCGGTTGTCGAGCCCCCGGCCGTAGCGGAGCTGGTGGCGGACCTCGTCGGGCACGCGGATCCCGAGCGGTCGCAGCCCGGCGGCGGCCAGCGAGCTGCCCCACGGCGGCAGGATCGGCGCCGGCGGCTTGCCCAGCAGCGACGCGACCTCCGACAGCGCCAGCACGCCGTCACCGGCCGCGTTGTAGACGCCGGGCAGCTCGTGCTCGACCGCGAACCGCAGCACGCCGACCAGGTCCTCCTCGTGGATGAACTGGTAGCGCGGGTCGAAGCCGAGCATGCAGGGGACGACGGGCAGCGCGAACAGCTCGGTGTGCGAGGTGCGCAGGTCGGGTCCGAGCGCGTTGCAGAAGCGCAGCACGGTCACGGTGACCGCCGGGTTGCGCTCGGCGAACCCGTCGACGGCCTTCTCGGCCTCGACGATGTCCGACTCCAGCCGAGTGCGCGGCGGGTGCGGGCGCCGCATCGTCTCGGTGAAGAAGGCCGGGTCGTCCTGCTCGCAGCCGTAGTAGTGGGCGGAAGACTTGAAGACGACCTTGCGGACCGGCGAGTCCGGCCCCCCGCACGCGGCGAGGATGTTCATGGTGCCGATCACGTTGGCCTCGTGGGCGACGCGCGGCGAGGCCTGCAGCGAGTCGACCACCAGCCGCGCGTCGACAACCGTGTCGATCTCCGCCGCCTGCACGATCCGCCGCAGCAGCGCGTGCTGGAGGCCGACGCGCACGAACTCGGTGCGCTCGAGCTCGCACGTCGGGTCCTCGGGGCTGACGCCGATGATCGTCTCGACCGAGCGGTCGCGCTCGAGCGCCTGCGCCAGGCGCCCGCCCCAGAAGCTCGACAGGCCGGTGACGAGGACTCTCATCCCAGCCACACCGAGCGCCGGTGCGAGACGAGGTCGATCAGCTCGTCCTGGATCCGCGCCCGCACGTCCTCGGCCACGGTCTGCACGAGGCCGTTGTCGTCCCACGGGCGCTCGCCCCACTGGTCGGTCGGGATCGGCTCGAGGAAGCGGATGCGGAACTTGGCCGGCAGGTAGGCGGTGCCCAGCAGGCCGAAGTGCGGGAACAGGGGCGTGACCGGGAAGTAGATGAGCTTGGTCAGGCGCTGCAGGAGCCCGACGTGGGCGAAGATCGGCATCGCCTCCTCGGCGCCGAGGACGGCGATCGGCACGATCGGGGTCCTGGCGCGCATGGCGGCCTCGACGAAGCCGCCGCGGCCGAAGCGCCGCAGCCGGTAGCGGTCCTTGTAGAGCTTCTCGGAGCCCTTGCGGCCCTCCGGGAAGACGAGCACGAGCTGCTGCTCGTCGTCGAGCAGGCGGTGCACGTTGGCCGGGTGGGCGGGGACGCCGCCGATCTTGTTGACGAGCATGGCCAGGCCCGGATAGCCCTTGAAGAAGTGCTCGACGGTGAGGTGGACGGGCCGCGGGCGCGGGTGCTCCTCCTTGATCGCCTTGGCGATCATCGGCGCGTCGGGCGGCAGCGCGCCGGCATGGTTGGAGACGAGCAGGGCGCCGCCGGTGGCGGGGACGTTCTCGATCCCCTCGACCTCGCACCGGAACCAGTAGTGGTAGAGGAACTCGTAGACGGTGGCGTCGAGCAGGCCCTCGACGCGCTCGGAGCGGCCCCAGTCGGTGACCTGGCGGTCGGGCTCGATGGCGGGCAGCAGCTCGCGCAGGTCGTCGGTGGCCGGCGCGGCCGGCAGGGCGGGGCGTCCGCTCATCCGAGCAGCGGCTCGAGGCGGCGGGCCAGCGTCGGCCAGTCGGGGGCGCACACGATGTCCTCCTCCTCGCACAGGTCGCGGTTCCAGGGGTGCAGGATCGTGGCCGGGGTGATACCCGCCTCGGTCGCCTTCATGAGCGTGACCGGCGAGTCGTCGATCAGGACGTCGATCGCGATCTCGCGGCAGCGGGAGACCTTGTCGAACGAGCAGTACAGCTCGTCGTAGGGCAGGCCGATCTTGTCCAGCCACCGCTCGGTGGCGTCGTGGGCCTCGGTCGTGCGGTGCGAGGTGACGTGGATGAAGTGGCCGGCCTCGTGCCAGCCGCGGATCGCCTCGACCGCGCCGGGGTACGGCTCGGCGGCCAGGACGTGCTGCTCCCCGTGGGTCTCGGCGACGCACACGTGGAGTTGCTCGGGCCGCAGCCGCATGATCCTCCAGGTGTGCTGGTCGTCGTAGGACAGGTCGACGCCGAAGCGGCGCTTGGCGATCGCCGCGAGCTGGTCCCAGTAGTGGTGCAGGGTGGAGTCGATGTCGACCGCGATTCGCACGGGTCTTTACCCTAGAGCGCCGTGCCGAGCGTCTACCAGGATGCCTTCAACCGGGCCAGGAGCGGCGTGTTCCGGCCGGGCCCGGACGCCACGTACGCCGACGGCGACGACGCGACGTGGATGGAGATCGACTGGCCGTCCCTGACGCGTCGCTTGGAGGTCGACGGGCGCGAGGTGAGCGTCGTCGACACCGGCGGCGACGGGCCGCCGCTGGTGTGGATCCACGGCCTCGGCGGCATCTGGCAGAACTGGCTGCTGAACATCCCGGCCTTCATGGGGACGCACCGCTGCGTGGCGATCGACCTGCCGGGCTTCGGGCAGTCCGATGTGCCGGACGACGAGATCTCGATCACCGGCATGGCCCGCGCGGTCGACCGCACCTGCGATCAGCTGGACATCGAGAGCCCGGTCGTGATCGGGAACTCGATGGGCGGCTTCGTGGGCGCCGAGCTGGCGCTGTCCTTCCCCACCCGCGTGGCCAAGCTCGTGCTCGTCTCGGCGGCCGGGCTGTCGACCGAGTACCTGGCCCGCGAGCCGCTGCTGGCCGGCGCGCGGATCTTCATGGCCCTGACCGCCCGCACCGGTCTGCGCGGGTCGCCGGTGGTCAAGCGGCCGCGCCTCCGCCGGCTCGCCCTGCAGGCGGTCGTGCGCTATCCGGAGCGGCTCTCCGTGCCGCTGACCACCGAGCTCGTGGCGGGCGCCAACGCCCCTGGCTTCCTGTCCGCCTTCGACTCCCTGATCGGCTACTCGTTCCGGGAGCGTCTCGCGCGGATCGAGGTGCCGGTGCTGATCGTGTGGGGGCGCAACGACATGCTCGTGCCGGTCGAGGACGCGGAGATGTTCGAGCACCTCATCGGCGAGAACGCGCGGGCGGTGATCTTCGAGGACACCGGCCACCTGGCCATGCTCGAGCGGCCGACGCGCTTCAACAAGCTCCTGGCCGGCTTCATCGCCGGCGAGCGGGCGCCCGAGGCCGGCCTCGAGGGCGTCAGCGCATGATCGCCGGGCGCGGTCGGGTCGTCAGCGCGTGACGGCGCCCTCGGAGGCGCTCGCCACGAGCTTGGCGTACTTGGCCAGCACGCCGTTGGTGTACGTCGGCGCGGGCGGCTCGTAGCCGTCCAGACGCTGCGCGAGCTCCTCGTCGGAGAGGTTCACGTCGATCCGCCGGTTGGCGACGTCGATGGTGATCGTGTCGCCGTCCCGGACGGCGGCGATCGGGCCGCCGTGGACCGCCTCGGGGGCGATGTGGCCGGCCATGAAGCCGCGGGTGGCGCCGGAGAAGCGGCCGTCGGTGAGCAGCGCGACCGTGTCGCCGAGCCCCTCCCCCACGATCGCCGCCGTCACGGCGAGCATCTCGCGCATGCCCGGGCCGCCGGCGGGGCCCTCGTTGCGGATCACGACCACGTCGCCGGGGTTGATCTCGCCGCCGGTCACGGCCTGCATGGCGGCCTCCTCGCCGTCGAACACGCGGGCGGGGCCCTCGTGGTGGACGCGCTCGTGGCCGCTCAGCTTGACCACCGAGCCCTCGGGAGCGAGGTTGCCGCGCAGGATCGCGATCCCGCCGGTGGGCTTGATCGGGTCGCTCAGCGGCTTGACGACCTGCTGGCCGGGCGTCTCCTGCGCGGCCTGCGCGAGCTCGCCGATCGTCTTGCCGTGCACGGTCGGCACGTCCTCGTGCAGCATGCCGGCCTCGCGCAGCCGGCTGGCGACGACGGCGGTGCCGCCCGCGGCGTGCATGTCGGTGGCCACGTAGCGGCCGCCGGGCTTGAGGTCGCACAGCATCGGGGTCTTGGACGCGATGGCGTCGAAGTCGTCGATCGAGAGGTTCAGCCCCACTTCGCGGGCGACGGCGAGCAGGTGCAGGACCGCGTTCGTCGAGCCTCCGCTCATGGCGACGGCGGCGATCGCGTTCTCGATCGCGTCGCGGGTGATGATGTCGCTCGGCCGCTGGCCGCGGGCGAGGACGTCCATGACCATGACACCGGCGTCGTACGCGGCCTGGGCCTTGGTCTGGTCCTGGGCGGGGATGTCGCTCGGGCCCATCGGCGAGATGCCGAGCATCTGGAAGGCCATCGCCATCGTGTTGGCGGTGAACTGGCCGCCGCAGGCGCCGGCGCCGGGGCTGGCGACGTCCTCGAGCTCGGTCAGGTCCTCGTCGCTGATCTTGCCGGCGGCGCGGGCGCCGATGGCCTCGAAGACGTCCATGATCGTGACGTCCTTGCCGCGGTAGTGGCCGGGCGGGATCGAGCCGCTGTAGAGCATCAGCGAGGGGACGTCGAGCCGGGCGAGCGCCATCACGGTGCCGGGGATGGTCTTGTCGCAGGCGGAGAGCGCGACGACGGCGTCGAACAGGTGTCCGCGGGCGACGAGCTCGATCGAGTCCGCGATCACCTCGCGGCTGACGAGGCTCGTCTTCATGCCGGACGTGCCCATGGTGATGCCGTCGGAGATCGCGACGGTGTTGAACTCCATCGGCGTGCCGCCCGCCGCGCGGACGCCCTCCTTGACCTTGGCGGCGAGCGCGCGGTGGTTGAAGTTGCACGGCATCGTCTCGGTCCAGCTGTGGGCGACGCCGACGATCGGCTTGCCGAGCGCCTCGTCGTCGAAGCCGATGCCCTTCAGGTAGGCGCGGGCCGCGGCCCGGTTCGGGCCCTCGGTGAGCGCGCGTGAGTTGTGCTTGGGATCCACGCGCTACGCGTTGTCGTGCCGTGCGCGGGGCGGCGGCGCGGTGGGGTCGGCCGCGGCACGGCGGGCGAGCCGCTCGCGCTCCCAGCGGCCGAGGCGCCAGATGTCGCGCTGGACCTGCTTGGGGTCGATCTGGCGGCCGGGCAGGTGGAGGTTGGCCTCGGCGATCAGGCGCCGCTCGTCGCCCTTGAGGGCCATCCACTTGGCGAGCACGTCGTCGGAGTCCGGCAGGCGGGCCGAGCCGTACGGGCGCGTCTCGTCGGGGAACTCGACGCAGTACTCGTTCAGCAGCGTGGTCGTCTGCGGCAGGTAGGCGACGATCGGCTTGTGCGGGTAGACCAGGTAGGCGTAGGGGACGCCGCGGAGGTCACGGGCGGCGTCCGCGGGCAGGCCGGCCTGGCCGCCCCAGACGCGGATGAACCCGAGGTCGCGGTACATCGCCCACTCCTCCTCGTTCACGCACGACTTCAGGAGCTCGCGGGCGCGCTGCTCCGCGCGGCGCTCGCGGCCGGGGTCGTACGGAGCGGGGACGCCGCGGCGCCGGGCCTCCCTGCGCGCGCGCCGCTCGTCGAGCTTGCGCTCGATCGTGGGCCAGGTGATCTCGGACAGCAGTGCGAGGATGACGAGCGCGGTGGCGCAGAGCGCGACGGTCACGCCTCGCTACCCGCCCGCCGTCTCGTCGGTCCCGCTTTCGACCTCGTCCGGCGCTCCACCCGCTGCGCGCGGGAAGAAGATCACCCGGTCGGTCGTCGCGGGGATGTCCTCGAAGGCGGTGATCATCTCCGCCTCGCGCCGCCCGGTCTCGGTCGTCAGCGGCACGGCCGCCCACATCCCGTGCTCGAGCTGGCGGCGGAACTCCTCCACGAGCCGCTCGGCGTCCTCGGCGACGTCGAGGTCGCCTTCGGCGATCAGCTGCTCGCCGTGGCCCGGGCGCATGCGGAGGAACTTCATGCGGGCCGATTATGCCAGAGGACCCGTGGTGGCCCGGCTGGTCGGGGCGCCGTGGCCGGCAGCGCGGGTCAGACCGAAGACGTCGACCGGACCCGGTCCGGCGCCGAGGCCGCGGATGCCGTCGCGCACCGCCTCGCCGGCGATCCGGCGGGCCATGCGCGCCGCCTCGAGCGGGCTCCAGCCGAGCGCCAGATGGGCCGCCAGCGACGATGAATGCGTGCAGCCGGACCCGTGCGCGGCGCCGTCCGGATGGCGGTCGCCCGCGATCCGCTCGAGCGCCTCGCCGTCGAAGAAGACGTCGGTCGCAGCCTCCCGGTGGCCCCCGGTGACGACCACCGCGGCGGGGCCGAGGTCGTGCAGGCGCCGCGCAAGCGCCTCGACGTCGTCGCCGCGCCCCGCCTCACCAGCGGCACCGCCGTCGTCGCCGCGGGCCGCCCCCCGGGCGTCGTCGCGAGCCGCTTCCGCCGTCTCGGCGAGGACGCGGGCCTCGGGCACGTTCGGGGTGATGACCGTGGCGCGGGGCAGCAGCTCGCGGACGATCGCGGCGCGTGCCCGCTCGTCGAGCAGCACGGCGCCGGACTCGGCGACCATGACGGGGTCGACGACGATCGGCGTGTCGGGCTCGAGGAGGTCGAGCGCCTGCGCTACGGCGCGCACGGTCTCGGCGGTGCCGAGCATGCCGATCTTGACCGCGTCGACGCCGATGTCCTCGGCCAAGGCGCGCACCTGGGCGACGATGAAGTCGCCGGGCACGCTGTGGATGCCGGTGACCGCGACGGTGTTCTGCGCCGTCAGCGCCGCGATCGCGGTCATCCCGTGCACGCCGCAGCGCGCGAAGGCCTTGAGGTCGGCCTGGATGCCGGCGCCGCCGCCGGAGTCCGATCCGGCGATCGAGAGCACGGCGGGGATCGGGCGGTCCAGCACAGTGACCAGGGTAGAAAACCAGCGGATCAGGGCACGCGCTCGTACCTCCCTCCGAAGCCGCGGCGGACGAGGCCGCGGCTCTCGAGCTCGCCGAGGCCGGTCAGCACCGCGCGCGGGTCGAGGCCGTGGGCGGCGAGCATCGGCAGCGTCGAGTGGCCGGCGCCGACGGCCTCGAGCAGCCGGCGCAGCTCGGGCTCCAGCGTGGCGGCGGCCTCGGCGGTCGCGTCGTAGGCGGTGCCCGTGAGCTCGGTCAGAGCGTCGAGCACGTCGCGGGCGTTGCGCACGAGCAGCGCGCCGTCGCGGATCAGGCCGTTCGTACCCGACGCGACGTGGCAGGTGATGCGGCCGGGCACGGCGGCCACCGTGCGGCCGAGCTCGGCGCCGAGGTCGGCGGTCGTCAGCGAGCCGGAGCGCTCCGTGGCCTCGACGACGACCACCACCTGCGCGAGCGCGGCGATCAGCCGGTTGCGGGCGACGAACGCCCAGCGGTGGATGCCGAAGCCGGGCGGCATCTCGGAGACCACCGCTCCGGCCGCGCGAACGGCCGCGTGCAGCCGCTGCTTGGACGGCGGGTACGGGCGGTCGGCGCCGCCGGCGAGGACGGCGACCGGCGCCGCCGTGCCCTCGAGCGCGCCGGCGTGGGCGGCCGCGTCGACCCCGAGCGCGAGCCCGGACACGACGTCGACGCCGGCGGCGGAGAGCCCGTGCCCGAGATCGCGCGCGACGGCGAGGCCGTACGGCGTCGCGCGGCGGGCGCCGACGACCGCCACCGAGTCCGCGGCGCCGACGCATCCCGGATCGCCCGCCACATGGAGGACGGCGGGTGGGTCGGGAAGGTCGCGCAGCCGCTCCGGGTACGCGGCCTCGCAGCGGCAGATCGCGGCCAGCCCGGCCGACCGGATCGCTTCACGAGCGGCGGCGGGGTCGAAGGCGTCGTAGCGGGCGCGCACGGCCGGGCTGTCGCAGCCGCCGAGTAATGTCTCGTCGGACCGCGCCAGCACGCGCCCGGGCGCGTCGCGGCGGCGCCATTCGATGTCGAGCCACCCGGCGAGCGCCGCCACGAGGTCGGTCCGCCGCAGGCAGTCGTCGCACGCCGTCATACCGCGGCGGCCATCGCCGGCTGCTCGAGCCGCAGGCCGGCGGCGATGTGGACGTGGTCGGGACCGACCTCATCGCTGGCGTCGAGGTCCGCGACCGTGCGGGCGACGCGGAGGACGCGCGTGTGGCCGCGGGCGCTGAGCCGGTGGCGGTCGTGGAGCTCGTAGAGCAGGCGCAGGGCGCTCGGCGTCGGCTCCGCCACCTCCCGCATCACTCGCGGCGTCATCTGCGCGTTGCACGCGATCCCGTAGGCCGCCAGGCGGCGGGACTGGCGCTCGCGGGCTTCGATGACCCGGGTTCGGACGGTGGCCGACGGCGGTGCCGACTCGCCGCGCAGCGCGGACGCAGACGGGCGGCCGACCGGCACCAGCACGTCGATGCGGTCGAGCAGCGGGCCGGAGAGGCGGCGCTGGTGGCGGGCGAGGTCGGCGGCCGTGCAGCGGCAGGCGTCCTCCCCCATGCCGCACGGGCACGGGTTGGAGGCGGCGACGAGCATGAAGCGGGTCGGGAACGCGACCACCTGCTGGGCACGCACGATCGTCACGTGGCCGTCCTCGAGCGGTTGGCGCAGCGCCTCCAGGCTCGAGCGGACGAACTCCGACAGCTCGTCGAGGAAGAGGACGCCGTGGTGGGCGAGCGTCGCCTCGCCGGGCAGCGGGTGCGAGCCGCCGCCGACGAGCCCGGCGGCGGAGATCGTGTGGTGCGGTGCGCGGAACGGGCGCTGGACGACGAGCCCGCTCCCCCCGTGGAGGCCGGCGACCGAGTGGATGCGGGTGACGTCGACCGCCTCGGCGGCGGTCAACGGCGGGAGGATCGACGGCAGGCGGCGCGCGAGCATCGTCTTGCCGGTGCCGGGCGGGCCGTGCATGAACAGGTTGTGGCCACCGGCCGCCGCGACCTCGAGCCCCGGGATGAGCGCGTTCTGGCCGCGGACGTCGGCGAGGTCGAGCATCGGGTCGGGCTCCGGCTCGGCCGGCGCGTCCGGGACCGGGGACGGCTCGGCGCGTCCGGCCATCACGTCGACCGCCTCGGTCAACGACTCGATCCCGATCACCTTCACGCCAGGCACGAGCGCGGCCTCGCGCGCCCGGCTGCGCGGCAGCAGCAGACGCGAGATCAGGTGCCGGCGCACGCCCTCGGCGACCGCGAGCGCACCGCGCACGGCGCGGACGTCGCCGGTCAGCGACAGCTCGCCGACGACCGCGACGTCCTCCATCGCGGCCGGCTCGAGCTGGTCGGACGCCACGAGGATCGCCACCGCGAGCGGGAGGTCGAAGCCGGGGCCCATCTTGCGCAGGTGGGCGGGCGCGAGGTTGACGGTGATGCGCTTGGACGGGAACTCGAAGCCGCAGTTCACGACCGCCGCCCGGACCCGCTCACGGGCCTCGCGGACCGCCTTGTCCGCGAGGCCCACGATCGTGAAGGCGGGCAGGCCGAGCCGGATGTCCGCCTCGACCCAGACCCGGCGTGACTCCACCCCGTCGAGCGCGAACGTGGTGATCCGGGCGATCACGCGCTGCACCCGCAGGCGGAGGAGGAGGCGGCGAGGAGTGCAGCGGGCATGGTCAGAACGCCGCCTGGAGGTGGTCGAGCCGCACGAGCCGGCCGCAGCCGTCGAGCGTCACGCCGACGGCGTCGAACCGCAGCTCGGCGCCGAACGGGCGCTCGGTGACCTCGGCGAGCCACGCCGCCGCCATGGCGCGGACCTGCTTCTGCTTGCCGTCGTGCAGGTTGTCGCGCCAGTCGCCCGAGCCGAGGCGCCGCGACTTGACCTCGCAGAAGACGATCGTGGCCTCGTCCTCGTCGGCCAGGATCAGGTCCAGCTCGCCGAACCGCGTGCGGTGGTTGCGCCCGAGCACGCGGTAGCCGAGCCGCGAGAAGTGCTCCGCGGCCAGCTCCTCGCCGCGGCGGCCCAGCTCCTTGGTGCGATCGGTCGGCATGGCGCGAGCGACCGTACGCGGGAGCGCGTGACGGATCAGCACGCAGCTGTGCCGATTCAGTGCCGATTCTCAGACGACTTCGTCAAGCGCGGCGAGCATGCGCCGCAGGTCGGCGGCCGGCAGCCGGCGCTCGAGCTCGTCGAAGGCGGCGGCGACGCGCTCGGCACCTGTGCGGCCCGCCGAGGTGAGGCGGACGAGAACCGAGCGGCGATCGGCGGGATTGGCGGCGCGCTCGATCAGGCCGCGCCGCTCGAGCCGGTCGAGGACGCCGGTGAGCGTCGAGGGGCGCTGAGCGGTGGCGGCGACGAGCTCGCGGACGGTGCGGCTCTCGGCCCCGGCGAAGCACGCGAGGGCGTTGACCTCGGCCGCGGACAGACCGAGGTCCGAGAGCTCGTCGTCGAGCGCCGCGAGCAGGCGGTGGGTGACCTGCTGCCAGCGTGCGACGAGCGGCAGCCCGGTCACGCCGGAGCCGTGCGTGCCTCGAGGGCCACGGCGATCAGACGCTCCCACTCCGCGAGCATCGCCGGGTAGCCGGCGGCGAAGCGATCAAGGACCGCATGGTCGCCGAGCGCCGTGAGGTCGTAGGTGACGTGGGCGCGCGTCCCGGCGCTCGCCGGCTCGCAGTGGACCTCGACGGTCCCCGCGTGCACGCC
>Ga0081538_10003215_pt1 | contig 15531 bp, 14 predicted proteins | sample TabmetS5T2R1_FD_71022 | JGI IMG/M metagenome (GOLD analysis project Ga0081538, IMG submission 71022) | Tabebuia heterophylla rhizosphere microbial communities from the University of Puerto Rico - S5T2R1 | ecosystem: Host-associated > Plants > Roots > Rhizosphere ... | reverse complement strand
TCGGGCTTGAGCTCCTGGAAGCGGGTGATCGCCTCGGTGCCGTTGCCGGCCTCGCCGACTACCTCATGGCCACCCTTGGTGAGCGCGTCGCTCACCATCTTCCGCATGAACGCGGCGTCGTCGACTACCAGGACTCGGGCCATCGGGCCACCTCCAGCGGATTCTCGGTTGATGTGTTCGAGGGCGCCAGGACCGTCTCGATCCGCACGGCCCAGTCGGTGCCGTCGACCACCATCAGGCGGCCAGTGGCGAAGCGCCTACCGTTCACGTACAGGTCAATCGGCTCGTCGGCCGACCGGTTGAGTTCCACCACCGCGCCGGCCGGCATGCCGACCACCTGGGCGGACGGCATCTGCGCGCGGCCCAGCTCGGCCCACACGCGGACGGGGATGCCCGCGAGCGAGGGAATGCCGGGCGCGAGGTCCGCGGCCGGCGCGCCGGGCGCGGCCGGCTCGACCGCGGGCGCCACCTCGGCCCCGAGCTCGTCGAGCGCGCTCGACATCCGCACCACGAACGCGTTCGGCACGAGCTGCACGAGCTTGCAGGGCTCGCCGCAGACCGAGAACGTCGCCCGCACCGCGTGCGGGGTCTGCGGATAGGCGTCGAGCGCCTCCGCCGCGTCGGTGAACGTGCGCGTCTCGGGCGCGCCGATCTCGACCTCGGTGCCGAGCACCGAGGAGATCGCGATCGCCGCCGAGGCCATCATCTGGTTCATCGCCTCCGAGACGGCCGAGAGCTCGAGCTCCGACAGCTCGGGGGCGTCCGGGTCCTCCGGCTGCTCGATGCCCATCATCGCCGCGGCGAGCTTGCGCGCGCCGTCGAGCGTCATCACGAACACGTTGGCGCCGGTCACGCCGTCCACGTAGGAGACGCTGGTCGCCACGGCGGGCACCGCGAGCGACTCCATCGGGTTGCCGCTCGCGACCACGCCGACCTCGCCGCCGTGGACCTTCCCGGGCGCGAACATCTCGAGCACGCCGGTGATCGCCTCCGAGGTGGACTGGCCGAGGCGCAGCAGGGCGTCGTCGCTCATCGCGGCCTCCCGACGCGCCCGGCGATCTGCACCGCGCGGCGGCTGCCGCTGCGGCCCGGCTTGGCCCGGTGGACGGGCACCTTGTCGGCGTAGAGCGTCACGCCGCCCTCGGCCGGCGCCCCGAGCGAGAGCACGTCGCCGGGCTGGAGCGCGAGCACCTGCTCGATCGGCAGCTCGATCGACGCGACCTCGGCGCGCACGGTCATGTCCACGCCGCCGACGGCGCGGCGCACGCGGTCGATCTCGTGGGCGCCGCGGTCGGGCGCCTCGTCGCGCGCGCTGAAGCGGTCCACGACCGGCTCGATCGCCGACCAGGGGAGCAGCAGCGCCACCGTCGTCGACGTGCCGGCGAAGCGCGCCTCGATCGTGAAGGTCAGGGTCGGCTCGGAGACCGGCACCATCTGGGCCGTCTCGAGGTGCGTCTCGAGCTGCCGGACCGCGAGCTCGACCTCGGCCAGGTCGGTCCAGATCACCGACAGCTGCGCGATCAGGCGCTCGCTGAAGTGCTTGGCCAGCGCGAAGTCGATGTCGGTCATCCGCCGCTCGCGGATCTCGGTCGGCTCCGATCCGCCGAGCAGGAGCTCGATCGCCCCCAGCACGAGCCCGGGCTCGAGCGCCATCATCAGGCGCGTCCCGATCGGCTCGAGCTCGATCAGCGCGCTGATCGAGTTCGGCACGACCTGCGAGTGGGCGTTGGCCCACGTCAGCTGCGTCGAGTTGATGACCTCGAGCTCGAGCGGCACCCGCAGCTCGGCCGACAGGCGCGTCGACGCCGTGCGGCAGAACGCCTCGAGGCTGCGCTTGAGGCGACGCTCCTGATCGGAGGTGAACTTGGTCGGGCGCGTGAAGTCGACCGCGCGCATGCGGCGGCGACGCTGCTGGGTCGGCGCCTCCTCGGGCAGCCGGCCCTCCTTCGCCGCGTCGACCAGCGCCGCGATCGCGTCGGCGCTCAGGACCTGTCCGCCGGCGCCGCTCATGCCACCACCTCCAGTACACCGCTGCCCGCGAGCAGCTCCTCGTCCTTGCCGCCGGCCTCGCGCACGGTGACGGCCGAGCTGGCGACGTCGATCCGGACCGTCCGCCCGCGGCTCCCGCCGGTGGCGGCGGCCACGACCGGGATGCGCTGCGCCTCGAGCAGCTCGCGCACCGCGGCCTCGTTGCGCTGGCCGACCTCGAGGCCGGCCGAGGGGACCGCGAACATGCTCGCGCCGCCCACCAGCACGGCCTCGAGCCGCACCTTGCGCGCGCCGAGCTCCTCGAGCGCGGTCAGCATCTCCGGCACGGCGACATCCGCGAACTTGCGCGGGTTGTCCTTGGCCGCCTGGCCCTGCGACTCCGGGAGGACGATGTGGGCGAGGCCCGCGATGCTCATCCGCCGGTCGATCAGCCCGAGGCCGATGCACGAGCCGAGGCCGAGCGAGACCAGCACGTGGCCAGGCTCGCTCGAGACGGCGAGCTCACCCATCCGCACCATGGTCTCCAGCGCCGACATCAGCTCAGTCCGAGGCGCTCCAGGAGCAGCTGGACGCCGCCCTGGTCGGGGACGAGCAGGAACGAGATCGCGCAGTCGTCGCCCTCGACCACGAGGTTCGAGTCGAGCATCAGCGCGACGTCGCTGGAGGCGGCGGCGCCGGCCAGCACGCTCTCGACGATCGCGCCGAGGAAGTCGGTCGCCGTGGCCGGCGGGGTCGGCTCGATCTCGATCCCGGTCATGCCGGCAAGGGCGTTGATGTAGGAGGTGCCGACGATGTTGCCGATCTCGCCGAGCGCGGAGAGCGCGAACTCGTCGTCGGGCTCGACGCCGAGCATGCGGCACATCGCGTCGGCGTCGGCCGGCGGGACGAGCAGCAGCACGGTGCCCTCCATGTCGCCGGTGATCCCGAGCACGATGCCGGTGATCTCGGTCTCCGGATCGCCGGCCGCCTCGACGGCCTCGGCGAAGGGGAGCGCCTGAGCCTTCGGGACCGAGATGTCCACGGACCGGCCGAGCATGCCGGAGAGCGCCGTCGAGGCGGTCCCGGAGCCGATGTTGGCCAGCTCGCGCAAGGCGTCGAGCTGAAGTTCGGTGTAGTGGGTCACGAAGTCCTTTCTCAGGCGGTGGCGAGGGCGGGGGAGGTCTCGACGGCATCGCAGTCGACGATCAGTGCGATCTGCCCGTCGGACATGACCGCGGCGCCCGAGAGCGCGGAGTTCTCGGCGACCTCCGGCGGGAGGGGCCGGGTGACCAGCTCGCGCTGGCCGAAGAGGGTGCCGACCGTGACGGCGAGCGAGCCCGTGGCGCCGCGCACGACCACCGCGTACTCGGCGTCAGGCCTCGCCGGCCCGCCGAAGCGCTCGGAGGCGTCGACGATCGGGAGCACGCCGTCGCGCATGACCAGCATGCGGTTGCCGGCCACCGAGCGGACCGTGTGATCGGCCAGGCGGACGGTGCGCTCGATGCGGTCGAGCGGGATCGCGAACGGGCGGCCGTCGGCCTCGACGAGCAGGGCGGCCATGATCGCCAGCGTGAGCGGGAGGCGGATCTGCGCGACCGTCCCCTGACCGAGCTCGGAGGTCATCAGGACCTCGCCGCCCAGCTCGCGGATCGACGTGCGGACCGCGTCCATGCCGACGCCGCGGCCGGAGATGTCGCTCGTCACCTCGGCGGTCGAGAAGCCGGGGTGGAAGAGCAGCTCGACGGCCTTGGCGCTGTCGACCGCGGCGGCGGCCTCCTCGGTGATCAGCCCGCGCTCGACCGCCTTCGCGGCGACCTTGGCGGGGTCGATCCCACGGCCGTCGTCGCGGACCTCGATGATCACGTTGCCGCCGGCATGGCGGGCCGAGAGGTGGAGCGTGCCGGTGGCCGGCTTGCCGGCCGCCGTGCGCTCCTCGGGCCCCTCGAGGCCGTGGTCGAGCGAGTTGCGGATGAGGTGCACGAGCGGGTCGCCGAGCGCGTCGACCACCGTGCGGTCGAGCTCGGTGTCCTTGCCCACCAGCTCGAGGTCGACCTGCTTGCCGAGCTTGGTCGAGAGGTCGCGGACGAGGCGCGGGAAGCGCAGGAAGACGGCCTCGACGGGGATCATGCGGACCTGCATGACCATCGCCTGGAGGGCGTGCGAGGTGCGGGTCAGGTTCTGCATCGCCTGCGACAGGCCCGGCAGGTCGGCGTCGGCGGCCAGCGCCTCGACCTGCGTCCGGTGCAGGACGAGCTCGCCCATGAAGTGCATGAGCTGGTCGAGCCGCTCGGCGTCCACGCGGACCGTCGAGGAGCCCTTGGCGTGGCTGCCGGCCTTCTTCAGCGCGGCCTCCTCCTCGGGCGTCTCGTCGACGGCGGAATCGCTCACCGCCTCGGTCACCTCGACGTGCGCGACGTCGGAGACGGCGCCCGCGGCGGCGGCCAGCTCGGCATCGGCGCGCTCGGACACCAGCCAGGCGTCGATCTCCCGGCCGCTGAACGAGTCGACGTCGTCGGGCGACGGGGTGCACGCGAGCGTCTCGCCGAGCTCGGCCAGCGCGGCCAGGATCATGTAGGCGCGCACCGACGGCAGCTGGACGTCCTCCGACAGCGTCGCGCTGACCTGGACGACGCGGCGGCCGTCCGCCAGCGTGGCGATGTCCACGGGGGTCGCGGCGGTGGGCTCGGGCGCGGCGTCGCGCTCGCGCACCAGGCCCTTCAGGCGCTCGATCAGCGGCTCCGGCTCGATCTGCTCGGCGCCGGCCTCGTCGATCGCGTCGACGGCGGCCAACAGGGCGTCGAGGCACTCGAGCAGCACGTCGATCGCCTCGCGCGGCAGGCCGCCCTTGCGCTGGCGCAGCAGCTCGAAGACGTCCTCCATCTCGTGCGTGAGGGCCGCCATGCCGGCGAAGCCCATCGTCGCGCTCATGCCCTTGAGCGAGTGGGCGATGCGGAAGATCTCGTCGACGGTCTCCTGGTCGTCCGGCCGCTCCTCGATCCGGACGACGGCGAGGTTGAGCTCCTGGAGGTGCTCCCGGCCCTCGGCCAGGAACATCGGGAGGTACTCGGAGATCTCCATCACGACGGGCTCTTCCGGTAGATGAAGTGGAACGGGGAGGTCAGGCTCAGCGTGCGCGGGTCGGACACGCGCTCGGAGGTGCCGACGACGAGGTAGCCGCCCGGCGCCAGGGCGTCGGCCAGGCGGGCGTGGAGGGCGTCGCGGACCTCCTCGGTGAAGTAGATGACGGTGTTGCGGCACATGATCAGGTCGTATCGCCCGGTCGGGACGGGCATCCGCAGGAGATCGCCGACCTCGAAGCGCGTCATGCGCAGGAGCTCGCTCTTCGCCTGCCACCCACCGTCATCGGCCGGGTCGAACCACTTCTTCAGGAGGTTGGCCGGGGCGGTGCGCGCGTCCTCGGCGCTGAAGCGGCCGGCGCGGGCGCGCTCGACCATGCGGCGGTCGAGGTCGGTGCCGTGGATCTCGACCCGCGCGTGGGGGATCGAGTCGCGCGCGACGGCGGCCAGCGTGAACGCCTCGGCGCCGTACGAGGAGCCGGCGCTCCAGCAGCGCACACGGCCGGTGACCTCGGCCAGCTCGGGCAGGATCGTCCCGCTCAGCGCGGTCCACTGGTCCTCGTGGCGCCAGAGATGCGAGACGTTGATGGTCACGCGGTCCAGGAACGCGTCGAGCTCCTCCGGCTCGGCCTTCAGCCGGGCGCCGTAGGCCGTGAGGTCGGGCGTGCCGCGCCGCTGCGCGAAGGAGCGGACGCGGCGCTCCATCTGGCCGCGCTTGTACTGGAGCAGGTCGACGCCGCAGAGGCGGCGGACGAGCTCGCAGAGCGTCACGAAGTCGTCGCTCTTGAGGGTCGCGGTGAAGCTCATCGGCCCGCCTCGCGGGCGATCGCGGCGGGCAGCTCGTCGAGCGGCAGGACCTCGTCGGCCAGGCCGGCCTCGGCGACCGCGCGCGGCATGCCGTAGACGGTGCAGGTCGACTCGGCCTCGACGAGGATGCGCCCGCCGGCGGCGCGGACCGCCTTGGCGCCCTCGAGGCCGTCGCGCCCCATGCCGGTGAGCACCACCAGCACCGTGCGCGGGCCGTAGAGCCTGGCGGCGTCCTCGATCGTGAAGTCCGCACGCGGCTTAAGGCCGCCGACCGGGGCGTCGTCCGACAGCCGCGCGTGGCGGTCGCCGCCGACCCGCAGGTGCGCGCCGCCGGGCGCGAGCAGGGCGACGCCGGGCTCGAGCGCCTCGCCGCCCGTGGCCTCGCGGACGGCGAGCGGCGAGGAGGCGTCGAGGCGGCTGGCCAGCGACGCGGTGAAGCCGGGCGGCATGTGCTGGACGATCAGCGTGCCGGCGCCGAGCGGGGAGGGGAGCTTGGGGACGAGCTCGCCGAGCGCCTTCGGACCGCCGGTCGAGCAGGCGATCACGACCACCTTCCTGCCGGCGACGGACGTGCGGCGGTGCTCCGGCCGGCGGGCGATCGGCGCGCGCACCGGGCGGCGGGTGCGCCCGCTGTGAGCGGCCTCGCTGACCTTGCGGCCGAGCTCGGAGGTGAACGACTCCAGCGGGTCGCCGAACGCGGGCTTGGCCACCAGCTCGAACGCGCCCTCGGCCAGCGCGTCGACCGCGCGGGCGCCGTGGGCCGGCGAGAACGCCGAGACGACCACGACGGGCACGGGCTCGGCCTTGCCCTGGCGCAGGGCGCGCAGGACGCCGAGGCCGTCCATGCCCGGCATGTGCAGGTCCAGCGTCATCGCGTCCGGCCGGTGGGCGCGGCAGGCGTCCAGGGCCTCGTCGCCGTCGGCCGCGGTGGCGACGACGTCGAAGCCCTGCCGGTCCAGCGCGTCCGACAGGATGCGGCGCATCAGCCGCGAGTCGTCGGCGACAACGACGCGCATCGTCCCCTCCCGCCGCGGCTAGGCCGCGGCGATCTCCTCGGCGCCGGAGCGCGCGAACAGGCCCTCGGGGTTGAGCAGGATGACCAGGCGGTCCTCGATCTTGGCGATCGCCTCGATCGACTCGCTGTTGGCGGAGGGGACGTCCTCGAGCTGCTCGCCCGAGACGGTCAGGACCTCCTCGACCTCGTCGACCATGACGCCGACCTGGCCGGTGCCGCTCTCGACGATGACGATCTTGCCGGGCTCCGAGTCGACGGTCTCGAGCTCCATCCGCGAAGCGAGGTCGAAGATCGGGATGATCTTCCCGCGCAGACCGATGACACCGCGGATCCAGGCGGCGTCGGAGGCGACGCTGCGAGGCTCGGTGTAGCGGATGATCTCGTGCACGGACCCGATCGGAAGGGCGTACTCCTCGCTCCCGAGCGAGAACACGACGAGCTGCTGTGACTTGAGTTCAGACATGTCGCCCGGGAAATCGGCCTTCCCGGACGAGTCTTGAGGCGGCTCAGGCGGCCGGAATCCGCACCACGAAGCGGGCTCCGCGGCCGTCGAGCGGTTCCTCGAGCCGGACGCTGCCCTGGTGCGACTCGGCGACGGCGCGGACGATCGAGAGCCCGAGGCCGGACGAGCCGCTCTGCTCGCCCGAGCCGCGGTAGAAGCGCTCGAACACCTTCTCGCGCTGCTCGAGCGGAATGCCGGGCCCGTCGTCCTCGACCGCGAGCACGACCTCGCCGTTGCGGCGCTCCACCGTGGCCTCCACCGCGGTGCCGGGATCGGTGTGGCGGAGCGCGTTCTCCATCAGGTTCAGCACGAGCCGGTGCAGCTCGTCGCGCGCGCCGGAGACCTCGGCGCCGGCGGGCGCATCGATCGAGATCTCGTGGCCGCCCGCGACCGGCTCCAGCTCGGCCGCCGCGTCGGTCACGACCTCGGAGAGGTCGACCGGCCGGTGCGGGGCCTGGCGGCCGGCGTCGGCGCGCGCGAGCAGGAGCAGGTCGGCGACCAGGCGGCGCATGCGGCGGGAGGAGCGCAGAGCGGACGAGGCGGTGTCGCGCTGCTCGCCCTCGAGCTCCTCCTCGAGCAGCTCGAGGTTGGCGAGCACGCTGGTCAGCGGGGTGCGCAGCTCGTGCGAGGCGTCGGCGACGAACTCGCGCTGGCGCGTGAGCGCCGCCTCGGTCTCGCTGCGGGAGCCGTCGAGCGCGGCGAGCATCGCCTCCAGCGTGCGCGCCAGCTCGGAGACCTCGTCCTCGGCCTCGGGGTGCGGGATCCGCTCGGAGGGGTCGCGTGACTGCTCGATCCGGCGGGCGGCGGCGGTCAGCTCGGCGATCGGCTCCATCGCCCGCCGCGCGGTGGCGAGGCCGGCGAGCAGGGCGAGCAGGGCGCCGCCGAGCACGCCGAACGCGAGGAAGACCTTCACGCGGTTGGCGGTGTCCTGGACGTCGGAGATCCGGCGCGCGTACTGGAGCAGCAGCGGGTCGGCGTAGTTGACGAGCGGCACCTGCCGCGTCTCGACCCGCCAGCCGTCGATCTCCTCGGTCTGGGCCGTCGGGATGCCGAAGTCCGGCGCGTTCGGCGGCGTCTGGTAGGCGACGGTGTCGTCGTCGGTGATCACCCGGATGACGGCGCCGGACGAGGCGGCGAAGTCGGCGAGGTCGGTCGTGCCGGGCACCGCCGTCACGACGGGGTTGTTGTTGCGGTCGTAGTCGAGCCGCAGGCGGGCCTGGCGCTGGAGGCGGTCGGCGCCGCTGGCCACCTCACGGTGGAAGTCCTCGTGGATCTGGCGCGTGGTCAGGACGCCGACGATCACCGCGAACCCGCACAGGATCACGAGGGTGAGCGCCGCGGAGCCGCCGGCCAGTCGCCAGCGGATCGGCAGGCTCTTATACGCGGAGGACGTAGCCCGCGCCGCGGACCGTATGGAGGAGTCGAGGCTCCCCACCGGACTCCAGCTTCCGTCGCAGGTTGGACACGAAGACCTCGATCGTGTTGGTGATCGAGAACGGGTCGTAGCCCCAGACCTCGTCGAGCAGCTTCTGGCGGCTGATGACGAGCCGCTCGTTGCGCATCAGGTACTCGAGCAGCTCGAACTCGCGCTGCGTGAGGTCGATCTGGCGGTCTCCGCGGGTGACCTCGTGGGTGTCGGGGTTGAGCATCAGGTCGCCGACGCGGAGCGGCGCCATGCCTCGCGGCGGCCGCCGCCTGAGGAGGGCGCGGAGCCTGGCGAGCAGCTCCTGGCGCTCGAACGGCTTGACCAGGTAGTCGTCGGCGCCGACGTCCAGCCCCTCGACGCGCGACTCGAGCGCGTCGCGGGCGGTGAGGATGAGGATCGGCACGTCGTCCCCGTCCTCCCGCAGCCGCCTGGCCACGTCGATGCCGTCGAGGCGGGGGAGACCGAGGTCGAGGACGATCAGGTCCGGCAGGAAGGCGTGGGCCTCGTCGAGCGCCTGGACGCCGTCGGAGGCGAGCTTGACGTCATAGCCGTCGAGGCGGAGCGAGCGTTGCAGCACATGGGCGATCTCGGCGTCGTCCTCGACGACGAGCACGCGAACCTGGCGGTCGGAGGCTTCCACGCCCACGATGGTACGTCGATGCAGGGGGTTCGTGTGATCTGTTCAGCGCCGGTTTAGGTCGCTGGGCATTCGCGTCCGTGGCGCGGGTCGACGTCCCGGGAGGAGCCGGGAGGCGCGCGTCGAAGGGGAGTCGGCCACATGCCCGCCCGCAAGCCCAAGCCCCGAGCCCGCCGTTCCGCGCCGGTGGCCTGGCCCCGCCTGCCCAAGCTCGAGCAGCGCCAGCTCGACCTCATCGGCCTCGGGCTGGTGGCCGCCGCGGTCTTCTTCGCGTTCCTGATCTACCTCGAGTGGGACGGTGGCGAGGCCGGCGGCTGGGCGGTCGACGGCCTGCGGCGGCTGATCGGCGCCGTCCACTACGGCGTGCCGGTCGCGCTCCTGGCCTCGGGCGTGATCCTCGTCTGCCGCGAGATGCTCCCGGCCGTACGCCCGTTCCGCTCCGGCGGGCTGTGCCTGTTCGCGGCGCTGTGCCTGGGGCTGGCGGCGGGCACGCTCGGGCTCGGCCCGGGCGGCGAGACCGTGCGCTGGGACCCCGACTGGGTGCGCCCGCGCGGCGGCGTGGTCGGCGAGGGCCTGTACTGGGGCCTGTCGACGGCGCTCGGCGTGGTGGGCGCCCACATCGTCGCGCTCTTCCTCTTCCTCGCGGCGGTGCTGCTCCTCACCGGCGCCTCGGTCGCGGGCGTGGTCAAGGCCACCGCCGACTCGGTCTCGACCACCACGCGCGACGCGCGCGAGGCCGTGCGCCGGCGCCGCGCGACCGAGGAGCTCGAGGCGCTGGAGCGGGCCGAGCCGCGGGTGACGAGGGCGACCCCGCCGGCGGAGGAGTGGGAGGAGCCCGAGCCGTTCTGGTCCGGCGAGGACCGCTATCCCGATCTCTACGGCACCGAGGAGACCGAGGTCGTTGCCGAGCAGGAGCCGGAACCGGAGCCCGAGCCTGAGCCGGAGGTGCCGGACGAGCCGCGGCTCGCCGAGGACCCCGAGACCGACGAGCCGGGCGTCACCCGCGCGTCGGGGGACCTGACGCCCCAGGGCCGCTACCGGCCGTCGGTCACCGAGTCACCGGACTTCGAGTGGACGGTGCCGGACCCGGCGTCGCTCAAGCGCTCCTCCGAGGAGGCCGCGCGGCCGGACACCGCGGGGCAGGAGAAGACCGCGGCCCAGCTCGTGGAGGCGCTCGGCCACTTCGGCGTCGAGGCGCGCGTAATCGGCAAGGTCGCCGGCCCGCACATCACGCGCTACGAGCTGCGGCTCGCGCCGGGCATCAAGGTCGGCAAGGTCGCCCAGCTCAAGGACGACCTCGCCTACGCCCTCGCGGCCTCGGACATCCGCATCCTGGCGCCGATCCCGGGCAAGCAGGCGGTCGGCGTCGAGGTCCCGAACGCGCGCCGCCGGATCGTCCACCTCGGCGACGTCTACCAGGCGCCGCCCTCGGACTGGTCGCCGCTGACCGTGTGGCTGGGCAAGGACGTCGCGGGCCGGGCGATCGGCGCCGACCTCGCCAAGATGCCGCACCTGCTGGTGGCGGGCACCACCGGCGCCGGCAAGTCCGGCTGCGTCAACGCGATGCTCTCCTCGATCCTCCTGCGCGCGACGCCGCACGAGGTGCGGATGGTGCTGGTCGACCCCAAGCAGGTCGAGCTCACCCACTACGACTCGATCCCGCACCTGCTGACGCCGGTCATCACCTCCCCGCGCAAGGCCGCCACGGCGCTGCAGAACCTCGTGCGCGAGATGGAGCAGCGCTACTCGTACATGTCGCTCGCCCGCACCCGCACCCTGAGCGACCTCAACGCGGTCCGGCTGCGGCGCGGCGAGGCGCCGCTGCCGTACGTGCTGTGCGTGATCGACGAGCTGGCCGACCTGATGATGGTCGCGCCCGCCGACGTCGAGGACTCGATCATCCGCATCGCCCAGAAGGCGCGGGCCGTCGGGATCCACATGGTGCTCGCCACCCAGTCCCCGCGCGTGGACGTCATCACGGGCATGATCAAGGCCAACGTCCCGTCGCGGATCGCGTTCGCCGTGTCCTCCCAGACCGACTCGCGCGTGATCCTCGACCAGAACGGCGCCGAGACGCTGCTGGGCGCCGGTGACATGCTCTTCTCGCCCGTCGGCTCCTCGCGGCTGCAGCGGATCCAGGGCGCGTTCGTCGACGAGGCCGAGATCGAGGCCGTGTGCGGCGCCTGGCGCCGGCAGGGCGAGCCCGAGTTCCACGAGGAGCTGCTCGAGGAGGTCGAGGAGGCAGTCGACGAGTCGGCCTCCGAGGACGGGTTCGATCCCGACGAGGACCCGCTGCTGGCCGACGCCATCCGCCTCGTCGCTGAGATGCAGACCGCCTCGACCTCCATGCTCCAGCGGCGACTCCGACTCGGCTACACGCGTGCGGGGCGGCTCATCGACATGCTCGAGCGGCGCGGCGTGATCTCCGGCTACGAGGGTTCGAAGCCGCGGCAGGTGCTGATCACGGAGGGCGACGTGCCGCGGATCCTGGCGGCGCTCGGCGAGCAGCCCGTTCCGGTGCTCGACGAGGAACCGCCTGAGTAGCCTCTTTCCTGCTCATGCCCGAGATCGGCGAGACGCTGCGGGAGGCGCGGATGCGCCGGCGGATCGACATGACGGAGGTCGAGACCGCGACCAAGATCCGCGGCAAGTACCTCCGGGCGCTCGAGAACGAGGAGTGGGACCTCCTGCCCGGACCCACGTTCGTCAAGACGTTCCTGCGCACGTACGCCGAGTACCTCGACCTCGACTCCCGCCTGCTGGTGGAGCAGTACCGCCAGCGCTACGAGCGGCCCTCGACGCAGGACCTGACGCCGTTCTCGTCCGCCTCGCGCGGCCGGGGGCGGGGGGTGCGGCGGCGGCGCCGGCTGGCGTCGATGGGGCCCGGGCTGGTGCTGGGCGGCTTCGTGCTGCTGCTCCTGGCCGCGCTGTACCTGCTCGGGTCGTGGCCGCTGGGCGACGAGGAGGACCCGGCCGAGCCGAACCGGGTGGGCGAGGTGACCCCGACGCCGACGCCGGGTGGAGGCGACGAAGGCTCGGGGGGCGGCGGTCGCGAGCGTGAGCGGGAGCGGGAGCGGCCCGAGCGGGTGCGGCTCCAGCTCGTGGCGACCGCGCCGGTCTACGTCTGCGTGGTCGACGCGAGCGGGCGCCAGGTGATCGACGAGGAGACGCTGGCAGCCGACACCACCACCCGGACGCTCCGCAGCAAGCGGTTCCTGACCAACTTCGGGAACGACAACGTGCGCATGCGGATCAACGGCCGCACCTACCGGGTGGCCGCCAGCGCCGACCCGATCGGCTACGAGCTCCTGCCGGGCCGCAAGCCGCGGCGGCTGTCGGACGCCCGGCGCCCGGACTGCTCGTCGTGACCGTCCGCGCGGGCATCGTCGTCACCGGCACGGAGGTGCTCTCGGGCATCATCCGGGACGAGAACGGGCCGTGGCTGGCGGAGCGGCTCCGTTCGCTGGGCGTGCAGCTCGTCGAGACGGTGGTGGTCGGCGATCGCCCCGCCGACCTGCGGGCGGCGCTCGAGTTCATGTCCGCGCTGGACATCGTCATCACCAGCGGAGGGCTCGGCCCGACGGCCGACGACCTGACCGCCGAGGTGGTCGCCGAGTTCGCCGAGCGGCCACTGGAGCTGGATCCCGCGCTGGAGGAGCGGATCTGGACGATCATCAGCACGTTCCGGGCGCGCTGGCCGGACGCCGACGAGGCGTCGCTGCGCGCAGGCAACCGCAAGCAGGCGCTCGTCCCGCGGGGCGCGGCCGTGCTCGAGCCGGTCGGCACCGCCCCGGGCCTGGTGGTGCCGGTGGCGGGCGGGCCGGTGGTCCTTGTCCTGCCGGGGCCGCCGCGGGAGCTGCAGCCGATGTGGGAGGCCGCGGTCGCGGTGCCCGCCCTGCGGGACGTGCTGGCGCAGGCGGGCACGCTGGAGCAGCGGATCATGCGCGTGACCGGGGTGCCGGAGGCACAGCTCGCGCAGGTGCTGCGGGAGCTCGCGCCTCCTGCGTCGCTGGAGATCACGACGTGCCTGCGGCGGGGCGAGCTCGAGATCGCGACGGTGTTCGACCCGGGCGCGGCGGGGGCGTACTCGGCGCTGGAGACGTCGTTGGTGGAGCGCTTCGGGCGGCGGGTCTTCTCCCGCGACGGGTCGACGATCGACGAGATCGTGGCCGGGCTGCTGCTCGGGCCGCCGGTGCGGACGGTGGCGCTGGCCGAGTCGTGCACCGGAGGGCTGATGGCAGCGCGGCTCACGGACCGCGCCGGCTCGTCGGCGTACGTGCTGGGAGGCGTGGTCGTGTACTCGAACGAGGCGAAGGTCGCTCACGCGGGAGTGCCGGCGGCGCTGATCACCGAGTTCGGGGCGGTGTCGCCGGAGGTGGCGCGGGCCTTGGCGGCGGGAGCCGCTTCGCGCTTCGACGCCGCGGTCGGGATCGGCATCACCGGGATCGCCGGTCCGGGCGGAGGGACGCCGGAGAAGCCGGTGGGGACGGTCTGCGTCTGCGTGTCCGGCCCAGAGGGGGCGCTGGTCGAGCGGACGCTCCACGTCCCCGGGGACCGGGCCTCCGTGCGGGACCGGAGCACCACGGCGACGATGCACCTCCTGCGCCGGGCCCTGCTCGAGGCCGGCGCCGAGCCCTCGGCCGCGTGAGCCCGCCCGCGGATCCGTCGCCCCCCGCCGCGGGCTCGTCGCGCCCTCGTGCGACCTCGCCGCCCCCCGCCGCGTCATCGGCGGCCGACACCCTGCGCCTGTTCGTCGCGCTCGAGCTGCCGCCGGCCGTCCGCGACGCTCTTGTCGCGTTCCGCGAGGCGGCGGCCGACCCGGACGTCTGGCGCCCGCTCCCGCCCGAGGCCCTGCATCTCACGCTCGCCTTCCTCGGCCGGCGCCCCGCGGGCGATGTCGCGGCCATCGGGGCCGTCCTGCACGAGGCGGCCGGCCCGGCCCCGCGGCTCGCGCTGAACGGCGCCGTCCTGCTCCCGCCCCGCGGCGCCCGCGTCCTCTGCGCGGCGCTCGCCGACCCCGACGGCACGCTCGCCGCGCTCCAGTCACGCGTGAGCGACGGACTGGCCGCCGCCGGCGTCTACACGCCCGAGAAGCGCCCGTTCCGCGCCCACGCGACCGTCGCCCGCCTGCGCCCACGCCGGCGCGCCCCGCGCCGGGTCCCCGCCGAGCCCGAGCCGCTCGAGTTCGAAGGCGACGCGCTCACGCTCTTCGAGTCGCGCCTGCACCCGCACGGCGCGCGCTACGAGCCGCTCGTGCGCGTCTCCCTGCACTGATTCGTCACACCTGCGTCTTGTTCCGTGACACCGCGCACGGGAGGCTCCGGTTCCGTCCGACCCGCCTTCCAAGCTGTGGAACTCACGTGACCAGATCGCAGGAGACAAGATGAGCGCAACCCAGGACGCCAAGGATGCCAAGGCGCGCGACGCAGCCCTTGAAGGCGCGCTCTCGCAGATCGAGCGCCAGTTCGGGAAGGGCACCGTCATGCGCATGGGTGACGAGGGCGCCCAGGTGAAGGTGGAGGCGATCCCCACCGGCGCCCTGTCGCTGGACATCGCGCTCGGGATCGGCGGCTGCCCGAGAGGCCGCATCGTCGAGATCTTCGGCCCGGAGTCCTCGGGCAAGACGACGCTGATCTACCACATCATCGCCGAGGCCCAGAAGCTCGGCGGCGTCTGCGCGTTCATCGACGCCGAGCACGCCATGGACCCGCTGTACGCCAAGAACCTCGGCGTGAACATCGACGAGCTGCTCGTCTCCCAGCCCGACTACGGCGAGCAGGCGCTCGAGATCGCCGACATGCTGGTGCGCTCGGGGGCGGTCGACGTCGTGGCGGTCGACTCGGTGGCCGCGCTCACCCCGCGCGCCGAGCTCGAGGGCCAGATGGGCGACCAGACGGTCGGCGTCCAGGCGCGGATGATGTCGCAGGCCATGCGCAAGCTGGCCGGCAACCTGAACCGCACGAAGACCCTCTGCCTGTTCGTCAACCAGATCCGCGAGAAGGTCGGCGTGATGTTCGGCTCGCCGGAGACCCAGCCGGGCGGCCGCGCGCTGAAGTTCTACTCGTCCCAGCGGCTCGACATCCGGCGCATCGAGACCCT
>Ga0081538_10003214_pt1 | contig 15532 bp, 17 predicted proteins | sample TabmetS5T2R1_FD_71022 | JGI IMG/M metagenome (GOLD analysis project Ga0081538, IMG submission 71022) | Tabebuia heterophylla rhizosphere microbial communities from the University of Puerto Rico - S5T2R1 | ecosystem: Host-associated > Plants > Roots > Rhizosphere ... | reverse complement strand
TGTTCTTTGGCGGTAACGGTGAAGTTCTCACCGGCTCGTTGATGAATTACGCGGTGCCGCGCGCTGCTGACATGCCTCCACTCACAATGGGCGAGACGGTGACGCCGAATCCGTTTAACCCCTTGGGAGTCAAGGGCGTGGGCGAGGCCGGCTGCAACGGGGCGCCGCCGGCGGTGGCCAATGCCGTTATGGACGCGCTGGCTCCCCTAGGTATCGGCCACATCGATATGCCCTACACCGCTCCAAAACTCTGGGCGGCGATACGGAAAGCCGAAGCACGCTAGGGGTAAATAGAATTACAAATTCGAAACTCGAAATCCGAAACAAAGTTCAAATGATCAATTAAGAATTAGAAGAGAGGATTTAGGGAGCTATGGCAAAGAACTTTACGATCTGTGTAGGGACGTTAGGCATGGGCCTGTGGCGTAGCGGCGACGGCGGTAAAACCTGGGCTAGAGGCAAACTATGGAAGGGATACCAGGGTGGGAGATCTGTCTTTGGTCTTGCCGTGCATCCTCACGATTCCCGCATCATTTATGCGGGTGCAGACGACGGAATTTATCGAAGCGAAGACCGCGGCGCGACCTTCGAGCACGTTGAATCGCCCCTGGACGCGTACAACGTCTGGCGCATCGCTATCGACCCGGTGGACCCCAAAACAATGTTCGCCGGCACCGCTCTGCCAGCGCTCTTTCGCTCGCGGGACGGCGGTCTTCACTGGGAAAAATTGTCTGCGGAATTTGCCACGGAGTGCATGAATGTTACGAAGCCTCGCGTTACGGCGCTGGTAGTCGATCCGTTGAACCACAATTTCGTCTGGGCCGGGGTCGAGGTCGATGGCGTGCGCGTGAGCCGGGATGGCGGCGACACCTGGACGCGCCCGTCCGGTGGTCTCATGGAAGAGCCTGACATCCATGATATCAAGATTCTACCAGGAAAACCGGGTGCAGCGGTCGTTACTCTTCCTGACGAGATTTGCGTCAGCACGGACGCCGGCGCCAACTGGCAGGCGATCGGGGTGCGCGGACGTTTTCCCTTGCCGTACTGCCGTAACGTGGTCTTTAAATTGGACGAGCCCAACGTGATCCTCGCGGCGATCGGCGATGACGCGCTGGGTGGTCTCGGTGCCCTACAGCGCTCCACTGATGGCGGCCACAGTTGGGAAACGCCACTCCTTCCGATCACGCCAAATACACATATGGAGTGTTTTGCCACCCATCCTGCAGATCCCGACCTGATCCTCGCATGCAGTCACTACGGCCAACTTTTTGCTAGCCCGGACGGCGGCGAGTGGTGGGTCAAATTCCCGCGGGAGTTTACTGAGATCCGAGGCGCCTTGGCTTGGGTGCCGAACTAGACTGCACGGCAGGCTGGCTGACGATTCCGCCGAATGTGCCAAGAGAGCCTGTTGGCTTTCGCTCGGGTCGTTACGTGAGCGTTACTTGCTAGTGAATAATCGGGCTAGATCTCGGAGATGGTATTATTTCGGGTAGGTGATCCGTGCGTGTATTGATTGATGGTTTCTTTTAGCGTCTGAGGGGACACCGGTTTAAGCAAGTAGGTTGCGATACCTGCTCTCATAGCTTTTTCCCGCCATAGTTCAGCGATCCACGCCGTTAACGCTACAACAGGAATGTTAGACGTTTTGGGATTCTGTCTAAGAATCGTAGTTGTCTTGACTCCATCGACATCCGGAAGGTCCATATCCATTAAAATAAGATCTGGCCTCTCGGCTTCCGCGAGCGCGATACCTTCTTGACTGTTCTTGGCCTTTATCGCTTGGTGTCCAAACTTTGTTATGAACTGACCGAGGATCTCACTGGAGTCCTTGTTATCTTCAACGATAAGAATTTTCTTCTTCACATGACCTCCTGTAACGGCTGGAAATCGTATGGCTGGTTAGCCAACAGCACCCACGCGTGTTCTTTCTCTCGATTGCCCACCCTTAACTACAAGAAATGGACCTGCGAGTCGTACATCGTAAGTTTTGCTGAGAGCGAGGTATCGTGCATAAAAGTTCAGCCGATCGGCTATTGCGTCGTAGTGTTTCAAGGCGGCCAATGCCTCACGACGTAAACTTGTAAGGTGCTCAGCGACCGCTTTTTCTCCAGGCTTGTGAATCATGATTCCTTTCTCAGCGGCTCAACTAACTTTCAGTTGCTTCTCCGCGATGCTTCATGGCGCAAATATTCTTCGATTCCTCGTTCCAAACGACGGCTCTGTCGGCGCCGACGAAAGCCGGCCAAAGTAGCGATGACAACCCAGGACGCCGCCCCGATGCACAACGTCAACAACAGATAAAAGATTGCTTCGAGCAAGTGACAACTCTCTCGAACCGGGACACAAAGCAAAGGTAGAACCGCTCCCAAATCGTGGTTAGAACTCCGCCAATTGGTGCAGTTTTGCTGGAAAGTCTCTAATGGATGATCGCCGGAACTGCCCCGGATTTAGAGATGAGATAAAACAACGGGCGAATCAGCCCATCCGTCCATGCGGCGATGTAACGATGCCCAAAGAAACAAACTAATACAGCGGGGTAAAAGCCAAAGAAAAAATGCAGTAGGACTTTACGGTTTCAAGGCCGCGTTCGCGTTACGTACACTGCGTTAAGATGGCTCTGCTCCAAGAAAGCATAGCAAGCGCCACCAAATGTAAGGAAATAGACACAGAAGCTAACGGCGAGACGCAATCCGCGTCCAAGTTGTGCCATTAGCCCATTCGATGCTCTGGCGTCGGACTTCGCCACGTAATCCACCTTCCCAGTCCCGTGCCCGGATAGATCCATAACGACCAGGCACTAGTCGGCTCGTTTCGCCCCGTTCGTTTCTTGCCTGGAGCCCGTCACGTGATGAAAAAATTGTGCAAGGTTTATCGCGTTCGCCGTTCAGATACCACGTCCCCTCTAATCGTCGCCGATCATCCCTACTAAATTGGTGCCGCCACTCCTCGTACCGCTCGTATCGTCTTTCGTCATCCGCTAAAGTCAGATGAGGCGCGGCGAATGCCACGGCCATCAGACTCATGATAAACCAAGTGCGTCGCCCTAATGTCGTCCAAGAGCGTTTTGTCTTCATGTGCAACCTCATGCATTCAAAATTTTAATCCTTATTTTCGCGAAGCAAGATCAATCTGGATCGGGCTCTTGTTGCGTCTAAGATCAGTACTCGTTCTGCCGCTTCAATCGGTTGATCTCGGATCGTTGGCGTTCGATCTCTTGCTGATTTTTCTGTATCTGTTGATCCTGCCGGTAATTTTCATTTTCTTGACCCTGCAGTTGATCACCGATGAGCGCACCGGCGCCAAGTCCTAGACCACCACCAATTGCAGCACCCGTACCCGGGCGACCGACTGCAGCGCCAATGAGCCCACCTGCAGCGGCGCCACCAAGGGCGCCGATTCCAGCTCCCTTCTCTCGAGTTGTCAGAGGCCCACCTGCACAGCCCACAAGCAGAAGGCCAGTCAGAACGAAGCCAGTCGTTTTAGTCCTAAAATTGCAGTTTGTATTCATCGCCGATTCCTCCTTCTCGCAGCTTTGCGAGCCGCTTAGTGAAACAGGCAATGGCCGTGCCGATGAATTAAGGGCGCGAAAAATCTAACTATTCGTCATTATTTGAAAACAAAAACGTAGGCGAAAAAAGGTTCAGGGGGTAAGAAGAATGACGACCGTATTCCAAAGCTCCTTCTGTTTCACAAAGAGTGCCGCAATAAAAAGGCCCTTCTTGGCAGATTCAGGCAGGAGCAAATGCACAAGACTGTACTTCCAAGAAATTGTTTGAAATTTGAAATGATCTTTTGATTACCTTGTCCCTGACGATTCTGATTCCATATCGAGCCCAAGAAGACTGGGTTAGCCCTTCGCGTCGAGACTTCTTTTTCAACTTTTTCCAAAACCTACTTGCTCGGAAGATTTCTTGAATTATCCTGAAAGCAGGTTCAACACAGGGAGATAGCACCCAATGAAACAGAATGTACGCGTGGTTTTTAGAGTACAAGAGGTTTCCGGCGGAGAACCGTGGATTCGCCTAGAACCTATAGATAAGGATTTAAAGGTCTTGGGAAGTGGCTTTCTAGGGTTTGAGCTGCAGGAAGGCACCACGATCAACACGGCAGAAGAAATTGCTGCATTTCTACAAGAAAATATTAGCAGCGTCTCTTACACGCTATCCTAGGGAATGCGCGCTCGCTAAGGATTACAGTTCTTTGATGCTCGGACGCTTCCAAATGAAGCGGAAGAGAAACTTCTAGTGGCGGTGGTAGGAGTCGAACCTACGACGCCGCGGATATGAGCCGCGTGCTCTGACCAACTGAGCTACACCGCCACGTGGCGTTATAAATTATGATGGGTTGGAACAAAGATCAAGTTTGGAAGTGGAAAAACTATTGCCATCGGTCGGCAACCACGGTTCGTTTGACTTCCTTGTGGCCGCGGCTGATTTGATAAAGCATTTTCTCAGTGACTTCCAAACAACTGAGCTTGTTGCCGTAAACAAGACCGGTGTCAAGTCCAATTTTATAAGGTATATCAAAAAGCACGGAAACGCGCGGTGTATGTCCAAAAAGCACCAGATAGGGGAGCCGATGGGGATTGTCAATAAACTCATTTCGGATCCACAGAAGATCGGAATCGGTTTGCTTTTCTAGAGGTTTGCCTGGATGAACTCCGGCATGTACGCAGATGAATGGCTTCATGACGAAGTAGGTTCTCAAGTTTTTGAGAAAGTCGATATGATCCGGCGAGATCTCTGCGATTATCTCATCTAGGGCCGACTGTTTCGAGTGGACTCCATAGCTGATCAAGGTCGCGTACCCCCCATTGTATAAAAACATGTCCCCGTGCTGCCCTGGCAGGCCCAAGTAATCGAGAAACATGTCCTCGTGGTTACCTTTTAAACAAATAATTTCTAGATCCTCCCTTTTCTGCAGCTCGAGAATGTACGTCAATACCCCCTTTGAGTTCGGACCCCGGTCGACGTAATCTCCTAAGAAAATCAGCCGGTCGCCAGAGTTAAGTGGAAGACCCTCGATCAAGTAGCGCAATTCGTCGAGGCATCCGTGGATATCTCCGATCACATAACTACGCATAAAATACCCTTATGGTAAGATGCTAAGTCAGCCTACGCAAGCTACCGGCAGATATTGTCAGGTCACGCCTCAGCAAATCCTCTAGACGGGATCGTTGGTCAAGCGTTAAAGTTCGGGAGCATTTGATCGCGCCGCGAGGCATGATTGACAAGGATCAGCGATTTTCCTAATAATAAATTTGTAACAACTAGATTAATCAACGAAATTCCGGAGGCCAACGATGCTTAAGCCAATAGGATTGATCAACGGTCATTATGAGTGCCGGTCGCTGGATGAAACCCTACCGATATTCACAGATTTGCTCGCGCTGGAGGTCGTGGAGCGTAAAGAGAAAGAAGCGGTCGTTAAACACCCGAATACCGAGTGGCGGCTCATTGTGCACGAAGGCGGTCCAAACGCAGCGAACAAGCCGCACACCAATCATTACGGATTTCGTGTCGGCAACTCAAAAGAAATCCCGAAGGCGTACGAATACCTTTCTGATCACAAAGCCCAGTACAATATCAAAAGCGTTACAAAGCCGCACGAGGCCCATTTCGCATACTCGGTTTACTTTAAGGAACCAGGGGGAAACGATCTCGAAATCGAATACTACAATCCCGCCGCGATAAAGCACGGCCGAACCATCGCCGCGCCGCATTGGAAAGAGCCCCTCACGGAAGATCGCTTCCCAGGCCGGGGCTACATTCCTCAAGCCATGACGCACGGCACTTTGAATTGCGACGATAAAGCCACGAACGATCGCTTTCTCGAAGAAGTCCTCGGGCTCAAAATCGTGGGCGGCGGTAGGATGTCCACTTATATCAAACACCCGGACACCCCCTGGTATATCGTCGTGCTACCGACAACACACCGCGACTATTTGTCGCCGGCCAATCGGTTCACGCTGAAGGTAGCGACCGCCGAGGAAGTCGAAGACGCTCACAAAGACTTTGCTACGAACGGCAGGCAGATCGGCATCAACGAATTATGGGATCTGGAGGAGGAGGAGAATGGGCGAGCGTTCTTTATCTTCAGCGACGTTGCCAAGAATTGGTGGGAAGTGACGTCGTAAGTCGAGCCTTCCAAATCAACAAAACGGGAAACCATGAAAGGCCGCTGGCGTAAATACCAGTGGCCTTTTGCTTGATAGATTTCGGTGTTAGAAGCATGGGTGGCGCGACGTTGCTCTCAAGATCTGAAATGTGGCATCACTTTCGTCGCAAACGCTTCGACCGTTTCGTGATAAACTTTCCGCGCCGGGGTGAGCATGAGATGTTCGACCCCGGCATCTCTTAGCTCTGCAATCCGTTCGATGCATTCTTTTGGCGTGCCGGCAATGGCAAAACGACGGACGAGATAATCGTTTACGAGTTCCGGGTCGACCCGGTCTTCCATTGGCTGCATAACGTCGAAGCCCGCCATGAACTTCTTAATACCATTTAGCTCTTCGGCTGGAACGGTTTCGAGTGTGAAACGAAAGTTATGGTGCGCCCGGTTCGCAATGCGGTTGCGCACGATGCGGCGCGCTTCATTGCCGTCATCGCGGACGCAGACCATGCCGGCGGCAATCAAAGCCACCTCGGTATCTTTGCGATCGGCTTCGGTGGCGCCCTTGCGAATTTCCACTCGCGCCCAATCGAGGACTCGTAGATCGAAGCCGGTGCCGAGGATCACGCCATCCGCCGACCGGCCTCCAAGGCGCAAGCCTTTCGGCCCTTCCGCGGACACGTAAACGGGCACAGGACGGAGATTAAAGCCGATACCTATCCTTCCGGTAGAAAAAGGGATTGATTTTCCATTAACCAAGTCGCGGATGGTCGCGATTCCTTTTTCGAATTCGGCAAGGGGCGTCGCCTTGCGCCCTTGCGAATAGACCGGTCCATCGCCAGTGCCTAGCCCCAGTATCGCTCGCCCCTCGGAGATTTCGTTAAGCGAGGCCGCAGCCCCAGCGAGCACCGTGGGATCGCGAAAGACCATGTTGGTGACGGCGATGCCAAGAAGCACACGTTGGGTAATCATCGCGCAGGTCGCAAGCGTCTGAAAAGAATCGATGGAGCTTAGATGGCTCTCGCCGAGAAAGATGGCGTCATAACCCAACTCTTCCGCTCGCTGGGCGCGCCGGTGAACTTCATCGATGTTTTTGACGCCGCCATGGACGCTGTGAAGACTAAAGCGCATGCCATCACGACGTTTCATCAGTCAACTGCGAAAGCAACCAAAGCGCAACCCGTCGCCCAGGGCACAACTGGCTCGTAAGCGAGTACTTCCGCCCGCCAACTTTGCACGGCGCCTGCGAGTGCGATCCAGGTTCTTATTTCGTGGCCGCCGGAACCAGCCTCGGCATAAATTTCTTCATGCGAGTATTCGGTCAGTCTTGTTCGGTCGGCGGACTTCAGTGTTTCGAGGAATTTCTGGTCAAAGGAAACGTTGATCTTGCCATGCTTGGCTTCGCCTGGCCAGTGGGACAGACCCCCTGTGGCAACGAGCGCGACTCGTTTTTCCGACCGCTCCAGTTCCCTTCCGAGAAATTGCCCAAGAGCGAAGCATCGCTTCGGCGTCGGCATCGGCGTCGTCAGGGTGTTAATGATCACAGGCACGACCGGGACAGCCGGATCGGGATTCAAGAAATGCAACGGCAACATAGTGGCATGGTCGAAGAGTAGCTCGTCGGAGAACGTCGGGTCAAAACCGTTCTCAAGACAAGCGTCGAGTAATTCCGCGCTCAATTTTGGGTCGCCGGGAACGCGGCTTTTGGGAATTCTCAACCACTCTTCCACTGGACCGTCGTAGTGATCGGCGCGGCCAATGCAGAAGGCGGGCATCTGGTTCAAGAAGAAATTCGCCCAGTGCTCCACAGTGATCGCGACTAGCGTATCGGGTTTCGCGGCAGCGAGTTTCTCCCCGAGCTTTCGATAGCCGTGGAGAAATCGGTCGGCTTGTTCCTTGGGAGCGGCTTCAGTCCAAGCGGTCATGCCTGGAGCATGGCTCGCAGCGCAGGCGAAAACGATGGGCATAGTTCACTCCAATCCTGCCAGAGCTTTGGCGTAATCCTCATTAGAAACTTTGTGCAGCAGGGTGAAAGGTCGAAGCAGCAGCGAGTGAACTCCAAGAGTGTAGAGTTTTCGTACGTCAGCGTTAACCACGGCATTCTCCTCCTCTGGGCTGAGTTCATACCTTTTGACGAACCCGGCTGGATTCTGCCGGTAACTTTCGCGATGGGACGGATCGCGGTTGACGTGGTATATCAGCTTCTGTAGTTGATAGAGACTCATGTTCACCGATCCAGTTTTTGATGCAGCCATGGGATGACGGTCTCAAACACGAACGGAATATTTCCCATGTGCCCGCCCGGAAAGAGGCGAATCGTTTTGGGATCGCCGTGCTCCAGCAACAGATAAAAATCTTCCAGCGGCACTTGTTTGTCTTCTTTGCCGTTAACCAAGAGCAGGGGCGCGCTGGATTTATCCAACCAACCTTGATCCAGCAAAGAGAGGGCAGGCATGACTCGATTCAACTCCTCCATGGTTTTCTTGCCGAATAGATTGGCTCGCGCCTCGATGAGATCAAACAGGTAAGAATCGGCGTGGCGCGATCGCTCTTGCCACTCGGGCTGGAAGAAGTAGTGGATGCCGCCGCCCCAATTGACAACGGCGCGTAAACGCGTGGGCTCGACGTGGGCCAGCTTGGTGGCCCAGTAACCGCCAAAGCTTGCGCCGACGACCGCGATGCGATCCGGGTCGATTTCGCGCCGATCCGTCAAGTAATCGAGCGCCGCCACGTGAACCTGATGGGCATCCGGCGATGCGAGCATGGGACATTCGCCGGTGCCGGGACTGTCGAGCACAAAACAACCCCAGCCTTCTTTAACAAACCGTTCGGCGAAAATGTGACGCTCTTCTTTCCAGTTGTCGATGCCGCCCCAGTGCATGATCATGGGCGCGGGCGCGTTTTTGGGCAAGCGCAGATGGCCGACGATCTCTTTGCCGCGGAAGGGGATGGCAACGCGTTCCAGTGGAATATCGAAGTAGCGCGATGCCGCGAGATGCATCTCGCGCGCTTTTCGGTAAGCGTGTTGTTTGCTGGGGGTGCTGGGGAAGGGATGGCGGCCGATCGCGTAATATCCGAACGCCTTGAGATAGGCGTCTTTCGCCTGCGCGCCGTTGCCATCGCCTTCTGCTCTACGGGCCCGTTCTTCGTAACGCGCGCCGAGATCGTTCCACGCTTTGGCCCAAATCTCGCCATCAACGCTAGTCAGTTGACCCAGCGCTTCCTCGGCTTCGCGCTGGTCGGCATGATTGAACGGTGACCTGTGACCCACTCGGCTGCGGATATCGTTTTTGATCTCGTCGAGGGTGCGTGGCTTGTCCATAGTGATACCCATCCCGTCTGTTTGAACCTTCGCTTTTCTATCAAAACACTTGAGAAAAAGATAGATTTGTCTCCACGGGGTTGACCTTTGGATGGCTCCGTGTCATGCCAATAAAAACATCCCTTCTTTACAAAGCTTTCTTTTTCGGTATAGATTTTTCAATCTTGTTGCGGAGTCAATCATGGCATCGATCATAGACGGTAAAGCTGTCGCTAAAGAAGTACAGAAACAAATTAAAGAAGAGATTGAGGGGCTTGAGCGACGTTGGGGGATTGCGCCGGGACTCGGTGTGGTGTTGGTGGGAGACGACCCGGGGTCTCACATCTACGTAAAGAATAAGGAAAGAGCCTGCAAAGAAGTCGGGATAAAGTCTTATGAACATTTGCTTCCCGCGACTGTATCTGAGCGAGAGTTGTTGACCCTGGTCCACAGCCTGAATAAAGACAAAAACGTCCATGGCATCTTGGTGCAGCTGCCTTTGCCTGCCCATATTCGGGCAGAGAAGATTCTGGAAGCGGTTTCGCCACACAAAGATGTCGATGGCTTTCATCCCGTCAGCCAGGGCATGCTGTTGCTTGGCGGTGACGGCTTTAAGCCCTGTACCCCCATGGGGATCATGAAACTTTTGGATTCCGTCGGTTGCGATCCCAAAGGCAAGAATGCCGTGGTTGTCGGGCGGAGCAATATTGTCGGCAAGCCGGTGGCCCTGATGCTGCTCCAACGGCACGCAACGGTAACCATTTGTCACTCGCGAACAGCGACCTTGCGGGACGAAGTTGAGCGTGCCGATATTCTCGTGGTCGCCATCGGCAAAGCGGGTTTGGTTCGAGGCGATTGGCTCAAGCCGGGCGCGGTTGTGATCGATGTCGGAGTCAATCGGCTGCCGAGCGGAAAGCTCGCCGGTGACGTTGAGTTCGACAGCGCCAAGGAGCGGGCCGCATGGATTACGCCGGTTCCCGGCGGCGTCGGACCGATGACAATCTGCATGCTTCTCTACAACACACTAAAAGCGGCCAAGGATTCCCTGCAGCGCGAACGATAGATCGAGCGGCGTCGTCTTGAGAACAGCGTGGCGCAACAAATGAAAAAAACCCCGCTTTACGGTGCACACCGGCGCGCGGGCGCGAAAATGGTCGAGTTCGCCGGCTGGGAAATGCCGGTTCAATACCGCGGCGTTATTGACGAACATCTGGCGGTTCGGACGCGCGCAGGGCTCTTCGACGTCAGCCACATGGGAGAAATCGAGATTCGCGGTCCCGGCGCTTTAGAGTTATGTCAAACATTGTCGGCCAACGATGTTTCGCGAATGAAACTGCAGCAGGCCCAATACAATCTTTTCATCAACGATAAGGGCGGAATCATCGATGACGTTATTTTTTACCGCATCGCGCCCACCGCTTTTTTGATCTGTGTCAATGCGTCGAACAGTGAGAAGGATTTCGCCTGGATCCAGAAGCAAGCGAGCGGGGAAGTCGAGCTGGAGAACGCCAGTTCCCGTTACGCTCAGCTAGCTCTGCAAGGACCACTGGCGGAAAAAATCTTGCAGCCCTTGACCGCACTGCCGCTCGCCGAACTCAAATCTTTCTATTTCGACTGGGCCGATGTGTCATCGATCCGTTGCTTAGTCGCGCGGACCGGCTACACAGGGGAAGAAGGGTTTGAGCTTTATTGCAATTCGGCTGACGCGGAAAGTTTGTGGAAGGCGTTGCTCGAAGCCGGGTGCCCGGTGGGGCTCGAACCCGCCGGTCTCGGTGCCCGTGACACGTTGCGACTAGAAAAGGCCTATCCCTTGTACGGTCACGAGCTGGACGATACCACGACGCCGCTGGAAGCGGGTTTGGAGTGGGTGACAAAACTCGCTAAGGGACCCTTTATTGGGCGTGAAACCTTGCTTAAACAAAAAGCAGAAGGCATCCAGCGCAAGCTTGTCGGACTAGAGCTATTGGAGCCTGGGATCGCGCGCAGTGACTATCATTTGTTCAAAGATGGAAAATCCATCGGCCGCGTAACGAGTGGCACGAAATCACCCACTCTCGGCAAAGCCATTGCGATCGCCTATGTGATTATCGAAGAGGCGGCCGTCGGCAACACCGTAGAGGTGGAAATTCGTGGACGCAGAGTTCGAGCGAAAATCGTTTCTTTACCGTTCTACCGGCGGTAACCGATAAGCAGGGAGTAATACGTAAGGAGGTTAGTGATGGATATCCCCGAACACCTAAAATATTCCAAGGAGCATGAGTGGGTGCTGGTGGAAGGCAAAACCGTGACGATTGGTATCACTGATTTCGCTCAAGACGAACTGGGTGATATTGTTTATGTGGAACTGCCGGAGGTGGGAGAAAAGGTCGTCAAAGACGACCCTTTCGGCGCCGTAGAATCGGTGAAGGCGGTTTCGGACGTCTACGCGCCGGTGAGCGGAACGGTTCTCGAGGTGAACGATGTGCTGCCGGATACCCCGGAGACTATCAATGACGACCCTTACGGCGACGGTTGGATGATTCGGGTTGAAATTTCCGATGAGGAAGAGCTCAGGGATCTCATGAGTCACGAGGAATACGCTGAATACGTCGAGCAGCAGAAAGAAGACGACGACGAGGAAGACGACGACGAGGAAGACGAGGAAGAAGAATAAGTTCAAGGCATGCGCTATACCCCCCACACTTCCGCTGACCAGGAGCAGATGCTCCGTGCTATCGGCGCGAATTCTATCGAAGAGCTGTATCGCCACATCCCGGAAGCGCTCCGCAAGAGAGCGCACATCGATCTTGCCGCTGGCATGACCGAGCTCGCGGTTCGCCGGCGTTTGGCCGCGCTAGCGACACGCAACGCGACAGCGTTGGAATGGAGTTTTTTTCTCGGTGGCGGGATCTATCATCATTTTGTACCCAGCGCGGTAGATGCGGTGATCTCCCGTTCAGAGTTTTCCACTTCTTATACCCCTTACCAACCGGAGGTTAGCCAGGGCACCTTGCAGGCCCTGTTTGAATATCAGACTCTAATTTGCCAGCTCACCGGAATGGAAATATCCAACGCTGGCGTTTACGACGGGGCTTCCGCGACGGCCGAAGCCGTCCTTATGTCGCGCCGGATTCAGCCTGACAGTCGACGCCGTGTGCTGATCTCCCGAGCGTTGCATCCGCACTACCGAGCGGTTATCTCAACCTACTTGAGAAATTTAGAGGATATGCAACTGGAAGAGGTCCCGTTTGATGCTACCGGGGCAACGGATTTGGAAAGGCTCAAGCAAGCACTGGACGATCAGGCGATGTGCGTCGTCGTGGGCTACCCAAACTTTTTTGGGATCATCGAAGAGCTAGCTCCGATTCAAGCGGCTTGCGCCGGTTCCGGCGCGCAGCTGATCACGGTGACCCCAGAGCCCTTGGCGTTAGGTGTTATAAAGCCGCCCGGTGCTTGGGGGGCGGACATCGCCGTGGGAGAGGGACAGAGCGTAGGAATTCCTATGACCCTGGGTGGTCCGGGATACGGCTTTTTCGCCTCTCGGAAGAAATTCGTGCGGACTCTTCCCGGCCGTTTGGTTGGAGAAACGGTAGACTCCGAAGGGCAGCGCGGTTTTGTATTGACGCTCGCGACTCGCGAACAGCATATCCGGCGCGAAAAGGCGACTTCCAATATTTGCACGAGTCAAACGTTGTGCACGCTGGCCTCGACCGTTTTCATGTCGCTTTTGGGCAAAAACGGAATGCGTCGCCTTGCCGAGGTCAATGTCTTGCGCGCCCACGGCGCGCGCGATCGTCTAACCAGCCAAGCCGGGCTCGAAGCACGTTTCTCTGGCCCGTTCTTTAACGAGTTTGTCTTGCGGGCCGGAGATTTAGATGGCGTTTTTAAACGTTGCGCGAGCGCGCGAATTGTTCCGGGGGTAAATCTCCGCCAGTGGTATCCCGAACTCGATGATTGCCTGCTCGTCTGTGTTACCGAAATGAATGAGAGGGAGGAGATCGAGCGCCTTGTCGAAACCATCGGAAGTTAAGCCCCAGCCGCGGGCAACACCCTCCCGTCTGCTGTTCGAGAGCAGTTCCTCTGGAAGGAGCGCCTTCTATTGGCCGGCAGAAAACAAGAATGCATTGGCGGCCATTCCGGAGGCGCTCCGGCGCAATGATATTGCCGGATTCCCCGAGTTGGGGGAGCTGGAAGTGTTGCGCCATTTCACGCGTCTGTCCCAGCGAAATTTCGCCATCGAAAGCCAGTTTTACCCGCTGGGTTCTTGCACGATGAAATACAATCCCAAGGTGAATGAAGTGGTGGCGCGGCTTTCGGGCTTTGCGCAAATCCATCCCTTGGCCCCCGTCGCACTCCTGCAGGGAGCCCTGCAATTGCTCTTCGAGCTCGAGCAAATGCTGATCGAAATCAGCGGCATGGACGCCATCAGTTTACAACCATCTGCGGGAGCCCAGGGTGAGCTGACGGGACTGATGCTGGTTCGCGCTTGCCTTGGCGAAAGGGGCGATTCCCGCCGAAAAATCATCGTCCCGGACACTGCCCACGGCACCAATCCAGCGAGCTCAACGCTTTGCGGCTACGAGGTCGTACAGATTTCCTCCACCGCAGAGGGGGTGATTGACCCCGCGGCGGTTGCCCGGGTGATGGACGAAAATGTCGCGGCCTTGATGATTACGAATCCTAATACGCTGGGGCTGTTCGAAAAGGATATCGTGGCGATCGCCGAAGTCGTCCACGCGAAAGGCGGCATGGTTTATCTCGATGGTGCGAACCTCAACGCCTTAATGGGTATTGCGAAACCGGGTGACATGGGTGTGGATGTTTTGCATATGAACCTGCACAAGACATTTTCCACGCCTCACGGAGGCGGTGGTCCGGGCGCGGGGCCGGTAGCCGTCAAGGAGCGTTTACGCGATTACCTGCCGGTGCCCCGGATCATCAAGAAAAATGACACATTCGAGTTGCTGGAGGATTGCCCCAGATCAATCGGGCGCGTACGTTCGTTCTTCGGCAATTTCGGCATCTTGGTCCGGGCCTATACGTATATTGTGTCCCTGGGTGGAGACGGCTTGGAAGAGTCAAGCCGTATGGCGCTTCTCAATGCCAACTATATTCGCAGGAAACTAGAAAAGAGCTATCAGATCGCCTACCCTGAGCCGTGCATGCACGAATGCATTTTCACCGATCGTTTGCAGCACAAGTATGGAGTTAGTACCCTCGATATAGCCAAGCGTCTCCTGGACTATGGATTCCATCCGCCAACGATCTATTTCCCTCTAATCGTTTCCGGCGCACTTATGATTGAACCGACCGAAACCGAGACGCCGGAGACCTTGGACGCGTTCATCGCGGCCATGGTCGCGATTGCCCGCGAAGCCCAGGAAAATCCCGATCTCGTCAAAACGGCGCCTCATTCAACGCCGGTCAGGCGGCTGGATGAGGCTAGAGCAGCTAGAAAACCGATTCTGAGATGGGACCCTGAGCAAGAGGGAGCCACATAATTCCTGCGGCAAGAAAAAACATCTTACTGCGCTCCAGGCATAAAACGGTAATTTAAACGGTTATCCACATATTCGAAACTTGCAATGATGTCGACCCGGTTTCTGCCGATCCATGGCGGGATCGGGCCGAACGGAGCAGCAGTTTTCACGGCGCGCAAGGCTTCCTCATCGAGCAACTGGGAACCCGAAGAGCGGACGATTTTGGCGACTTCAAGATCGCCATTGCCGAGTATAGAGAACTCCAGTAGCAGTCTGCCCTGCAATCCATAGCGAAGGGCGAGTTCCGGATACTGCCAGACCACTTCGATGGCCCGCTTAATGGTGTTAAAGTAAGTGACATATTGAGGGTTGTTCGTATCGAGCCGAATAGGCCCTTCGGTTCCTCGACTCCTTGCTTCTGTTGTCCAGCCCACTGGCGGTAGTAAGTCTTTGACAGTCGGCAAGGGCCGCTCGGCAACAATGGCCTGGTTCGGAATCTGCTCTCGAGAAGCCAGACGCGGTGGTTCTTCGCGCTTTGGCTCTTTAGGCTGAGGTATTTCCTTTGGGACGGAGGTTTTCTCGGCTACGGGCGGGGGGGTTCTTTTAGCGATCCCCGCGGGAGCTTTGCCGGTTCGACGCGGCGCCTCCTTAGGCAGACGCG
>Ga0081538_10003213_pt1 | contig 15534 bp, 21 predicted proteins | sample TabmetS5T2R1_FD_71022 | JGI IMG/M metagenome (GOLD analysis project Ga0081538, IMG submission 71022) | Tabebuia heterophylla rhizosphere microbial communities from the University of Puerto Rico - S5T2R1 | ecosystem: Host-associated > Plants > Roots > Rhizosphere ... | reverse complement strand
AGGGCGTCGACATAAACGACAAGCACATCGAGGTCATCGTCCGGCAGATGATGAAGAAGGTCCGGGTCGACCAGAAGGGCGACACGACCTACCTGCCGGGGCAGTTCGTCGACCGCAACGAGATGCTCGCGGTCAATGCCGAGCTGAAGAAGGCCAAGAAGGAGGAGGCCGAGACCGAGGAGATCATCCTCGGAATCACGAAGGCCTCGCTCGCCACGGACTCGTTCCTGTCGGCGGCCTCCTTCCAGGAGACGACCAAGGTGCTGACGGACGCCGCCCTCGAGGGCAAGACCGACCGGCTGCTCGGCCTGAAGGAGAACGTGATCATCGGGAAGCTGATCCCGGCGGCCACGGGTCTCCGCCGCTACCGCCGGCTCGAGATCGAGCCCACGGAGCCGATCCGGCGCCACACCGCCGAGGAGATCGGGATCCTGGACGAGTCCGAGCTGGCGGCCGAGCTGGGCCTCACCGACTCGGGCGACATCGAGGGCTTCGGCTTCACGGACGGCGACACCGAGACCTTCGGCGACCTGGCGGACCTGCCGGCCGACGGCGACGGCGACGGCACGCAGTAGCCCCGGTCGCGCCCACCCCCAACGTCGCCGACGGGCCGCCCTGCGGGCGGCCCGTCGGCTTGGCGGCGCCGCCCCGGCCGGGGCACCGGCGCGGCTTGGGCCCCAGGGGGGCGATTCGCCACGCGTTTGACCTTTCGTGCGTTATGCGCACAGAACGTCGAACGCGTGAGCTCGACTCGGCCGTCGCCGCACTCGCGGGGCGCCGGCACGCCGTGTTCTCGTGGGCCCAGCTGGCCCAGCTCGGAATGACTTCCCGCGCGCTGCAAACCCGTGTCGACGCCCGCCGACTGCACCGGATACACCGCGGCGTGTACGCGGTCGTCGAGCCCAAGCTGCTCAGAATCGAGGGTCGCTGGCTCGCCGCTGTGCTCGCCATCGGCGACGGCGCCGCCCTCAGCCACCGCTCCGCCGCGGCCCTCTGGGACCTGTTGCCGGCAACGGGACGCACTCCAGAGGTTTCGGTTGCGCGAAGTGTGAGATCACGCGCGGACATCCACATCCACTGCGTCCGGTCGCTGCCCGATGAGCACGTGACGAAGGCAAATGCGATCCCCTGCACGACCGTGGCGCGCACCATCGTGGATCTGGCCGCGGTCGTCGCCCCACGGTGGCTCGAGCGGGCGCTCGGCCAAGCCGAGGTCCTGCGGCTCTACGACCGCAGGGAGATCGAGGCCATCCTGTCGGCGAATCCGAGGCGTGCCGGTCATCGGGCGCTGCGGAGGCTGCTCGGCCGCTCCGACTTGTCCACGAGCCTCCCGCGCAGCGACCTCGAGGAGCGGTTCCTCGCACTATGCGACGCCGCCGACCTCCCACGCGCGGAGCTGAACGCGCCCTTCACGTTGCCCGACGGCACGGAGATCGAGATCGACGCCCTCTGGCGCTCGGCCGGTGTCGCGGTGGAGCTCGACAGCCGGCGCTTCCACTCGGGCTGGGTAGCCCAGCTGCGCGACCGCCGCCGCGATGCGCAGCTCACCGTGGCCGGCCTCAAGCCGCTCCGGTTCACCGATACGGACCTCACCGACGAACGACGCACCACTACCGCAGTCCTGCGCGACCTGCTCAGGCGTTGACAATCCCGCCCGCCCACCGCAGCAGTCGCTCCACCTGATCGTCGGTCAGCCCGACCGCCGGGTCCGTCCGGACGATCAGCGTCGGCGCCGGGCGGTGCTCGGCCCACGTGGTGCAGGTGTCGTCCATGCTGTCGTCGATCCACGCGGCCGGGCGGTCGGCCGCGTACTCGTCGATCGCGTCGATCTTCCAGTGCGCCGAGCCGAACACGGCGCGTCCGTCGAAGGTGAGGAATGGGAGCTCGCGAAACGGCAGCCGGAGGATGTGCGGCAGGTGCTCGTTCGCCCGCTCCTCCCAGCCGGTGGCCCACACGAGCTCGAACCGCTCAGCTAGTCTGACCAGCCGCTCTCCCACGTCTGCAGGGATGCAGTGGGCGATTCCGTCGATCCAGTGCATGGGGCCGGGCATCCGTTCGGCGCCGGGCGCGAAGCCGAAGAGGCTGATGACGCCGTCGACGTCGACGAACAGGATCGGTCGATCAGTCACGTGATTGAAGATGCACGAGCGCAGGGGGCGGACGGCAGGCGCGCCGCGTTGAGGCCGGCGCGCCGGGTCGGTTTGTCGCTTTCGTCACCAAAGTGTCGTTACGAAGTAACTGGGGTAGGCCTTACGTTGACGACGGCTCGTCTTCTCAATGAACGACAAGCGGGAGGCGCGCGGGCCGTTACCTCGAATAGCGGTAGGAACGCCGCCCAGATCGCACTGGACCCAAGCATCCGTTGAGCCTTCAACTAGGCATTCTCCTCGCGCTTTTCTGCGCGCTGGCCACGAACGTGGCCTTCCTCCTCAAGCATCGCGGCGCCTGCGCGGCGCCGGACGTCAGGCTGAGGCACCCGGTTCGAAGCGCGAGCGGCCTCTTCCGCTCGAAGTGGTTCGCCATCGGCATGCTGGTCGCCACCGGCGCGTGGGCCCTCCACGTTGGCGCGTTGGCGCTCGCGCCGCTATCCGTCGTCCAGGCTGTCATCGCCGGCGGCCTGGTCTTCCTGACCGTCCTCGCCGAGCGTTTCTTCGGCTGCACCGTCGGCACGCGGCAGTGGGCGGGGGTCGGGCTCACCGCGCTCGGCCTCGTGCTGCTGGCGGTATCGCTCCCGAGCGGCGACGGGTCGCACGCGAGCTACTCGATGGCCGGGATGATCGCCTTCGAGTCGGCCCTGCTTGCGATCGGCACGTTCCTGGTCCTCACTCCTCAGCTCGGCTCGCACGAGCATCACGGGGCGATGCTCGGCGTCGCGGCGGGGATCCTGTTCGGTGTCTCCGACGTCGCGATCAAGGCGCTCACGACCCTCTTCGCCGGCGGCGGCGTCGTCGCGCTCGTCTCCCCATGGCTACTGACGTGCGTCCTCGCCTCGCTGCTCGCCTTCTACGCGTCCGCCCGCGGACTGCAGAAGGGCGAGGCCGTGCCGGTGATCACGCTGACCAGCGCGGCCGCGAACGTCTCCGCGATCAGCGGCGGCATCCTCGTCTTCGGCGACCCGATGCCGAGCGACCCGCTCGGGATGGCGATCCAGAGCTTCGCCTTCGTGCTCGTCATCGTGGCGGCCGCGCTCACGCCGGCGCCGCTGCGCGCGGCCCGAACCTGATCTCGGCCACGGCGCTCGCGCCGCCTTCTACAGCCTCACCTGCCGCATCGCGACCTTCAGGCGCGTGCGAACGAGGCGCTCGAGGCCCTGCGCTCCGGCGCCCTTCGCGGAGCGGCGGTGACGGTGCCGTAAGGGGTCGCCGGCCGGCGGTGTCCAGGGTTTTGGTCCTATGACCCCACTTTCCCTGTGCACCGCTCCGTGCTCTGCGAGCGGATGCCACCATTACCCGCGCACGCCGGCGTCCCGGCCGGCCGAGCATCCGCCGGCCGGCGCGCGACAGGGCGCCATCGCACCTCCATTCGCGGCGACGGCGTCCCTCGAGGCGCTTCAACGCGCGGAGCGCCCGCCGCCCCGTTGCTACCATCACGCGCCGCATGCCCAGCATCAATCAGCTCGTTCGCAAGGGCCGTCGCCGGCCCAAGAAGAAGGTCTCGACGCCGGGCCTCAAGTCCGGTCAGGGCCGCAAGAAGCGCATCGCGGCGCCGCAGCGGCGGGGCGTCTGCACCCGCGTCTACACGACGACGCCCAAGAAGCCGAACTCCGCGCTTCGCAAGGTGGCCCGCGTGCGGCTGACGAACCAGATGGAGGTCACGGCCTACATCCCCGGCGAGGGCCACAACCTCCAGGAGCACTCCGTGGTGCTCGTCCGCGGCGGCCGGGTGAAGGACCTGCCGGGCGTGCGCTACAAGGTCGTGCGCGGCACGCTCGACGCGGCCGGTGTTTCCGACCGCAAGAAGGCGCGGTCGCAGTACGGGGCGAAGGCCCGCTAGCCCCGTGCCACGTCGCGCGTCGCCCGGAGTCCGTCCGATCGATCCCGACCCGATGTACGGGTCGAGGCTCGTCCAGCAGGTGATCAACAAGGTCATGGTGGACGGCAAGAAGTCCATCGCCGAGCGCATCGTCTACGACGCGCTCGACATCCTCTCGCGGCGTACCGGGCAGGACGCCGTCCCCGCGCTCGAGGAGTCGATCAAGCAGCTCACGCCCGTCCTCGAGGTCCGGTCGCGGCGGGTGGGGGGCGCCACCTACCAGGTGCCCGTGGAGGTGCCCCAGCGCCGCGCTCGCACCCTCGCGGTCCGGTGGCTCGTGGAGTTCGCGGGCGGCCGCCGGGAGAAGTCGATGTCCGAGCGCCTCGCCGGCGAGCTCGCCGACGCGCAGTCGCAGCAGGGCGGGGCGTTCAAGCGCAAGGACGACATCTTCCGGATGGCGAAGGCCAATCAGGCCTTCGCGCATTACCGCTGGTAGCGGCGGCGAGACCGCGCCGCAGCCCTTATCCCCGCGACAAGAACCCGGTAGCCCCCGCCCCCAGGGCCAGTCCCCCGGCCACGATCTCGAGGGTCAGGCCCGGGCCGGCCCGCGCCGTCGCCCCCTCGAAGTTGAGGCCGATTGCCCCGGTCTCGTCCGTCACGGGCAAGTCGACGAGGAGCGCCCAGCCGAGCACGAACACCCCGACGAACACCAGCGCCAGCGCCGCCGGACGGGAGCCGCCAAGCCCGGCCCCCCAGGACATCAGCAGCGTCAGCGCCGCCAGGAGCAGGAACGCGCCGCCGTTTCGCTCGAGGCCGCTCAGCTCGCAGCGGTCGGCGAGGGCGGGGTTCGTGTCGTTGATCACCTCGCAGCTGCCGCTCGCCACGTCCACCGAGGCGACCGTCGAGAACTCCGCGAGCACGAGCAGCACGGCGGCGGCCACGCCGGCCGCCGTGATGCCCACTGCGAGCGGCTTTGCAGGGCCAAATCCGGCCAATCGAGACGCGCTTTCCCTGCTACCATCAAACGCCGCTTCGCGTGCGGTCTCCCACCGCTCGCGGTTCCGCTCAGCCACGCGGGAGCGGACGGTCGCTCACGAGAATGGAGTCCCCTACGAAATAGAACTCTTCCGGGCAGGCACCGTACGCAGCACCGGGCCCGGAGCGGGCCTTTTTTCTGCCCGGAATCCGACGCACTGGATCAACGCTAATGCCACGCAAGGTCACACTCGAGAAGACGCGCAACATCGGGATCATGGCGCACATCGACGCCGGCAAGACGACGACGACGGAGCGCATCCTCTTCTACACCGGCCGCACCCACAAGATGGGTGAGGTCCACGAGGGCGCTGCGGTCATGGACTGGATGGCGCAGGAGCAGGAGCGTGGCATCACGATCACGTCGGCAGCCACCACCGCCTTCTGGCGCGACCACCGCATCAACATCATCGACACACCGGGCCACGTCGACTTCACGGTCGAGGTGGAGCGATCGCTGCGCGTGCTCGACGGCGCCATCGCCCTGTTCGACGCGGTCGCCGGTGTCGAGCCGCAGTCCGAGACCGTGTGGCGTCAGGCCGACACCTACCGGGTCCCGCGCGTCGCGTTCATCAACAAGATGGATCGCATCGGCGCCAACTTTGAGGGCTCCGTCCAGACCATGGTCGACCGGCTCGGGGCGAATCCCGTGCCGGTCCAGCTCCCGATCGGGAACGAGGCCGACTTCAGCGGCGTGGTCGACCTCGTGAACATGAAGGCGATCCTCTACAAGGACGATCTCGGGCAGGAGTGGGAGGTCGCCGACATCCCCGAGGAGCTTCGGGACGCAGCGAACCAGGCGCGCACGGAGCTGATCGAGGCGGTCGCCGAGTACGACGACGCCCTGATGGTCGACTACCTCGAGGAAAAGCCGATCGAGCCGGCCCGCCTCATCCAGGACATCCGCAAGGCGACGCTCGACATCTCCATGACGCCCGTGCTCTGTGGCTCGGCGTTCAAGAACAAGGGCGTGCAGCCGCTTCTCGACGCCGTGATCGACTACCTCCCGAGCCCGCTCGACGTTCCCCCCGTCGAGGGCCTCGAGGGGAGCCAGATCCAGGACGGCGAGGGCACCCCGACGGTACGCAGGCCCTCCGACGACGAGCCGTTCGCCGCACTGGCCTTCAAGGTGATGGCCGACCCGTACGTCGGCAAGCTCACCTACTTTCGGGTCTACTCCGGCACGCTCCGGGCGGGGAGCCGGGTGCTGAACTCGGTGACCGGTCGCACGGAGCGCGTCGGGCGCATCCTGATGATGCACGCGAACCACCGCGAGGAGGTCGACGAGGTGTACGCGGGCGACATCGCCGCCGGCGTCGGCCTCAAGCAGACCTCGACCGGCGACACGCTGTGCGTCGCCGACGCCCCGGTGGTGCTCGAGGCGATCCAGTTCCCGGCGCCCGTGGTGCACCTTTCGATCGAGCCCAAGACGAAGGCCGACCAGGAGAAGCTCTCGGTGGCGCTCCAGCGCCTGGGCGAGGAGGACCCCACCTTCCAGGTGCACACGGAGGAGGAGACCGGTCAGACCGTGATCTCGGGCATGGGCGAGCTGCACCTCGAGGTGATCGTGGATCGCCTCCGGCGGGAGTTCAACGTCGAGGCCGGCGTCGGCCGGCCACAGGTGGCCTACCGCGAGACCGTGCGGGACGAGGCGAGGAACGTCGAGGGCCGGTTCATCCGCCAGACCGGCGGCGCCGGGCAGTACGGCGTCGTCAACATCGATCTCGAGCCGGCGCCCGGCGAGGGGTTCGACTTCGTGAACCAGATCAAGGGCGGCGCGGTGCCCTCGGAGTTCATCCCCGCCGTGGAGAAGGGCATCGAGGAGGCCCTCGAGTCGGGAGTCAGGGCGGGCTATCCGATGGTGGACGTGCGCGCCAGGTTGGTCGACGGCAAGTACCACGACACGGACTCCTCCGAGGTCGCCTTCAAGGTGGCCGGCTCGCTGGCCCTCAAGGAGGCCGCGAGGCGGGCCCACCCGGTGCTCCTCGAGCCGGTCATGGCCGTGGAGGTCGTGACGCCGGAGGAGTTCATTGGAACCGTCATCGGCGACCTCTCTAGCCGCCGCGGGCGCGTGGAGGGCCAGGAGCCGCGCGGCAACGCCGTCGCGGTCCGGGCGAGCGTTCCGCTCGCGGAGATGTTCGGCTACGCCACCGACCTGCGCTCTTCCACGCAGGGGCGAGCCACCTACACCATGCAGTTCGATCGCTACGACGAGGTGCCGGCGGGCATCGAGGAGGAGATCGTCGAGCACCGGACCGGGGAGCCGGTGGGGGCGGCGACATGACGGGCCTGCGCGGCGCGGCTCGCCGGTTCGCGGGGAGCCCGTGGGCGCCGGTGCTTAAGGAGTATGTTTGGCAAGCTCGGGCTGAAGCAAGGCCGGTCACGTCCGGCGCGGCGCCCGGGAAGGCTTTGAGAAAGGAGTAGTTCGGAGTGGCGAAGGAGAAGTTCGACCGGAACAAGCCGCACGTGAACGTCGGCACGATCGGGCACATCGACCACGGTAAGACGACGCTGACCGCGGCGATCACGAAGATCCTGGCGGAGAGGTACGGCGGCCAGGCGAAGAGCTTCGAGGAGATCGACAACGCTCCCGAGGAGAAGGAGCGCGGGATCACGATCGCCACTTCGCACGTGGAGTACGAGACGGAGAACCGTCATTACGCCCACGTCGACTGCCCGGGGCACGCCGACTACATCAAGAACATGATCACCGGCGCCGCCCAGATGGACGGCGCGATCCTCGTCGTCTCGGCCGCCGACGGTCCGATGCCGCAGACCCGCGAGCACATCCTGCTCGCGCGCCAGGTGAACGTGCCCTACGTCATCGTCTACATGAACAAGACCGACATGGTCGACGACCCGGAGCTGCTGGAGCTGGTCGAGGTCGAGGTCCGCGAGCTCCTCTCGGAGTACGAGTTCCCGGGCGACGACGTCCCGGTCATCCAGGGCTCCGCTCTAAAGGCGCTCGAGGGCGACCCCGAGCAGGTCGAGAAGATCGTTGAGCTCGCCGCCGCGCTCGACTCCTACATCCCGCAGCCGGAGCGTCCGCTCGACCGTCCGTTCCTGATGCCGGTCGAGGACGTGTTCTCGATCACCGGCCGTGGGACCGTGGCGACGGGCCGGATCGAGCAGGGCGTCGTCCACACCGGCGACAACGTCGAGATCGTGGGCATCCACCCCGAGACTCGCAACACGGTCGTCACCGGCGTGGAGATGTTCCGCAAGATCCTCGACGAGGGCCAGGCCGGGGACAACGTAGGGTGCCTCCTGCGCGGCGTCGGCCGCGACGAGATCGAGCGCGGCCAGGTGCTCTGCAAGCCGGGCTCGATCACGCCGCACACGAAATTCAAGGCCCAGGTCTACTGCCTGAAGAAGGAGGAGGGTGGCCGTCACACCCCGTTCTTCAACGGCTACCGGCCGCAGTTCTACTTCCGTACGACCGACGTGACCGGCGTCTCCAACCTCCCCGAGGGCACGGAGATGGTCATGCCGGGCGACAACGTCGAGATGACCGTCGAGCTCATCCAGCCCATCGCGATGGACGAGGGCCTCCGCTTCGCGATCCGCGAGGGTGGCCGCACGGTCGGCTCGGGGGTGGTCACCGAGATCATCGAGTAGGGAGTCTCAGGCAGACGACCTGCGCGGGGGCGGGCAGGAGGCTAGGCCCGCCCCCGATTCTGTCCACACATGGCGACGCTCACGCAGAACAAGATCCGCATCCGGCTCAAGGCCTACGACCACTCGGCGATCGAGACGGCCGCCAAGGAGATCGTCGATACGGCCGTGCGCACCGGCGCGTCCGTGTCCGGGCCCGTGCCGCTTCCCACGGAGAAGAACGTCTACTGCGTCATCCGCTCGCCGTTCAAGGACAAGGACTCCCGGGAGCACTTCGAGATCCGCACCCACAAGCGGCTGATCGACATCCTGCAGCCCACCCCGAAGACGGTGGACTCGCTGCAGCGCCTCGATCACCTGCCGGCCGGTGTGGACATCCAGATCCAGCTCATCTGAGGCGGGCGATGGCAGGGCTACTCGGAAGAAAGCTGGGAATGACGCAGGTGTTCGACCCTGAGGACGGCCGCGTCGAGCGCGTGACCGTGATCGAGGCCGGCCCCTGCTTCGTCACGGCGATCCGGCGCGCCGAGCGCGACGGTTATGACGCCGTGCAGGTCGCGTTCGGCGAGGTGCGCGAGAAGAAGCTGACGAAGCCCGAGCTGGGCCACCTGAAGAAGGCGGGCGTCGGCGCCCTCCGCCATCTGTGCGAGTTCCGCGGTGAGGCCGGCGAGCTCGAGGTGGGGGCCGAGGTGAAGGTGGACTCGATCTTCGAGAAGGGCCAGACGGTGAAGGTGTCGGGCGTATCGAAGGGCAAGGGCTTTCAGGGCACGATCAAGCGCCACAACTTCCACCGCGGCCCGGTGTCGCACGGGTCGCACAACATCCGCGCCCCGGGCTCGATCGGGGCGTCAGCGGACCCCTCGCGCGTGTTCAAGGGGATCCGGGGGCCCGGTCAGATGGGCGCCGGCCGCGTGACCCAGCGCGGCCTCGAGGTCGTCGACGTCCGCCCCGACGAGAACCTCCTGTTCGTACGCGGCTCGGTGCCCGGCCCGAAGGGCTCGGTCGTGGAGATCCGGAGGGAGGGCTGATGGCCACCGCGCCCTACATCGGGCAGGGCTCCGGCGCCCTCGACCTGGACGACGCCGTGTTCGGGGAGCCGTTTCACGGGACGCTCGTGCACGAGGCGGTGCGCTCCGAGCTGGCCGCCCGGCGGCGGGGCACCGCGTCGACGAAGACCCGCGGCGAGGTGGCCATGACGGGCGCCAAGGCCTGGCGCCAGAAGGGCACGGGCCGGGCCCGCGCCGGGGCGCTCTCAACGCCCCAGCGGGTCGGGGGCGGCGTGGCCTTCGGTCCGAAGCCGCGGGCGTTCACCGTGAAGGTCAACCGGAAGGCGCGCCGCCGCGCGCTGCGGGCGGCGCTGGCGCTCCATGCCGAGCGCGGCTCGATCGGCGCCGTGGACCCGTCCGCCTGGACGGCGCCGTCGACGAAGCAGGCCGTGGCCGCGCTCGAGACGCTCGACGGGGACGGCAGCGTGCTTATCGCGCTCGCCGAGGGCGAGGACGCGTGCGCCAAGTCGTTTCGCAACATCGCGGGGGTCACCGTGATGGAGGCGGACGACGTGGGCGTCGCGGACATCGTGGCCGCGGCCCGGCTCGTGCTCTCGGCCGGGGCGCTCGAGCGGCTGACGGAGAAGGCGGTGGCGAAGTGAACGCCCGGCAAGTCGTCGTCCGGCCGGTCATCTCCGAGAAGAGCTATGCGCTGCTGGCGGCGAACAAGTACACGTTCCGGGTGCACGAGCGGGCGAACAAGACGCAGGTGCGCCAGGCGGTCGAGGAGATCTTCGGCGTGCGGGTGACCGGCGTGCGCACGGCATGGGTCAAGCCGAAGCCGAAGCGGCGGGGTTGGACCTCGGGTCAGCGGCGGCGCTGGAAGAAGGCGGTCGTCACCCTCCATCCGGACGACTCGATCGAACTCTTCGAGGGACAGGAGCTCGGCAGCTAGTGGCCATCAAGAAGCACAAGCCGACTTCGCCGGGCCGGCGCTTCGCCACCTGGCTCCAGCACGAGGCGGTCACGAAGAGCGAGCCCGAGAAGTCGCTCACCGAGGGGATCAGCAAGTCCGGCGGGCGCAACTCGAAGGGCCGCAAGACCGCGCGCCACCGTGGCGGCGGCGCGAAACGCCGCTATCGCAAGATCGACTTCAAGCGCCGCAAGGACGGCGTGCCGGCAAAGGTGGCCGCGATCGAGTACGACCCGAACCGCAGCGCCCACATCGCGCTCCTGCACTACGCGGACGGCGAGAAGCGGTACATCCTGGCGCCGGGCCGGCTCAGGGTCGGCGACGCCGTGATGTCGGGCCCGGACGCCGACATCGCGCCCGGCAACTCCCTGCCGCTCAGCGCGATGCCCACCGGCACCACGATCCACAACGTCGAGCTCAAGCCGGGCCGGGGCGGTCAGCTCGGACGCTCGGCCGGCACCGCGATCCAGCTGGTGGCCAAGGAGGGCAAGTACGCGACGCTCCGGCTGCCCTCGAGCGAGATGCGGATGGTGCCGCTCGAGTGCCGGGCCACCGTGGGCGTGCTCGGGAACGCGGAGCACGAGCTGGTCGACCTGGGCAAGGCCGGCCGCGCCCGTCACCGGGGCAAGCGGCCGCAGACGCGCGGGGTGGCCATGAACCCGGTCGACCATCCGCACGGCGGCGGCGAGGCGCATCACACGCCCGGCGGGCACCCGGTCACGCCCTGGGGCGTTCCGACGCTCGGCTACCGCACGCGGAAGAAGCGGAAGGCGTCAGACAGGTTCATCGTCCGCGGCCGGCGGCGCGGCAAGAAGGGCAGGAGGTAGGCGTGTCCCGGTCGTCCAAGAAGGGGCCGTTCGTAGAGGAGCGCCTGATGCGGCGCATCCATCAGATGAACGAGTCGGGCCAGAAGCAGATGATCAAGACCTGGTCGCGGACCTCGGTGATCTTTCCCGAGATGGTGGGACACACCATCGCGGTGCACGACGGGCGCAAACACGTCCCGGTGTTCATCTCGGAGTCGATGGTCGGCCACAAGCTCGGTGAGTTCGCGCCGACGCGCGTCTTCCGCGGCCATGCCGGGAGCGACAGGGTGAGGATGCGATGAGCGCGGACAGGCGACAGGCGCCCGAGGGCGGGTGGGACACCCTCAAGGTCGACGAGCTCCGCGACGAGCTCGAGACCCGGGGCCTGCCCAAGTCCGGCAACAAGGACCAGCTGGTCGCGCGCCTCGAGGAAGACGACGCCGGGGCGGCGCCGGAGGAGGCGGTGCCCGAGACGGTCGCCGAGGAGGCCATCGCTCCCGGCGAGCCGGCCGAGGAGCCGACCGCGGACGAGGTGGCAGAGGAGGAGGACGAGGAGGCGGCCCCGGCGGGGCTGCGTCGCTCCGCGGAGACGACGACCGCGGCCGAGCCCCGTACCGCCGCGCCGCGGCCGGACGGAGCGCTCGTCATCAGCGCCCGCGCGAAGTACGTGCGGAGCGCTCCGCGCAAGGCCCGGCTCGTTATGGACCACATCCGCGGCAAGAAGGTGGAGCAGGCGCAGGCAATCCTCCGTCACGCGCCGCGAGCGGTCTCCGAGGACATCCTCAAGCTCCTGAACTCGGCGGTCGCGAACGCCGAGTCGAGTTACGAGCTTGGGCCGGACGAGCTTCGGGTCGAGCGCGCGTTCGTGGACGAGGGTCCCACGATCAAGCGCTTCCGGCCGCGGGCGCGGGGGCGCGCAACACGCATCCTCAAGCGAACGAGCCACATGACGATCGAGTTGACGACCGACGGAAACGAGAGGTAGCCGTGGGACAGAAGGTTCATCCGGAGTCGTTGCGGGTCGGCTACATCCACGATTGGAAGTCGACCTGGTTCAACGAGCGCGAGTTCTCCGACTACCTGCTGGAGGACATCCGCATCCGTCAGCACATCGAGAACAAGCTCGCGCACGCGGGCCTGTCGACGATCACCATCAAGAAGAACAAGAACGAGGTCGAGGTCAACATCCACACGGCCCGGCCCGGGATCGTGATCGGCAAGTCCGGCTCCGAGGTGGACGCCCTTCGCCGGGAGCTCCACAAGATGACCGGCAAGGCCGTGAAGGTGAACATCCTCGAGATCAAGCGGCCCGAGCTCGACGCCAAGCTCGTCGCCCAGTCGATCGCCGAGCAGCTGCAGAACCGCGTGGCGTTCCGCCGCGCGATGAAGCGGGCTCTCACCTCCGCCATGCGCTCCGGCGCCAAGGGCGTGAAGATCCAGGTGTCCGGCCGGCTCGGCGGAGCGGAGATGGCGCGCACCGAGGGCTACTCGGACGGGCGCGTGCCGCTGCATACGCTGCGCGCGGACATCGACTACGGCTTCTACGAGGCCCGCACCACCTTCGGCCGGATCGGCGTGAAGGTGTGGATCAACAAGGGCGAGATCATGCCCAAGGGGTTCGCCCAGGACCTCACGGAGCTCGAGGCGCCGCAGGCCGTCGGCGCCGGCGGCGGCCCGCGCGGCGGGCGTGGACCCGGCGGCGGTCGCGGGCCCGGTGGAAGCCGTGGGCCGGGCGGCCGCGGGGGTGGCCCGGGTGGCCGCGGACCGCGCGGTTCCGACGCGCCGCCGCGCGGGGCGGGGCAGGGGCGGCTCTGATGCTCCAGCCGAAGCGAGTCAAGTGGCGCAAGGAGCACCGCGGCCGCATGCGCGGGCACGCCAAGGGCGGCACGAACGTGGAGTTCGGGGAGTACGGGCTGAAGGCGCTCGAACGAGGGTGGGTGACGAACCGCCAGATCGAGGCCGCCCGTATCGCGATGACCCGCAAGATCAAGCGCGGCGGCAAGGTCTGGATCAACATCTTCCCGGACAAGCCGTACACGAAGAAGCCGGCCGAGACACGCATGGGCTCGGGCAAGGGCTCGCCCGAGGGATGGGTCGCCGTCGTCAAGCCGGGTCGGGTGATGTTCGAGCTGTCGGGCGTGCCGGAGCCGCTCGCCCGCGAGGCCATGCGGCTGGCCGGGCACAAGCTCCCGCTCAAGACGAAGTTCGTGATGCGCGAGGGGGCCGGGCAGTAGATGACCACCTCCCGACCGACGCACCCACGGATGACGCCGCAAGCAAGTGCGCCACGCTCCCTGCGTCCTCGGCTCGCTTGGTTTTCGCGCCCCCGCGGGCACGCGGGTCAGGAGGTGATCACCTGGTGAAGGCGGTGGAGGTCCATAACCTCGAGGACTCGCAGCTCGTGGAGTTCGCGGACAACGCGCGCAGGGAGCTGTTCAACCTTCGCTTCCAGCACGCGACCGGGCAGCTCGAGAACACCGCGCGGCTGAAGCAGGCGAAAGTGGACCTGGCGCGCGCCCTGACCGTCGCCCGCGAGCGCGGAATCGAAGTGGAGGCCGAAATCCGCAGGCAGAGAGCCGAATGACCGAGAACGAGCAGAACGTGAACGAGCAGCAGGCGCCCGAGGCGGCCGCCGACGACTTGGCGGGCGAGGAGGAGACGACCGCGGAGCGGACAGCGGCGGAGGGATCCGCCGCCGAGGAGCCGGCCGCCGCCCCGGAAGAGCTTCCGCCAAAGGACCGGCGCAAGGCTGCGCGCTCCACCCACACGGGCGGGGCACTGCCGCCGCGGTCCGCGGAGGAACGCGCTCGCGAGCGCGCCGAGCAGCGCCGCGAGAAGGCCCGGCGGCGGCGCGTCTACCGGCAGCGCGCGCGTGAGCAGCGCGCTTCGCGCGAGCCGCGCCCGCAGGCGCCGGCAGCCGAGCCGAAGGCGGGCGGCGCGCGCAAGGTGCGGGAGGGCGTTGTCGTCTCGGACAAGGCCGACAAGACCATCACCGTGCGCATCGACGTCGCGCGCCAGCACCGCATGTACAAGAAGGTCGTCCGCACCTCGTCCACGCTCCACGCGCACGACGAGGACAACGCCGCCCACGTGGGCGACACCGTGCGGGTCGTCGAGAGCCGGCCGATCAGCCGCTCGAAGCGCTGGCGCCTCGTGGAGGTGCTTGAGAGAGCCAGATGATCCAGCAGGAGTCCCGTCTCAAGGTCGCCGACAACACCGGTGCGCGCGTGATCCTCTGTATTCGCGTCGCCGGCGGCTCGCAGCGCCGTTACGCGGGCGTCGGCGACGTGATCGTCGGTACGGTCAAGCAGGCCATTCCACACGGCTCGGTCAAGAAGGGCGAGGTGGTGAAGGCCGTGGTCGTCCGCACGAAGAAGCAGTTCGGGCGCGACGACGGGACGTACATCGCCTTCGACGAGAACGCCGCCGTACTGATCGACGCCCAGAACAATCCGCGCGGGACCCGCATCTTCGGCCCCGTCGCCCGCGAGCTCCGCGACCGGAACTTCATGAAGATCGTCTCGCTCGCCCCGGAGGTGCTCTAGCTCATGGCGCTCAAGATCCGCAGGGACGACACGGTGCGCATAATCGCCGGCAAGGATCGCGGCAGGACCGGCCGCGTGCTCCGCGTCGAGCCGGCCAAGCAAAGGGTCTACGTGGAGGGCGCGAACATCATCAAGCGCCACACCCGCCCGCGCAGCCTGCGCGACACGCAGCGTTCCCAGGAGCTCGGCGGGATCGTGGAGAAGGAGGGCCCGATCCACATCTCGAACGTGATGCTCATCGACCCGGACTCGGGCGAGCCGACCCGCGTCGGGATCGGCCGCGAGGGCGGCCGCCGGGTGCGCATGGCGAAGAAGTCGGGCCGGAGCATCGAGTAGTAGATGACCACCTCCCGACCCACGCACCCACGGATGACGCTGCAAACCTTCGCCGGCCTTCGTCCTCAGTCGCTCGCGCACTTTTCAAGTGCGCCACGCTCCCTGCGTCCTCGGCTGGCTCGGTTTTCGCGCCCCCGCGGGCACGCGGGCCAGGAGGTGGTCATCTAATGGAAGCCACCGCCCAGGCCCAGATCCCGCCGCGCCTCAAGGAGCGCTACGAGCAGGAGATCCGCGAGCGCATGCGCATGCGGTTCGGCTACGGCGGC
>Ga0081538_10003212_pt1 | contig 15534 bp, 14 predicted proteins | sample TabmetS5T2R1_FD_71022 | JGI IMG/M metagenome (GOLD analysis project Ga0081538, IMG submission 71022) | Tabebuia heterophylla rhizosphere microbial communities from the University of Puerto Rico - S5T2R1 | ecosystem: Host-associated > Plants > Roots > Rhizosphere ... | reverse complement strand
GGCGCATCGTCACGGCGGGCCTCGACGCCCGCCCGACCAGCGAAGTGCTCCTCGAGGAGTCGATCCTCGGCTGGAAGGAGTACGAGCTCGAGGTCATGCGCGACCGGGCCGACAACGTCGTGATCGTGTGCTCGATCGAGAACGTCGACCCGATGGGCGTCCACACCGGCGACTCGATCACCGTGGCGCCGGCCATGACGCTGACCGACCGGGAGTACCAGCGGCTGCGCGACATCGCGATCGGCATCATCCGGGCGGTCGGCGTCGACACCGGCGGCTGCAACATCCAGTTCGCGGTGCATCCCGAGACCGGCCGGGTCGTGGTCATCGAGATGAACCCGCGGGTGTCCCGGTCGAGTGCGCTGGCGTCGAAGGCGACCGGCTTCCCGATCGCGAAGATCGCCGCCAAGGTCGCGATCGGCTACACCCTCGACGAGATCCCCAACGACATCACCCGGGAGACGCCGGCGAGCTTCGAGCCGACGCTCGACTACGTCGTCGTCAAGGTGCCACGGTTCGCGTTCGAGAAGTTCCCGGCCGCCGATCCCACCCTGACCACGCACATGAAGTCGGTCGGCGAGGCGATGGCGATCGGCCGCAACTTCACCGAGGCGCTCAACAAGGCGCTGCGATCGCTCGAACGCGCCGACGCGCCGTTCTCGTGGGCCGGGCCCCCGGGCGAGGTCGAGCAGCTGCTCCAGCGAGCACGGACGCCCCACGACGGCCGGCTGCGCGTGGTCATGGACGCGATCCGCGCCGGCGCCACCGTCGACCGGCTGTTCGACGCGACCGGCATCGACCCGTGGTTCCTCGACCAGCTCGCCCTGCTCGACGAGGTCGCGGGCGACGTCGCGGCGCCGCCGGAGCTGACGCCGGAGGTCCTCCGACTCGCCAAGCGGCACGGCCTCTCCGACGTCCAGGTCGGCGAGCTGCGCGGGCTGCGTCCCGACGTCGTACGCGGCGTCCGGCACGCGCTCGGCATCCGCCCGGTGTACAAGACCGTCGACACGTGCGCCGCGGAGTTCGCCGCGCGGACCCCGTACCACTACTCCTCCTACGACGAGGAGACCGAGGTCGCGACGCGCGACAAGCCGGCCGTGCTGATCCTCGGCAGCGGGCCGAACCGGATCGGACAGGGCATCGAGTTCGACTACTCCTGCGTCCATGCGTCGCTCGCGCTCGCCGCCGCGCCCCACGAGTACGGTGGCTACGAGACCGTGATGGTCAACTGCAACCCCGAGACGGTGTCGACCGACTACGACACCTCCGACCGGCTCTACTTCGAGCCGCTCACGCTCGAGGACGTGCTCGAGATCGTGCACGCCGAGCGGCAGGCCGGACCGATCGCGGGCGTCATCGTGCAGCTCGGGGGCCAGACCCCACTCGGCCTGGCGCAGGGGCTCGCGGACGAAGGAGTGCCGATCGTCGGTACGTCGCCGGCCGCGATCCATCTCGCCGAGGATCGTGGCTCGTTCGGTCGGGTCCTCGCCGAGGCCGACCTGCCGGCGCCCAAGCACGGCACCGCGACGTCGTTCGCCGGCGCGAAGCGGATCGCCGACGAGATCGGCTACCCGGTGCTGGTGCGCCCGTCGTACGTGCTGGGCGGCCGGGGCATGGAGATCGTCGAGGACGACGCGTCGCTCGAGTCGTACATCGAGCGCGCCACCCAGATCTCGCCGGAGCACCCCGTCCTCGTCGACCGGTTCCTCGACGACGCGGTCGAGATCGACGTCGACGCGCTGTACGACGGTCACGAGCTGTACCTCGGCGGCGTCATGGAGCACATCGAGGAGGCCGGCATCCACTCCGGCGACTCGTCCTGCGCCATTCCGCCGATCACGCTCGGCCGCGACGAGATCGACCGGATCCGCCGGTCCACCGAGGCAATCGCGCGCGGCGTCGGCGTACGCGGGTTGCTCAACGTGCAGTACGCGCTGGCCTCCGACGTGCTGTACGTGCTCGAGGCCAACCCGAGAGCCTCGCGCACCGTGCCGTTCGTGTCGAAGGCGACCGCGACACCGCTCGCCAAGGCGGCCGCCCGCGTGATGCTCGGCGCCACCATCGCGGAGCTGCGGACCGAAGGCATGCTGCCGGCCGACGGCGACGGCGGCGACCTGCCCGCGGCGGCGCCGATCGCGGTCAAGGAGGCGGTGATGCCGTTCAACCGGTTCCGGACCCTGGACGGCCGGACGGTCGACACCGTGCTGGGTCCGGAGATGCGCTCGACCGGCGAGGTGATGGGCATCGACGCCGGGTTCGGCACCGCGTTCGCCAAGGCGCAGGTGGCGACCTTCGGCGGCCTGCCGACCAAGGGCACCGCGTTCGTGTCGATGGCCAACCGCGACAAGCGACACATGATCTTCCCGATCAAGCGGCTGGCCGATCTCGGCTTCGAGATCCTCGCGACCACCGGCACGGCGACGGTGCTGCGACGCAACGGCGTCGACGCCCAGGTGATCCGGAAGCTGTCCGAGCTCGGAGCCGACGAGACCGCGCCGGGGCGCTCGACCATCGTGACCAAGATCCTGGGCGGCGAGATCGACCTCGTCGTCAACACTCCCCACGGCACGACCGTCGGCGGGAGCCCGCGAGTCGACGGGTACGAGATCCGCACCGCCGCCGTCCGTGCCAACATCCCGTGCATCACCACGGTCCAGGGCCTCGCGGCCGCCGTGCAGGGCATCGAGGCGCTGCGCGCCGGCGGCGTGGACGTCGCGCCGCTCCAGGAATGGGAGGCGCGCTTCCGATGAGGACGCCGATGACCGCCACCTACCCGATAGCGGCCCGCACCGAAGCGGGTCCCGTGCAGGCACGGGGCGAGGTGGTCTCGAACACTCCGGTCGGGGACTACTTCCACCTGACGCTGGCCGCTCCGGGCATCGCCACCCGCACCCGGCCCGGCCAGTTCGTCGCGCTGGCGGTCGGCGGATCCCCGTCGGCGATGCTGCTGCGCCGGGCGTTCTCGGTCTACCGCGCCGACGTCGACGCCGACACCGTCGGGATCGTGCTCGCCGTACACGGCAAGGGCACCGCGTGGCTCGCCGCGCTGCGGTCGGGCGACCGGGTCGACGTCGTCGGGCCGCTCGGCCGGCCCTTCGAGCTCCCGGAGCGGCCGACGGACTGCGTTCTCGTCGCCGGTGGCTACGGCAGTGCGCCGATGTTCGGTCTCGCCGGGCGGCTGCGAGAGCGCGGCTGCGCGGTGCACCTGGTGCTGGGTGCGGCCACCGAGTCACGACTGTTCGGCGTGGCGGAGGCCGAGCGGGTGGCCGACTCCGTGACGGTGACGACCGACGACGGCACCACCGGCGTACGCGGGCTCGTCACCGACCCGCTGCCGGACCTGGTCGGGCGGACGCGGGCGCGCCAGGTCTACGCCTGTGGCCCGATGGCGATGCTGCGTGCGGTGAGCGCGGTCGCCGAAGCATACGACGCGCGCAGCCAGTGCGCCGTCGAGGAGGCGATGGCCTGCGGCGTCGGCGTCTGCATGACCTGCGTACTCCCGGTCGTCGGCGACGACGGCGTCACCCGCATGGTGCGGTCCTGCGTCGAGGGTCCGGTGTTCGCCGGCGACCGGGTCCGGTGGGACGCCGTCGGCACCATCCCGGAGGGCACCTGGGGGCGAGGCACATGACCGACGTCGACCTCACGACCAACGTCGCCGGCGTCACGCTGCCGAACCCGGTGATGACCGCGTCCGGGTGCGCCGCGTCGGGTCGGGAGCTCGACCAGTTCTTCGACGTCGCGGAGCTCGGCGCGTTCGTGACCAAGTCGATCATGCTCCAGCCGCGGTCCGGCCGGCCGACGCCGCGGATGGCCGAGACGCCGTCGGGCATGCTCAACTCGATCGGCCTGCAGGGCCCGGGGATCGAGGCGTTCCTCGCCAACGACCTGCCTTGGCTCGTGGCGCGAGGCGCTCGCGCCGTCGTGTCGATCGCCGGGTCGACGGTGGGGGAGTACGTCGAGCTGGCCCGTCGAGTCGGCGCCTGCGACGGTGTCGCCGCCGTCGAGGTCAACATCTCCTGCCCCAACGTGGAGAACCGCGGCCTGGTGTTCGCCTGCGATCCGGCGCAGGCCGCGACCGTGACGGCAGAGGTGCGTCGCGAGGTCCCGGCCGACGTCCCGGTCCTCGCCAAGCTGTCGCCGGACGTGACCGACATCGTCGCCGTCGCCGAGTCGGTGATGTCCGCCGGAGCCACCGGGCTCTCGATGATCAACACCCTGCTCGGCATGGCGATCGATCCCGACACGCTCCGGCCCGTGCTCGGCGGCGTCACGGGAGGGCTGTCGGGTCCGGGGATCCGCCCGGTCGCGGTGCGCTGCGTGTGGCAGGTGCACGCCGCGATGCCGGAGGTGCCGATCATCGGCGTCGGTGGCATCCGTACCGGCGCCGACGCCTTGGAGTTCCTGCTGGCCGGCGCGTCCGCCGTGCAGGTCGGCACCGTCACGTTCCACGACCCGTCCGCGCCGATGCGCGTGGTGTCCGAGCTCGCCGACGAGCTGGCCCGGCGCGGCTACGGCAAGCCTGCCGAGGTGGTCGGGCTGGCCCACCAGAGATCGGGAGACGCGTCATGACCGAGCCGTTCGGTGCTCGTCTCCGAGCCGCGACGGACCGGCACGGACCGCTGTGTGTGGGACTCGATCCCCACGCGTCCCTGCTGGACTCCTGGGGTCTGCCCGACACGGCGTCCGGCGTCGAGCGCTTCGCGATGACGGTGGTGGAGGCGATCGCCGACCGGATCGCGGTACTCAAGCCGCAGTCGGCGTTCTTCGAACGACACGGGTCGGCCGGGGTCGCCGTCCTCGAGCGTGCGATCCCGGCGGCCCAGGAGCAGGGCGCGCTCGTCCTGCTCGACGTGAAACGCGGCGACATCGGCTCGACGGTCGACGCGTACGCCGACGCCTATCTCGCTCCGACGTCGCCGTTGGCGGTCGACGCGATCACGGTGCATCCGTACCTCGGCTTCGGGGCTCTGCGACCGTTCGTCACGACGGCCCGGGAGCACAACCGGGGCGTGTTCGTCGTGACGCTCTCGTCGAATCCGGAAGGGCCTGAGGTCCAGGCCGCCCGTCGCGACGACGACACCACCGTCGCCGGCACCATGCTGCGGCAGATCGCCGACCTCAACGCGGGCGCTGTGCCACTCGGGTCGATCGGTGCCGTGGTGGGAGCGACGATCGGCGACACCGGCGAGGACTTCGCGATCAACGGTCCCTTGCTGGCGCCCGGCTTCGGTGCCCAGGGCGGCACGGTCGACGACCTCGCTCGCGTCTTCGGCGCGTCGCTGCCCAACGTTCTCCCGTCGACGTCGCGCGCCGTACTCGCCGCCGGTCCGGATCCGACCGGGCTGCGCGACGCCGTGGCGAAGGTCGCCGCCGCGCTGACGAGCTAGCCGATCCGAACCGCCCGATGCCGGGGCGGCCACGCGCTGGCAACTCCCTGTCAACCATGGGGCTACTACCGATCCCTACGGTCGTGGACGACACGTGCCGGCGACTCTCGACCGCCGCGGGGCAACGTCGTCGTTGAACCCCCGCTGTGCCAGAGTGGGGCGGCTCAATCCCGGGAAGTACGACTAAGGAGAACACCAGAATGAAGAAGTACGCTGCCTTCGCAGCCTCGGTGGCGATCAGTGCCGCGGCCCTGGTCGGCTGTGGAGGCGAGGACGACTTCTGTGGCGACGCCGAGGACATCGTGGGAGCCAACCAGATTCCCTCCGGCGACCAGCTGCAAGAGCTCGCCGACTCGGCGCCGGACGAGATCCAAGACGACTTCCAGGTGCTGGCCGACGCCAACGAGGACCCGACGTCGGCGGACCCCGCGGCCGTCGAGGAGGCGTCGGCGAACATCCAGTCCTGGGGCGAGGACAACTGCGACCTCTGATCCCGGTCGACGAGAGGGGCGCGGCGCGCGAGTGCCGCGCCCCTCTGCTGTCCGCCGAACCTCGATGGAACCGGACATCTCGGACAGCGAGACGTCCCCGTCGGGCCCGGACGATGCCTCTAGCCGAGAGTTCGCCGGAGAAGTTGCCGGAAGGTTTGCCCCGCGAGGGCAACCATCGCTAGTTTCCTGATGCGAAGCCGATCTGACTGCACCTCGAGGTGAAACCGTGGCTCTACCGCCCCTGACCCCTGAACAGCGTCAAGCCGCTCTGGAGAAGGCTGCCGCTGCCCGACGGGAACGCGCCGAGGTGAAAAATCGGCTCAAGCACTCGGGTGCGTCGCTCCACGATGTCCTCAGCGAGGGCCAGCGCAACGAGGTCATCGGCAAGATGAAGGTCTTGGACCTGCTGCAGTCGATGCCCGGTCTCGGCAAGGTGCGCGCCAAACAGCTGATGGAGCGGATCGGCATCGCGGAGACTCGACGGGTCCGAGGCCTTGGAGTGAACCAGATCTCCGCGCTCGAGCGTGAGTTCGCCGACCAAGGCTGAGCCCGACCGGTCCCGGCTCGTCGTTCTCGCCGGACCGACCGCCGTCGGCAAGGGGACCGTCGCCGCTCGGGTACGGGAGCGACATCCCGACGTCTGGATCTCGGTCTCGGCGACCACGCGTCGCGCCCGGCCGGGCGAGATCGACGGCGTGCACTACTACTTCGTCGACGACGCCGGCTTCGACAAGATGATCGAGGCGGGCGAGTTCCTCGAGTGGGCGGTGATCCACGGCGCCGCCCGTTACGGGACACCCCGCCAGCCGGTGCTCGACGCCCTGGCGGCCGGACGGCTGGCCCTGCTCGAGATCGACCTCCAGGGGGCCCGCCAGATCCGCGAGACCATGCCGGACGCCCTGTTCGTGTTCCTGGCGCCACCGAGCTGGGACGAGCTCGTCCGCCGACAGCTCGGGCGGGGCACCGAGGACGCCGCCGAGCGGGAGCGGCGACTCGAGACCGCGCGGGCGGAGCTGGCGGCCGAATCCGAGTTCGATGTGACCATCGTCAACAGCGAAGTCGATCGGGCGTGTGAGGAGTTGGTAGCCTTGTTGCGATCGGCTACCGATCAACCGACCCACCACACTGATTGAGGCTTACCTGTGTCCGGAACCCCGACCGCCGCCGAGGGGATCACCAACCCACCGATCGACGACCTGCTGACGAAGACCGACTCGAAGTACAAGTTGGTCCTCTACTCCGCCAAGCGGGCTCGCCAGATCAACGCGTACTACTCCCAGCTCGGCGAGGGACTGCTCGAGTACGTCGGTCCGCTCGTCGACACCCACGTCCAGGAGAAGCCGCTGTCGATCGCGCTCCGCGAGATCGAGGCCGACCTGCTGACCGTCGAGGACCTCAACGAGTCCGAGGCCGACCAGCCCGCCGCCACCGACGGAGCGACGGCCTAGGCCTGTCGAGATCGTCATGACGGTGTCGAGCCCGGAGAGCGCGGCGCCGCGACGGCCGCGCGTGATCCTGGGCGTCGGCGGCGGAATCGCCGCGTACAAGGTCGCCGAGCTGCTGCGCGGGTTGACCGAGTCCGGCCACGACGTACGGGTGGTGCCGACCCACGCCGCCCTGGAGTTCGTCGGGGCGGCCACCTGGGCGGCGCTGTCCGGGCACCCCGTGCACGCCGGGGTCTTCGAGGACGCGCACGACGTCCCGCACGTCAAGCTCGGCCGGGAGGCCGACCTCGTCGTCGTCGCGCCGGCGACCGCCGACCTGCTGGCGCGGGCGGCCCACGGCTTCGCCGACGACCTGTTGACCAACACCCTGCTCACGGCCCGGTGCCCGGTGGTCTTCGTCCCCGCGATGCACACCGAGATGTGGGAGCACCCCGCGACCGTCGCCAACGTCGCGAGTCTTCGCGAGCGGGGCGCTGTCGTGATGGAGCCCGAGGTCGGTCGGCTCACCGGTGTCGACACCGGCAAGGGTCGGCTGCCCGAGCCGGAGCGCATCCTCGAGCTGCTGCGGGTCGTCCTGCGGCGTGGCGTCGACGGGATGCGACCCGACCTGGCCGGCCGACGCGTCGTCGTCTCCGCCGGCGGCACGCGGGAGTACGTCGACCCGGTGCGGTTCCTCGGCAACCGCTCGTCGGGCAAGCAGGGCTTCGCACTGGCGAGCACGGCACTCGCCCGTGGCGCGGCGGTGACCGTGGTCGCCGCCCACGTCACCGCACCGGCACCGGCTGGCGTCGACCTCGTCCGCGTGGACACGACCGAGGAGCTGCGCGAGCGGATGCTCGGCGCCGCGGTCGACGCCGACGTGGTCGTGATGGCGGCGGCGCCGGCGGACTTCCGGCCGGTGAGCCCGAGTCAGGTCAAGATCAAACGGTCTCCCGACGGCTCCGCGCCCAGCATCGAGCTGACCCAGAACCCCGACATCCTGGCCGAGCTCGTCGCCAGTCGCAGCGGCAAGGAGCCCGTCATCGTCGGCTTCGCGGCCGAGACCGGCGACGAGACCGCCAGCGTCGTCGAGCACGGCCGCGCCAAGCTCGAACGCAAGGGCTGCGACATCCTCGTCGTCAACGACGTCAGCGCGGGCAAGGTCTTCGGACAGTCGGTCAGCGAGGCCGTCATCCTCGGCGCCGACGGCTCGACGACTGCCGTTCCGGCCGGGCCGAAGGAGGATGTCGCCGACGCCATCTGGGATGTCGTCGCACAGCGGCTGGACTGAGGGCCCGGTTAGGCTGGTCGCCAGCGCTGTCGACGAGATGGGACAAACGTGAGCCGACTGTTCACCTCCGAGTCCGTGACCGAGGGGCATCCGGACAAGATCGCCGACCAGATCAGCGACAGCGTTCTGGACGCCCTCCTGGCCGAGGACCCCCGTAGCCGGGTCGCGATCGAGACGCTGGTCACCACGGGTCTCGTCGTCGTCGCCGGCGAGGTGACGACCGAGGCGTACGCCGACATCCCCCAGATCGTGCGGGACCGGATCGTCGAGATCGGCTACGACTCCTCGAAGAAGGGCTTCGACGGGAGGTCGTGCGGCGTCCAGATCTCTCTCGACGCCCAGTCGATCGACATCGCGCAGGGAGTCGACGACGCGTACGAGGAGCGGGCCGAGCAGTCGACGGATCCGCTGGACCGCCAGGGTGCCGGCGATCAGGGGCTGATGTTCGGCTACGCCTGTGACGAGACGCCGGAGCTGATGCCGCTGCCGATCACGATCGCGCACCGGCTCGCCCAGCGGCTGGCCGACGTCCGACGCGACGGCACGATGGCCTACCTCCGCCCGGACGCCAAGACGCAGGTGACCGTCGAGTACGACGACGACCGTCCGGTCAGCATCGACACCGTCGTCGTGTCGACCCAGCACGCGGCCGACATCGACATCGACGCGATGCTGACGCCCGACGTACGCAAGCACGTCGTCGACGCGGTGCTCGATCGCTTCGACATCGACCACGGCGGCTACCGGCTGCTCGTCAACCCCACGGGCCGGTTCGAGATCGGCGGCCCGATGGGCGACGCGGGCCTGACCGGACGCAAGATCATCATCGACACGTACGGCGGCATGGCACGCCACGGCGGCGGCGCCTTCAGCGGCAAGGATCCCAGCAAGGTCGACCGCTCCGCGTCGTACGGCATGCGCTGGGTGGCCAAGAACGTCGTCGCGGCCGGGCTGGCGCGGCGCTGCGAGGTCCAGGTGGCGTACGCGATCGGCAAGGCGCAACCGGTCGGCTTCTACGTCGACTGCTTCGGCACCGAGTCGATGCCGGCCGGTCGGATCGCCGCCGCGGTCCGCGAGGTGTTCGACCTGCGACCGGCGGCCCTGATCCGCGACCTCGACCTGCTGCGTCCGATCTACACGCCGACCGCGGCCTACGGGCACTTCGGCCGCGAGCTGCCCGACTTCACGTGGGAGCGCGCCGATCGTGCCGAGCAACTGCGGGCGGCCGCGGGCGCGTGACCGACTCGCGTACCCGCGCGGTCGTCTTCGACATCGGCGGCGTGCTCCTCGACTGGGACCCGCGGCACCTGTTCCGCGAGGTCATCGCCGACGAGGACGAACGCGAGTGGTTCCTCCGCGAGGTGGTCTCTCCGGAGTGGAACCACGAGCAGGACGAGGGCCGCTCGTGGGCGGACGCCGTCGCCGAGGCGATCGAGCGGCATCCCCAGCACGAGGGGTGGATCCGGACGTACGACGAGCGCTGGCTCGAGACGATCGGCGGCGTCGACGACGACGTGGCGGATGTCGTCGGTGAGCTGCGGCGAGCCGGGGTGCCCGTCTACGCGATGACGAACTACTCCGCCGAGAAGTGGGTGCTGTCCCGGGAGCGACTCGACGTCCTCCGGGCGTTCGACGGGGTCGTGGTCTCCGGCGAGGAGCGAGTCGCGAAGCCGGACGAGCGGATCTACCGGATCCTCCTCGAGCGGTACGACCTCGACCCGGCCGCCACGTTCTTCACCGACGACCTGCCGGCGAATGTGGCCGCGGCCCGCGCGGTCGGCATCGACGCCGAGCGGTTCGTCGACGCGGCCACGCTGCGAACCCAGCTGGTCGAGCGCGGCCTGCTGGAGATCGGCCCTGTGGACGAGCCGCCACGGTCCGATCCGGCTGGTACAACCACAGTGTGAACGGTCCGGGGACCAGTCAGCCGCCAGAGCAGCTCGCCCTGGTGCGCGACGCGGTGCGCAAGCGGCGCCCGAAGCCGACGCCGCAGATCGCCTCCGACCGCCCGGTCGCCCAGGTCGCGGTCGACATGCCGCTGGCCCACCTGGACCGGCCCTTCGACTACCTCGTGACCGAGGCGCAGTCCGACACGGCGCGGACCGGCTGCCGGGTTCGGGTCCGGTTCGCCGGTCAGCGGCTCGACGGCTTCGTCCTCGATCGGGTCGACACCACCGACCACACCGGTCGTCTCGGCCGACTCGAGCGGGTGGTGTCGTCCGAGGTCGTCCTGCGGCCCGACATCGCCCGACTGTGTCGGGACGTCGCCGATCGGTACGCCGGCACGTTCGCCGACGTCGCCCGGCTCGCCGTCCCACCTCGCCACGGCCGCGAGGAGCAGGCCGAGCGGCCGGTGCCGGAGCCCGGGCCGCTGCCGACCGTCGACGGGACGGCGTGGGAGCCGTACGACGGCGGCACCCGACTGCTCGACCCGCTCGCCTCCGGCGCCGCCCCACGGGTCTGCTGGGCGACCCTCCCCGGTGCGGGTGGCCCCGGTGCCGACGCCGCCGGGTGGCCGACGGCGCTGGCGCAGGCGGTCCTGGCCGCCCTGCACTCGGGCCGGGGCAGCGTCGTGTGCCTGCCGGACCTGCGCGACGTCGACCGCCTCGACGCCGCCCTGACCGCGGTGCTGGGCGGGCCCGACCGCCACGTCGTGCTCACCGCCGCCCAGGGGCCGCAGGCGCGCTACCGCGCGTTCCTGGCGTTGGCCCGAGGGCAGGTCCGGGTGGCCATCGGCAATCGCGCGGCGGCGTTCGCGCCGGTCCACGAGCTCGGCCTCGCGGCCATCTGGGACGACGGCGACGACCTGCACGCCGAGCCGCGGGCGCCCTACCCGCACGCTCGCGAGATCCTGCTCACCAGGGCGCACGACGCCGACGCCGCGGTGCTGCTGGCGAGCCCGGCCCGATCGGTCGAGGCCCAGGCCCTGGTCGAGTCCGGCTGGTGCGTCGACCTGGCGGCGTCGCCCGAGCTGCGTCGGTCCGCCGGGCCCCGGATCGTGGTCGCCGGAGCCGATCCGGTCGCGGCCGGGCGGGATCCCGCCGGCCGGGGCGCTCGGCTGCCACGCGAAGCCCAGACCGTCCTGCGAGAGAGCGCCCCGGCCGGCCCGGTGCTGGTCAGCGTGCCTCGCAGCGGCTACCGACCCGCGTTGGCCTGCCAGACCTGTCTCGCTCCGGCGCGCTGCGCCGACTGCCACGGCCCGCTGGCCCAGCCGGAGTCGGAGGCCGCGCCGGTCTGTCGATGGTGCGGCCGCGCCGCCGACCCGTGGGCCTGCGCCGAGTGCGGTGGCACGACGCTGCGGGCGCCGGTCGTCGGCGAGCGCCGGACCGCCGAGGAGATCGGCCGCGCCGTGTCGGGCGTCCCGGTCCGCACGTCGTCGGGGGAGCGGGTGCTCGACCGGGTCGACGGTCGGCCGCAGGTCGTCGTCGCGACGCCGGGCGCCGAGCCGGTCGCCGAGGGCGGTTACGTCGCCGGGCTGATCCTCGACACCGCGCTGGTGTTGTCCCGGGCCGACCTGCGGACGTCCGAGGAGGCGGTCCGCCGGTGGTCCCAGGTGACCGCGCTGGTGCGGGGCGCCGCCGACGGTGGCCAGGTGGTGCTCGTCGGTGGAGCGTCCGCGCCGTCGGTCCAGGCGCTCGTGCGGTCCGATCCGGTGGGGTTCGCCGTCCGAGAGCTGCACGAGCGCCGGTCGGCTCGGCTGCCCCCGGCGGTCCGGCTCGCGACCGTCAGCGGTCCGGCCGAGCCGGTGGCGGCGCTGGTCGACGAGTCGTGGCCGGAGCCGAGCGAGCTGCTCGGACCGGTGCCGACCGGCGACGACGAGGCGCGCCTGGTGATCCGCGTCCCGCGCCGGCAGGGGTCCGCGCTGGCCGCCGCCTTGCAGCGGGTCCAGTCCCAGCGCAGTGCGCGCAAGGCGCCGCCGTTGCGGGTCCGGGTCGACCCGTACGAGCTGGAGTAGCCGGATCGGTTGCGCCGTCTCCCTACACTGGTCGCCCGACCGTCGAAGGAGCCCCGCCCCATGGCCGTTCGCCCGATCCGCCTGTTCGGTGACCCGCTGCTGCGCACCAAGGCAGTGCCGGTCTCCGACTTCGACGCCGAGCTGCGGGCCCTGGTGACCGACCTGACCGACACGATGCTCGAGGCACCCGGGTCCGGGCTCGCCGCGCCCCAGATCGGCGTCGGCCTGCGGGTGTTCACGTACAACGTCGAGGGCGACGTCGGCCACCTCGTCAATCCCGAGCTGACCCTGTCCGACGAGACCCAGCTCGGTCCCGAGGGCTGCCTGTCGCTGCCGGAGCTGACGTTCGACTGCGTACGCGCGCTGCGGACCGTCGCGAGCGGCTTCAACATGTACGGCGACCCGATCACCGTCGACGGCTCGGACCTGCTCGCCCGCGCGCTGCAGCACGAGACGGACCATCTCGACGGGATCCTGTTCGTCGACCGACTCGACCGGGAGACCCGCAAGGCGGCGATGCGAGCCATCCGCGAGGCCGAGTGGTCCGGCGCGCCGACCCCGACGGTAAAGGTGTCGCCGCATCCCACGTTCGGCAAGGGATTCTGACCGGTGCGGTTGCTCTTCGCCGGTACGCCGGAGGTCGCGCTGCCGTCCCTGGAGGCGCTGATGGCGAGCCGGCACGAGGTCGTGGGCGTGCTCACCCGGCCGGCGGCTCGCTCGGGTCGTGGCCGGCAACGGCACCCGTCTCCGGTGGCGGCGCGTGGAGCCGAGCTGGGGCTGCCGGTGTTCACCCCGGCGAAGCCGTCCGAGCCGGAGTTCGTCGACCGGCTTCGCGAGCTGGCTCCGGACTGTTGTCCGGTCGTCGCCTACGGCGCCCTCTTGCCCGAGCGGCTGCTCGAGATCCCTCGACACGGCTGGGTCAACCTGCACTTCTCGCTGTTGCCGGCCTGGCGGGGCGCGGCGCCGGTGCAGCGGGCGCTGCTCGCCGGCGACACGGTGACCGGCGCCACGACGTTCCGGATCGTGAAGGAGCTCGACGCGGGTCCGGTGCTCGGCACCGTGACCGAGTCCATCCGGCCGGACGACACCGCCGGCGTGCTTCTCGAGCGGCTCGCGGCCGTCGGCGCACCGCTGCTGGTCGACACGATCGACCATCTCGAGACCGACGACCTGTCAGAGCGACCGCAGCCCGTGACCGACGTGACGTACGCGTCGAAGCTCGAGACCGACGACGCCCGCATCCGGTGGAGCGAGCCGGCGTTCGCCGTCGACCGGCGGATCCGGGCCTGTACGCCGTCGCCCGGAGCGTGGACGACCCTCGACGACGACGTACGGCTGAAGCTGGGTCCGGTGCGGCCGCTGCCCGAGGTCACCGACCTCGCGCCCGGCGAGCTGGACGCCGGACGCCGGCACGTCCATGTCGGCACCGCGACGCACGCCGTGGCACTCGGCGAGGTGCAGCCACCCGGCAAGCGACCGATGGACGCCAGCGCCTGGGCTCGGGGCGCCCGTCTGGAAGGTCGAGTGGTCCTTGGCGACGACTGACGCCGACCCGGCCCGCGGGGTGGCGCTGGACGTGCTCGCGGCGGTCCGCGAGCGCGACGCCTACGTCAACCTGCTGCTCCCGGCACTGCTCGCCGAGCGACGGATCGCGGGGCGTGACGCGGCGTTCGCGACCGAGCTGACCGCCGGGACCCTCCGGCTGCGGGGACGCTACGACGCGATCCTCGCCACCCTGGTCGGGCGGCCGCTCGCCGCCCTCGACCCGGCCGTCCTCGACGTGCTCCGGCTCGGCTGCCACCAGCTGCTCTCGCTGCGCACGCCGGCCCACGCCGCCGTGTCCACCAGCGTCGACCTGGTCCGGTCGCGGGTCAGTCGTCGCCCGGCCGGTCTGGTCAACGCCGTCCTCCGCCGGGTGGCGGGCGCCGACTCCGACACCTGGATCGACCGGGTCGCGCCGGACCGAGCCGCCGATCCGTTCGGACACCTGGCGATCCGGCACAGCCATCCGCGGTGGATCGTCGACGCACTGCACGCCGCGCTCGGCGGCGATCTCGACGAGACCGAGCGGCTCCTGGCCGCCGACAACGACCCGCCGCCGGTCACGCTGGTGGCCCGACCGGGGCTCGCCACTCGCGACGAGCTCGTTGTCGAGGGAGCCACACCCGGCCCGTGGTCGCCGTACGCCGTCCGGCTCGCGGGCGGCAACCCGGCCGACGTCCCGGCCGTACGCGAAGGTCGAGCCGGGGTCCAGGACGAGGGGTCGCAGCTCGTCGCGCTGGCCCTGGCCGCGGCGCCCCTGGACGGGCCGGATCGCCGCTGGCTGGACCTGTGCGCCGGCCCGGGTGGCAAGGCCGCCCTGCTCGCGGGGCTGGCGGCCGACCGCGACGTGCTGCTGCTCGCCAACGACCGGCAGCCCCATCGGGCTCGGCTGGCGGCCCGGGCCGTCGGCGCCAGCACGGCGGCCCGAGTCGTCGTCGGCGACGGAACGGTCCCGGCCTGGCGGCGGGACACGTTCGACCGGGTGCTCGTGGACGCGCCGTGCACGGGTCTCGGCGCGCTGCGTCGCCGGCCGGAGGCGCGCTGGCGCCGACGACCCGACGACCTCGGAGCCTTGACCCGGCTGCAGGCCCGGCTGCTCGACTCCGCGCTCGGCTCCACCCGACCCGGCGGCATCGTGGCGTACGCGACCTGCTCGCCACATCTGGCCGAGACCCGGGAGATCGTCCAGGCTCGGCTGGCTCGCGACGACGTCGAGCCGGTCGACGCGCGGCAGGTGCTGCCGGAGATCCCCGACCAGTCCGACTGGTGGCTCCAGCTCTGGCCGCATCGGCACGGCACCGACGCCATGTTCCTCGCCCTGCTCCGCCGCGTCTGACCCCCGCCGATCCGCCCCGTCTGACCCCCGCCGATCCGCCCCGTCTGACCCGCCGGTCCGCCCCGTCTGACCCGGCGGTCCGCCCCGTCTGACCCGGCGGTCCGC
>Ga0081538_10003211_pt1 | contig 15539 bp, 16 predicted proteins | sample TabmetS5T2R1_FD_71022 | JGI IMG/M metagenome (GOLD analysis project Ga0081538, IMG submission 71022) | Tabebuia heterophylla rhizosphere microbial communities from the University of Puerto Rico - S5T2R1 | ecosystem: Host-associated > Plants > Roots > Rhizosphere ... | reverse complement strand
TCACCGACTGCGAAGCGGCCGGCATCGAGTTCCTCCCCGAGGTCCGCACGCTCCTCGCGTCGTCCACCGACTGAGCGGCGGCGTCCTCCCACCTCGCCGAGTGGCGCACCGTCGTCGTCTCGACCGGGCGATTCGCGACGACCGTGCGCAGCTCGGCACGGGTCTCTCAGGTGCCGGTGATGTGCTCCGGTCGGATCGGGACCCGGCGCAGCGGGATGCCCGTGGCCTGCCGGATCGCCGCCGCGATCGCGGGTCCGGACGAGATCGTCGGTGGCTCGCCGACGCCGCGTACGCCGTAGGGCGCGTGCGGGTCGGCGTACTCGAGCACCTCGAGCCGCATCGGCGGCATGTCGAGGATCGTGGGGATCAGGTAGTCGGTGAACGACGGGTTGGCGATCTTGCCGTCGCGGACGACGACCTCCTCCATCAGCGCGAGCCCGAGTCCCTGCGCCGAGCCGCCGTGGATCTGCCCTTCGACCGCCTGCGGGTTGATCGCCTTGCCGACGTCCTGCGCCGTGTCGAGCGCGACGACCTTGACCAGGCCGAGCTCGGTGTCGACGTCGACGACCGCGCGATGCGCCGAGAAGGCGTACTGCACGTGGGCGTTGCCCTGCCCGGTCTCCGGGTCGATCGGCTCGGTCGGCCGGTGCCGCCACTCGACGGTCTCCTCGATCGCCTGGTCGACGAGCAGCTCGCTGATGGGTGCGACGACCTCGCCGTCGAGGGCCACCACCTTGCCGGCCTCGAGACGCAGGTCCGCCGCCGGGCGCCCGGTCGAGTCGGCCGCGAGCCGAAGCACCCGGTCGCGGACGGCCTCGCAGGTCGCCTTGACGGCACCGCCGGTGACGTACGTCTGCCGCGAGGCCGAGGTCGATCCGCCACTGCCGACGCCGGTGTCCTTCGGCGCGACGACGACGCGGTCGACGCCGAGCTCGGTGCGGCAGATCTGCTGCTCGACGGTGATCAGGCCCTGACCTACCTCGGCCGACGCCGTCGTCACCGTGGCGACCGGCTCGCCGCCGACCACCTCGAGCCGGACCCGCGCGGTCGCGTAGTCGTCGAAGCCCTCGGAGAAGCCGACGTTCTTGTACGTCACGGCGTAGCCGACGCCGCGTACGACGCCCTCGCCGTGCGTCGTGTTGGAGACGCCGCCCGGCATCGTCGTCAGATCGACGTCCCCAGGGCCGGCGCCGTCGGACGCGGGCGGCATCGGCAGGTCACGCACCCGCTCGATCAGCTCGGCCACCGGCGCCGCCGAGTCGATCAGCTGCCCGGTGTGGTTGCGGTCGCCCTCGCGCATGCCGTTGCGGCGTCGGATCTCGATCCGGTCCACGCCGACCCGGTCGGCCAGCTCGTCCATCAGCGCCTCGTGCGCGAACGCCGCCTGTACGCAGCCGAAGCCCCGCATCGCGCCACACGGCGGGTTGTTGGTGTAGACGCCGTAGCAGTCGACGTGGGCGTTCGGGATGTTGTAGGGCCCCAGGCCGAGCGTGCCGGCGTTGCCGACGACGGCGCCGGTGCTCGACGCGTACGCCCCGCCGTCGAGCACGATGTGACATCGGGCGTACCCGATCCGCCCGTCGGTCTCGGCGCCGAACTCCAGCCGGATCGACGCCGGATGCCGATGCACGTGACCGAAGAACGACTCCTCCCGGTTGTAGGCCATCTTGACCGGCTTGCCGGTGTGCAACGCGAGCAGGCAGGCGTGGACGTGCATGGACAGGTCCTCGCGACCGCCGAAGGCACCGCCGACACCGGCCAGGGTCAGACGCACCTTCTCGGGCGGGAGGCCGAGCGCCTGGCACACCTGGCGCTGGTCGACGTGCAGCCACTGGGTCGCGACGTGCAGGTCGACGCCGCCGTCCTCGGCCGGCACGGCGAGGCCCGACTCGGGTCCGAGGAACGCCTGGTCCTGCATGCCGACCTCGAAGTCGAGGCTCACCACGACCGGAGCGGTGGGCTCGGGATCGCCCTTTCGGATCTTGAGGTGCCGCACGACGTTGCCCTGCTCGTGGAGCTTCGGCGCGGTCGGGTCGAGGGCCTGCCGGGCGTCGGTCACCGGGGTCAGCACGTCGTAGTCGACGACGATCCGCTCGGCGGCCCGGCGCGCGGTCTCGGGATGGTCCGCCCCGACCAGTGCGACCGGCTCGCCCTCGTACCGCACGACGCCCTCCGCGAGCGCCGGCTGGTCGTCGTGCTCGAGGCCGACCCGGTTGCGGCCGGGGATGTCGTCGGCGGTCAGCACCGCGTAGACGCCGGGGGTGGCGAGCGCCGGGCCGAGGTCGATGTGCCGGATCCGGGCGTACGGGTGCGGGCTGCGCAGCGTGACGCCCCAGATCATGTCGTCCATCCACAGGTCGCTCGCGTAGGCGAACTCGCCGGTGACCTTGAGCGTGCCGTCCGGACGCATGGCGCTGGCGCCGACGCCGTCCCGGGTCGCCGGCGGCCGGGTCACGACCGGAGTGCTCATCGACGCCACGATACGCCGGCCACGCCGGGCCCGTGGGCTCCGACTGTTGGCGCGAAACCGCAGGTCACACGCGAAGGTGGTGCAATCTCGCACCAACTCTTCGGGCTCACGGTGCGCCTCCGGACGCCAGCAGGCTCCGACTGACCGCGGCCGCTCGCCGGGCCAGGTCGTCCTCGTCGACCGTGACGACCCGGTCCCGCTCCACGACCGGCGCGCCGTCGACCAGGAGCAGCTCGAGCGGCGGCGGCGAGCCGAGCACGAGCGCCGCGACCGGGTCGGCGATGTCCGCGTGCGGCAGCGTGTCGAGGCGCCACAGTGCGAGGTCGGCGAGCTTGCCGGCCTCGAGGGAGCCGATGTCCGCCTGCCGGCCGAGCACGGCAGCCCCGCCCCGGGTCGCCAGCTCGAGCCCGTCACGCACCGACAGCGCCTGCGGCCCGCCGCGCGCCCGCGCGAACAGCACCGCGTGCCGGACCTCTTCGAGCAGGCTGCTCGCCTCGTTGCTCGCGGCGCCGTCGACCCCGAGCCCGACGTGGGCGCCGGCGTCCCGAAGCTCTCGGGTCCGAGCGATGCCGGCGCCGAGTCGGGCGTTGGAGCTCGGACAGTGCGCCACTCCGGTCCTGGTGTCGCCGACCCGCTTCACGCCGGCGTCGTCGAGGTGGATCGCGTGCGCGAACCACACGTCGTCACCGAGCCAGTCGAGATCGGCGGCGTACTCCAGCGACGAACGGCCGAAGCGCTCGCGGCAGTACGCCTCCTCGTCGGCGGTCTCGGCGAGGTGCGTGTGCAGCCGTACGCCGCGGCGCCGGGCCAGCTCGGCCGCCTCCCGCATCAGGTCCGCCGTGACCGAGAAGGGCGAGCACGGCGCGATCGCGATCCGAACCATCGCGTCCGGCGCCGGGTCGTGCCAGCGATCGATCGCCGACTCGGTCGCGGCCAGGATCGCGTCCCGGTCCTCGACGACGCTGTCCGGCGGCAGCCCGCCATCGCTCTCGCCGAGGTCCATCGACCCTCGCGAGGGGTGGAACCGCAGGCCGACCGCCTTCGCGGCGCCGATCTCGGTCGCCAGCAGGTCCCCGCCGTCGCGCGGGAACACGTAGTGGTGGTCGCTGCTCGTCGTACAGCCCGTCCGCGCCAGCTGCGCCAGCGAGCCCTGGGCGGCGACGTCCACCGACTCCTCGTCGAGCCGGGCCCACACCGGATAGAGCGTCGTCAGCCACTCGAAGAGCGTCCCGTCGACCGCCTGGCCGCGCGTCACCCACTGATAGAGGTGGTGGTGCGTGTTGACCAGGCCCGGCGTCAGCAGGCACCCGGAGCCGTCGACGACCCTCGGGTCCGACGGCTGCGCCGGCGCTGGTCCGGGCCCGACGGCGGCGATCCGGTTGCCCTCGACGACGACATGGCCGGACTCGTACTCGGCGCGGTCGTCGTCCATCGTCACGACGTGGCAGCCCGCGATGACGATCGGGCTCGACGCATCTCGAGGGTTTTGGGTAGCCATGGCTACCGCGATCCCTCAAGATCCGTCGGAGTCGTACGCTGCGCCGCCAGCCGGACCGCGTCGAGGATCTTCTCGTAGCCCGTGCAGCGGCACAGGTTGCCCGCCAGCGCCTCGCGAATCTCCGGGTCGGTCGGGTCGGGCCGCCGGGACAGCAGGTCGTGGGTCGCGACCACCAGGCCCGGCGTGCAGAACCCACACTGCACGGCCCCGGCCTCGACGTACGCCTGCTGCACCGGATGCAGCTCGTCGCCGTCGGCCAGACCCTCCACGGTCACGACGTCGCGTCCCTGCGCCTGGCCGGCGGCGACGAGACACGCGCACGCGAGCACCCCGTCGAGGTACACCGAGCACGAGCCGCATTCGCCTTGTTCACAAGCGTTCTTGGATCCGGGCAGGCCGAGTCGCTCACGCAGCACGTACAGCAGGCTCTCGCCCTCCCACACGTCGTCGGCCTCGCGAGCCTCGCCGTTGACGGTCATCGTGATCCGCATTCAGGCCCCCGCCTTCTGGTAGTCGGTCCAGGCCCAGTCGAGCGTGCGTCGGGCCATCACGCTCAGGGCGTGTCGCCGGTACGCCGCGCTGCCGCGCACGTCGTCGATCGGCGCCGCCGCGTCCCGTACCCGGTCGGCGAACCCGTGGACGAGGGCGTCCGGCAGGTCCCCTCGGGACTCCCACAGCCCGTCCGCGTCGAGGGCCTCGGTGAGGAAGCGCTCTGCCGCGCCGGCCCGGATCGGAGTCGGCGCCGCCGAGCCGATCCCGGTGCCGACGGCCCGCCGCTCCGGATGCAGCGCCAGGCCGAACGCGCACACCGCGATCACCATCGCGTTGCGGGTGCCGATCTTGCTGAACTGCTGCGGGCCCGACGGCGGCGTGATCCAGACCGCGGCGATCAGCTCGTCCGCATGCAGCGCATGCCGCTTCACGCCGGTGAAGAAGTCGTCGATCGGGATCCGGCGGGAGCCGGTCGTGGACGCCGCCTCCACCTCCGCGTCGGCGGCGAGCAGGGCCGGATGTGCGTCGCCGGCCGGAGACGCCGATCCGAGGTTGCCCCCGACCGTGCCGCGGTTGCGGATCTGCGGGGAGCCGACCGTCCGCGACGCCATCGCCAGCCCGGGCAGTCGGTCGCCCAGCTCGGCGATCACCCGGCTGTACGACACGCCGGCACCGAGCCGTACGCGCCCGTCGACCCGCTCCCACTCGGCGAGCTCCCGTACCCCGGTCAGGTCGAGCAGCACCGCCGGCCGCCGCTGGTCGAAGTTGAGCTCGACCATCACGTCCGTGCCGCCCGCGATCGGCAACGCGTCCGGATGCTCGGCCTTCGCGGCCAGAGCCTCCGGCCAGCTGCTCGGCCGCAGGAAGTCCATCCGCTCAGTATCCACGGCCGACTCGGCCGCGGTAGGGCCCTTCGGGCGCTTCTACGCCCCGACGAAGACGCAGAACGGATGCCCGGACGGGTCGGCGTAGACGTACAGCGGCTCGTCCGGATCGTCGAACCGGTCGAAGAGCAGTCGGCCGCCGAGCGACAGCACCCGCTCGTGCTGCGCCGTCAGCGCCGCCGCGGTCGGGACCGTCATGTCCAGGTGCAGCTGCTGCGGGACGGTGTGCTCCGGCCAGGTCGACTCGGCCAGCTCCGTGACCTGCTGGAAGGCCAGCTGATGGCCGCCGGCGCCGTCGCGCAGCACCAGCCAGTCCGCGCCCCGCGGATCCGGCTCCCCGGCCGGCGGCGGCTCGTCCCCGGACCGGTACCGCCAACCCAGCAGCTCTCGGTAGAACTCCGCGAGTCGCCGCGCGTCGGTCGTGTCCAACACCGTCTGCACGACGGTCGGATGGTCGGTCATCCTCACCACCTCCTGCCGCGATCCTGCCCGAGCCCGCCGACGGTCGGAGGCAGACTGTGCCGCGTGCCCTCGCCTCGGCTGCGCGTCGCCTGCTACGTCACCCGTTCCCGCGACGGTCGGACCGAGCTGCTCGTCTTCGACCACGTCGACTTCCCCGACGCCGGTACGCAGGTCCCGGCCGGCGGGATCGAGGCGGGCGAGTCGTACGACGCCGCCGCGCTCCGCGAGGTCCGCGAGGAGACCGGGCTCACCGAGGTCGAGGTCGTCGGTCGTGTCGGCGAGTCGGACCGGCCGCATCCGGAGACCGGCGCCGAGCGGGTCACGACCTACGTCCACCTGCGCCCGACCGCGCCGACGCCGGGGCGCTGGACCCACGTCGTGACCGGCGCCGGCGAGGACGCCGACCTACGGTTCGCCTGCTTCTGGGTCGCCCTCCCGGTCACCCTCGCCGACGACCAGCACGAGTTGTTGTGGCGCCTCGACGGCCGCTAGGCGAAGCCCGCCGACGTGTCCCAGGCCGGGCCGGGGTCGGGAGCGTCGTCGCGGGTGACAGCGGCCTGGATCAGCCCGTACGGCCGGTCGTCGGCGTGGAAGACCTCCCCGCGATTCTCGAGCCCGAACGGCTCGAGGTCGACGACGAAATGGTGCTTGTTGGGCGCCGACAGCCGGAGCTCGACGATCCCGTCGACTGCTTCCAGCGCGGCCCGGCCCATCTCCCACAGCGACTGCTGCAGCGCCAGCGAGTGCACCTCGGCGAACCGCTCGATGAGGACTCGACGGACCGCTCCATACCCGGTCCTCCAGTCGTGGGTGGTGCCGGCCCATCGCCATCGCGCCGTCAGCGACGTCGCCAGGACCCGGTCGTCGGTCTCCGCCAGGGTCGTGTAGCGATCGCGCAGGAACCCGGCGAACTCCGATCCGGTCGACTTCAGCACGACCAGGTCGCGCAGCCCCGACACCACCCACGCCGCGTCCCCGGCGACCGTCACCACGGCCGTGCGGACCTCGCCGCCACGCCGGACCCAGGAGTGGTCGTGCTCCCGACCGTCGACGACGACCCGATCCCAGGCGTACTCCTCGACCTCGACCCGGGCCCCGGTCACCGACGCCACGTCCTCGACGAAGTGCCGCCCCAGCGCGAGCGCGTAGTCCTCGATCTGGTCGAGCCCGTGCTCCTTGGCGTACGCGTAGCAGGTGTTCTTCTGCGTGTCGGTCGGCAGCACCCCCGACTGGTCGCCGACGGTGTGCGCGGCCTCGAAGTCGCCCCAGAGGCACGTCGAGACGTTGACGTCGCGCAGCTGGTGTCGGGCCGTGTCGCGGACGATTCGGACGACTCGGGTCTCGGCCTTGCCGTACTGGTTGGCGCCCAACGAGATGCCCATCGGTCAGCTCCCGCGGTAGGTGGAGTAGGCGTACGGCGCCAGCAGCAGCGGCACATGGTAGTGGTCGGTCGGATCGCCGATCGCGAACGTCACGACGACCTCGGGGTAGAACACGGGCCCCCCGGTGGCGGCGAAGTAGCCGGCGGTGTCGAAGACGAGTCGGTACGTCCCAGCAGCCAGGCTCGTCGGTCCGAGGTCGGTGATCCGCCCGTCGGCGTCGGTGCTCCCGGTCGCGACCTCGACTCCGTCGGCCGACTCGAGCCGGACGCCGACGTGCGACGCCGGTCGGCCCCGCGCGCTGTCGAGGACATGGGTCGTCACGGCGCTCATCGTCAGCCATCTCCTTCGGGCCGCTGCTCCTTCGGGCCACTGGGATCCGGCTCGGCGGTCACGAGCCGGGCCAGCCGGATCCGGTTGATCTTGCCGAGCTCGACACGCAGCACCCGACGCTCGGTGGCCGGGTCGTTGGCGAGCCGGTCGCGGGCGATCGAGAGCAGCTCCTCGGCGCCCTTGCCGGTGGCGCAGACCAGGTAGACGTGGCCGAATCTCGCCTCGTACGCCCGGTTGGCGTCGGCCAGCGCGGTCCGCGTCGCGTCGGACGCCGTCGCGACCCCGGCCTGCTCGCGACGCGAGTCGGCGCCGGTGGGACGCTCACCGATCCGCGGGTGCCCGGCCAACGCCTCGTCGACGTCGGCCTCGTCCAGGTCGGCCAAGGCGGCGTCGGCGGCGGCGTACAGGTCCTCCGGCGCGGCGTACGGTCGGCCCGCCGCCACCCGCTCGGCCCACCGGCGCGACCCACAGCAGCCCCGCAGCGACTCCGCCGCCTCGGCGGCCGGCAGGCGGTTGAACCAGGCCAGGCGGACGAGGGGTTCGCGGCTCATGGCTCCGCAGTCTCACCGCTCCGACGAGTGGAGACAAGCGGCTCCCGGAGGCGGGCCCGGTTCCGACGACCGGAGCGTAACCTCCGCGGGTGCGCTGTCGTTGGGCGTACTGAGCGCGCTCTGGAGGGGATCTCGACATGACGACCCGACGGCTTCGATCGGGAACGCGGGTGCTGGCCGTGGTCAGCCTGACGGCCCTGGCGACGACGCTGCCCGACCTGGCGGCGGCCGACGACGCCATCGAGAAGACGACGTACGACGGTGCGGCCACCGCGCTCCAGACGGACGGGCTGACCCTGACGCTCTTCCCGTCCGACGAGAAGCTGCCGGCGCCGTTCAACCAGATCCCGCGGCCGCCGGAGCAGGTCGTCGAGCTGTCGTCGTCGGAGCTCGGGATCCCCAGCGAGATCGGCCATGCCGAGTACCCGTCGGTCGACGAGCCCGGGTCGCTCCCGGCCAACCCGGTGCTGAACGGCGGCGCCTTCCGGGCTTCGTCCACCAAGATCGGCGGCCGGGTCGTCAGCGAGGCGGTCATCGGCCGACTCGACATCGGCGGCGGCGCCCTCACCCTGGAGAACATCGTCGCCCGCTGCACGGGCAACGGGGAGCAGATCAGCCTCAAGGCGCCGCTCGGCACCGTCTCGGGCCCGGTGCACGGCAGCGTCGGGCTCGATCCCGGGACTGTCACGCCGATCCCCGGCGTCGGCTCCGTCACGTGGAACGACCAGGTCACCGACGGTGCGACGTACGGCAACGTGACGAACCTCGTGCTCGACCTCGAGTCCGACCTCGACGCCGACGTGCTCCAGGACCTCCCCGAGGCGATGGCGGCCTTCGAGGACGTCGTCCAGGACGTGCTCGGCGACCTGCAGCAGGCCGGTGAGGACGCCGGACTCCCGCCGACCGCCGACCCCGACGACCTCAGCCTGCAGCAGCTGTACGACGCCCTCGACAGCGTCATCTCCCAGGTGCCGACCGACCAGCTACCGGACCTCAACCCACTGCTCGAGATCAGCGGCTCGATCACGCTGGCCAGCGCCGCCTGCTCGCAGGAGACCACCCTGGTGCCGATCGACAACAACCCGCCGCCGGGCCAGGACGACAACCCGCCGCCGGCCGAGCAGCCGCCGGGCGAGGGCGGCAACGAACCTCCGCTGGCCGACACCGGCGCCTCGCCGTGGCCGGCTCGGGCGGGGCTCGTCGGTCTGCTGGCAATCGCCACCGGCGGGCTGCTCGTCCTGCGCCGGACCAACCGATCTTGAGGGGTTGCGGTAGCCCTGGCTACCAGAACCCCTCGAGATCCGTCCCGGGCTACTTGTCCTCGGTGCTGACCAGGTGCCCGAAGCCGATCATCCGGTCGCTGGTGTGCACCAGCTCGCCGCAGGTCGTCAGCGTCAGGATCGCCTGCGTCGGCTCGGTCTCGCCCTCGTCGTAGAGCGTGCCCGGCGGGACCGGCTTCAGCACCCAGCCGTCGTACGGCTGCACGACGAGCTCACCCGGGTCGTTGTCGAGCACGTACGTGTAGATCGCGTCGGCCGTCTCGACCTCGATCTCGTCGCCCGGCTGGAGCTTCGGGAAGTCGCGAAACGGCTCGCCGTGCGTCACCCGGTGGCCGGCGACGGCGAAGTTGCCGACCTCGCCGGGCAGGGCCGTCTGGGGGTAGTGGCCGAGCCCCCGGGACAGCGCCTCGTCCTCGATGCCTTCGAGCACCGGCATGACGAAGTCCTTGCCGAACGCGGGGATCCGCATCAGCGCCATGGCGCCGTCCGGCACCGGGTTCTCGGGATCGCTCCACGCGTCGATGAGCTCCTCGACCGTGTCGTGCTGATTGTGCTTGGCGATGATGTTGGTCCCCCAGTGCTCCCACGCCCCGTACCCGACCAGCACGAGGCCGACCGCCACCAGCCAGAGCCCGGCGGTGTAGAGCGTCGACGGGCGCTGCTCCCGGTCGGCCGGCTTCTCGGTCACCGCCCCATTGTGCCCCAGTGCCGACGGCCCGCTGTCCGCTCTCCCGCCGCGGTCCAGCCGGCGTGCTCGGAGGCGAGTAAGCCCGACCGGCTCCCGCGCGGCGGCGGGTTCGTCTCTGTGGCGCCGGACGATCGCGATGGTCGGGCTGCGACGATTCCTGCGTACGGGCCTCAGCCAAGGGAGCGTCAGGGATGAGTTCGACGGACAGCGCCGAGCGGATGAGCCGGCTGCGGCAGCGGCTGGGCCGGATCGGCTACGGCGGCGACTACAACCCCGAGCAGTGGGCCGAGGAGGTGTGGGCCGACGACCTCCGGCTGATGCGGGACGCCGGAGTGTCGATGGTGACCGTCGGCGTCTTCGGCTGGGCCGTGGTCGAGCCGGAGCCCGGGGCGTACGACTTCGGGACCTTCGATCGCGTCCTCGACCGGCTGGACGACGGCGGCGTCGCGGTCAGTCTCGCGACGATGACGGCCTCGCCGCCGCCGTGGCTCGCGGCCCGGCATCCGGAGACCCTGCCGCAGCGGGCCGACGGCACCCGCCTGTGGCCCGGCGGCCGGCAGCACTTCTGCCCCTCCAGCCCGGTCTACCGCGACCACGCGACCCGGCTCGTCGAGCGGGTCGCCGACCGGTACGGCGACCATCCGGCGCTGGCCCTCTGGCACGTCGGCAACGAGTACGGCTGCCACGTCGGCGCCTGCTACTGCGACGTCTCGGCGGTCGCGTTCCGAGACTGGCTGCGCGACCGCTACGGCGACGTCGAGACGCTCAACGACGCCTGGTCGACGCGGTTCTGGTCGCAGCGGTACGGCTCGTTCGACGAGGTACAGCCGCCACGGACCGCTCCGACGTTCCCGAACCCGGCGCAGCGGCTCGACTTCGCCCGGTTCAGCTCCGACGAGCTGCTCGCGTGCTTCCTGGTCGAGAAGCAGGTGCTGACCCGTCGTACGCCCGACGTGCCGGTGACCGCCAACTTCGTGCCGGTGTCCGAGCCGCCGGGCAAGAACCTCGACCTGTTCGCCTGGGCGCCGCACCTGGACGTGATGAGCTACGACTCGTACCCCGATCCGCACGACGCGACGGCCCACGTTCGCGCGGCGTTCTGCTACGACCTCGTCCGCGGCGTCCGCGCCGGGCAGCCCTGGCTGCTGATGGAGCAGGCACCGAGCGCGGTCAACTGGCGACCGGTCAACGGTCCGAAGCCCCCCGGCGTGATGGCGCTGTGGAGCTGGCTGGCGGTCGCCCACGGCGCCGACGCGGTGATGTTCTTCCAGTGGCGGCAGTCGCGCGGCGGCGCCGAGCGGTTCCACTCCGGGATGGTGCCGCACGGTGGCCCCGACACGCGGGTGTTCCGCGAGGTACGCGAGCTCGGCCAGTCGCTCGCGGCGGTTCCGGACCTCGTCGGGTCGGTGCCCCGCCGGGCCGAGGTCGCGATGGTGCACGACTGGCCGAACTGGTGGGCCTTCGAGCTGGACTCGCACCCGAGTACAGCGGAGGGCCTGCTGGACGCGACGTACGCGCACTACGGGCCGCTGTACGACGCGGGTGTCGCCGTCGACGTCGTCGCGCCGACCGCCGACCTCTCGGCGTACCGGCTCGTCGTCGTGCCGAACCTCTACCTCGTCGACGAGGCGGCCGCCGCCAACCTCGAGCGGTACGTCGAGGCCGGCGGCACCCTCGTGATGTCGTACTTCTCCGGCATCGTCGACGGCTCCGACCGGGTGCGTCTCGGCGGCTACCCGGCGCCGTTCCGGCGGCTGCTGGGGTTGCGTGTGGAGGAGTTCTGGCCGCTGCCGGAGGACGGATCGGTTCGGCTCACCGGCGACCCGGATGGCACCGACGACCCGGATGGCACCGGCGATCTCGGCGACGGGGTCGGGACCGTGTGGTCGGAGGACATCCAACTCGAGGGGGCCGAGGCGGTGGCCCGGTTCGGGTCCGGCGACCTCGCCGGTCGGCCGGCGGTGACCCGGCACGCGTTCGGCGACGGCGTCGCCTGGTACGTCGGCACCCGGCCGGAGCCGACGTACCTGCGTCGGCTGCTCGACCGGGTCCGGGCCGACGCCGGCGTCGAGTCGGTGCTGCCCGACCTCCCCGACGGCGTCCACGCCCGAGTCCGCGAGACGGTCGCGGGCGACGCGTACTGGATCCTCCTCAACCACGGGACCGAGCCGGTCACGGTCGGTCTGCCGAAGCGGCTGCACGACGCCTTCAGCGACGCGGCGCCGGCGTCGGCGGTCCGGCTCGAGCCGCGGGGCGTCGCGGTGCTGACCGACGCCTCCTAGCGACGGTCCCTGACGATCGCGGGCGACCGGCTCAGCCCCGCGCCAGGAGCTGCGGTACGCGCTGCGCGACGTAGACATGCTGCGGCAGCTGCTGCACGAGGCCCGGGACCAGGCCGCTGCTGCGGGCGCGTTCGCCGTCACCGGCCGGCCGGGTGCCGATGGCCCGCTCGACGTTGAACCGGATCCAGTCGAGGCTGCGCATCATCGCCGGCCCGAGGTCGGCCGGCGCGACGGTGACCTGGCGTCCGGCCGCGGCCTCGTAGGCGGAGACGACCGTCCGCGCGATGTGGACCCGCTTCCAGCCGGCCATCGACATCGCCGCCTCGGCGAGCTCCTGGCGCGGCACGACCGGGTGCGCGACGTCCCAGTCGCACAACACCGGCCCGCGCGGCGACCGCACGATGTTCTTCTGGTCGATCTCGCCGTGGCTCATCGGCTCCGGCTCGTCGGACGGCGGCGCCTGACGGGAGAGCTCGGCGATCGTGCGTACGGCCGGCTCGGCCTCCATGAGCAGTCCGGCCCATGATGCCCGGGCGTCGACGGCGGCTCGGACCAGCTCGGGCCAGCGGTCGGCCGACTCGGTGCCGAGGGCCGGGAACGCCGTTCGCTCGACCGGCCGGAACCGCAGGCCGTGCAGGGTGGCGAGGACCCGTCCGGCCCACCTCGCGACGGCCCGGTCGACCGGCCCCGGACCGATCGCCCCGCCGTCGACCCAGCGGTGCAGCCGGACCGGCACCGGCGCGCCGTTCGCCCGCGACGCCACCCACGCGAGGCAGCCGTCGTCGGCGGGGTTCGCGATCGGCTCCGGCATCTCGACCCCGGCCGCGAACGCGCTGCGCTCGAACTCCCAGGCGACGTCGAGCCAGGCCTGCCAGCCGGTGTCGCCCCACGTGTCGAGCAGCTGCTTCACCGCGTACCGCCGGCCGGTGTCCGTCGTGAGCCGGTAGACCCGGTTGGACCACGCGCCGGACACCTCGACCAGGTCGACGGCCCGCCCGGCGATCCGGAACGCGGCGAGTACGGCCGCCGGGTCGGGCCCATCCATCATTCGACGGCGAACGTCGCGACGGCTCCCGCCGGCAGCTCGTACGAGGAGGTCCGCCCGCCGACGCGGACCGCCACGGCCGGCCCGAGCGCGAGGGCGAAGCGGGTACGGGTGGAGCGGGGCGTTCTCACGAGGACCTCCCTCGTCCGGCGGGCTGCTAGCGATGCTTGTCGAGCCCCGACCGCCCGTCAACACATGGGGACGTGACGGATGCACCACGACGCCGCCGGTCGTGGTGCATCTGTCACGTATCGATGCGAAGCTGCCGATCTGCGCGCCGCGGCGGCCATCCGGTCCGAGAACGACCGGGTCGGGATCATGGTGCTGTCGCAGTACGTCGCCGACGCGTACCTCCCGGGCCTGATCGACGCACCGGGGCGCGGCGGCATCGGCTACCTCCTCAAGGACCGGGTCGGCAAGGTCGCCGAGTTCGTCGACTCCCTGGCCCGGGTCGCCGCCGGCGGCACGGTCATCGACCCCGAGGTGGTGCGCCAGCTGCTGTCGCGGCGGCGCAGCGACGCCCCGATGGCCCGCCTGACGCCACGCGAGCACGAGGTGCTCGGCCTGATGGCCGAGGGTCTGACCAACGGCTCGATCGCGGAGCGGCTCTACGTCAGCGAGGCGGCCGTGCGCAAGCACGTCGGAAGCATCTTCGCCAAGCTGGATCTCGACCCCGGCAGTGACCGTCGGGTCTCGGCGGTGCTCGCCTACCTGCGGGGCTGACGGTGAACGATGAGTTTCGGCCGCCCGGTCGGTCTATCCCACGAGGCTCCCGTCGAGAGGACGAGTCGATGACGACCAGCCACGTCCACCGCGTGCGCTCCGCGGACGGAACGTCGATCGCCTTCGAACGGCTCGGGTCGGGCCCGGCCCTGATCCTGGTCGAGGCGGCCGCCCACTTCCGGGGCTTCAGCTCCTTCGGCGGCCTGGCACCGATGCTCGCCGGCCACTTCAGCGTCTACCGGTACGACCGCCGCGGCCGCGGTGACAGCTCCGACACCCTGCCGTACGCGGTCGAGCGCGAGGTCGAGGACCTGGCGGCTCTGATCGACGACGCCGGCGGATCGGCGGCCCTGTACGGCTTCTCCTCCGGCGCACTGCTCGCCATGCACGCCGCCGCGGCCGGGCTCGCCGTCACCCGACTCGCGCTGCTCGAGCCGCCGCTCCAGGACGCGGCCGAGGCGGACGCGGACGCCGGGTTCACCGCCGAGCTCGCCAGGCTGGTCGACGCCGGCAGACGGTCCGACGCGGTCGCCTACTTCCACGCCGGCATCGGCGTTCCGGAGGAGGTCGTCGCGCAGACCCGGGAGACATCGGCGTGGACCGCGATGGAGTCGGTCGCCCACACGCTCGTCTACGACTGCGCGATCTCCGCCGCGACCACTCCACGGCTGCTCGACGCCGTGTCGACGCCGACGCTCGTGCTCGACAGCGCGGGCAGCTCCGACGACCTCACCGGATGGGCGGCCGCGGTCGCGAGACGGCTGCCCGACGCCACCCACAGGAGTCTGGCCGGGGAGTGGCACGGCGTGGCCGACGACGTCCTCGCCCCGGCGCTCGTCGAGTTCCTCACGGGGAACGGTTGAGTGCCCGGCTAGCGTGAGGCGCATGGCGCGACCGGGACTGCCCCACCTCGATCGGTCGCGGTTCGCGCTGATCGCCGCGCTCGCGATCGACAACTACGGCTCGGGTCTGTTCCTGCCGCTGGCACTGCTCTACGCGACCCGGGTGGTCGACCTGGGCATCGACACCGCCGGCACCGTCGTCGCGGTCGCCACCGCCCTGGGCTTCGTAGTGCCGCCGCTCGCCGGCCGGATGACGCATCGCCTCGGACCGCGGCTCGTCGTCGTGACCTCGCAGCTGCTGCAGGCCGCCGGGGCGCTGACCTACCTGGTCGCCGGCAACGCGACCGGCGTCTTCGCCGCGGCCGCACTGACGGCGATGGGCACCCAGCTGTTCTACTGCTCAATCTTCGTCCTGGTCGCCGACGTGAGCACGAGCACCGCGAAGGAGCGACCGTTCGCCCTGGTGGCGATGGTCCGGGCCGGCGCCTTCGGGCTGGGCACCCTGACCGGCGCGCTCGCGCTGACCTGGGACAGCGACGCGGCCCTCCAGATCCTGGCCGGTGCCAACGCCGCGACGTTCGTCGTGGCCGGGCTGCTGCTCGCCGCTCTC